>Ga0335084_10000485_pt1 | contig 33883 bp, 36 predicted proteins | sample Lox_Sample_44_FD_206721 | JGI IMG/M metagenome (GOLD analysis project Ga0335084, IMG submission 206721) | Soil microbial communities from Loxahatchee National Wildlife Refuge, Florida, United States - Lox_Sample_4.4 | ecosystem: Environmental > Terrestrial > Soil > Wetlands | place: USA...
GCGCTCGGACCCGCGGTGTCCATCCGACCTCTCGGAATGCTGATCGACGTCTACGCGTGATGCCGGGCGGCACCGCCTCGTGAGTCGCGCGCTGCTTCTGATTCGCCACGGCCAAATCGGCGCAAACGCGGGCGGCCGCTGGCACGGTTCCACCGACAGTCCGCTGAGTCGGCTCGGTCGCCGCCAGATTCGACGCCTCGCGCAACGCTTCGACCGCGATTGGCGCGACGTCGTCGCGGTCTACTCGAGCCCGCTCGTACGCTGCCTCCACACCGCGCACGCCATCGCCGCGCAACTCGGTCACGTGGTGACGATCGACGACGATCTGCGCGAATACGGCATCGGCGAACTGGAGGACACGTCGTTTGCGACGTTGCAGAGCAAACACGACTTCTTCCGCCGGATTCGCGCCGACCACGACTTCGCGCCGACCGGCGGCGATTCGATCAACGCGGTCGCGCGCCGCGTGATCGCGGCATTGCGCCGCATCGATGTACACGACGACTCCTCGCGCCCCATTGCGGTCGTCAGTCACGGTGCGGCGCTGGGGATTGCGCTCGCATCGCTGCTTGACGCTGATCTGAACGCCTGGACAAACTACCAGGTCGATAATTGCAGCGTGACGGAGCTGATGCTCGCGCCCGAACCGCTGGTTGGAACGTTCAACAACACCGATCACCTCTGATGCCGCCGCGGCGTCGACCGAATACGATCACGCAACTCGAGGGGGAACACATGCCCGAATTCTGCAGCGTAGAAAAGGACGGCCGCTTGACGGTCGTGACGATCGAGCGGCCCGAACGAATGAACGCGTTACATCCCGCCGCGAATGCCGAACTCGGTGTCGTGTTCGACGAATTCGCCGCCGATCCCGAACAGTGGGTGGCGATCATCACCGGACGCGGCGACCGCGCGTTCAGCGCCGGCAACGATCTGCGCCACCAAGCGGAAGGCGGCAAGCGCGTACCGACGCCGCGCGGCTTCGGCGGGCTCACGTCGCGTTTCGATCTGACGAAGCCGGTGATCGCCGCGGTAAACGGCGTCGCGATGGGCGGCGGGTTCGAGATCGCGCTCGCGTGCGATCTGATCATCGCCTCCGACAACGCGATCTTCGCGCTACCGGAGCCGCGAGTCGGCTTGGCCGCGCTCGCCGGCGGCTTGCATCGCCTACCGCGGCAAATCGGCACGAAGCAGGCGCTCGGCATGATATTGACTGGTCGACGCGTCGGCGCCGCCGAAGGGAAGACGCTCGGCTTTGTCAACGAGGTGGTGCCCCAAGCGCAGTTGCTCGATGCGGCGAAGCGATGGGCGCGCGAGATCTGCGAGTGCGCGCCGCTGTCGATTCGCGCGAGCAAAGACGTGGTGTATCGCGGCCTCGACGTCGCGAGTCTCGAAGGTGCGATGGCAGAGAACTACGACTCGGTCCGCGCGATGGTCACGAGCGCGGACTTCGTCGAAGGGCCGAAGGCGTTCGCCGAGAAGCGTCCTCCGAACTGGAAGGGGCGCTGACTCGGAATCAGCTCGTCCGCGTGGCTCGCCGCGCGGCGGCGTTCGAGTCGAACCGAACTAGGCGGAGCGCGTGGCGAGCCACGCGGACGGTTTCGAGTCGAACCGAACTAGGCGGAGCGCGTGGCGAGCCACGCGGCGTTCATCGCCTCGGCGACGAGTGCGACCGCAAGACAGACGTCATTGAGCGCGCGGTCGTCGCCGCGGCGTGCCATTTCCGAGATGATCTCGACACGCGGGATGGCGACGAACAACGGGTCCGGCGACTGCTCGAACTGGCCCGGATAGTGGCTCAAGGTGTCCTTCATGGTGTCCGCTTTACTGCTATGGATCACCTTCGTGGAATTTCAGCTTTCGTGCCAGTTTAGGATATTCATGTAACTATTTGTTTTAGCTACGTGAGAGCCATCGAACAAGTACCGATTCAAGCGTCCGATACTGACGCCGGCGCGCACTGCCTGACTGCGGGCGTCATGCCGCGATCAACTGCGCGTGACCGGAGTCACGCTTGAGCGACGGCACTGACAGAGCGGATCTGCGCGCCGAACGGCGCTTCCAGATTCAGGTGCAACGCAACCTGACGCGCAACTATCTCGCGCATCTCGCGCACGGAATGCTGAGTCAGACCGGGTTCCGTCTGTTGAATGCTCCGACCTTCATGCCGGCGTACATCATGCTGTTGTCCGGCGGCTCGAATCTCGCGGTCGGGTTGTCGAGCGCGTTGCAATCGTTCGGTATGACGCTGACGCCGCTGATCGGCGCAAACCTGATCGAGCACCGCAAACAGGTGTTGCCGGTCGCGTTTTCGACCGGTTGGGGGATGCGCGGCATGATCCTTGCGATTTCCCTGACCGGTCTCATCCTGCCGACACCGTGGGCGCTGTGGGCGCTGCTGCTGTTTCTCGCAGTATTCGGTCTGTTCCAGGGCATGCAGGGTGTCATTTTCAATTTCCTGATGGCGAAGGTCATTCCATCATCGAAGCGCGGTCGCCTGACGGGACTGCGGAACTTCCTCGCGGGCATCATCTCGGCGTTGATCGCTTGGGTCAGCGGTCAGTTCCTCGTCGGCAGCACGCCGACCGCCGCCGGTTACTCGTACACGTTTCTGTTGGCATTCGTACTCACGAGCATCGGGTTGTCATCGTTGGTCGCCGTGCGCGAACCGGAACCGCCGACGGTGCGACCGAAACAAGACCTCCGGACGCGGCTCGCGCAAGTGCCGGAGCTCTTGCGGAGCGATCGCGAATTCACGCGCTATTTCGCGGCGCGCGCGCTCGCAACGATGGGTCGCCTGGCGATGCCGTTCTACATCCTGCACGAAGGCCACGCCACGGCACTGTCCGGATCGACGCTCGGTATCCTCACGTTCGCCTTCACGATGTCGGGCACGTTTTCGAATCTGGTGTGGGGCCCGGTCGGCGACCGACACGGCTTCCGCGCATCGTTCCTGTCGTCGATCGCGCTGTGGGTCGCATCGACGCTGCTGTTGATGCTGGTGTCGGGGACGCTGTGGGTCACGGTCGTGGTGTTCGTCGGCATCGGCGCCGCGGTGCAGGGTTTTCAGAACGCATCGCAGAACATGACGCTCGAGTTCGGGTCGCGCGACGATCTGCCGGTGCGCATCGCAATCGCGAACACCGCGTCCGAGCTCGCCGGTACGCTCGGCCCGCTGCTGGGTGGCGCGCTCGCGGCGGTCGCCGGCTATCAAGCCGTTTTTCTGATATCGATTCTGTTCTTGGTGCTCGGCGGCGGGGTCGTCGCGCGTTATGTTCCGGAGCCGCGCAAGCAAGGAGACTACCTATGAATCCGACCGGCCCAACGAGATTGCCCGGGCGCGTGGCCCTAGTGACCGGTGCCGCGCGCGGCGTCGGCCGCGCGACCGCCGAGAAGCTCGCGCGCGAAGGCGCCGCGGTATTTCTGAACGACATCGACGCGGCCGAACTCGACGACGCGGCGCGCGCGGTCGGCGGCACCGCGCTGGCAGGCAACCTCACCGATCCCGCGTTCCCCGACTCGCTGGTCGGTACGATCATCGACCGAACCGGCGCACTCGACATCGTCGTCAACAACGCGGGATACATCTGGAACGGCGCGATCCACAATCACAGCGACGAGCAGTGGGACGCGATGCTGGACATCCACGTCACCGCACCATTCCGCATCCTACGCGCGTATGGACGCTGGCTGCGCGAAGTCCACAAGACCGAAGCGGTGATGCCGTGCCGGAAAGTCGTCAACGTATCGTCGGTGTCGGGTCTCTTCGGCGCGGCGACGCAGATCGCCTACTCCGCCGGCAAAGCCGCCCTCGTCGGCGTCACGCGCACGCTCGCGAAGGAATGGGGTCGCTTCAACGTGACGGTGAACGCCGTCGCGTTCGGCCACATCGCGACGCGCCTAACTCAGCGCTATGACGGCGAGCCGCCTCTCGTCGAGATGGCCGGACGCGCGCATCGCGTCGGCTTGAGCGCGCAACAGATCGAACAGCAACGCGCACTGACGCCGCTCGGTCGCGCGGGATCGCCGGCGGACGCTGCGAATGCGATCTTCTTGTTCTGCCAACCCGAATCGGACTTCGTGACCGGCGAGATTCTCGTCGCGAGCGGCGGCCTGCGCCTGTAAATGCACGCAGGTACAATCGCGCGACCTTGTGCGGAGATGCGCCGATGAAGATTGGATACAAGCAACTGATCGCCGATGCGGAGAAGGAGATCGAAACGCTCGATCTCGCTGCGGCGCGCACGCTGCACGGCTCGCCGGACGTCGTGTTCGTCGACCTGCGCGATCCGCGCGAGCTCACTCGCGAAGGCAAGATTCCGGGCGCGTTTCACGCGCCGCGCGGCATGCTCGAATTCTGGGTCGATCCGGAGAGCCCGTATCATAAGGACGTCTTCTCCTCGGGTAAGAAGCTGATCTTCTATTGCCAGAGCGGCTGGCGGTCGGCCCTCGCGACGCAGACGGTCACACGGATGGGCCTCGACAACGTCTGCCACATCGGCGGCGGATTCAGCAGCTGGAAAAGCGCCGGCGCACCGGTCGAAACGGTCGATCGGCACTGATCGCCGTCTAACGGGCGCACACGGCCGCGAGCGAACCGATCGCGCTCGCGTATTCGGTATACGTCCGATACCGGATTGCGCAAACCAGCCGGTCGACGCCTGATACTCGGTATTGGTTTAGCGCGTCGTAGGACGCATCGCGGTCGTACAGCGGCAGACCGGCCATCACCGTGATCGTTCCTGGCGGCTTGTCCAATCGATCGGTCATCTCGCGATAGCGCACACGCATCGGCCCGACGTCGGCAGGTTCGAGCCCCATCGGCAACCAACCGTCGCCGTAACGGGCCGCCCGTTCCAGCGCGTGCGGCGGCCGACCGCCGACCAACACCGGCGGCCTCGGCGGCCGCGGCTTGAACAAGAATGGCTGGCCGTTCGCCTCGACCACGTCGGTCGCAAAACAGCGATTCAGAAAATCGAGCGCCGCGTCCGAGTCGCGTGCGCGGTACCGCCGATCGGCCCCGACGGCGCGAAACTCGGCCGCCATCCAACCGACGCCGACGCCGAGCAGCAATCGGCCGGCTGAAAGTTCCTGCACCGCCGCGACCTGGCGCGCGAGCACGAGCGGCGGCCGGTACGGCAGCACGATCACGCCGGCGCCGAGCTTGATCTTCGACGTGAGGCCGGCGAACCAACTCAGCGTCGCGAACGGATCGACGTAGCGTCCGCCCGACCCTTCCGCATCGTCGGGCGGAATCGCGACGTGATCGGTGATCCACACCGACTCGAACCCGCGGTCTTCGGCAACGCGGACACAATCGGCCATCATCGCCCGGGTCGACTCCGGACCCATGTTGCGCAGCGTGACACCCACCAGCACAATCGCCTCCCCCTCATTGGAATCGTTGGAGCGCCCAAACAAGATTATGCGGCGCACGGTCGTCAATGTCCTCGCGTTCGGCGGCGGCTTCGTGATCATGGCGCTCGAACTGCTCGGCGGCCGCATCCTCGCGCCGTACTTCGGCAACAGCATTTACGTCTGGGGCAGCATCATCTCGGTCTTCATGCTGTCGCTCGCCCTGGGCTACTTGATCGGCGGATACGTATCGCTGCTGCGACCGTCGCTCGCGCGGTTCGCGGTGCTGTTTCTGGCCGGCGCGATCGTCACAGGTCCGCTCGTCTTCTACGCCGATCCGCTCATGAAGACGGTGTTCGACCACATCGAGGACCCGCGCTACGGCTCGCTCGTCGCCGCGAGCGCTCTGTTCGTCGCGCCAACCGTCATGCTCGGTATGATCAGCCCGTATTCGGTTCGCTTGATGGTGCACGAGACCGCGCAATCGGGTCGCGTCGCCGGTACCTTGTACTTCGTCTCGACGCTCGGCAGCGCGCTCGGCACGCTCGCGACGTCGTTCTATTTGGTGCTCTGGTTCGAGATCGACACTATCGTCCTGCTGCTCACCGGCACGCTGATCGTCCTCGCAGCGATCGGTCGAGTCGCGGACCGAATCGCGTGAAGGCGTTCGTCATTGCGGCGGCGATCGCCGGGTCCGTGGTCTGCACCGGCGCGCACGCACGTGTGATTCACACGGAGTCGTCCCTCTATCAGAACATCTTGGTGATCGACGACGGCTCGATGCGCTGCCTGCAGTTTTCGGTACGCAAGGATCAACGCAACCAATCGTGCCGCGACGCGAGCGCACCGCGACGCATGGTGTTTGCGTACACGAAGATGATGCTCGCGACGTTGCTGCTCGACCCGACACCGCAGCGCGTGCTGATCGTCGGCTTGGGCGGAGGCACGCTGCCGACCGCGCTCGCGCAGCTCTATCCCGATGCGCACATCGACGTGGTCGAAATCGACCCGGCAGTGACCTCGGTGGCTAAGCGTTACTTCGACTTCTCACCGGGCCCGAACATGCGCGTGTTCGAACGAGACGCGCGCGTCTGGACGAAGCGCGCGCTCGCTGAACCGACCCGTTACGACTTGATCATGCTCGACGCATTCAACGGCGACTACATTCCGGAGCACTTGATGACGCAGGAATTCCTGGAAGAGGCGCGCGGGCTGCTGACCGACGACGGCACGCTCGTCGCAAATACGTTTTCGTTCAGCCGCCTCTACGACAGCGAGTCGGTGACGTACGCGCGCGTCTTTGGAGCGTTTTTCAATCTCAAGACCCAGGGCACGCAGAATCGCGTCATCATCGCGAGCCGCGCCGCGTTGCCGGACCTCGCAACCCTGGGGCCGATCGCTCGGCGCCTGACCCCGGCGCTCGCGCCGTACGCCGTGCCGATCGAGAGCTATGCGGAACAGTTGAAGACGAAGCCGGATTGGCGCCTCGATGCCCGCGTGCTCACCGACCAATACTCGCCGGCGAACCTATTGAGGGGCGCGAACTAGCGCTTCGGCCAGTAGCGATCTTTCAGCAACCGTTTGTACAGCTTGCCGGTCGGATGTCGCGGCAGTTGCGCTTCGAAGTCGACCGACCGCGGGCACTTGACGTGCGACAAATGTTGCCGGCAGAAGTCGATCAATTCGCGTTCGAATTCCGGGCCGGCGAGCGCCATGTCCACCGGCTGGACGACCGCCTTCACTTCCTCGCCGAAGTCCTCGTTCGGCACGCCGAAGACCGCCACGTCGTACACCTTCGGGTGGGTGATCAGCACGTTCTCGGTCTCTTGCGGATAGATGTTGACGCCGCCGGAAATGATCATGAAGTGCTTGCGGTCGGTCAGATACAGATATCCCTCTTCGTCGAGATAGCCGACGTCGCCGAGCGTCGACCAGCCTTTCGGATGGCGCGACTGAGCGGTCTTGGCAGGGTCTTTGTAGTACTCGAACCGACCGCCGCCCTCGAAATAGATCGTTCCCGGCTCGCCGGCGGGCAATTCGTTCCCTTCGTCGTCGCAAATGTGCACCACGCAATTCAGCGCCTTCCCGACGCTGCCGCGGTGCGCGAGCCATTCGTGCGAGTTGAGTTGCACGAAGCCGTTACCCTCGGTGCCTGCGTAGTATTCGAACAGCACCGGTCCCCACCACTCGATCATCTGTTCCTTTACCGGGATCGGACACGGCGCGGCCGCATGGATCGCGCACTTCAGGCTCGAAGTGTCGTACTTCGCGCGCGTCTCAGGCGGCAACTTCAGCATGCGCACGAACATCGTCGGCACCCACTGGCTGTGCGTGACCCGATAGCGCTCGATCGCTCGCAGCGCGGCTTCGGCTTCGAAGTGCTCCATGACGACGACCTGGATCCCGTTGCGCAGACACGCCATCGAAAAACCGAGTGGCGCAGCGTGATACAGCGGTGCCGGCGACAAGTAGATCGAGCCCTGATCGGCACCGTACAGCGTAGTCATCACCGGCAGCGCGTTCATCTCGCCGAACGGCAGGCCCGACAACGCACGTTTGACACCCTTCGGATAACCGGTGGTGCCGGACGAGTACAACATCGCCTGGCCTTCGGTCTGATCGGTGACCGGTTCGGCCGGCATTGCGGCGATCGCCGCTTCCCACGATGCGTAACCGGGAATCGTCGCGTCGATCATGTAGCAGTTCGACACGTTCGGAACGCACCCCTTCAGCGCCTCCGCGATGTCGCGCCGCTCGGCCGAGGTGATGAAGACCTTCGCTTCGCAGTTGTTGACGATGTATTCGACTTCCTGCAACTGCAGCCGAAAGCTGATCGCGGTGTAGTAGAGCCCGGCGCGCTGCGCCGCCCAACAAATCTGCAGGAAGCGTGGGTGATTCTCGAGCATCAACGCGATGTGATCGCCGGGCTTCAATCCCAAACGACGAAACAGTTGCGCGCCTTGGTTCGAGGTCGCCTCGAGTTCGCCGAACGTCACCGTCGTACCGCGCTCGGCCATCACGTAGGCGATCTTGTCCGATTGTGCTGCAGAGATGGCCCCGGCCGGCATAGTCCGCGCCTCGCAACATTGAGATGATGAACGGCGCACGGTATTGGGTTTGCCGAAGGCGTGCAATGCAGGGGTCGGCAGAAGCGGCGTGCCGCGGATCGGCCCCACCCACCGGCTCGGGAAACAGGTACGAAACATCTTTTTCCTTGCGGACAAGCATTTAGATGCCTAACCTGCCGGACGGCTTAACAGACTAGAGGTTGGAAGCTTCGACGACATGGCGAGTACAGGACAATTCAATGTCGTCTGCAGCGGCAAGCTCACGGTGCAACTGCACCGAACCGGCGTGTTGGGAATATTTCGCAGACCGATCAACGCCGATTGCCTGCACTTTTCGATGTCCGGAATCCAAGTCGAGACGCCGGCCCTTCTGAAGGTCGGCCAGCCCGTCGTCATGGACCTGATCGTCAACGATCTGCGCGTGGAGGAATTGTCGGGCGTCGTGCGCAGCGCAAGCGCCGCCGACGACAAGCACTACTACGACATCGACTTCCGCATGGAAGGGCCGACGCGGGCGAATACGTTGCACTGTCTCCGTCACATCGACTCGCGCGTCCGTACCCAGCAGCTCAACGCAACCGTTTGAGCGCGTTCCCCCTTCGCCGCTGAGCGCCGGTCGTGATCGACTGGCAGTTCCCGTATCCGTCACAACGCGCACCGGTCGTCGCGCGCAACGTCGTCGCGACCTCGCAACCGCTCGCAGCGCAAGCCGGGCTCGATGCACTACGCCGGGGCGGCAATGCAGTCGACGCCGCATTGACGGCTGCGATCACGCTGACGGTCGTCGAACCGAACAACAACGGTGTCGGCGGCGACGCGTTCGCGATCGTCGGGTTCGCCGACGGAGCGATCCACGGGCTCAACGCATCGGGCCGGTCGCCGTTCGGCTGGACGCTCGACCGCTTCGTGCGCGCCCGGACGAATCCGTTGGGAATGCCGACGCTCGGCTGGGACGCGGTCACCGTGCCAGGCGCCGTCAGCGCGTGGGTCGCGCTGTCGGAGCGATTCGGCCGCCTCCCGTTCGAACAGCTCTTCGAACCTGCAATTCGCTACGCCGAAGAAGGCTTCCACGTGGGGCCGAAGACAGCCTTCTATTGGGCGTTGTCAGCGCCACGGTTCGGCGATTTCCCGGATTTCGCCGCGCATTTCCTACCGGACGGACGCGCACCGCGCGCCGGTGAACTCTTCCGTCGGCCCGAACTGGCGCGGACGCTGCGCTCGATCGCCGCGACGCGTGGCGAAACACTCTATCGCGGCGACCTCGCACAACGAATCGCGGCGACTGCACGTCGCGACGGCGGCGTGATGACCGCCAGCGACCTCGACGCGCATCGTGCGGAGTGGGTGACGCCGACGCGGCAGGCCTATCGAGGCGTCGAGTTGCACGAAATTCCGCCGAATGGCCAAGGGCTCGCCGCCCAAATCGCGCTCGCAGTGCTCGGCCACTTCGATCTCGCAGCTTGGCCGGTCGACGACGTGCGCAGCGTGCACGTGCAGATCGAGGCGATGAAGATCGCGATACGTGCCTCGTTCGAGCATTTCGCCGACCCCGACGCGATGCGCGTCGCGCCGGAGCAGTTGCTCGGAGCGGCGCGCCTGCGATCGCTCGCCGACGGAATCCGGGACCGCGCCGCGGTGTTGCCCCCGGCTGCGTTGCCGATTGGCCACGATACCGTCTACCTGACCGCCGCCGATGCCGAAAGCACGATGGTGTCGATGATTCAATCGAACTACATGGGCTTCGGCTCGGGCGTCGTCATTCCCGGCACGGGCATCGCGATGCAGAACCGCGGCGCCGGTTTCGTGCTCGACCCGGCTCACCCGAACTGCGTCGGCCCGCACAAGCGGCCGTATCACACGATCATTCCTGGCTTCGTCACCGAAGGCGGCAAACCGCGGATGAGTTTCGGAGTCATGGGCGGCCACATGCAGCACCAAGGTCACGTCCAGATGGTGCATCGCATCGTCGACCACCGGCAGAACCCGCAAGCGGCGTCGGACGCACCGCGCTGGCACGTATATCCGGACTTCAGCGTCGGGCTCGAGCACGGCGTCTCACCGGCCGTCGCCGCAGGTCTCGCCGCGCGCGGTCACACGGTCCACTACGAACCCCACGAGTCGGTGTTCGGCGGTGCGCAATTGATCTATCGGCTCGAGGACGGCTATTGCGCCGCCTCGGATCACCGCAAGGAAGGTCAAGCGGTCGGATTCTGATCCGCCGACATTCCGTTAGAAGTCGCCCTTCACGATGCCGGTCACGGCGAACGTCTCGCCGCCGGCGCTGTCGCGCACGCACACACGCAGTTTGATTTCGTCGGTTCCGATGTCCTCGTCGAGCAACGACTGCCCAACGAGGAAGCTGCGCCGCATCTCGATCGGCAAGGGATCGCATTCGACGACGTGTCGATCGACGCAGCTCGCGAGCAGATCGTCGTCGATTAGATCGTCGCCGATGATGTCGACGCTGATGTCGTAGGAGACGCCGCGTTCGCACTCGACGTCACTGCAAGTGAGCGTGTAGCCGTACGTGACGCCGACGATCTGCAACGCCTTCTGCACGTCGGTCTGCTTCAGCGTCAAGATCAAACCGCTCAATGTAGCCACGCGATCGCCTCCCGCCTCGTTCGGCAACCGATGATCGCAGAGGCGAGTTCGGCACGCCAACCGCAGCGCCTTCGATGTCGCGGCCCCAACGATCTCATCAGGGCGCCAACCTCGCTCGAAATAGGAAGAAGACGGCGCCGAGCAGGCATAGCGCGGCCCAAAGGTAGTCGAGCGTCAGCTTCTCCTTCATGTAGACGATCGCGAACGGCACGAATACCGACAGCGTGATCACTTCCTGCAGGATCTTCAGCTGACCCAGATTCATCACGCCGTGGCCGATTCGATTCGCCGGTACCTGCAGCAGGTATTCGAATAGTGCAATGCCCCAGCTGACGATGGCCGCGAAGAACCACGGTCGATCCGCCAAGTTCTTCAGATGCGCATACCAGGCAAACGTCATGAAGATGTTGCTCAGAACGAGAAGTCCGGCGGTCGCCAAATAGGGGTTCATTCAGATCGAGCACGCTCATCGCGAGAGTCGAGTCGCAGTATCGCATCGAAGCGTTCGACAAACGGCACACGGCATGAACCACCGCGACACCCGGTGTTCCAATCCGATGTGGCACGCGGGCACGGGTGCTTCGATGAACGCGGCGAGATTCACTCGCTCTTCGCTGGTATGCGGATGTTTGATCGCTGCCTCGATCGGTGCGGGGACAGCGCGTCCGTCGGCGCTCGACGGCTATCAGTTCTGCGAGGCGCCGGCCCCCGGCACTCGCGCCTATGTATCGCCGGTCTTCGACAGCGGCGCGGCGGACCCGCAGGCATCGTTCGAGCGCTACTTGGCGGCGCGCTATCAACTCGCTTGGGTGCGTGCCCGCTGCTTCAGATTGGCCTCCGAGCGCGAGGCACAGCAGTTCCGGACACAGCGCATCGAGATCCTGTACTGGGACGGTTGGCAGCATGTCATCGCGACATCGTGGACTCCGGGAGGCCCCGCCAACGTCGGCAGCGCCGGCCGCGAATGACCGGCGCGCCCGCCACGAACGGTTATCTGCGCGGTTCGAAGTAGTAGCGCAGACCGATCCCGTACGACGTCGCGTCGTCGCCGACCAAGATGGTGCCGGTCACCGCCAAGGCATCGTCGAAGTTGTACACGCCCCCGACATAGCCGGCCGTACTGTCGTTGCCCGAGATGTCGACGTACGTGCCGCCCGCGTTCAATTCGAACTCCGGCGAGAGCATCGCGCGGATGCCCGCCTTGAAGGCAACGCCGTCGTCGTCCTCGGAACCGAAGCTGTCGACGTGCACCTTCGCCCACGCGTAGGCGACCTCGGCGATCAAATCGACCTTCGAGTCGAGCGGAATGTGCAGGCCGAGGCCGGCGTCGAAGTTCTGCAGATCGACGTCGGGGCCGTTCGTGTCGATCCGTCCGTACGAATAGCCGCCGACCAGATACAGCATCTCGGTGACGCCAAACGACCCGCCGGCGGCAAACACGTTCGCGTCGTCGCTGAAGTTGTCGAAATCGACGCGCGCGTAGTCCGCTTCCGCGTACGTGTAGCGCGGTCCTTCGGAGGCAGCCGCCGCACTACCTGCGAACGCCGCCGCTGCGACGAACCCAACCGGGCGTATCCAATGAGCAACTCTCGTGAGCATGGTCCCTGACCTCGCGTGATGATTGCGCCGCACACCCTATCTCGAATCGCTTGTCCGACAAGCCCTCGCGCCCCAAGATGAGGCGCCGCTCGCAAATCGAGCGTGTGGCTATTGACAGCGTGACGGCGTTGGCGTTTGCAGTGTGACGCGCGTCAGATCGGGCGGATGCGCACCGGAAGCTCCGCGATTCCACGGATGAAATTGTTGGGATGGCGCTTCACCGCTCCGACCACCTCGATCGTGTGGTAGCGCTTCATGATCTCCTCCCACAGCACGCGCAACTGCATCTCCGCGAGGCGATTGCCCATGCAACGGTGAATGCCGAATCCGAACGACAGGTGCGAGCGCGCGTTCGGCCGGTCGATGATCAGCTTGTCGGGGTTTTCGAAGACCGACTCGTCGCGATTGCCGGACAGGTACCACATGATCACCTTGTCCCCTTCGCGAATTCGCTTCCCGGCAAGTTCGGTATCGCGCAGCGCGGTGCGGCGCATGTGGATCACCGACGTCTGCCAGCGAACCATCTCGGCGACCATGTTCGGGATCAGCGCGGGGTGCTCGCGCAACTTCTCGTATTGGTCCGGCGACTCGTTCAGCGCGAGGACGCCGCCGCTGATCGTGTTGCGGGTCGTGTCGTTGCCGCCGACGATCAGCAGCAACACGTTGCCGAGGAACTCGTTCGGCCGCGACAGCATGTCGCGCGTCGAGTCGGCGTGCGCCAGCATGGAGATCAGGTCGTACGCCGGCGCCTTCGCCGCGCGTTCCACCCACAGCCGCGCGAATGTGTTCGCGCAATCCTGCAACTCGCGCTTGCGCAATTCGAGCGGCGCGCCGGCGTCGCCCATCACCTGCGGCGAGGCCGTGGTCAGGTCCGACCAATACACGAGCTTGCGCCGCTCCTCATACGGAAAATCGAACAGCACCGCGAGCATCCGCGCCGTGAGTTCGACGGACACGCGATCGACCCAGTCGAACGTCTCGCCGACCGGCAAGCCGTCGAGAATGTCGATCACGCGTTCGCGAATCTGCGGCTCGAGCTTCAGCAGATTGCTCGGCGCGACCGCCGGCGCAACGGTCTTGCGTTGCTCGCTGTGACGCGGCTCGTCCATCGCGATGAAGTTGTCGATCTCGATGTCGTCGGGCGACCCCTCGTCGCCGATCGTGATACCCCGGCCCGACGCGTAGATCTGGTGGTTCGTGTCGACCTCTTTGATGTCCGCGTGCCGCGTCACCGACCAGTACGGACCGTTCCCGCTGTCGCGGCAGTAATGCACCGGGTCCTCCCTGCGCAATCGGTCGAAATACGGCCGCCAGGTGTCGTCTCCGTAGAGTTCGGAACGGCTGACGTCGATGTCGGCAAGCGGTATCGAATACGCAGCGGACGCGCGGTCGCGCTGGACTACTGATGCCATGAGGATTCTCCGGCGAGACACGATGACCGTGGACTCTTGCACAGTTCGGCGCCGGCGTCATCGCGACCAAACCGCGATGTTCGCTACAATTCGCGCATCGTCGAGCGAGAACGCCCATGAACGGTCAGGAACAGGAACGCGTGACACAGCTGACGCCGCTGCCGCTGCGCACGATCACGAAGTCGACCAAGCTGGCCGACGTCTGCTACGAAATTCGCGGCCCCGCGCTCGCCGAGGCGGCACGCCTCGAGGAAGAAGGCCATCGCGTCATCAAGCTGAACATCGGCAATCCGGCGCCGTTCGGCTTCGAGGCGCCGGAAGAGATCGTCGTCGACGTGATCCACCACCTGCGCGAATCGCAGGGCTACTGTGAATCGAAGGGTCTGTACAGCGCGCGCAAGGCGATCATGCAGTACTGCCAGCAGATCGCGATCCCGCACGTCGGCGTCGACGATATCTACATCGGCAACGGCGTCAGCGAGCTCATCGTCATGGCGATGCAGGGGCTCCTCAACAACGGCGACGAGATCTTGGTACCGTCGCCCGACTATCCGTTGTGGACCGCCGCGATCACGCTGTCGGGCGGCAAGGCCGTGCACTACCGCTGCGACGAACAGGCCGACTGGCAGCCCGACGTCGACGACATGAAGCGCAAGGTCACTTCGCGCACGCGCGGCATCGTGGTGATCAATCCGAACAACCCGACGGGCGCGGTGTATTCGCGTGAACTGCTGAGCGACATCGTCGAACTCGCGCGCCAGAAGGACCTCGTCCTGTTCGCCGATGAGATCTACGACAAGATCCTGTACGACGGCGCCGTGCATGTGCCGCTCGCGTCGCTCGCACAAGACCTGGTGGTGCTCACGTTCAACGGCTTGTCGAAAACGTACCGGGTCGCCGGCTTCCGCACCGGCTGGATGGTGATTTCCGGCGCGAAGCACCGCGCCACCGACTACATCGAGGGGCTGAACATCCTTGCGTCGATGCGGCTGTGCGCGAACGTCCCGACGCAGCACGCGATCCAGACCGCGCTCGGCGGCTACCAGAGCATCAACGAGTTCATCAAGCCGGGCGGACGCCTGTACCAGCAACGAATCCTCGGACATTCGTTGTTGAACCAGATCGAAGGCGTCAGCTGCACGATGCCGAAGGGCGCGTTGTATTTGTTTCCGAAGCTCGACGCGCGCCGCTTCAACATCAAGGACGACGAACGCTTTGCGTTCGACCTACTGCGCCAGGAAAAGGTGCTCGTCGTGCAGGGCACCGGCTTCAACTGGCCGGAGCCGGATCACTTCCGCATCGTGTTTCTACCGCGCGAAGAGGAATTGATCGAAGCGATCGGGCGCCTCGGCGAATTCCTGTCGACGTACCGGCAGTAGACGCAGGACCGTTGAGCGACATCCACATCGACGACTTCTACAGGGATGCGGCCATCGCGCTGCATCGCTTGTACGCCAGCTTTCCGCGCCGAATCGCGGTCTTCGTCGACGAGATTGCCGGCCCGGTGACGACCGACGAGTTCGGTGTTCCCGGCGAACGGTTTCTCGCGTGCTTCGGCGCGCTGTTGTGGCTCGCCGAAGAGGGCTATCTGCGCTATGCGGACACGATCCGCACGGAAGCGATCGACCAAGCCGTGCTGACGGGTCGGTGCTTCAACGCGTTGACGGCGCGCGCGCCGGGTGCCGTTCCCGACGATCCCACGCTGCCGCCGTCGGTTCGCGACGAGCAGAGCACGCGCATCCGTCGCTTGCGCGAAGCCCTCGATAGCGGCAGCTCGACGCGTGTACGCGCCGAGATGATCGACATCATCGACGCGATGTCGCGCTGAACATCGTCAGTCGTTGCCGATGCGATACCAGAGCGCGTCCTCGTAGCCGCTCACGATCTCGATCAAACCGAACCAGCGACGGTCGACTTCGACGTCGCCGGAGTCGACCCGCAACGGTCGTCCGTCGAGCGACAGCAGCTTCGTGCGACTGGCGACGACCCACAGATTGGGGCGCTCGATCGTGCGCAACACATCCGCGGTCAGCTGCTGGTTGCCGCGTCCGATCAAGAAGCCCTGCCGGCGCGTGAAGCTGAGCACCCATTTCGTGTCGCAGTCGGCAATGCGCCGCAGCGCCCGCGCGTCCGCGTCGGCGATCGTCGGCGCGCCGTCGTGCCATACGTCGAAGCCGAGCAACGTCGGCTCGATCCCAAGCCGGCGCTTGACCGCCGCGACCGTGCTGCCCGGCCCGAGCACGATCGCGCCGCGCTGGTCAGCGACCCGTTCGGCGATCGACTCGGCGATTTCGTCGAGCACCAACGCTTCCACCTCGCGACCACCTTCCTTCACGTGCTGCAAAAACCCGCCGAGCCGAGGCACGCTCAGTTCGCCGTAGTATCGGGTTGCGACGCGGCCGTCGCGCATCGCGGCTTCGTCGACGTCGTGCACTTCCGCCACGTCGGATGCGACCAGGCCGCCGTCGATCAGCCGCAGCAGAATGCGACCGACATCGGCCGGCGTGATCGCGAACACTCCCGAATGCATCTTCACTCCGCTCGGGATGCCGATCACCGGCACGCCGAGCGGCAGCGTCGAAGCGAGATCGCGCGCCGTGCCGTCGCCGCCGGCGAACAACAGCACGTCGACGCCCGCCTCCGCCATCGCGCGTGCGGCAGCGCAGGTATCTGCGGGCGTCGAAGGGACCGCCGGCTCGCCGAGCACGCGCGCGGCGACACCGAACGCTTGCAGCACGTCGGCGCCCATCGCGTCGCCCCACGCGAAGAATTCGAAATCGCCCAAACGATCGCGTAAGGGCGCGAGCGCAGCCTGCACGCGCTGGGCCACGCGCGGCGTCGCGCCGCGGTCTAGGGCCACACGTTGCGTGTCCGTACCATCGCTGCCGTGCAGCGCCGCGGTGCCGCCGAGCCCGGCGATCGGATTGACGATGAGGCCGACCCGCAGCATCTAACGACCGACCTCGGCCGCGACCGCCTTCACCTCTTCGGCGATCGCGAGCGATGCGGTGAGGCCGGGCGATTCGATACCGAGCAGGTGCACCAGCCCGGGCACCCCATGATCGCGCGGTCCGCTGATTCGAAAATCGGCCGCCGCCTCGGTGGGCGCCGAGATCTTTGGACGAATGCCGGTATAGCCGGGCTGTAGCCGCGCCTCGTCGAGGTCCGGGTAATAACGTCGAATTGCTGCGACGAAGCGCTCTCGATTGCGATCGTCGAATCGATAATCCACCGAATCGATCCACACGACGTCCGGCCCGAAGCGCGCCTGTCCCGCGAGATCGAGCGTCACGTGCACGCCGAGGCCGCCGGCCTCCGCCACCGGATAGACGAGCGCGCGGAACGGCGAGCGGCCGCTCAGCGTGTAGTACTGGCCCTTCGCGTAGTACGCCTGCGGCAGACGATCCGCAGCAGCCGGCGCCAACCTGCGCGCGAGATCCGGCGCCGCGAGCCCCGCGCAATTGACGACCAACGCCGCGTCCAGCGAAAGCTGGTTCGTATCGACGCGGATCCGCCCGCGTTCGGGACGGCCGGCGACGGCCTCCGAATGGAACGCAAGCGCACCGCCGTGCGCTTCCAAGTCGCCGACCAGGCTCTCCATGTACGCATGACTGTCGATGATGCCGGTGCTTTCCGAATGCACGGCACCGACGCAGCTCACGGCCGGCTCGCGCTCGGCGACTTCGGCCGGAGTCAACCAGCGCAGCTCACCGACACCGTTGGCGAGCGCGCGGCGCTGGTAACCGCGCAACGTCTCGAACTGCGACTCGTCGGTCGCGACGATGATTTTGCCGCAGCGTCGATACGGCACCGCGTACACGTCGCAATGACGGTAGAGGAGCGCCTTGCCGCGCACGCACAATCGCGCCTTGGCACTGCCAGTGTCGTAATAGATGCCGGCGTGAATCACTTCCGAGTTGCGGCTGCTCGTCTCGGTGCCGATCTGGCCGTGGCGTTCGAGCACGACGACGTCGCGTCCCGCGCGCGCAAATTCCCGCGCGCAGGCGAGTCCGACGACGCCGGCGCCGACGACGACGACGTCGACCGCGTCAGCCATCGGAGAACGCCGCGATCAACGCGTTGCGAAAGCGCTCTGCGCGCGCCGGCAGGCCGCGCGTGCGGCGCCGGGCGATCGCAGCGCGCACGCTCCGTTCGAACGACTCGAGTTCCGCGTGCGGTGCCGCGAAATCGTCGGCGCTGACGATGAACCGTACCCCGCAGACTTCCGCGAACAATGCCTCGACGGCTTGCACGTCGCATTCGCTCGCGAAGAATGCAGCCCGGCTCTGCGCATCGCGCGGACCGGGCACGTAGCGATATCCATAGTCGCGCAACTGCCGCCGAGCTGCGCCGGCGAGACACCAGTGCGCGGCCTCGTGCAATGCGCTCGCCGGATAGTCCTGCGTGTAGACGATGCGCGCCGATCGATCGGCGGTGGCGGGTTCGTACAACGGCTCCACTCCGCCGCCGACCATGCACGCACGATACGAAGCGCGGAAGATGCGATTGAAGGTATCGGCGATGCGCGCCGCGACCGGGTCAGTCATCGACACACCGAACGCAGCTCAACCGGTCGAAATAGTCGCGCGACAGATACGGCTGCCCGGCGAGCAGATGTTCGAGATACGCCCGCTCGGGCCGTAGTCCGGGTCGGGTGACCGCCGGGTTGGCGAAATACGTCCAGGCTGCCACCCGGGCATGCTCGGTCGTGACGACGACGATCTCCCGGCTGTAGTTGATCGGTGCGCGTTCGAAGCGATCCATGCGCACGATCTCTGCGTCGTCGTGCAGCGCGTACAACACGCCCTCGACGCGATCGTCGCGGTCGAACGCGAGGTTCGCATGCCCGCTGCTCGGGTGCTCGCGTGACTGCTTGTCGAACGCGAGCCGAACGCCGGCGAGAGAGGCCCCGCACCGGCGGCCGAACCGCAGCCCGCGGGCCGCGACCCGTTGCGGGTTCATGTTGCTGCCGTAGGCGAAATAGTAGTGCGACACGCCGGCTCGAGATCAGCCCTTGCGCAGGCGGTAGTGATGCTGATCGCCGCGCCGCTCGTGGCTCACCATGTGGTGGCCCATGAAACGACAGAAGTTCGCGAAGTCGCGCTCAGTCGTAGGATCGGTGGCGAGAACGCACAGCACCTCGCCGGAGCGCATCTCGCGAATCCGATTGCGGACGAGCATCAACGGCTCCGGGCACGTGAGCCCGCTCGCGTCCAAACATTGATCGGCGTCGTCCATGCAGCTGGAACGCTCGTCGTGGCATTCGGAGCGCGCGATGGTAACAAGCATACCGATGCGACGCATGACTCACCGTCACGGTCCCGCTCGGTGCTACCTTGACTTGCCGAAAGGCTGCTCGGAGACTTTCGCGCCCGACCAGCGGTGGTCGGCGAATTCCGTCGTAATCGAGCGAAGTTTCGAATGCGGATTGCGAGTGGGCTGATCCTGTGTGTGACCGCGATGACGTTGTGCACCGCCGCGCGCGCCGTCGACCCGCCCGCAACGACCGCCCCAACGCCGGCCACGCAAGGCGCGGCTGCACCGACCCCCAGCGGCGACGTGCCGAATGCGATCGACGCGATGGCGCCATCGACGCCGCATGCCACGGGTCCGACCGCCACGGAAGCGCCGCTCGGTGTCGGTAACGACATCGGCAATCGGATCAGCGGCGCCGCCATCTTGGTCAAGTCGCACGAATTCGGCGACGCCGTACCGCAGCTGCAATCGATCATCGACGACCTCGAGCATCAGACGTCGCGGTACGACAGTTCGCTCGTCATACCGCTCACGCTGCTCGGCGATGCGTTCAACGGCGAAGGCAAATACAAGGAAGCCATCCGCGCGTACGAACAGGCCCAACACATCTCGCGCGTCACCGAAGGCCTGCACACGCCGTCGCAGGTCGACTTGATCTATCGCGAGTCGAATACGCTGGCTGCCATGGGCGAGGTGGACAAAGCGAACGACCGCCAGGAGTACGCATACGAAACGCTGGTGCGCGCATACGGTCCGTTTTCTCCAGCCTTGATTCCCGGCCTCTATCGACTCGCCGCGTGGTACGAACGGACGTTGAACATCTTCGCGGCGCGCGGTCTGTACGAGCGGGCCGTCGATATCATCTCGCGCAACGGAGGAGGACAAGATCCGGCGTTGGTTCCGGCACTGCACGGTCTCGCCGTGACGTATCGAGACGAACGCTTCCCGCCGTACGAAGTGCCGGAGCCTCACGGACCGGGGACGCCGACCGACCTCAGTGCGATGCCGACGGTGATGGGCGCCCCACCGATGGTGGTCAATCGGTTCGGCCCCGGCGAAGCGGCATTGATCCAGATCGTCAAAATCGTCAACGCCGATCCGACCGCAACACCGATCGATCGAGTCAAGGCAGAGCTTGATCTTGCGGATTGGTATTTGATGTTCGATAAGCCGGCCCGTGCGACGCCGGTGTACGTCCATGCGCGCCAACAGATGCGTGAGAAGGCCGCGATGACCGACGAGCAAATCGCCACGTATTTCCAGCCGACGGTTCTCTACCGGCCGATTCCCGACAATCCGTCGGCGCCGCCGGCCGCGCTGCGCACGAATCCCACGGAAGGTCACGTCGAAATCGGCTTCACGGTCACCGAGAACGGCGAAGTCGGCGACATGAAGACGCTGTCGTCGGACCCCGAGGGCCTGATGGACATCAAGGTACGGCGCGGCATGCGCGCGGCACGCTTTCGGCCGCGCTTCGAAGGCGATACGCCGGTCGCCACCACCAACCAGGTCTACCGGCATACGTTCGTCTATTACCCGCGCCCCGAGCCGCCGGCGGATGGCGCGAAGCCCGAGGGATCGAAGCCCGGCAACCCGAAGCAAGACAGCGCGAAGCAAGACACGCCGGCATCCGCCGCGGGCTGATCGGCTCGGTCAACCGAGCGCGCGCTCGACCGTTTGAATCGGTATTCGCGTGCTGAACTCGATTTCGGATCGATGCTCGAATGCACTATGATTTGCGGCACTCTACGCATCGATCCGAGTCTCGTCGTGTGAGTCGGAGGATCCGCCCATGAATCGCCTGCATCCCCTTTTGTTCGCCTGCGCGTTGATCGGGCTCGGTGCGTTGGCCGGCTGCGCGTCGCAACAGTCGAGCAGCAAGTCGTCGCTCCCGACGCCACCGTCGCAGTCGTCGTCGAGCAGCTCGTCCAGCAGCCCGTCGCGCAGTTCGTCGTCGAGCTCGTCGCAAAGCCGCAGCCAGGGCAGCCAGAGTAGCCAAGGCGGCCAACAAAGTAGCCAGGGCAGCCAGAGTAGCCAAGGCGGCCAACAAAGTAGCCAAGGCAGCCAGGGCAGTCAGGGGTCGCAGAGTTCGTCCGGCTCGACTGGCAGCACCGCGTCGACGACCGGTTCGACCAGTACCGGATCACAGGGCTCGCAGGGTTCGCAAGGGTCGCCCGACGGATCGCGCGATGCGTCGCAATCCGGCGGCAATGCCCCGCCGACGTTCGACCCGAATACCGCGGCAGGTGCGAAGGACGTTTTCGAAGAGGCGCGCCGGCAGCGCGCTGAGCAAGGCGGCAGCGGACCGAATGGAGACACGCAGTCGCAAAGCGACGGCACCAGCGGTTCGGATTCGACGCAGGGCGGCGCGAACGGCGAGATCGCGAAAGGTGACAATGGCGCCGGCACCGATGGGCAGTCCGGCGATGCCGCGCAGAACAACAATGGCAACGACACTCAGGCAGGTGCCGACGGTTCCGACAAGTCGGGCCAAGGCGCCAACGGCCCTGCTGGGGCGCAGACCGCCGGTGCCGGCGGTACCCAAGGCACCAGCGGCGCCAACGGCGGCGCCGGGGCGCAAGGTGGCGGCGCCAACGGTACGGCTGGGGCGCAGACCGCGGGCGGCGCGCAAGGCTCGGGCCAGAACGGCCGCGGTGCCGGCGGCGGCGGACAGCAGACGGCGGGTGCCGGTGGGCGCGGCGGATCCGGTTCGAGCGGTGACGGCGAACTCGACAAGGCGCTGAAGGATTTCGACGGTGCGATCCTCGCCGAGCGCGGTTCGATCCTGTCGCGCGCGAACGAGGGGGCCGGCGCGAACTACGACCCCGGCGCGGACGGCGGCGGCGCCGGCAACACGAAAGGAAAGGGCTCGGGCAGTGACGGCAGCGCCGACGCCGGTGGCGGCGCGAACGGTTCTGCGCGCGGCGGCGGTGGAAGCGGCGGTTCGGGCGGTGGTGGCGGCGGCTTGCCCGGTCCGAGCAACATGCCGGTCCCCGCCGACGTCCCGGCCCCGCCGATGCCGTCGCAGCACAACGCCGAAGTCGCGAGTACACCGAGCGGCGTGTCCGACGCGCGCGACGACGACGTGGTCGCTCGGCAGCTGCGCGAAGCCGCCATGAGCGAGACGGATCCGGTCCTGAAGGAAAAGCTCTGGGAGGAATACCGTCGCTACAAAGCCGGCAAGTAGTCCCCGAACCGGTTACGCGATGAACAAGGCGCGCCGCAGCGCCGTCGTTGCGACGCTGGCCATTGCCCTCGTCGGTTGCGTCAGCGAAACGATCCGCACCGTCGACATGACGCCGCCGAAACAGGCGGAGGGCACGGTGCCCGAAGATCTGTTGCTCGATGTGGGCGTCATGGTCTTCGAGCCGAACGTGCCGGAGGACTACGACAAGCAGGTCAAAGAGAACGTCTCGCCGGAAGTCCGCCGTGCCGAAGGCAACTACATCGCGTACACGCTGAAGAACATGCTGCAGAGCACCGGTAATTGGGGCGCGGTGCGCGTCATCCCGCGTGCGACGAACGCGGTCGACGTCATGGTAGGCGGGAAGATCCTCCATTCGGATGGCGCCGAGCTGAAGGTGCAAGCGACCGTCATGGACGCGAGCGGCACGCTTTGGTTCACGCGCGACTACGACGGCTTGTCGAGCAAGTATGCGTACGATCCGTCGGTGCCGACCGGCATCGACCCGTTCCAGTCCGTCTACAAGCAAATCGCCGACGACATGCAAACGTATCGGACCAAGCTGACGACGGCGGACGTCTCGCGCATTCGAACCATCGCTGAAATGGTGTTTGCACGCGACTTCGCGCCCGATGCGTTCTCGAACTACGTTCAATCGAGCAGGAAAGGCCAGATCACGATCAAACGGCTGCCGGCGCCTGACGACCCCATGCTGGCGCGCGTACAAAAGGTGCGCGAACGCGAGTACATCTTCGTCGATACGCTCGACGAGTACTACGCGGAATATCAGCGCGCGATGTACAAGCCGTATCAGGCGTGGCGCCACGCGTCGTACGAGGAAGCGATTTCGTACGAACAGTTGGAGGAACAAGCGCGCGCGCGAATGATCGCCGGCATCGTGGCGATCGGTGCGGGCGTTGCCGGCGAAATGAGCAGCAACACCACCGCCCAGGCAGCGGGCTTCATCGGCATCGTCGGCGGCGCGGTGACGATCAAGAGCGCGCTCGACAAGCGCGCCGAAGCGCAGATCCACGCCGAGGTTTTGCAGGAATTGGGCAACTCCGCAGAGGCCGAGATCAGCCCGCATACGATCGAACTCGAGAACCAAACGGTGCGGCTGACCGGTACCGTCGATGCCCAATACGCCGAGCTGCGGCGCATCCTTCGTCAGATCTACTACCGCGAGCTCGGCCTTGCGTCGCCGGATGCACCGTCGACCGAAGTTGCCAACGACGCCGCCCCCGACTCAGCCAAACCGGTCAGCGATTCGCCCGAAGCCGGCTCCTGAAGCACGATGAGCACTGGTGAGGACGAATTCGTCACGATTCGACCGCGACCGGTCTCGCTGAGTGTCGCCAACGACGCCGATCGACCGCGTGCGGCGATCTCGCTCGGCATGGTCTTCGCCGCCGCCGGTGCCGTGCTGCTGGTCGCCATCGCCTTGTGGGTATTCCTGTATCTGCCGAAGCACGTCGCGGTGCCCGCGCCTGTTGCGCAAGCGCCGGCCGCGCAAGGTTTGCCGAACGGCGCAACGGAAGCCGCACCACCCGCCCCGGCCGCCACGCCGACCGGCCCCGCGCCGTTCGAAGCCATCCAAATCGATCGCGAGCGCAAGCGGGCGCAGGAGACGCTCGCGCAGTTCGTGAAACTGCAGATCGAGCTCGACGAACGGATGCATGTGCGCGACTGGGCGCTCGATCCGTTCAACGACGCACAGCAGCTCGCCAACGACGGCGATGCGCTCTTCACGAAAAACCAATTCGACGACGCGATGGCGAAGTATCAGAACGGCATCGTGGCGCTGCAGACGTTGCGAGATCAGGGTCGGGCGCGTTTCGACGGCGCGCTGCAAGCGGCGATCGCTGCGATCGACAAGCGCGACACCGCGGCCGCGAACGCGGCGCTCGACACCGCCGCCACCGTCTACCCGGACGATCCGCGGGTCACCGACAACAGAAAGCGTGCACAGCGCCTGCCGCAGATCATCGAACTCCTCGACGATGCCGACCAAGCGATCGAACGCAACGACTGGCGCACGGCGCTCGCGAAGTATCGTGCCATCGAAGCCCTCGATCCGAAGACGGCCGGCCTGCAAGGCCCCCTCGCGGACGCACAGAGCCGCGTCGGCAATCTCGACTACCAAGGCACGCTGACGGCGGGCTTTGCGGCGCTCGAGGCTGGCAACTACGACGCCGCGAGGCGCGCGTTCGAAGCCGCGCTCCGCCAACGGCCCAATGATGGCGCTGCGAGGGACGGAATGAACCAAGTCGAACAGCGCGCGACACTCACGAGCATCGAGGAATACCGGCAACGGGCCGCGCGCGCCGAAGCAGAGGAACGTTGGGCCGACGCGGTCAACGACTACGAGAAGGTGTTGTCCGTCGACGCGGCGATCAAGTTCGCGATGGACGGCCGCGCCCGCGCGAACGGTCGCGCGCTGTTGGATCAGAAACTCGGGGCGGCACTCGCCGACCCCGGCGCGTTGTCGTCCGACGCGGCGTACGCGCAGACGGTTTCGCTATACGAAGGCGCGGCGAAGATCCCGAGTCCGGGACCGCGCCTAACGAATCAACTGAATCGCCTCGAAGCGGTGCTCACGCTCGCCGGCAATCCGGTGCCGGTCGTGCTGACGTCGGATGCGGCGACCGAGGTGACGATGTCGCAGGTCGGCGCGCTCGGTAAATTCGCGCGCAAAGAGCTCAAACTGCGGCCCGGCCGCTACGTCCTGAAGGGCAGCCGCGATGGACACCGCGACGTCCGCCTCGAGGTGAACGTGCTGCCGCAGATGGCGCCGGTCGAGATCAGTTGCCGGGACACGATCTGACGATGTCGTCTGACGAGCAGCTGATTCGACCGTCGCCGTTCACGCCGACTCGCGACGACGGCCGCGGCGAGTCGTGGATTGCGGCGCACCGCGTTCAATTGATCGCGACCGCGGTGTTGCTCGGCGTAGCGTGGTTCGTGTGGTTCATCTTCACGGCAAAGTCGGTGCAGCTCGTGTTCGATCCCGTAAACGCCACTGCATCGATCGAAGGCGGATTCGATTTGACGCTCGGCGGGGTCGTCGTGCTGCGCGAAGGCACGTACGAGCTGCACGCGCGCGCGGACGGTTACCAAGAGTTGGTGGCGCCGCTCGCCGTCGGCGAGGCCCGCAATCAGGTCTTCGACTTCGCGCTGACGCCACTACCGGGCCGCATCACGTTCGCGGCGCAACCCGTCGCAGCCGAGGTACTCGTCGACGGTGCGTCGGTCGGCACGACGCCGCTCGACAAGATCGACGTCGCTGCGGGTTCGCACAAAGTGACGTTTCGCAGCCCGCGCTACCAATCGCAGGATCTCGACGTGACGATCGACGGCAAGCGTGCCGAGCAGAGTTTCTCCGCAACACTGAAGCCGAACTGGGCCGTCGTCGCGGTCAGTTCGGTGCCCGACGGCGCCGTCATACTGCTCGACGACCACGAGATTGGGACGACGCCGGGCTCGTTCGAGATCGTCGCCGGTTCCCACGACCTGCGCGTGAAGCACCCCGGGTTCAAAGCGTGGCGAACACGGCTCGACGTCGTCGCAATGCAGGATCAAACGCTGCCGGCCGTGACGCTCGAAGCCGCCGACGGCTTGGTCAACATCGTGTCGCGACCGGCCGGTGCAGGCGTCACCGTGAACGGCACGTACCGAGGCGAAACGCCGCTCGAACTCGCGCTCGGCCCCGGCAAGAGCTACGACGTGCGCATATCGCGCGCCGGCTTCGAAACCGCCCGGCGACAGGTGCAATTGAAGCCGAACGAGGAACAGACGTTGCAGGTCGACCTAGCTGCGCTGACCGGCCGCGTCGCAATCACAGCCGAGCCGAAAGGCGCCGAGATCTTCGTCGATGGGGTATCGAAAGGAAGCGGCAGCCAAACGCTGACCCTGCCGGCGCGGCCGCAGACAATCGAGGTGCGCCTCCCGAACTACGCGACCTACAGCGCGCGCATCACGCCGCAACCTGGCCTCACGCAAGAGGTCAACGCGCATTTGCTGACTGTGGCGCAGGCGCGCCAAGCCGCAATGAAACCGCGCTTCACTGCTGCGAACGGCCAGGAATTCGTGCTGCTGAAGCCGGGCAAATTCTCGATGGGCAGTTCGCGGCGCGAACCGGGCCGCCGCGCGAACGAAGTGATGCGCGACGTCACCTTGACGCGGGCGTTCTATCTGTCGACGACCGAGGTCACCAACGCGCAGTTCAACAAGTTCGGTGGAAAGCACGATTCCGGCGTATACGAGGAGAACAAGCTCAACGGCGACGATCAGCCGGTCGCGCGCGTCACCTGGCTCGACGCCGCGCTGTACTGCAACGCGTTGTCCGAACGCGACCACTTGCCGCTTTTCTACACGACCGACGGCAACAAAGTGACCGGCATCGTTCCGACCGCGACCGGCTATCGCCTGCCGACCGAAGCCGAATGGGAATGGGCCGCGCGCACTGTACCCGGCTCCGACGCCGAGCGCCGGTTTCCGTGGGGCGACAACTTCCCGCCGACCGACCGCAGCGGCAATTACGCCGATCGCGCGGCGGCGCCAATCGTCGGCCGCGCGATCTTCGGTTACAACGACAACCAAATCGTCAGCGCACCGGTGAAGACCTTCCCACCCGACCAACGCGGCCTTTACGACATCGGGGGCAACGTCGCGGAGTGGATCAACGACTTCTACGAGATCCCGGCCGAACAACCGCAAAGCGATCCGATGGGACCGCAGACCGGCGAATATCACGTCATTCGAGGCTCGAGTTGGATGACCGGCACGATCACGGAACTTCGGCTGACATTTCGAGACTATGGAAGCGACGGACGCCCCGATCTGGGTTTCCGCATCGCACGTTTCGCGGAGTGAATCATGACGATGAATCGATGGATCGGCTCGACGATGGCGTGCGTGCTCGCATACGCGTGCGCAATCGACGCGGCGTGGTCGGCGGACGCGACGACAGCGTCGCCGCAACCGAACGCGACCGCTAGCAGCGACGGCGCGCCGCCGGCCAAGAACGCGAAGGGGGTCGACGCGACGCCGAAGCCGGCCGGCAACCCGTCGAAGACTCCGCCTGCAACGGCGAAGGCGGACGAGGACAAGAATCGCGACTTCAAGCCGTCCGAGGACATTTCCGAAGACATGTCGGTCGCCTACCCTGCCGACATCTGAGAGTGCGCCGATGACGACCTACGTTCTCGATTTGAATGACAGCGAGCTGCGGATCGCCCGCCTGGGCGCCGACGCGAGCGAGGTCGTCGTTCAATCGAACGGATTCGCGCTGATCGACGATCGTTCGATCGTGTTCGGCGACGCCGCGCTGAAGCAATTTCGCCTGCACCCCCGCAAGATCAGCAACCAGTTCTGGAACAGGCTCAACACCGAGCCGTTGCCGATGCGCGCGCCGAACGCCGCCAATCACGCCGACCTCGTATATCGGCACTTTGCCGAGCTGCTGCGCGAAGCAAAGTTCGCGGCCGATGACGAGTTCTTCATCGCGACGCCCGGCACGACCACGAACGAACAGCTCGGACTGTTGCTCGGCATCGCGGGGGAAGCGCGTGCTGCGGTCACCGGACTCGTCGATGCGGGTCTCGCCGCGAGCATCGCGCATCCGGCGCCGAAGCGCGTCGTGCACGTCGACGTGTCGTTGCACCGCGCAGTCGTCACCGAACTCGGTAAGACGGAAGGACTCGCGCGGCAGCGGGCCGACGAAATCGCCGAACTCGGGCTTGCGAACCTGCTCGATGCATGGGTGAACGTGATCGCCGATCGCTTCGTGCGCGACGCGCGTTTCGATCCGCTCAGCATCGCCACGACCGATCAACAGATATACGACCGGTTGATCGACTGGCTGATGGATCCGACGCGGCCGCGCGAATTCGCAGTCGACGTCGACCATCGCGGCTCGGTGCGCCGCGCAGAGGTCAACGCCGATGCGCTGATCGCGAAGGTCACGCAGCGCTACCGGATGCTCGATCGATTCGTGGACGGCTCGACGGTGTTCCTCTCGCATCGTGCCGCCCGCCTGCCGGGACTGTCCGAATACCTCACGCCGATCGCCGCCCGAGTGGTGTCGTTGGATCGAATGGATCTCTTTCGCGGCATCGTCACGCATCAATCGCTGATCCGTTCCGACCCGAATGCGCTGCGGCTCGTTACGCGCTTGCCCGTCGCCCCGGTCGCCTCGGTCGAACGCGAGCGCGAACCGCCGCCGCCGACCACCTTGCGATTGGCGCCGGAGCGGCCGACGCATGTGCTGTTCGGCGCCGATGCCGTCGCGATCGGTCAAAGCCTCACGATCGGCCGCGACCGCTTCCCCGAATTGCCCGACGACTTCCCCCACGACGCGATGCAGATCGTCGTCACCGGCAACGGCGTGCAGCTGCGTCTCAAGGAGCCGATCGATGCGATGCTCGACGGCGACGCCGTCAACGGCAACGCGGCCCTCGTCAAAGGCGCGGTGCTCGATGTCGGCGGGTTTCGTTTCCAGCTGATTCGCACGCGGTCGGGACCGTGAGACCGCGTCGCCAGATCAACGTCTTTTCGATGTCGTTCCTCGACGTGATGTCGTGCGGCTTCGGCGCGATCGTGCTGCTGTACATCATGATGATTCACGTCCAGGCGCCGGCGCTGAAGAACATCAATCGCGATCAGCTATCCGAGATCCGCAAGCTCGATTTCGAAGTCGACCAGGGCCAACAGAATCTGACGCAGCTCTCCGCGCAGCTCGACGCGACCAACCGACGCCTGGACGAGGCGACGAAGCGCCGCCTCGCGATCCTCGCGCAGTTGTCCGACCGCCGCGAGCAAGCATCGACACTGGACGCCGTGACACTCGCACAGCGCGAGGATCTCGCGAAACTGAAGGCTGACGTCGAAGCGCGTCAAGAGGACGTGAAGCGCCTCGAGGCGAAGGCCGCCGCCAGCGAGGGCACTAAGGCGCGCAGCTTCGTCGGCGAAGGCGATCGTCAATATCTGACCGGCCTCAAGATCGGTGGTGCGCACATCCTGCTCGCGCTCGACACGTCGGCGAGCATGCTCGACGACACGATCGTCAACGTGGTCCGGCGCAAGAACATGGACGATCAGACGAAGAAAGATTCGCCGAAGTGGCGCCGCGCAGTGCGCACCGCCGAATGGCTGGCCGCGCAATTTCCGCTGGACAGCCAATTCCAGATCTACGGCTTCGCAGAGTCGACGCAGCCGATGGTGCCCGGCTCCGAAGGACGTTGGATCGACGTATCGAACGCGAAGGATCTCGAACGCGCGGTCGCGGGCATCAAAGCGGTGGTGCCGAACGGCGGCACGAGCTTGGTGAACCTCGCGACCGCCGCGGCCGCGTTGTCGCCGCCGCCCGAGAACATTTATCTGATCACCGACGGGCTGCCGACGATCGGCAAAGTCGCTGCGAAAGGTACTACGGTGAGCGGTAAGCAACGCCTCACGCTGTTTCGGGAAGCCATGGCCGCGTTTCCGAAGCACGTGCCGATCAATGTGATCATGCTGCCGCTCGAAGGCGACCCGCTCGCATCGTCGTCGTTTTGGGAATTGGCCGAATCGACGACCGGCGCCTATCTGGTACCGTCGAAGGACTGGCCGTGAAACCGCGTCGACCGGTCGAAGAGATGTCGATGTCGTTCCTCGACGTCATCTGTTGCGGGTTCGGCGCGGTCATCCTGTTGTTGATGACCACGAAATTCATTCCGCCGACCGTGCTCGAGACGTCGCCGACGCATCTGAACGGAACGGTCGTCGCGCGCAAGGACGCGCTGTTCCAGATTCGCGGCGAGACCGACAAGCTGGCGCGCGAACTCAGCGACAAGCAGCGTGAACTCGACGGCGATCTCCAGTCGCTCGCGCAACTCGAACGCGAGCTGAGCGAGATCCTCGGTCGCTATCAAGCGTCGAAGAGCGAGGCCGCCGAGGCGATCGTCACCGAGAAGAAGCTCGCCGAGGCAAAGCAGTCGTTGACGGAAGAGATGGAGCGCCTGCTCGGCGCCAGCTTCCAACGCAGCGACAACACCGTAGCAGGCATCGCCGCCGACAGCGAATACGTCGTGTTCGTGATCGACACGTCCGGCAGCATGTTCAACTACGCGTGGCCGATGGCGATGCGCAAGCTGAGCGAAACGCTCGCGGTGTATCCGGCGCTCAAGGGCATCCAGGTGATGAGCGACCAAGGCGAATACATGTTTCCGCAATACGCCGGCAAATGGATTCCCGATTCGCCGGCGCGTCGACGCGCGATCCTCGAACGGATGAAGACGTTCAACGCGTTCAGCCTGTCGAGCCCGGTGAACGGCATCGAGAAAGCCATTCGCGTCTTCAAGGCGCCGGACAAACGCATCAGCGTCTACGTGTTCGGCGACGACTTCACCGGGCCGTCGATCGAAGAGGTCGTGCGCCAGGTCGACCAGATCAACGCGCCCGACGAAACCGGCAAGCGACCGGCGCGCATCAACGCGGTCGGGATGCCGACGTTGTTGCAGGAGGTGTCGCCGCCGCCCGCCTCCGTGCTGCGATTCGCCGCATTGATGCGCGAGCTCACGTATCGCAACGGCGGCACATTCGTCGGCCTGCCGTCGCATCGCTGACGTCGGGTAGACTGAGGGGCCTTTCTGCGGAGACGGTTCGAGTTGTACCGCTCACATCGACGGGGGATCGGTGCGTGTGCCGCGGCGCTGTGCGTCCTGCTCGCCGGCTGTGTCGGTGCCAACGTGCAGATGCAGGGCGACATCCCAACGCCGTTGGTGAATCGCCTTCCGCTCAGGATCGGTTTGTATTTCGAACCCGCGCTGGTGCAGTACGTCTTCGAGGAAAAGATCCAGGACCACGGCGACTGGCGCGTCGAAGTGGGTCAAATGCAACCGAAGCTCTTCGAAAAAATTGCGGCAGCGATGTTCGTCGAATCGATGCAGGTCGATTCGATCACGCCGACCGGGACCGACCTCGACGCGGTGCTCGCGCCAAGCATCGCGGAGTTCCAGATCTCGATCCCGAGCCAAACCCGCAGCGACTTTTACGAAGTGTGGATCAAGTACACGATGAAGCTGTACGACATCCACGGAACCTTGATTGCGCAGTGGCCCCTCACGGCGTACGGTAAAGCCAATAAGGGGGACTTCGGTTTCATGGACAACAGCGACAAGCTCGCGATCAAGCAAGCGACGCTGACGGCGTTGCGCGACGCGGCCGCGTTTCTGTCGCTGCGCTTCGGGACGGTTCCGGAAGTCAAAACGTGGATGAACGCGCGCGGTTCCACGGTGACGTCGGGTGCCGCATGACGTTCCTCCGACGTGGAGCGACGGCCGCGGCGCTCGTCTGGTTGGCGACGGCGACGGGCTGCGTGACGACCACCGTGCAGGAGATCCGCCAAGCAACGACCGGCATCAAATCGAACGAGTCGGTCGTCGTACTCGGACGCCACAACAACTCGGCCGACGAATCCGAGGACGACTTCATCAACTGTGTGAGCAGTAACCTGTCGGGTGGCAGCAACAAGGTCGGCGTCATCAGCGAGTCGGCGTTCGTCGACGCGATGTTCCCGTGGTTCGAGCCGCGCACCGCACCGCTCAACACGTCCGACCTTCCGGAGATCGTCAATCAACCGATCCTCGCCGACAAACTCGACTCGATCGGCGTGCGCTACGTCATTTGGATAGAGGGCAACACGCATCGCACTGCGCAGGGCGGCGCGTTGACGTGCAGCGTGTCGGTCGCTGGCGCCGGTTGCTTCGGGTTTTTGACGTGGGAAAACGACTCGTCGTACGAAGCATCGATCTGGGACATCAAGCACGGCAATGCGGTCGGCAAGGTCAGCTCCGATGCGAACGGCACGAGCTACATGCCGGCGGTGGTCGTGCCGATTCCGTTCATCGCGCGCGTGCAGACGGGCGCCTGCAACAGCATGGCGTCACAGTTGAAGACATTCATCACGAAAGAGTCGTAACTCGCTGAATCGAATTACTTCGCGCGGATTTCCATCACCTCGCCGCTCGTGTAATTCGGTTCAACCGCGTACCACTCCTGCAGGTCCACCGCGAACTTCTCTCTACACAGCTCGCCGAGTTCGTAGAACGTCGGTCGGCCCGGGTCGGCGATGATGACGCGTTCGACGCCCGCCTTGATCGCGCGTTGAACCAAATGAAAGAGCGGCTTCACCATCTCGTCCCAGAAGCAGATGTCGGAGCCGATGACGACGCGCTCCTCGCTCAAGCGTTTCACAGTCAGATCTTCGAATTTGCTGACGAGCGTCTGTAGCTTCACTTCATTGAGTTCGGCGAGCACCTCGAGGAACGGGAACACGTCCTTGTCGATGTCGACGCCGGTGACGCGCGCATTCAGCTTCTTCGCGCAGAAAATGCCGGCCGGCGCCCAGCCGCAGCCGATCTCCATGACGCGTGCGCCGCGTCGAAACGGCTTGTGCAACAAATAGTCCATCAGAATAAAGCTCGACAACCACGCCTTGTGGCCATGCACGGACGGTTCGTAGATCTTCTTGAGGCTGCGTACGAGGCGGTGCTGCGACTGCAGTAGATAGACGCCGTACGCCTGCTGAATGTACGGCTCCGGCAGGCGCTCGAGTTTCGGCATGTTGTGTTTCGAGTCCCGTCGAAAAAAAGACCGGCGATGGTAGCCATTCACCCTTCGAGCGGCAAACGTCGACTAATACCCGAGTAAATTAGTCTGGTATTAGCCGTGGTCGCAACGCTAAAATGCCGACGTTTTTCGCCTAAGCGCTGCCGCGAACGGCAGCCTGGATCGATGAGCGAGTCACCTACCCCGACACTCGACGCGCAGCTCGAACGCGAATATCGCGCCGGCTTCGTCACCGACATCGAATCGGACACCCTGCCGCCCGGGTTGTCCGAAGACGTCGTCCGATTCATTTCCGCACGCAAGGGTGAGCCCGAATGGCTGCTCGAATGGCGGCTCGCAGCTTATCGCTATTGGCGCACCGTGACGCCGCCGAAATGGGCGCACCTACATTTTCCGCCGATCGACTTCGAGGCCATCTCGTATTTCTCCGCGCCGAAGCACCAAAAGGATCGACCGAAGTCACTCGACGAGGTCGATCCGGAATTGCTGCGTACGTACGAACGGCTCGGCATTCCGTTGCACGAACAGGAAGCGCTCGCCGGCGTCGCGGTCGACGCGGTCTTCGACAGCGTGTCGATCGGCACGACGTTCAAGACGAAGCTCGCCGAAGCCGGTGTGATCTTCTGCTCGATCGCCGAAGCGGTGCACGAGCATCCGGAGCTCGTCCGCAAGTATTTGGGCAGCGTCGTGCCGATGCGCGACAACTTCTACGCGACGCTCAATTCCGCGGTGTTCAGCGACGGCTCGTTCGTCTACGTGCCAAGAGGCGTGCGCTGCCCGATGGAACTCACGACGTA
>Ga0335084_10000486_pt1 | contig 33882 bp, 33 predicted proteins | sample Lox_Sample_44_FD_206721 | JGI IMG/M metagenome (GOLD analysis project Ga0335084, IMG submission 206721) | Soil microbial communities from Loxahatchee National Wildlife Refuge, Florida, United States - Lox_Sample_4.4 | ecosystem: Environmental > Terrestrial > Soil > Wetlands | place: USA...
GGTCGCCGCTTGGAGCGACGAGGAGGGGCGCTACGCGGGGCTCTTCGGCTCGAAGGCCTTCGCGGGCAAGCTCGACGCCAAGCAGATACCTCGCCTCCGTGCCGCGGACGGTGAGCGGCTCGTGGACGCCATGGCGCGGGCGGGCTTCAACGCCTACGACGCTCCCAAGGCGCGCTGCAACCCGAAGACGATTTCGGCCTATGTCGAGCTGCACATCGAGCAGGGTCCGCATCTCGAGGCGGCGAAGATCCCCATCGGCGTCGTCGAGGGCATCGTGGGCAACCGTCGGAGCTGGGTGACCTTCAGGGGCCAGGCCGACCACGCCGGCACGACCCCCATGGCATGGCGCCGGGACGCATTCATGGCGGCGGCCGAGTATGCCCTGCGCGCGCGGCAGATGATCATCACGAGGGGCAGCGGCCGCAGCGTCACCAACTTCGGCCGGGTCGAGGTCGGTCCAGGCGTCTCCAACATCGTGCCCGACCGCTGCGTTCTGCTCCACGAAATGCGCGAGCTCGATCCGAGGGTGTTGGCCCGGCTCGAGCGGCAGTGCCTGGCCCTGGCCAGGCAGGTCGCGAAGAAATGGAAGCTCAAGGTGACCGTCGACCCGATCTCCCGGAGCCAGCCCGCGCGCTGCGCTCCGCGAGTGATGCGGGCCGTGGAGGCCGCGGCGGCTACGCTCAGGCTCAAGGTCAAGCGGATGCCCTCCGGGGCGGGTCACGACGCCCAGAATCTCGCACTGGTGACGGACTCGGGCATGCTCTTCATCCCATCGCAGGGCGGGCGAAGCCACCGACCGGACGAGACAAGCGATTGGCGGGCCATCGAGCGGGGCGCCAACACGCTCCTGCACACACTGCTCGGGCTGGCCGGCTAAGAACCCGAGCATTGTGAATTTTCCCACTTGGCTTTCCTGCCCCGCTCAAGTAGACTCCCCGGCTAACGTCGCGATCATGGTAACGAGGGGGCCGTGTCGATCATAATTCACCTGCTGCTGGCCGTCGCACTGACCTTGTTTCTCGCCGCGCAGGCCCGCTCCTTCGTGTACGTGCTGCGCTGCCGCCGCGCCCAGGCGGCGGGGCGCCGGCCGCGCCGCAGCGACGTCTTGTGGACCTCGATCCCGGTCATCATCGTGCTGGCGCTGGCGGCCCGCAGCTGGGTGGCTGTCTTCGACCTCCAGCATCCGGCGGCTGCCTCCGCCGTCGTGACCCCCGTCCCGGACCCAAGCGCACCACACAGGTAGAGGATTCCATGCGAAAGAGCCCGCTCTCCCGCATCCCCACGGCGCTCCTCCTCCTGGCCGCGGCGCTGCTGCTCTCCTCGTGCGGCTGGTCGCTGTGGGACTCGCCGATGACCACGGTGAGGCCGAAGTCCGGGTTCGGCCGCAGCACGCACGAGATCTTCATGCTGATCTCCTGGTGGACGCTCGGCATCGGCATCGCCGTCGAGGCCGGGCTCCTGTGGGTCTGCTTCCGCTACCGCGAGAAGCCCGGCGCGCAGATTCCGAAGCAGGTCCACGGGCACACGCTCCTCGAGGTGTCCTGGACCATCGTCTTCGCGATCGTCCTGCTGATCTTCGCCATCCCGACGATCCCGGTGATCTTCAAGACCCAGGAGGCGCCGGCGGCGACGGCGTTGCGCGTGGAGGTCGCCGGGCGGCAGTGGTGGTGGGAGTTCAAGTACCCCGACCTCAAGGTCGTCACGGCCAACGAGCTTCACCTTCCCGCGGGCCAGACGGTCGCATTCAACCTCCACGCCCCCGACGTCATCCACTCGTTCTGGATGCCCCAGCTGGGCGGAAAGCGGGACGTGGTCCCAGGCCGCGTCAACCACATCACCCTGGCGCCTGACGAGCCCGGCGAGTACCCAGGCCAGTGCGCCGAGTACTGCGGGATGTCGCACGCCAATATGCGCTTCCGCGTCGTCGTGCATACCAAGGCTGACTTCGAGAAATGGGTGGCGGCCCAGCAAAGTCCGCCCGTTCAGCCCACCGACCCGCTCGCACAGAAGGGCCAGGATCTCTTCAGCCAGTCCGCCTGCGTCGGCTGCCACACGATCGCGGGCATTTCAGGTGGCGTCCTGGGGCCCAACCTGACGCACTTCGGCAGCCGGAAGACCATGGGCGCCAACCTGATGGCGAACACGCCGGAGAACGTGGCCAAGTGGATCGAGAACCCCGGCCACATGAAGCCCGGCGTGCTCATGCCGGACCTGGGCATGCGGGGCGAGCAGCCGAAGGCGCTCGCCGCCTATCTCCTGAGCCTGAAATAAGAGGATTCCCATGGCGACACACGCGGCGTACATGCCCGGCACGACGTTGAGCGCCGGAGGCGTCCTCTGGTCCTGGATCACGACGGTGGACCACAAGCGCATCGGCCAGCTCTACGGCGTCTCGGCCTTCTTTTTCTTCCTGGTGGGCGGGATCGAGGCCCTGATCATGCGCCTCCAGCTGGCGCACCCGGATGGCACGCTCGTCAGCGCCCAGCGATTCAACGAGCTCTTCACCATGCACGGCACGACCATGGTGTTCCTGGCGATCATGCCGATGAGCGCGGCATTCTTCAACTACATGATCCCGCTCATGATCGGGGCGCGGGACGTGGCCTTCCCGCGGCTGAACGCGCTATCCTACTGGATCTTCTTCTCGGGCGCGCTGCTGCTCCACCTGAGCTTCCTCGTTGGCACGGTACCGGACGGCGGCTGGTTCGGGTACGCGAACCTGACCTCGGTCCAGTTCTCGCCCACCCACAGCATCGACTTCTGGATGCTGGGGCTGCAGGTGCTCGGCATCTCCTCCCTGATGGCGGGCTTCAATTTCATCGTGACCATCATTAACATGCGCGCTCCGGGCATGACGCTCATGCGCATGCCGCTGTTCGTCTGGATGAGCTTCGTCGTGCAGTTCCTGGTCGTCCTGGCTTTCCCGGCCATCACGGTGGCGCTGATCCTCCTCATGTTCGACCGCCTCTTCGGCACGCTTTTCTACGCCCCGGCAGGCGGGGCCGATCCGCTGCTCTGGCAGCACCTGTTCTGGATCTTCGGCCACCCCGAGGTCTACATCCTTATCCTGCCCGCCATGGGCATCGTGTCCGAGGTGTTGCCGACCTTCTCGCGCAAGCCGCTCTTCGGCGCCCCCGTGGTCATCTACTCCGGCATCATGATCGGCTTCCTCGGCTTCGGCGTGTGGAGCCACCACATGTTCTCGGTGGGCATGGGCCCCGTCGCCGACGCCGCCTTCTCCATCTCCACGATGCTGATCGCCGTGCCCACGGGCGTGAAGATCCTGAACTGGATCGGCACACTGTGGGGCGGCAGGATCCACTTCACCACTCCGCTCTACTTCTCCCTGGGCTTCATCGCCATGTTCACCCTGGGGGGCCTCTCAGGCGTCATGCACGCCTCGCCGCCGGTGGACCTGCAGCAGACCGACTCCTACTTCATCGTCGCCCACTTCCACTACGTGCTGTTCGGCGGGTCCATCTTCGGACTCTTCTCGGGCATCTACTATTGGTGGCCGAAGATCTTCGGCAAGATGCTCGACGAGCGCCTCGGCAAGCTGCATTTCTGGCTGATGATGATCGGCTTCAACGTCACCTTTTTCCCGATGCACTTCCTGGGGCTCATCGGCATGCCGCGGCGTATCTACACGTACGCGCCCGACCTCGGCTGGAACTTCTGGAACATGGTCTCGACGATTGGGGTGTTCGTCATCATCCTCTCGTTGCTGTTCTTCATGTGGAACGTGGTCGCCACCACGCGCTCGGGCGCCGCCGCGCCGGCCGATCCGTGGGACGGGCGCACGCTGGAGTGGACGATTCCCTCGCCGCCGCCCGTGTACAACTTCGCCGCCGTCCCTGTGGTCCGCGACCGCGACGACTTCTGGGTGCAGAAGTACGGCGACGGCCACGGCACGCCGCCCAGGAAGGGTGCGGCCGCGCCGGCCGAGGATCCCGCGTCCATCCACATGCCGCCGCCGTCCTACTGGCCCATCCTCCTGGCGGGCGCCTTCTTCGTGATGATGGCGGGCGTCCTCGTGAGCATCTACCAGGTCGTCCTGGGAGGCCTCCTGACCTTGTACTGCATGGTCCGGTTCATGCTCGAGTACCACCAGCCGCCCGCGGGAGGGCAGCCGGCGTCGGGAGGGCATCACTGATGGCAGCCGAGCACGCCGCCGCCGCGCACGACCCGAATATCGGCTGCACGGGGCTCGACCATCGCAAGATGGGGATGTGGGCCTTCCTCGGCTCGGAGTGCATGTTCTTCGGCTCGCTGATCGGCACCTACCTCTCCTACAAGGGCAAGAGCATCAACGGGCCGGGCCCTCACGAGATCCTGAACATCCCGCTGACCTCGGTGAGCGCCTTCGTGCTCCTCATGTCCTCGCTCCTCATGGTCCTCGCCCTGGCCGCCGTCCAGCGCAACGACATGAAGTGGGGCAAGATCTGGCTCTTCATGACCGCGCTCTTCGGGGCCGGGTTCGTGGGCTTCCAGTGCTACGAGTTCACGCACTTCGTCCACCAGGGCCTGACGCTCCAGACGAACCTCTTCGGCTCCACCTTCTTCGTGCTCACGGGCTTCCACGGCGCCCACGTCACGGGCGGCGTCATCTGGCTGCTCGCGCTCTGGGTGCTGGCGCTGCGCGGCAGGCTCGGGGCGCCTGACTCGCTCAAGGTGGAGATCTGCGGCCTGTACTGGCACTTCGTGGACATCGTCTGGATCGCCATCTTCGCCCTGATCTATCTGATACCGTAGGAGGCCGAGCGCATGGATTCGAGCCACGCAGCCGCAGCGCCCGCCCACGACGGCGGCCACGCCACCGTCCAGACGTATATCCGCGTGGCCGTGGTGCTCGCGATCATCACGGCCATCGAGATCGGCGCCGTGTACGTTCCGGGGCTCCCGAGCCACGCCCTGGTGACGGTCATCATCATCTCCGGCATCCTGAAGTTCGCGCTCGTGGTCGCCTTCTTCATGCACCTGCGCTATGACAGCAAGCTCCTGACCGTGCTCTTCGTCGGCCCGCTGATCATCGCCACCGCCATCATCCTCGCCATCATGGCGCTCTTCGGCGCCTACCTCCTGCTCGCGCGCGCCTAAGAGCATGGCGCACGTAGTGCCCGGGCCCGCGGGGCCGCCGCCCCTCGGGCCCGACGGCTTTGACTGGACCGCGTGGCACCCCGACCCCACCGTCGTCGCGGGCCTGGCGGCGCTGGGCGGCCTGTACCTGGCCGCGCTCCGCCGCGGGCGCGCCGAGGGCCGCCGCGTGAAAGGCGTCCAGGCGTTCTCCTTTTTCGCGGGCCTCGTGCTGCTGCTGGGCTCGCTGACGGGCCCGCTCCACGACCTCGCGGACTACTACCTCTTCAGCGCGCACATGGTCCAGCACCTGCTGCTGGTCTTCGCGATGCCGCCGCTCCTGCTCTACGGCACGCCGGGCTGGATGCTCTCTCCCCTCCTCCGCCGCCCGCTCGTGCTGAAGCTCGGGCGCAGGCTGACGCGCCCCTCGGGGGCCTTTGCCTGCTTCAATCTCGTGCTGGCCGCCTGGCACCTGCCGCCGCTCTACAATGTGGCCATGGACCACCACGGCGTGCACATCGTCCAGCACCTCATGATCATGGTCGTGTCGGTCATCCTGTGGTGGCCGGTGCTCTCGCCCTCGCCCGAGCTGCCGCGCGCGCCCTATCCAGTGCAGATGCTGTACCTGTTCGTGGTCGGGCTGCCCATGGTCGCCGTCTCGATCTTCATCACGATGGCCGAGGGCGTGCTCTACCCCTACTACGCCGCGGCGCCGCGGGTGTGGGCGCCGCTCACGCCGCACGCCGACCAGCACCTGGGTGGTCTCATCATGTGGATCCCCGGCGGGCTCGTCTTTCTCCTCGCGATCAGCGTGGTCTTCTTCCGCTGGCAGGCCGCCGGGGGCCAGGACGGCGCCATCGAACCTGTCGGAGCCTCGCATGGCAGGTAGCCCGCCGCGCGCCTGGGCGTGGGCGGCCATCGTCGCCCTCTCGCTGCTCATGACCATGGGCAACATCGTGAGCGCAACCGGCTCGGGTCTCGCTTGCCCGGACTGGCCGCTCTGCCACGGGCGCTTCCTTCCGCCCGCGCAGACCGAGATCCTGATCGAGTACAGCCACCGGCTCAAAGCCATCCCGTTCACCCTCCTGCTTCTCGTGACCGTCTTCCTGACGTGGCGCCGCACGACGGCGCGCGCGCCGCGGAGATTGAGCCTCATCCTCGTCGGCCTTCTCGTCGCTCAGATCGGGCTCGGGGGCGTCACAGTGCTCTTCAAATTGCCCGACCTGGTCAGCACGGCCCATCTCGTCAACGCGCTCCTGATCCTGGCCGGCCTCGTGATGCTTGCGGAGGGCACGCGGACGCATCGTCCGGTGCCGGCGCGGCTCAAGCGGCTGGCGATGGCGGGCGTGGCGGCGCTCCTCCTCCAGTTGGCGCTCGGCGGCTACGTGCGCCATGCGGGCGCGGGGCTCGCCTGCCCCGACTTCCCGCTCTGCAGCGGCGACCTTCTGCCGCACGGCTGGGAAAGCAGCGTCCACTGGATCCACCGGTGGCTCGGAGTGGCGCTCCTCGGGCTCTTCGTCCATCTCGCGCTCGCGGCGCGGCGCACGGCGCTGGCAAGGCCCGCGGCGGCGGTGGCGGCGCTCGCGGTCCTGCAGGTCGCGCTGGGGATCGCGGCCGTGCTCGGAAGTCTGGCCGTACCGCTCCGCGCGGCGCACGCGGTGGTCGGCTACGCGCTGTGGGGCATGCTCGTCTGGCTGTCGGTGCACGCCGACGGGTGGACCGCCGTCGCGCGGGGCACGGAAACCTCGGTACCCGAGATGCTCGGCAGGGTCACCCGTGCCTCCTAGGGCCTTGAGCTCGACCGCCCGCGCGTGGGCGGCCACGGGCCTCGGCGAGCGTGTGGGCGCCTACGCCGAGCTGTCCAAATTCGGCATCGTGCTGCTCGTGCTGGTCTCGGCAACGGCCGGCTTCATGCTGCGCGCGCCGCTCGGTACCGACTTTCCTTGGGTGCACGGCGTCGTCGTGCTGGCGGGCGTCATGCTGCTCTCCTCGGGCGCGTCGGCGCTGAACCAGGTGCAGGAGCGGGACCGAGACGCGCTGATGGCCCGCACGGCGAACCGTCCGCTGCCCTCGGGGCGTCTCTCTCACGCCCAGGGCCTCGCCTTCGCCGCGCTCGCCACCGTCGGGGGCGCGGTCGTATTGTGGCTCGGGATCGGCCGCACCGCGGGAGTGCTCGGCCTCATCGCGGCTGTCTTCTACAACGGCATCTACACGCCGTGGCTCAAGCCGACTTCGCCCTTCGCCGCCGTGCCGGGCGCCATCCCCGGCTCGATCCCACCCGTCATCGGCTGGATCGCGGCGGGCGGACACTTGACCGACGCCGGCGCCATCATTCTCTTTGGCATTCTCTTCCTCTGGCAGATGCCCCACTTCTGGGCGCTGGCGCTCCGCTACCGCGCCGACTACGCCTCCGGTGGCTTCCCCATGGTCAGCGAGATCGTCGGCGTCGAGGGGACGGCGCGGCTCATCCTGCTCTACGCCTCGGGACTGACCGCGTGGTCTCTTGCGGCGCCGACCTTCGGCGTCGGAGGCCCTGCCACCTTCGTGATCGCCGCGCTGCTCGGCGGGCGGCTCATGTGGCTTGCCGTCAAGTTCGCCCGCGAGCCTCACGACCAGCGGGGGTGGCTCAAGCTCTTTCTCTTCTCGAACTTTTACCTCCTCCTGCTCTTTGCCGGGATGGTCGCCGAGCGCCTGATTTGGCGACTGCTCTGATCCAGCCCTCGCCTCGCCGCTCTCCTCGCCTCCGGCTCGTCGGCAGCGTCTCAGCTCGAACAACCTCCTCCTGCTCTTTGCCGGACCGGTCGCCGAGCGTCTCACCGCGCGCGTTCTCTGACCGCGTATACTGGCCACCCGGGCTTCCCATTTGGTATCCTAAGACGCTCGCAAGCGCGCTCCCATGAACATCTGCGTCGTCGGCACAGGCTATGTCGGGCTCGTCACCGGGGCGGTCTTCGCCGACCTGGGCAATGACGTAGTCTGCGTCGACAACGACCGTTCCAAGATCGACGCCCTCAAGGCCGGGCACATGCCCATCTACGAGCCGGGCCTCGAGGAGATGGTCGCGCGCAACGTGGAGGACCGGCGGCTCTCCTTCACCACCGATTTGGCCGCGGGCATCCGTCACGGAGACGTGATCTTCATCGCGGTCGGCACCCCGCCCAAGGACACCGGCGAGACGGATCTCTCGCAAGTCGAGGCGGTCGCGGCGGAGATCGGTCGCTCGATGGACCGCTACAAGGTGGTCGTCAACAAGTCCACGGTCCCGGTCGGCACCGGCGAACTCGTCCGCGAGGTCATCGGGCGCCACCAGCCGCGCCCGATCGAATTCGACGTCGTGTCGAATCCCGAATTCCTCCGCGAGGGCTCAGCCATCGAGGACACGCTCCGACCGGACCGCATCGTGATCGGCGCGCCCACCCAGCAGGTGGCGATGACGCTGGTCGAGCTCTACGCGCCAATCGAGCGGCCCATGATCATCACCGACCTGCCGTCGGCTGAGGTGATCAAGTATGCGTCGAACGCCTTCCTTGCCGCGAAGATCTCCTTCATCAACGCCATCGCGAACATCTGCGAGGCGGCCGGCGCCGACGTGACGCAGGTCATCAAGGGCATGGGGCTCGACCCGCGCATCGGCGGGGCGTTCCTCCAGGCCGGGCTCGGCTACGGCGGGTCCTGCTTCCCGAAGGACGTGGACTCGCTGATCCACACGGCCGGCCGTCTCGGCTACGACTTCAAGCTCCTCCGCTCAATCGTGGAGATCAACCGCGAGCGCGCCGCGCACCTCGTCGACACCGTCGCCAAGGCCCTCGGCCCTCTTGAGGACAAGACCATAGCGGTGCTGGGTTTGGCCTTCAAGCCGAATACGGACGACATGCGCGAGGCCAAGAGCGTGGAGGTCGTCCAGCTCCTGCACGCGGCCGGCGCCCGGGTCCGCGCCTACGACCCCGCGGCCATGGACAACGCCAAGCGGCTCCTGCCTGCCGACGTCACCTTCAGCGACTCTCCCTACGAGGCGGCAGAGGGCGCACACGCAGCCGTGCTGGTGACGGAGTGGAACGAGTTCAAATACCTCAACCTCGAGCGGCTGCGCGGCCTCCTCAGGCGTCCCGTGATCTTCGACGGGCGCAACCTCTGGGAGCCGGAGCGGATGCGGCGCCTCGGCTTCGAGTACCACTCGGTCGGACGGAAGTCCGTCCTGCCGGCCTGAGGGAATTTCCGTGCGGGTTCTTGTCACGGGCGGAGCGGGGTTCATCGGCTCCCACCTCTGCGACTTCCTCCTGGAAAAGAGCTGCGAGGTCGTCTGCATGGACAATCTCCTGACGGGCTCACTCGATAACATCGCCCACATCCAGGACCCGCGCTTCCTCTTTGTCGAGTACGACGTTACCAACTTCATCTCGATCAAGGGCGACGTCGACTACGTGCTTCATTTCGCGAGCCCCGCCTCGCCCATCGACTACCTCGACCTGCCGATTCAGACGCTCAAGGTCGGCTCGCTCGGCACCCACCGGGCCCTCGGGCTCGCGAAGGCGCGCCACGCCAAGTTCCTCCTCGCCTCCACGTCGGAGGTCTACGGCGACCCGCTGGTGCACCCGCAGCGGGAGGACTACTGGGGCAACGTCAACCCGGTGGGGCCGCGCGGCGTCTACGACGAAGCGAAGCGCTTCGCCGAGGCCATGACGATGGCCTACCACCGCGTCCACGGGCTCGACACGCGCATCGTCCGCATCTTCAACACCTACGGCAGCCGCATGCGCCTCACGGACGGCCGCGCGGTGCCGACCTTCCTCAGGCAGGCGCTGCTGAACGAGCCCCTGACCGTCTACGGCAACGGGTCTCAGACTCGCTCCTTCACGTACGTCTCTGATCTCGTAGAGGGGATCTGGCGTCTGATGCAGGCGCCCGTCAACGACCCGGTCAACATCGGCAACCCCCGCGAAATGACCCTCCTCGAGCTCGCCAAGCACGTCATCCGCGCCGCGGGCTCCTCGAGCGAGATCGTCTTTCGCCCGCTGCCGATCGACGACCCGAAGGTCCGGCGGCCTGACATCGGCCGGGCGCGGCGGCTGCTCGGCTGGGAACCGACCGTCGAGGTCGACGAGGGTTTGGCCCGAACGCTCGAATGGTGCCGCAAGGTCGGGCGCCCTGCATGAAGGTGCTCGTCACGGGCGGAGCGGGCTTCATCGGCTCGACCGTCGCGGACACTTTCATCCGAGCGGGGCACGCGGTGGCGATCGTGGACGATCTCTCCACGGGCAACTGCAGGTGGCTCCCGCCGCAGGCGACCTTCCACGAGTTGGACATCCGGAGCGGGCGTCTCAGCGAGGTTTTCGCGGCCGAGCGGCCCGACGCGGTGGCGCACCTGGCCGCCCAATCCTCTGTCGGCCGTTCCATCGTCGATCCGGCGTTCGACGCGTCCGTCAACATCGGGGGCGGGCTCAACCTGCTCGACTGCTGCCGGCGCTTCGGCGTGCGCCGGATGATCTACTCCTCGAGCGGCGGCGCCGGCTATGGCGACACGGACGTGATCCCCACGCCCGAGCAGCATCCGACCCGCCCTGCGTCTCCCTACGGGATCACCAAGGTCGCGATGGAGCAATACATAGACGCGTGGGGTGCCGTGTGGGGCATGAGCGGCGTCTCCCTGCGCTACGCCAATGTGTACGGCCCGCGCCAGAATCCCCACGGCGAGGCGGGGGTGGTGGCCATCTTCTGCAGCCGCATCCTCGCGGGCGAGGCGCCGGTGATCAACGGCGACGGCCTCCAGACGCGCGACTTCGTCTACGTGCAGGACGTCGCGGCAGCCAATCTGCTGGCGCTGGAACGGCCGGACGTCACGGGGCCGTTGAACATCGGCACCGGCGTGGAAACCTCGGTCAACGCCATCTGCGCGGCGCTTCGGTCCGCCGCGGGCGCGAGCGTCGAGGCCGCCCACGCCCCGCCGCGACCCGGCGAGCAGCGGCGCAGCTGCCTGTCCGCCGAACTTGCGGAGCACATGCTCGGCTGGCGACCGACGGTGCCCCTCGGCGACGGCTTGGTCCAGACGCTCGACCATTTCAGGAAGGAGACAGGACGATGATCGACGAAGAGCTACGGGCCATCCTGGCCTGCCCGGCCTGCAAGGGCAGCCTCATCTTCGAGGAGACTCGCATCATCTGCCAGCGGTGCCAGAAGGCCTATCCGGTCCGCGACGGCATCCCGGTCATGCTTATCAGCGAGGCGCAACCCTGGACACCGGGCACCTAACCGCCGTCATCCTGGCCGGGGGGCAAGGCACGCGCCTGCGCCCCCTGACGAACTCCCGTCCGAAGCCTGTCGTCCCGCTGCTGAACGTCCCGTTTCTGGCCTACCAGCTGGCGCTGCTGCGCCGGCACGGGGTCGAGCGTGTCGTGCTGTCGTGCTCCTATCTCGTGGACGAAGTCCGGCGGACCATGCGCGACGGAGCCGACTGGGGAGTCAGGCTGGATTACGCCGTCGAAACGGAGCCGCTGGGGACGGGTGGCGGCGTCCGCAACGCGGCCGATCTCGTCAGCGGCCTCGTGGTGGTGCTCAACGGCGACGTCCTGACCGACGTCGACCTCTCCGCCATGCTGCGCTTCCACACCCAGCGCCTGTCTCGGGCCACGATCTTCCTGACGCGCGTGGAAGACCCCAGCCCGTACGGCCTGGTCGAGGTGGCGGGCGACGGGCGCGTGACCGGATTCGTGGAGAAACCAAGCGTGGCGCAGTGCACGGCCGACACGATCAACGCGGGGATCTACCTGCTCGATGCCGCTCTGCTGGCGCGAATCCAGCCAGGCCGGATCGCGTCCATGGAGCGCGAGTTCTTTCCGGGACTCCTGGCCGACGGCCTGCCCTTCTTCGGGTGGGTCGGAGAGGGTTACTGGATCGACATCGGCAGCCCCGAAAAGTACCGCCAGGCCCAGCTGGATCTCATGGCGGGTCGTGTCGCGACGGACGTGGGCCCAGCGGGCGCGGGCGGCGATCGAACATCGATCGCCGCCGATGCAAAGTCAGGCGCGCGCGTGTCAGCCGTGCCGCCGGTCGTGATCGGCGCGGCGTGCCAGCTCGAGGACGAATGCCGCGTCGGCCCGGCCGCCGTCCTGGGCCCCGGATGCATCGTCGGGGCGGCGGCAACGGTCGAGGGCGCTGTCCTCTGGGAGCGTGTCGCGGTAGGCGCCGGCGCGGTGCTCCGCGATTGCCTCATCGGCGCCGACGTCCGCATCGGCCCGCACGCCCACGTCGGCCCAGGGGTCGTCCTCGAGGACGGCGCCATCGTGGCCGGGCACACCCGGCTCGTCCGCTGACGCATCGCGGCTCAGCGCGTGATATCCTGAGGCAGATGACCACCGACCGCATACGCAACTTCTCCATCGTCGCCCACATCGACCACGGCAAGTCCACCCTGGCGGACCGCCTGCTCTCCCTCACCGGCACGATGGACGCCAAGAAGGCCGTGGGCCAGGTCCTCGACTCGATGGACCTCGAGAAGGAGCGCGGCATCACCATCAAGGCCCACGCCGTGCGGCTCCTCTACACGGCACGCGACGGCCGCGAGTACACGCTCAACCTGATCGACACGCCCGGCCACGTTGACTTCTCCTACGAAGTGTCGCGCTCGCTGGCGGCGTGCGAGGGCGCGCTCCTGATCGTGGACGCGGGCCAGGGCGTCGAGGCCCAGACGCTGGCCAACTTCTACCTCGCGCTTGACGGCGGGCTCGAGATCATCCCGGTCATCAACAAGATCGACCTGCCGGCGGCCGACGTGGACGGCACGCGGGCGCAGATCACGGACATGCTGGGGCTCGACGGCGACGCGGCGCTCACGATCTCGGCCAAGCACGGCACGGGCGTGCCGGAGGTGCTCGAAGCGATCGTGAGCCGCATCCCGCCGCCCGTGGGAGACGCGGAGGCGCCGCTCAAGGCGCTGGTCTTCGACTCCTTCTACGACTCGTACCAGGGGGTCGTCGTCTACATCCGCCTGATCGACGGGCGCGTGCGCCCGGGGATGCGTGTCCTCTTCATGTCGAACGGCAAGACGTACGAGGTCCAGCAGGTGGGCGTGTTCGCCCCCGACATGCGCGCGGTCGACGAGCTCAGCGCGGGTCAGGTCGGCTTTCTCACCGCGTCCATCAAGCGCGTCGCCGACGCAAAAATGGGCGAGACGATCACCGACGTGCTCAAGCCGACCGCCGAGGCGTGTCCCGGCTACCGGGACGCCAAGCCGATGGTGTTCGCCGGCCTCTACCCGATCGAGGACACCGACTACGAGGGCCTGCGGGACGCCCTCGAGAAGCTGCGCCTCAACGACTCCGCGTTCAACTTCGAGCCCGAGACCTCGCTCGCGCTCGGCTACGGCTTTCGCTGCGGCTTCCTCGGGATGCTCCATCTCGAGATCGTCCAGGAGCGGCTCGAGCGCGAGTTCAACCTCTCGCTGATCGTCACGGCCCCGAGCGTGCGCTTTCGCGTGATCACGACCCAGGGCGAGACCATCGAGATTGACAACCCGTCCAAGCTGCCGCCGGTGGACAGGATCGAGCGGATCGAGGAGCCCTACGTCCGCGGCTCCATCTTCGTGCCGACGGAGTACATGAGCGAGATCTACAAGCTCGCCCAGGACAAGCGCGGCGAGCACAAGTCGCTCGAGTACCTCGGCAAGCGCTGCCACATCCAGTTCGACTTCCCGCTCTCCGAGATCGTGGTCGATTTCTACGACCGGCTCAAGTCCATCTCGAAGGGCTACGCGTCCTTCGACTACGATTTCCTCGAATTCCGCGAGTCGGACATGGTCAAGCTCGACATCCTGCTGAACGGCGACCCCGTCGACGCGCTGAGCGTGATCGCCCACCGCGACAAGGCGTACGAGAAGGGCAAGGCGCTGACCGAAAAGCTTCGCGGCGTCATCCCGCGGCAGCTCTACGAGGTCGCCATCCAGGCCGCCATCGGCAGCCGCGTCATCGCGCGCGAGACCGTCAAGGCCATGGGCAAGAACGTCACCGCCAAGTGCTACGGCGGCGACATCACGCGCAAGCGCAAGCTCCTCGAGAAGCAGAAGGAGGGCAAGAGGCGCATGAAGCAGGTCGGCAAGGTCGAGGTGCCGCAGGAAGCGTTCCTGTCGGTCCTCAAGAGCTGAGCGTCGCATGAGCCCTACCGAGACCGAGCCCAAAGCGGCCGCGCGCGTCGAGCCCCAGGTTCCCGCGCGTCCCAAGTCGCTCGTCCGCGAGTACGCGGAGGCCATCTTCATCGCCGTGCTGCTGGCGCTCGTGATCCGGCAGTGCGGGGTGCAGGCCTTCACCATCCCTTCGGGCTCGATGATGGATACCCTGCTCGTGGGCGACTACATTCTCGTCAACAAATTCCTCTACGGCGCCGAGCTGCCGTTCTCGGACACCCACCTCCCGGGCCTCCGGAAGCCGGAGCGAGGCGACATCGTCGTGTTCAAGTACCCCAACGACGAGAGCCGCGACTTCATCAAGCGCATCATCGCGGTCGGGGGCGACACCGTGCAGGTGCAGGACAACCGCGTCAGGCTCAACGGCCGACCGATCGAGGAGCCCTACGTCCGGCCCGGATCGATCCCTGCCGTCCCGTCGGGCCATTGCGGCTACCTCTACGGATGCGAGCCGCTGGTGGTGCCCCCGGGATCGTACTTTGTCATGGGCGATAACAGGGACAACTCGCAGGACAGCCGTTACTGGGGCTTCGTCCGGCGCGAGAAGATCCGCGGAAAGGCCTTCCTGATCTACTGGTCGTGGAACGGGGAGAGCCACTGGCCGCGCTGGAGCCGCCTCGGCAACTGGCTTCCCTAGGCAGGTTGCCGATAAGGGGTCATCTGCTTCGTTGGCGCCCTCGATCGCACGCTCAACGTACAGGGAGTACGCCTCGCGTGCGACCTTCGGGCGCCGCCTCGCATCTGACCCCTTCTCGCCAACCTGCGCGCCCGGCTGGCCGACGTGAGTGACCTCGGGGCGTGGAGGCCGCGGGCGGGATCGATCGGGACGTACCTGCACGTGCCGTTCTGCACGAAGCGCTGCGGGTACTGCTCGTTCAACACCGCGCCCGAATCTCCAGGCGCCGTCGCGCGCTTCCTGCCGGCACTCCTCGGCGAGATGGATCTCGCCGCCCGCGCGCCGTGGGCGGGCGACCTCGACCTTCGCAGCGTGTTCCTCGGCGGCGGCACGCCGTCGCTTCTGCCTGCCGACGCGATGGCGGAGATCCTCGACCGCCTCGAAGCGCGCTTCGGCATCGAGGCCGGCGCGGAGATCACGGTCGAGTGCAATCCCGAGAGCGTGAGCGTCGAGCGGCTGTCCGGCTACCGCCGCGCAGGCGTGACGCGCATCAGCCTGGGCGTCCAGAGCCTGGACGATCGCATCCTGCCGACGCTGGACCGGCTCCACACCGCCGCCCAGGCGCGGGAGGCGTTCGACGCCGCGCGCGCAGCCGGCTTTGCCGATGTCAGCGTCGATCTGATCTACGGCTTGCCGGGGCTCGACGTCGCAACGTGGGAGGAGACGGTCAAGGGCGCGCTCGGCTGGGGTCCCGACCACCTCTCCGCCTACGCGCTCACGATGGACGAAGGCAGTCTCTGGCAGGCAACGGGATCTGCAGGGCGAGATGCAGGACGTCGCGGGGCCGGGGCCCTGCCGTCCGGGACGAGCGAAACTCCGATAGTCCTTCCACCGGAGGAGACGGTGACCGCGCAGTATACGCGGCTGACAGAGCTCGCAGCCGAGGCGGGCTTCGAGCACTACGAGGTCTCCAACTACGGCCGCCCGGGACACCGCTCGACGCACAACCAGATCTACTGGCACGCCGAGGAGTATCTGGGCCTGGGGCCCGGCGCCTGCGGCTTCCTCGGTAACGTGCGCTACAGCAACGTCAAGGCCGTCGAGCGCTACGGCGCCATGGTCGCGGGTGGCGAGCCGCCCGTCGGCGCGCACGAGACGCTGACGGCGCGCCAGCGCATGGCCGAGCGCCTGATCCTGGGTTTGAGACTCTCCGATGGCGTGCCGGCCGCGTGGGTCGCCGAGCGCGCGGCGCTGGGACCGCCGCGGCTCGAGACCACGCTCGCGGCGTGGCGGGAGCGCGGGCTCCTCGGAGAGCGGGACGGGCGCGTCTTCCTGACCGAGACCGGCTTTCTCCTCTCGGACGCGCTCTTCATCGATCTCCTTTAATCGGGTACGATACGGCCACCATGACTCCACCGGTTCTCGACCAGCGCCTGCGGCAGGTGCTCCTGGCTGTCATCGCCGAATACGTGGAAACCGCCCAGCCGGTGGGCTCACGCTCCGTCTCGCGCCGCCACCTCCGCGGGCTGTCACCTGCAACGATCCGCAATGCCATGGCCGACCTCGAGGAGCAGGGATTTCTCACCCACCCGCACACGTCGGCCGGGCGCGTGCCGACGGACAGGGCCTACCGCTACTACGTCAGCGTCCTGGGCGAGATGCCGTGGAAGGCCGCGCCAGCCGGCCACAGGACCGCGGAGACCGTCGCTCCGCCGCCGGATGCAGGCGAGCGGCTCATGTCTGAGACACCCACGCGACTCTCGGACGGCACGCACATGACCGGGATGCTCCTCGCCCCGCCGCTCCGCCGCACCGCGCTCAACCGGATCGAGCTGGTCGGCCTGGGAGAAGACCGCGCGCTGGCCGTGGTCGTGACGGATACGGGCTGGGTCACCGCCCGCGCCATCACCCCGCTGCCCCGCCCGGGCGTCGAGGAGCTGCGCGAGATCGGCCGGACCCTGACGCGCCGCTACCGCGGCAAGACATTCCAAGCCATCCTCGACGACATCGAGCGCCCGGCCGATCCGCTCGACCCGCTCTGGACCCGGAGCCGCGGCGTCCTCGACCAGATCGTCGGTCTCCTGCGGGACCGCAATCTCTACATCAGCGGCGCCATCAACGTGCTCGACCACCCCGACTTCAGCGACGTCGGCACGATGCGCGGGCTGCTCAAGGCCTTCGAGGACAAGGCGCGCCTCGTCGACCTCCTGACGCGCATGGCCGAGGAGCGGGGCGTGCAGGTCCTGATCGGAGGGGAAAACCCGGTCGAGGAGATGCGAGAGTGCAGCCTCATCACCTCCACGTACACCTACCGCGGCCAGGTGCTGGGCGTGCTCGGAGTCGTCGGGCCGCGGCGGATGGCCTACGGCGACGTCATCTCCATCGTGGATGAGACCGCGCGCCTCGTCTCCGACTCCCTGTCAAGGGTACAGCGAGAACTCTACCTTCCATCTTGATCGCGCAGCGGGCCGATGTTCATCAGCGGGGGCCTCGACATGCCCCCCGCACTCCCCCGTCGGCAGGTCAGATCCGTACCACCCGCCGATGGGCCGGGTCACGTCTGCTATACTTTCTGTGTCATGAACGACCAGATCCAGGGTCCTGACGAAGGCGGCATCTCACTCGAGCCCGAGGAAGAGATCCTTCGCCTTCGCGACGCCCTCGAGGCCAAGACGCGTGAGGCCGAGGAGCACCGCGACCGCTACCTCCGGGCCGCCGCGGAGTTCGACAATGCCCGCAAGCGCGCCGCGCGCGAGCGCGAGGAGTACACGCGCTATGCCAACGAGTCGCTCTTGCGCGAGCTCCTGCCGGTTCTCGACAATTTCGAACGGGCGCTCCAGGCGGCCCGCGGCGAACCCGCGGCGGCGGCCGTCGCGGCCGGGGTGGAGCTGACCCAGCGCGAGCTCCTGCGCGTGCTGGAGAAGTTCGGCGTGACCCCCTTCGTCTCCGTCGGCCAGCGGTTCGACCCCGAGCGACATGAGGCCATCGCGCGCGTGCCCGCCCAGGGCCAGCCCGAGGGCACCGTGGTGGACGAAACGGCGCGCGGCTATCTCATCAACGGGCGCGTCCTCCGCCCGGCCATGGTCACCGTGGCCTCGAGCCCCGACCCCTCCTAGCGTGGCGTCCAAGGACTACTACTCGGTCCTCGGCGTCGGCCGGGATGCCGACGACGCCCAGCTCAAGAAGGCCTACCGCACCCTGGCCCGCCAGCATCACCCCGACAAGAACCCCGGCGACGCCCGGGCGGAGGAGCGCTTCAAAGAGATCAGCGAGGCGTACGCCGTGCTCTCCGACCGGGACAAGCGCGCGCACTACGACCGCTTCGGCACCGTTCCAGGATCCGGGGGCGCGCCTGGCGACGTGGGCTTCGGCACCATCATCGAGGATCTCTTCGAGGGATTCTTCGGCGGCGGTGGAGGCGGCTCGCGCAGGACGCGCGCGCGGCGCGGCGAGGACCTCCAGTACCGTCTCGAGATCTCTCTCGAGGAGGCCGCGCACGGCCTCGAGACCAAGCTCCAGATCCCCCGGCACGAGGCCTGCGAGGCCTGCCGCGGCTCGGGCCAGGAGACCGGCACCACGCCCGAGACCTGCGGCACCTGCCGCGGCCAGGGACAGGTCCGCTTCTCGCAGGGCTTCCTCACCGTCGCGCGCCCGTGCCCCGCCTGCGGCGGCGCAGGCCGCATCAACCGCCACCCGTGCGCCGGCTGCCGCGGCGAAGGGCGCGTCGCGCGCGAGCGACTGCTCACGGTCACGATCCCGGCGGGAATCGAGGATGGCAACCAGCTTCGCCTTTCGGGCGAAGGTGAGGGTGGTCTCAACGGCGGCTCCCCGGGCGACCTCTACGTGCTGGTCCAGATCCGGCCGCACGAAATCTTCGTGCGCCAGGGCGCCGATCTCGTGTGCGCGCTGCCCCTGACCTATCCCCAGGCCTGCCTCGGTGACGACGTCGACGTCCCCGTGCTCGACGGCAAGGCGACGCTGACGGTGCCGCCCGGCACCCAGCCGGGCCAGCGCCTGACGCTCAGGGGCAAGGGGATGCCCCACCTGAGAGGGCGCGGGCACGGCCATGCGGTCTACGAGGTGATCATCGAGGTGCCGAAGAGGCTCTCGCAGCGCGAGCGGGAGCTCCTCGAAGAACTCCGCGAGGCATCGAAGGCGTCCTCGGGCCCGCTCCTCTCCTCCTTCCTCGATCGGATGAAAAAGCTCTTCGGCAGTTGATGGCCTTCTGGCAGATCACGGTCCCGACCTCGCCCGAAACCTCCGAAGGCCTGACCAACTTCCTCTGGGAGCAGGGCGCCCTGGGGGTAGTGGAGGAGGAGAGCCCCGTCTCGTCGGCGAAGCTTCGCGCCTTCTTCCCTGACAGCGCATCGTCCACCACCCTCGTGGCCTCCGTGCGCGAGTACGCGGCTGGCCTCGACACCCTCGGCTTCCCGACGGCGCCCGGCGCTGTGGAGATCGAGCATCTCCTCGAGGAGGCCTGGGCCAGCGCGTGGCAGCAGTCCTTTCCGCCGCGAGCCGTCGGGCGGAGGCTATGGATCAAGCCGCCGTGGGAAAGAGCGGATGCCGCGGACAGAATCCCGGTCGTGATCGAGCCGGGGCGCGCCTTCGGCACCGGACATCACGGCAGCACGGAAGGGTGCCTGGCACTTCTCGACGGAGCCATCGCCGACCCGCCACCCGAGCGGGTCCTCGACATCGGCACCGGCACCGGCATTCTTGCCGTAGCCGCGGTCAAGCTGGGCGCCGGACTCGTCCTTGCCCTGGACGTGGATCCGGACGCCATCGCCGCCGCGAGAATCAACGCTGCGCGCAACGGCTGCGCCGACCGCATCGAGCTCCTCATGGCGGGGCCCGAGTCGCTTCGCGACGTCCCGCCCTTTCCGCTCGTCCTCGCCAATCTCCTCGCCCACAGCCATCTGGCGCTCGGGCCGCACTATCGCCGGTTGGCGGCGCGGGGCGGCGCGCTCATCCTCGGCGGCATCCTCGAACACGAGGACAAGGACGTGATCGCGGCGCTCGAGCCTGCGGGCCTGGCGCTCCGCGAGCGGCTCGTCATCGAGGGCTGGTCCTCGCTGCTCCTGGAGGCGGCCACCGCGTGACCCGCTTTCTCATCCGCCACGAGGGCATCGCAGGGGACCACGTCACCTTCGACGCCGAGGAGACGCGGCACCTGACGCGCGTGCTGCGCCTGGGTCCGGGCGACATCGTCGAGGCCTTCGACGGCATGGGCAGCGTGCTGACGGTGCGGCTCGAGCGCGCGAGTGGCCGGCTCGCCCACGGCACCCTGCTCGCGCGCGAGGCGCTACAGAGTGAGTCCCCCCTGCGCCTGACTCTGGCCCAGAGCATCCCCAAGGGCGACAAGATGGAGGGCATCGTTCGCATGGCGACCGAGCTCGGCGCCGCGCGCGTGGTGCCACTGGTGACGGCGCGCACCGTGGTGCGTGTCGAGCCGGGGCGTTCGGGGCCGCGCCTCTCCCGGTGGCAGCGAGTGGCCCGGGAGGCCGCCAAGCAAAGTGGCCGCGCGCGAATTGCAGAGGTGACGCCGCCCCAGACCCTGGCCGCGTGGATCGCCGCCCGCGATACCGAGGAGCTGCTCGTGTGCCTCTGGGAGGACGCACCCGAACCGCTGGCCCCCCAGCTTCCGCCGCAGCCCGTGACCCGCGCCACCGTCGTGGTCGGACCTGAGGGCGGCCTCGAGCGGGCCGAAGCCGAAGCTCTTCGCGCCGCGGGCGCAGTGGTCGGGGGCCTGGGCCCCCGCATCCTCCGGACCGAGACCGCGGGGCCCGTGGGCCTGGCTCTCCTCCAGGCGCGCTACGGCGATCTCGGTGGAGGCGGCTCGTGAGCCCAGCGTTCAGCTATGTGGAGACCGGCGGAGGCAGCAGGGGTGTGGTCGGCTGTGGCGCGACCTTGCCGGATGCCTTCGCCCAGGTGGCCCTCGGCGTGTTCGCCCTTCTGGCGGATCCGGCCTCCGTCGAAGAGCGTGACGCGCGCGAGGTCCGCGCCCACGGTGCAGCATCCGAGTCTCTCCTCGTGAATTGGCTCAACGAGTGCCTGTACGTGCTCGACGTCGAGGGGTTCGTCCCACGGCGGGTCGAGTTCACGATCTTTGCCCTCGATGCATCCGCCCCGGGCGGCGAGCCGCTGCGCCTGCACTGCCGCCTCCACGGCGAGAACCTCGACCCGGCCCGCCACTTCCCGCGTGAGACCGTGCGCGGAATCAGCGCCGACGGCGCCGCTGTGCGCGCAACTGGCGACGCGTTGGAAGCTCGTGTGGTCATCGAGAGCCCCGGTGGACCTGGTTCGTAGCCTAAATGAGACAGCCGGGCCAGGCTAGCGTGTCCTGCAGTCACCTGGGCGGGGGTTTGACGGCAGGTCAATTTTGGAAATAGCGATATAAAACGGAATGTTGCGTCATAGAACGCCGGATGGCATCCAGCTTGCTCTATAGCTGCCCCGGTATGTGCTTTCAGCGGACCATCAGGCGGCAGGTCTCCGTGGACGGGATTGGGCTTCATTCCGGAGAACCGGTCAAGCTCACCCTGTCCCCCGCCGCCGCAGACACCGGCATTCTCTTTCGGGCGGCCGACGGAACCCTCGTCCCGGCCGACATCGAGCATGTCGTGGACGGCCGTGCGGCGACCACGCTCGGCGCCTTCGGCGTGAGGGTGCGCACCATCGAGCATCTGATGGCCGCCGCGGCCGCCCTCGGCATCGACAACTTCGTGGCCGATGTGAGCGCGGAGGAGGTTCCCGCCCTCGACGGCAGCGCCAAGCCCTTCGTGGATCTGCTCTACTCTGCAGGTGCCGTCACGCTGCCGGTTCCTCGCCGCGCGGTCACCGTCCGCGAGCCCGTACGCGTCGGGGACGGCAACCGCTGGATCGAGATCGCCCCGTCCGACATCTTCCGCATCACCTACACGCTCGACAACCCGCATCCCGTCGTGGGCTGCCAGGTCGTCACGCTCGATGTCAGCGAGAATGTGTTCGTGGACGAGTTGGCGCCGGCGCGGACCTACGGCTTCCTGAAGGACGTGGCTGTCATGCGGAAGAATGGGCTGGCGCGCGGCGGCTCTCTCGACAATGCCGTCGTGGTCGGCAAGCGCTCGGTGCTCAACGACAGCCTCCGATTCGAGGACGAATTCGTCCGGCACAAGATGCTCGACCTGGTGGGCGACCTTTGGCTCCTGGGCCGTCCGCTCACCGGTCACATCAGGGCCAGGAACGCCGGCCATGCGCTCAACCATGAGCTCGTCGCCGCCATGTTGGACGCCCTCGCCGCCGAGCGCCGTCACCGAATCGCGCGGCCGCAGGCGCAGGCGCCGGGGGGCCTTGCCGGGCGCCTGGAGCGGCTCGTCCCCGGCAGCGGGTTGTCGTCCCAGCCCGGCATCGCCGCCCTCTAGCGCCCGCTTCAACCAGAGCTTCCGCAGCAGCCTCAATCGCCCAGCCTCTCACAGGCGCCCGACCGCCCCAGGGCGCCGACAAGGGACTAGCTGCGAGGCGGAGCCCGAAGCCGGGAGGCGAAGCGTACTCCCTGTACGTTGAGCCTCCGGTCGAGGGCTCCAACGAAGCAGATGGCCCCTTATCGGCGCCCTGGGGACGCTATAATGACGTGTCCGTGGGAAGACCTCCCGTCGTGAGCCACCAGGCTAACCCCTGGGTGATCGCCCTGGTCGCCCTGCTGGTGGTCTGCCTCCCGGCCCCCGCCGCCCGGGCCGAGTCCGAGCTCCGCATCAGCAACCTGTCCGTGTTCCTCAACGATTTTGACGTCACCGTTCAGGGCGTGCTCCTGGGCGCCGTGCCGTCCTCGCTCACCGAGAGCCTGCACAGCGGCGTGCCCGTGCACGTGCGCTTCGTCGTGGAGCTCTGGCAGAAGCGCTTCCGCGATCGGCTCCTGCAATCGCGCACGATCGAACGCCAAGTGACGTACAACCCCGCAACCAAGGAGTACAAGGTGGTGTCGCTTGGCGGCGAGGAGCGCGAGCCCTTCATGACCAAGCAGTTCCGCGAGGCCCAGCGCATCGTCTCGGAGCTCCGTGCCGGCAAACTCGCCCCGGACGCCTCGCTCGAACCGCAGGAGCTCTACTTCATCCGGGTCCGCGCCGACGTCTCGCTCAACGGCGTCAACTCGTGGATCGCCCGCTTCAGCGGAGAGGCGGCCGAGTCGGACTGGGTCCAGTCTCCGTTGCTCACGCCCACGAGGCGCCAGTGAGCCCGCTGATCGACGGGCCGGCCGAGCAGAGGGGCCACTACCGGCGCAACCTGTTCATCGTCTCCGGCGGGCTCGCTCTCCTGGCCCTGGCGTGGTGGGGGTTCAAGGTCTGGATCCATTCCCCCCAGGTTCCCCTTGCCTCCAACCTGGCCGTCTTCGCGCTGTTCAACCTGAACCTTATCGTCTTCCTGCTGCTGGTGGTCCTGCTCTTCCGCAACCTGGTCAAGCTCGCCTTCGAGCGGCGGCAGATGGTCCTGGGCGCGCGGTTCAAGGCCAAGCTTGTCCTCGCCTTCCTGTCGCTGGCGCTGACACCGGCCATCCTGATTTTCATCATCGCGTCGAATTTCATCAACACGTCCATCGAGGGATGGTTCAAGCCGCAGGTGGAGCGGCCGCTCGACCAGGCCCTCGAGGTCGCGCAAACGTACTACCAGGGCCAGGAGGCCATGGCCCTGCGCCACGCGCGCTACATGGCCGACGTGCTCGCGCGCGAAGGCTTCATGACCGCGAACCAGCGCCCGGTGCTGCAGACGTATATCAATGGCCAGCAGGAGCGCCTCGGGCTCGCTGCCATCTCGGTCTTCAACCGCGGCGGCCAGTTGATCGTCCATGCCAGGGACGCCACGATCGGGAACGTGCCGACGAAGTCGGTGAACAAGGAGCAGGTGCGCCAGGGGCTCGCCGGGCAGGACGTGACGACGGTCCACGAGCTCGACAACGGCGACATGATCCAGGCCATCGTGCCCATCAGGAGCGCCGACCGCGGCGTCGCGGGCGCGCTCGTCGTCGGCAGCTACGTGACACAGCGGCTCGAATCCCGCCTGCGGGGCATCAGCCAGTCCTTCCAGGAGTACAAGCAGCTTCGGCTGCTCAAGCAGCCGCTCAAGGGCATCTACATCCTGCTCTTCCTCCTGATGACCCTCGTTATCGTGTTCTCGGCGACGTGGTTCGGCCTCTACCTCGCGCGCGGCATCACGGAACCCGTCCAGATGCTCGCGGAGGGCACGCGGGCGGTCGCAGCGGGCAACCTGAACTACAAGGTCCTCGTCCGCGCCGACGACGAGATCGGCGTCCTCGTGGATTCCTTCAACCGCATGACGAGCGACCTCGCTTCCTCGCAGACGAAGCTCGAGCACACCTACCGCGACCTCCAGGCCAAGCACGAGGAGGTCGAGCAGCGGCGACGCTATACCGAAACCGTCCTGGAGGCGGTCGCCACGGGGGTACTCTCGCTCGACCCAACCGGGCGCATCACGACCATCAACGGCGCCGCCGAGCGCATGCTGGGCGTGCCGGCCGCGTCGGCCCAAGGCCAGCTTGCTTCGACAATCCTGCGGCCACCGGTGCACTCCGACCTGGGTGCGCTGATCCAGCGTATGAACCGGCTGCGTGAGGGCGCGCTCGAGCGGGAGGTGCACCTCCGCCGAGAAGGCCACGCGGTCACCCTTCTCGCCTCGGCGACGGCCCTCAAGGGACCCGAAGGCGCCTATCTGGGCATGGTGCTCGTCTTCGACGACCTGACAGAGCTCCTCAAGGCCCAGCGCCTGGCGGCCTGGCGCGAGGTCGCGCAGCGCATCGCGCACGAGATCAAGAATCCGCTGACTCCGATCCAGCTCTCGGCCCAGCGGCTCCGGCGCCGGCTGTCCACCGACCGGAGCCCGGAGGAAAAGCGGCTCCTCGAAGAAGCCACGGCCACCATCGTGCAGGAGGTCGAGGGCCTCAAGCAGCTGGTGGACGAGTTCTCGCGCTTCGCGCGCATGCCGGCGCTCCAGCCCCGCGCCACGGATCTCGGGCGCCTGCTCGAGGGCGTCGTGGTTCTCTACCGCGAGTCCCATCCCGGGCTCGCCATCAAGGCGTCCTTCTCCCCCGATGTGCCGCCGGTCGAGGTCGACCCCGACCAAATCAAGCGGGCGGTGCTCAACCTCGTGGACAACGCGGTCGAGGCGGTGGGCGGCACGGGCGCCGTCACGGTCGAGACCACCTGGCTGCCGGAGAGCCGGCGGGCGCGCATCGTCGTCGCGGACGACGGACCCGGTATCGCGGCCGAGGACAAGGAGCGGCTGTTCCTGCCGTATTTCTCGACGAAGGCCGGCGGCACGGGCCTGGGCCTGCCCATCGTGCACCAGATCGTCACCGACCACGGCGGCACCATCTGGGTCGAGGACGCCTTTCCCCAGGGCACCCGCTTCGTCGTTGAGCTACCCGTTGGCCGTCTGGCCGTCGCCCCGGCCGAGCCCGAGGCGACCGTGCAGGCGGGTTAGATGTCAACCGAGCACATCCTGATCGTGGACGATGAGCGCGCCATCCAGACGTCCCTGCGGGGCGTGCTCGAGGACGAGGGCTATAGGGTCACGGCCGTGGGCTCCGCCGAGGAGGCGCTCGCGCGCCTCTCCGACGACGCTCCGGACCTGGTCTTCCTCGATATCTGGATGCCCGGCATGGACGGACTCGAGACGCTCGCCGAAATCAAGCAGCGACGGCCGGAGACGGCCGTGGTGATGATCTCGGGCCACGGCACCATCGAAACCGCAGTCAAGGCGACCAAGCTCGGCGCGTACGACTTCGTGGAAAAGCCGCTCTCCCTCGAGAAGACGCTCCTCGTGGTGGAGCGCACGCTCGAGCATGCTCGCCTCGAGCAGCAGCACCGCCAGCTGCGGGAGCGCGTGGAGCGAGGCCAGGAGATCGTCGGCAAGAGCCCCGTCATCGAGGAGTTGCGGCAGCAGATCGCGGTCGCGGCGCCGACGACCGGGCGCGTCCTCATCCACGGCGAGAGCGGCTCGGGCAAGGAGCTGGTCGCGCGGGCCATCCACGCCCGCTCCACCCGCGCCGAGGGGCCGTTCGTCGAGGTCAACTGCGCCGCCGTGCCGGAGGAGCTGATCGAGTCCGAGCTCTTCGGCCACGAGCGGGGCGCTTTCACCGGGGCCGTGGCCCGGCGCCGTGGCAAGTTCGAGCTGGCGGACGGCGGCACGCTCTTCCTCGACGAGATCGGCGACATGAGCCTCAAAACCCAGGCAAAGGTGCTGCGAGTCCTCGAGGAGCAGGCGTTCGAACGGGTCGGCGGCAAGGAGACGATCCGCGTGGACGTCCGCGTCATCACCGCGTCGAACCAGAACCTCCAGGAGCAGATCGCCGCCGGGCGCTTCCGCGAGGATCTCTTCTACCGGCTGAACGTCATCCCGATCGAGGTCCCTGCTCTCCGCAAGAGAAAAGAAGACATCCCGGCGCTGGTGGAGCACTTCATCGCGCTCTTCTCGGCCGAGAACGGGCGCCGCCCGAAGACGATCGCCGCCGAGGCGCTCGCCTACTTCCTCACTTACGATTGGCAGGGCAACGTGCGCGAGCTCCGCAACATGGTCGAGCGGCTGGTGATCATGGCTCCCCGCGACGTCATCGGCCCCGAAGATCTGCCGCCGCCGCTGCGCACCCGCGAAGAGGCAGAGGCGGGCGAGGACCCGCAGCGCGACCGGAAGCTCAAGGACGCCCGGGACGCCTTCGAGCGCGCCTACATCCTGGGCGAGCTGCGCGCGCACGAGTGGAACATGACCCGAACGGCCGAGAAGCTCGGCATCGAGCGCAGCCACCTCTACCGCAAGCTCAAGACGTACGGCATTAGCCCGCCCAAGTCCTGAGGCCGCCCCGGCGAGAAGCCGGCGGGCCGGGTAGACTCGCAGCCGTGCGTCCCCTCTCGAGACCCCTCCTATTCGTTCTCCTCTCGCCGCCTGCGCGACGGTCGGCAGCGAGCCCGTCCCGGGCGAGCCCCCGCACCACGTCGAAGGGGGATTCCGCAACACGAACCCCGAGGTCCAGCGGCCGGGCGCCTGGACCCGCTACCTCTTCATCACGAAGCGCGCGCTCTCACGGTCCCGGACGATCGACCTGCCTCGCGTGGAGAACGACGGGCGGGCGCTCCGCGAGAATGTCTCCGCCCCGACGGTCACCTGGGTCGGTCACGCGACCATCCTGGTCCAGCTCGAGGGCGTGAACCTGCTGACCGATCCGCACTGGGCGGAGCGCGCGAGCCCCGTCTCGTGGCTGGGGCCGCGCCGGCTCCAGCCTCCCGGGCTCCGTTTCGAGGACCTGCCGCCGATCCACCTGGTCGCCATCTCGCACGACCACTACGACCACCTGAACCTCGAGACGGTGCGGCGGCTGGCCGCCTCTCACGATCCCATCTTCGTCGTCCCGCTCGGCCTCAAGGCCTGGCTCGAGGGCAACGGGGTGTCGCGCGTGGTGGAGCTCGACTGGTGGGGCAGGTTCGCCCACCGAGGGCTCACGCTCGTCTGCGTGCCGGCGCAGCATTTCGCGCAGCGGAGCCCCTGGGACGCGAACACGCGCCTGTGGGCCTCGTGGGCCGTCATCGGATCGTCACGCCGTCTCTACTTCAGCGGCGACACCGGGTACTTCGGAGGCTTCGCCGAGGCGGGCCAGCGACTGGGGCCCTTCGACCTCGCCGCGATGGCGATCGGGGCGTACCTGCCGCCCGAGATCATGCGCTTCGTCCACTTGACGCCCGAGCAGGCGGTGCGGGCGGCCCTGGACATGCGGGCGGCCACGCTGCTGGGGATTCACTGGGGAACGTTCGACCTCGCCGAGGAGCCGCTCGACGAGCCGCCGCGGCGGATGCTCGCCGAGGCAGGGCGGGTTGGCATCCCCCCCGATCGCGCCTGGATCCTCAAGCACGGCGAAACGCGCGGCTGGTAAGGCGGGGTTGAGCGCGCTCCGCGCCCAGGGCGGCCCGGCCGTGATCCTCGTGGAGCACCACATGGATCTCGTGATGGCGGTCTCGGACCGGATCACGGTGCTCGACTACGGGCGCGTCATCGCCGACGGAGATCCCGGCGCCGTTCGCCACGATCGCGCGGTGATCGAAGCCTACCTGGGATCGGCGCCCTGAGCGCGCTCACGATCTCAGGGCTGCGCGTCGCCTACGGCGCCGCGGCCGTCCTCCACGACGTCGCGCTCGACGTCCGGCCGGGGGAGATCGTCTGCGTCATCGGCGCCAACGGCGCGGGCAAGACGACCCTGCTCAAGACGATCGCCGGCGTCCTCCGTCCGGCCGCGGGGCGCGTGGCCGTGGACGGCCTGGACATCGCCGGCCGCCCCTCCTGGTGGGTCGCCCGGCACGGCATCGCGCTCGTGCCGGAGGGACGCGCGGTCTTCGCCGACCAGAGCGTGCGCGATAATCTCATGCTGGGCGCCCTGGCGCGCTCGAGCGGGCGAGATGCGGCGGCGGTGTCGGCCGACCTCGAAAGCGCCCTCGCGCTCTTCCCGGTCCTCGCCGGGAAGCTCGATCTCCCCGCCGGGGCGCTGTCCGGCGGCCAGCAGCAGATGCTCGCCGTGGCGCGCGGGCTCATGGCGAGGCCCCGCGTGCTGCTGCTCGACGAGCCGTCGCTCGGCCTGGCGCCGATACTCGTCCGAGGGATCTTCTCCGCGATCGAGCGATTGAGAACCCAGGGCGCGACGATTCTGCTGGTCGAGCAGATGGCCGCGCAGGCTCTCGCGCTGGCCGACCGAGCCTACGTCCTCGAGCGCGGGCGCATCACGCTCGAAGGCCCCGCCCGCGACGTGCGAAGCAATCCGGCGGTGATGGACGCGTACCTCGGGCGCCGCGCGGATGCGGGCCCGCCTTGAAGCTCCGGCCGCCGCCGACTATGATGCCTTCCGCCATGCCTGCGCCGCCTCCGCTGCCCACCGTCCTCGTTCGCCTTCGAGTGATCCGGCTGGGAAGCGCCTCCCTGGCGCGCCTTTCCCGCGAGCCTGAGAAGACGGGACGCGTCCACTCCGTGTTCGACCGCGCGGTCAACGTCCTGTGGCGCGACGGCCGCATGCTGACCCTTCACGGGCCCGGACCGCTCGCGGCGCCGTTCGCCGTCGCCCTCGAGCGCCTGCCGCCTCGCGAAACCGTGGCGCCCGGCATGCCGATCGGGAACACGACCCTGGACTGGCGCGGCGCGGAAAGCGTGGCGCTCGACATGTCGCTGGGCCCGCTCGGCTTTGCCGTGGATACCCTGCCCGAGCGGGCTGGCGCCCAGGCCCTGCGCTCGCCGATCGGCGCGCGCGCGCGCCAGGCTCTCGGCCAGGCCATCGCGGCAGGCGACGCCGGCGCATTCGCCGACGCCGCGTGCTCGCTCGTCGGCTTCGGCGAAGGCCTCACGCCCGCGGGCGACGACTGCCTCGTCGGCGCGCTGGCCGTGGTGCACCGGATGACGCCGCGGTGGCTCTCGGCGGACGCGGGACAGCGCGACCGGGTCGCCGCGGCGGCACGCACGGGGACGACCGACCTGGCACGCGATTTTCTCCTCGAGGCCCTCGATGGGCGATTCGCGGAGCCCGTCCTCACCCTCCTGACCGCCCGCTCCAATGACGCTGCGGAGGTCGCCGCCGGCCGGCTCCTCTCGATGGGGGCGACCTCGGGCGCCGATACCCTCTGCGGCATCCGTCTCGCGTGCCGCTCGCTCGAAGCCCGCGCGGCGCGCCCGCGGCCCGCGTGAGCAAGCCGGAACCAGCGTGAGCAAGCCCGAAATGGTCCCGTCCTTCGATCTCCTGCTGCAGGGTTGTCGGCTGCCCGACGGGCGGCTCGTGGACCTGGGCACGCTCGACGGCAAGATCGCCGAGATCGGCTCGCTGACGGGCCACCCGGCGCACCGCGCCGTGAACTGCGGCGGTCGGATCCTCACGCCCGGGCTCGTGGACGCTCACATCCATCTCGACAAGGCGCTCCTCTCTTCGCTCACGCCCTCGATCGAAGGCACGGTGGCCGAGGCGCTCCGCGTGACGGCCGAGGCCAAGCGCGGCTTCACGGTCGAAGACATCGGCGCCCGCGCACGCCGGGTCCTCGACCAGGCCGTGCGCGCCGGCACCACGGCCATGCGCAGCCACGTCGAGATCGACCCCATCGTGGGGCTGAAAGGGCTCGAGGCGCTCACCCGGCTCAAGCGCGAGTACGCGCCCGCCATCGATCTGCAGCTCTGTGCCTTCGCGCAGGAGGGCATCCTCCGCTCGCCCGGGACGGAAGCCCTCCTCGAGCGGGCGCTGCGCAAGGGCGCCGACCTGATCGGCGGCTGCCCGTACAACGACACGGACGCGCACGCCCAGATCGACATCGTCTTCCGCCTCGCGCGCGAGTTCGACGTGGATGTGGACTTCCACATCGACTTCTTCGACAAGCCCGAGCACATGGACGTGCTCTACGTCGCCGAGCAGGCCGTCCGCTTCGGCTGGCAGGGGCGCGTCGCCGTCGGCCACGCGAGCGAACTTGCGGCGCTCCAGCCCAAGGCGTTCGACCGCGCCGCCGAGACCCTCAGGGACGCGGGTATCGGCGTCATCATCCTGCCCGCCACGGACCTCTACCTGATGGGTCGGAAGGACGCGAGGAACGTTCGGCGCGGCGTGGCCCCGGCCAAGCGGCTTCTGGCGGCGGGCGTGACCGTGGCGGCGGCGACGAACAACGTTCTGAACGCCTTCACCCCGATGGGCACGGCCGACCTCGCGCTCATGGGGTATCTCATGACCGCGGCCGCTCACATGGGGACGGACCGGGATATTCGGGACATCCTCGCGATGCTGACCGAGCATCCGGCGCGGATCCTTCGACTGCCCAATTACGGCCTCCGCGTGGGCGCACGGGCCGACCTCGTGCTCTGGGAGACGGAGCGGGTGGCCGAGGTCGTGACGACCATGGCGCCCCGCCGACTCGTCGTCAAGGCCGGACGGCTGTCGATCGAGCACGAGCGCGCCTGCAGGGAGTTCTGGCGCAACGGCGCGTGATCATGCCAGACTGAGAGCCCGACATGGACGCGCTCCGGACCCTCGAGATCCTCATCAGCTCCCGCACCCCTCTCATCGCCATCGAAACGCTCGAGGAGGAGCGTGTCGAACAAGTGCTCGAGCGCGTCGCCCAGCGGCTCAGGATTCCGCTCTTCGTGTGGACCATGACGCGCGGCCTCCGGCGGGCCGGCGCGCTCGAGCCGCTCTACGACACCAAGGAGCCCCTCAAGGCGCTCCGCAACCTGACCGACCTGCCCAACGAGGGCATCTATCTCATGAAGGACCTCTACCGCGGGATGGGCGACGCGGCCGTGGTCCGGACGCTCCAGGACCTGGCGCGCACGTTCGCGCGCGACCGGCGCGCCATCGTGCTGACGGCGCCGCGCGTGGACCTGCCCTCGGAGCTCGCGGTTCTGTCGAGCCTCGTCAAGCTCGAGCTGCCGACCGAGGCCGACCTCCGCGCGCTCGCGCAGGAGGTCTTCGGCAATCTCGCGCGCCAGCACAGGCTGGGGCCGCCGCCCGCTCCCGACATCCTCGACAAGATCGCCGCGGCGCTCAAGGGCCTGACGCTCTTCGAGGCCGAGCGCGCGCTGACGCGCGCCGTGCTCGACGACCTGACGCTCGGCCCCCGGGACATCGAGGTGATCGCGGAGATGAAGAAGGAGATCCTCTCGCGCGAGCGGGTGCTCGACTGCGTGCCGGAGAAGGAAGGCCTCGACGACGTGGGGGGGCTCCGCGGCCTCAAGGCGTGGCTCGAGAAACGCCGCGACGCGTTCACGCCCGAGGCCAAGCAGTTCGGCGTCGAGGCGCCGCGCGGCATCCTCCTCCTGGGGGTCCAGGGGTGCGGCAAGAGCCTGGCCGCCAAGGCCGTCGCCAAGACCTGGGAGCTGCCGCTCCTGAGGCTCGAGCCGGGCCGGCTCTTCGACAAGTTCATCGGTGAGTCGGAGAAGAACCTCGACCGGGCGCTGGCCACGGCCGAGCGCATGGCGCCCTGCGTGCTGATGATCGACGAGATCGAGAAGGGCTTCGCGTCGGTCGTGAGCTCCGAGTCCGACGGCGGGCTCTCGCGCCGCATCCTGGGGCGCCTGCTCGGCTGGATGCAGGAGCGCGAGGCGCCGGTCTTTCTCGTCGCGACGTGCAACCAGATCACCGCGCTGCCGCCCGAGCTCATGCGAAAGGGACGCTTCGACGAGATCTTCTTCATCGACCTGCCCTCGGCCGAGGAGCGCCGCCATATCTTCGCCATCCACCTGACCCGCCGGCACCGCGACCCCAAGGGCTTCGACCTGGGCGCGCTCGCCGCGGCGTCGGAGGGCTTCAGCGGAGCCGAGATCGAGCAGGCCGTCGTGGCCGCGCTCTACACGGCCTTCGCGCGGCGCGCGGAGCTGTCCACCGAGCACATCCTGGAGGAGATCAAGGCGACCAAGCCCCTGTCCGTGACGCGGGCCGAGGAGGTCGAGAGTCTGCGCGAGTGGGCGCGAGGCCGGGCGGTCCCCGCGTCATGATGATGCTCGAGGGCATCCGCGTCCTCGACCTCTCGCGCGTGATCGCGGGACCGTACTGCGCTGCGCTCCTGGGTGACCTCGGCGCCGACGTGATCAAGGTCGAGCGCCCCCCGGAAGGCGACGATCTCAGGGTGCTCCGGGGACGGAACGGAATGAGCGCGTCCTTCGGCGCCATCAACCGCAACAAGCGGGGCATCGCCCTCGACCTCCAGAACCCCGAGGGCAGCAAGGTTGCCTTCGAGCTGGCGCGGCGGGCCGACGTGGTCGTGGAGAACTTCCTGCCCGGGGTGGCCGCCAAGCTCGGCCTGGGCTACCAAGCGGTGAGCGCCGTGAACCCGGCCGTCGTGTACGTGTCCGTCACCGGCTTCGGCCAGGACGGGCCGCACTCGAAGCGCCCCGGCTACAACACCATCGCGCAGGGCATGAGCGGCCTGATGGCGCTGACGGGCCACGCCGGCGACCCGCCCACGCGGGTGGCCGGCTCGACGTCGGATCTCTCGGCGGCGCTCGTGGCGTTCGGCAGCGTCTGCGCCGCGCTCGTCCATCGCTTCCGCGCGGGCCGCGGCCAGTACCTCGACGTCAACCTGTTGGCCTCCAGCCTGTCGCTCCTGCCCGATCCCACAGCCATCTACTTCGACACGGGGTTGAGACCCACGCGCCAAGGCAACCGCAACCCGGCGATCGCCCCGGGCGGGGCATACAAGACGAAAGACGGCTACATCAACATCGTCATCATGAACCCGAACCAGTGGGGGCGCTTCTGCGGCGCGCTCGGCGAGCCCGAGCTCGAGAAGGACCCGCGCTACGCCACCAACGCAGAGCGCATCGCGCGCTACGACGAGTTCCAGGCGTACGTGGACTCACGGTTGAGCCAGGCGCCGACGGCCGAGTGGGTTGAGCGCTTCGAGGCCGCCTCGATCGCCGCTGGGCCCGTCTACGAGTTCCACGAGGTCTTCGAGGATCCTCAAGTCAGGCACCTGGGGCTCGTCGCAGAGATTGAACAGCCGGGGCTGGGTCCCGTCCACGCGCTCACCTTCCCCGCCCGCGCATCGCTGACTCCCGCTTCGATCCGCCGCCCCGCCCCGCTGCTCGGCCAGCACACGGCCGAGGTCCTGCGGGAGCTCGGCTATGCCGAAGGAGAGATCCGGCGCCTCGCGGCGGCCGGCGCCATCGCGCTCGGCGCTTGACTCGCTCGCAGCCCGGGGAGTAGCGTCGGGCCACCATGCAGTGCCCCCGGTGTCGGCATGAGTCGCAGCCGGCGCGCGGTTCTGTGGGCAATGCGCCGCCCCGCTCGGCCGGACGTGTCCCGCCTGCCGTAGCGTGAATTCAGTGGCTATCTGGTAGAGACCCGCGCATCGGACGGGAAAGGATCAACACCTTGCCGGACTCGGATCTCGAGGCTCCGGTCGAGGCTCCGGTCGTGATGCCTCAGAAGTAAGTGTTACCGAGCGGCGGGGGCGGTGCCTCAAAAATGTGTTACCCACGGGCGACCTCCTGCAGGCGGTGACGAGTATCGGCGAGCTTCCACAGGACGTCCAGT
>Ga0335084_10000487_pt1 | contig 33854 bp, 29 predicted proteins | sample Lox_Sample_44_FD_206721 | JGI IMG/M metagenome (GOLD analysis project Ga0335084, IMG submission 206721) | Soil microbial communities from Loxahatchee National Wildlife Refuge, Florida, United States - Lox_Sample_4.4 | ecosystem: Environmental > Terrestrial > Soil > Wetlands | place: USA...
TGCAGGGAGCAATGTGGTAGTTTGTTGAAGCAGGTGCTCAAGATTTTCCTCAGCTGGGCGAACCAGGTTTCGAAAAGACACCATCAAAGCCCCGAAATGCAAGAAATCATTTCGACCATGCTGCGGATGCTGCGAACCGGCCTGCTCGTTTCCCTTCTCGCGGTCGCTCAATTTGCGCAGACTGTGCATCCCGAGCAGGCGGGACAAGCCGGCTCTCCCCCGGTCACAATCGACTTCCGCGACATCGCGTCCGAGGCCGGACTGACCGCGGAAAATGTTTCGGGGGATGCGGACAACAAACGCTACATCCTTGAAACCACGGGCGACGGGGTTGCGATTTTCGACCTCGACAACGATGGCCTGATGGATGTTCTGCTGGTCAATGCCACCACCATGGACGGCAAGGGCCGTGGCGAGCATTCGACCAGCCACCTTTATCACAATGTCGGAAACCTGCACTTTGTGGATGTCACGCAGAAAGCCGGTCTGGGAAAGGTGGGATGGGGGCAGGGCGCCTGCGTCGGCGACTACGACAACGACGGCTTCGAAGATCTGCTCGTCACCTACTACGGTCACAGCGTTCTCTATCACAATGAGGGCAACGGGACGTTTATAGACGTAACGGAAGCAGCTGGGCTGAAATCCGATGCGGTGCGCTGGGACACAGGCTGTTCATTTTTCGACTACGACCTCGACGGCAAGCTCGATCTGGCGATCACGGGATACGTTGAGTTCGACCGCAGCAAAATTCCCGAGCCCGGCTCAGGAGGATATTGCCAGTGGAAGGGCATGCCCGTGATGTGCGGCCCGCGCGGCCTGCCAGCCGGACGCAGCTTTTTGTTTCACAACGATGGCCAGGGAAAGTTCAGCGATGTTTCCACGGCAAGCGGGATTGGCAGGCCGACGGGTTGCTACGGCTTCACGGTGCTGGCGACCGATTTTGACAACGACGGCTATCCCGATCTGTACATGTCCTGCGACTCCAGGCCCAGTTTGCTCTACCACAACCGGAAGAATGGCACCTTCGAGGAGGTCGGAGTCGCTTCCGGTGTGGCCTTGAGCGATGCGGGACAGGAGCAGGCGGGCATGGGCGTGACCGCGTCCGACTATGACGAGGACGGGTTTGTCGATATCGCCAAGACAAATTTCAGCGACGACGTCCCCAATCTTTACCACAACAATGGCGACGGCACCTTTACCGACCGAGTGTACGAAGCGGGACTGGGAGCGCACACCCAGTATCTGGGTTGGGGCATTCAGTTTCTCGACGCCGATAACGATGGACGCAAAGACATCGTGATGGTCAACGGGCATGTATACCCGGAAGTCGAACGCGGTCCGCTGAACTACAAGTACCATCAGCCAAGATTGTTTTACTGGAACGCGGGCGGCGGAAAATTCAAGGATATGTCGAACAACGCCGGGCCCGCCATCAGCAGGCCATGGGCTTCAAGAGGGCTGGCGGTAGGAGACCTGGCCAACGACGGATCGCTCGAAGTGGTCATCAACAATCTGGACACGCGGCCGAGTCTGCTGAAAAACTTTGGCACCAGGAAAAACTGGCTGATGGTACGGTGCGTCGGCACGAAGAGCAACCGGGACGCCGTGGGAGCGCGCGTGTACGTCTATGTTGGCGACCGTCGGATCTCGGGTGAAATCCAGACGGGAGCGAGCTTCCTTTCGCAAAACGATCCGCGAGTGCACGTTGGCCTGGGTGATGAGACCAGCTATCAGCGTATTGAAGTGCAATGGCTCGGCGGGCAGCGAGAAGCCTTTCCGGGCGGGAAAGCTAACCAGATTGTAGTCTTGACAGAAGGCACTGGCAGTCCCGCGGCCAAGCCCACTCCCCTTCTCGGCCGTGACCGTCAGTAGGACTGCTTGATTTTCGATTTCAAGCCATGCGCCAGCTTTTCAATCTGTTCAGCTTTTTTGACAGCGTCCAGAGACAGGACACCCTGGTTCTTGTCCACATACTCTCTCAGATCGGTAGATAGCTGAAACAGTTTTTCGGTGTCGCGCTTGATTTCCTCCTGCAGCATTGCGTTGGCTTTTTGGGCCCGTTCTCGGTCTATCTCTTCCTCGGTCCGTACGGGTATGTTCGACGTGGTGGGACCCTGCCGGACCGAGGGTGGAAGGTGGATGGTCTGGCCCGATACGAGGCCGCCCGTTGCCCAGATGAAGCAGACAAACAACGGTAAGACTGTCTTGAGCATGACGAACCTCCAGCGGAAGTATGTTCTGACGTACTATACACCGCCGGACGGAAGGCGATTAAGACGGGCCGGTTGGCGACCATGGAATTGTTCTTGGTTGCGAGGCGTCACACTGAGGTTGCGAGGGCTGGCGTGAAGTGGACCTGCGGGGGGCGCGGGTCAGCGAACGGGTTCGAGAATCAGCTTCTGTACGCGCCAGTTCAACAACTCGGCGACGAAGAGTTCATTTTCCGAGGGGCACGCGATTTCGTGAATCCAGCCAAACTGTTTTAGCTGTTTGCCCGATTCACCGAGCACGCCCAAGATCTTTCCGTCCAGAGCGAGCTTGTAAATGCGGCCGGGGTAGCCGTCCGAGCTGTACAGCACCTGGTTAGGCGGAGGGGTGATGCAAATGGCCCAAGGCGCGCCCGGGGCCATGGTCTGGTTGCCAACGGCGGGCAACTGCGGCTTGTTGCCGATGGCGGGACGCGCGTTGGGATCGAAAGGCACGTCGATCACGATCTGGCGGAGGAATTTTCCGTCCCCGTCGAAGACCTGAATGCGGCGGTTGCCACGATCAGCCACGTAAACATTTCCCTGGGCATCGACCGCGATGCTGTGCGGGGTGCTGAATTGTCCGGGCTGGTCGCCGGGTTCACCCCAGGACTTTAGCCAGTTGCCATTTTTGTCGATCTTGGCGACACGCGAGTTGATATAGCCGTCGCTGATGTAGGTGTTGCGGGCTACGTCCCAGGCCATGTCGGTAACCTGGCGGAACATGCCGTCCACCGGTGGCAGGGGCGGCCGGGGATGCTTCAACGGCGCGGTGCCCTCGTCAGAAGCTTCCTGCTTGCGTCCAAAGACCATGGCCACGCGCCCCTTCGGGTCGAACTTGATGACCATATCGGAGCCTTTGTCGGCGACCCAGATGTTGTCATCCCTGTCGATCTTCACCGAGTGCGCGAATGACCAGGCGTAGAGGTTGTGGCCGATCTCGCGCAGAAAGTAACCACTGCTGTTGAATTCCAAAAGTTGTGCGGCGCTGGCACCATAGGCGGGACCCGTGGTGCTGCCACGCGAGAAAACGAAGACGTGTCCCTTGGAATTGACCGCAACTCCGGCCACTTCGCCCAGATACAAATCGACAGGCAGTTTGAGAAACCCGGGAACGGAGCGATATGAAATTTCAGGCACGCGCACTGATTGCGCGAGTAACCTACCAGCCAGCGCAAGAAATAAGAGCAGAGTACACTGTCGCATGAATGTTGGCTCCAGTCGTGGAATCGGACAAAAGCCTACACCAACGCTCGCACACTGGCTAGCTTCCCTCCATTTGGATTTCATGAAGTTATTGTTCACAATTTCGCGATTGTAAGTCGGTCAAGACGCTCTGCTATGATGCCGACCGTTCTTTCACAGGAGAAGAGGAATGCCTTTAACCCGACGTGAAATGTGCTTACTGCTGCCCGCGCTTCTGCCGCTCGCAGGCGAACCGGGAGCCTCGGCGGAGGACAAGTCCTTGGCGTCAGGAGCATTTTCGTTCGACAAGGCGCCAATGCATGTGGCCAACAACAACGCACAAATCCGGATGATGCTGCGGGGCAAGCTGGCCGCCGAAGAGGGGCTGGAGGTGCACGGAACCACGCTGCCCCCGGGCGACGCCCCCACGGCCACCACGCATCATCATCCCCACTCCAAGATGTGGCTTGTAAGGGAAGGGACGATCGAGCTGACCGTTATCGACAAGAAGTTCCGCCTGGAGCCGGGGTCGGTCGGATTTGTAGCCTCGAACGAGGAGCACGGCATCAGGAGTATCGGCACCAAGCCAGCAGTGTATTTTGTGGTTGCGGTTGGGCCGGGCGCGGAGTTGCAGGAGTAGAAACCTCACAAGAGATCCATACGGCCGGATCGAGCCGCGCTCCACCTTGGTGACGACGAATCCATCATGACTACTCACATCGGCCTGATCGGCGGCGGGAACATCAGTGAGACACACGCGCGCGCGGCTCGGGCGATACCCGGAGTTGAAGTCACCGCGATCTACGGAACGAACCCGAAGAAAGTCGCCGCCCTTTGCCGGGAGCATGGCGGAAAGGCTTACCAGGACTTCGACGCATTCCTGGCGCATCGCCCGATGGACATAGTTGCGATCGGCAGCCCGTCCGGCCTGCACGCCGCTCAAGGCATTGCCGCGGCGCAGCGCGGACTTCATGTACTGACGGAGAAGCCGATCGACATCAGCACGGAGCGGGCGGATGCTCTGATCGAAACGGCGGAGCGCTCCGGCGTGAAACTAGGCGTCATGTTTCAGGACCGCACGAAAACCGGAATCCGCGAACTCCGGGAGTGGGTGCGCAGCGGCGTCCTTGGCAAACTGCTGGTCGTGGATGCGCAGGTGAAATGGTACCGGGCTCCGGAATATTACAGCGGCTCGCGCTGGCGCGGGACGTCCGCGCTGGACGGCGGGGGCGCACTCATCAACCAGGCGGTGCATACCGTCGATCTGCTGCTGTGGCTCCTGGGAGACGTGGTTCGAGTGCAGGCATGCACGGCGACGGTACTTCACGCGATCGAAACGGAAGATACCGCGCTCGCCCTACTCGAATTTGCCAACGGTGCGTTGGGGACTCTGGAGGCCACGACTGCGGCCTATCCCGGATATCCGAGGCGGGTGGAGATTACGGGAACCGAGGGCACGGTGATTCTCGAACAGGATCGCATCCTGGCGGCGAACCTGCGGAACCCGCCAGCTGCCACCAGCGCCGGCATCGTGCCGGACGCGAACCAGAGCGCTTCATCGGCGGTGGTCAGTGACGTTCGCGGTCATCAGGCGCTGTTTGAGGACTTTCTTCAGGCGATCAAACAGGACACAGTACCGATCTGCGACGGGCACGAGGGGCGACGCAGCATTGCTTTGGTCGAGGCGATCTATCGGGCGGCGCACAACGCGACGACTGTGACCCTGAAACTACCCACAACCTAACCGGCGGGCGCAGTCGCGCAGCATTTCCGCTTCCCAGGCGGGACGTTGCGGGTTTTTGGGGTGGACCTGAGCGGTGGGAATTCGTCCCGTCAGGTGCAGAAACACCGCCGCCGAGTGCTTATAGGCTGGAACCGGCGGACGAAAGGCCACGTTGCCCAGATATTGGAGATCGTCTGAAAGCGCATAGTAGGTCGGATCTCCTTTCTCCCACAGGCGGTCGCGCTCGGCGAATTTCTCCGGGGCGAAGCTGGCGAGGCCCAGCAGGTAGTCCGATCCGTACTCGATCATATTGATGCCCAGATCGTTTCCGGTGTAGATGCGAAAGTCCGGACGATGCGCGTCCCTGAGGGCAAGGCGCTGCAGCTCAAGCAGGCGATCGAGGGATGAATGCTTCATGCCCTTGATCTCGGGGACATCCATTAGGCGGCGGACAGTTTCTTCGTCAAAGATTTCTCCATTGGACGCAAACATGGTGCCTAGTTCAAAAGCCAGCACGTGCCGGTAACCCTTGCACGCGGCTTGATAGACCGCGGCTTTTTCCTTGCACGCCAGTCCATGCATCCGGGCACTCTGAAACAGGATCGGAATGCCACCAGCCTGAACAATGAGATCCATCTGCTGGCGGTAGAGAGCGACGATGTCGCCAGTTTGATTTTCAATATAAGCTCCGGCGACGAAGGCAACGTTTTTGCCCAGGACTTCAGCAGTCCATCGCAGTACGTCGCGCTTTTCTGATTCACTCAGGTAGTTGACGTAGCCCGTGTCCATGTTGACCGCGTTCATCAGTCCAGCCTTCTGAGTGGCGCTCAAATGTTGCTTGAACGATTCGACGGCTATTTTTCCGTCGGCCATATACGGCAATAAGGCCGCGGCAATTCCCTGGATTTTCTTTCCAGGCCGCCGTCGTTCGATCAGGGCTGCGATGTTCATCTCTACTTTCTCCAGATCCGGGCCTCCAGTTTCATGCCTGCGTCAGTGTTTCTTGGCGATGGTCAGCTGGGTCATCAGTGCGGAATCCTTGTAGTAACTATCCAGCGGATAGCATCCCGACGGCAAGCCTTTGCGCGGCGCGGTGGTGCATTCGCTGAAGGTCCTGCAGATTCGCTTACGCTCTATGGTGCGGCCCTCCGACGCGTCCCAGAGCAGTTCGGGATAGGTCAGCACCATTCGTCCCAGTCCGACCATGTCCACCCAGCCCTCACGCAGGGCGGCCTGGGCTACGTGCGGCAGGAAATCCTGCAAGTAGCTGTAGCCGGTGCCGACGAAGATCAGGCTGGGAAATTGTTGTTTCAGGCGCCGCGTTGCTTCCATCTGGCGCGCCACGCTGACCAGAGGGTCCTCCGGTGGCAAATATCCATCCGAGGGCGGATAAAGCGCGGGCCGCTGCAGGTGGGGATTGTAATAGGGGCTTCCCGCTGTGATATTTACGAGCCGAATTCGGAGATGCTCGAGAAGAGAGAGAAATCTCACGGGCTCATCCAGGTCCGACTCGATCGGGTCGAGCGCGTTTACACCAAAGCCCCAACGGTATGGAATTTCGTTCTTTTGCATTTCAGGAATTCCCGGCCCGAGCTTTCCCTTGGACGATTTTGCCGGGTCGGGACGGAAGGGAACGCTGTCGATGGCCGAAAGGCGGACCGCGACCTCGAGCTGCGGGGCGAGAGAACGAATGCCCTCGACAACCTCACGCAGAAAGCGGGTGCGATTCTCGAAACTTCCACCATAACGGCCGGGGCGGGTGTGAGCGCTGAGAAATTCGTGGCCCAGGTAGCCGTGACAATGTTTTATATCCACGAAGTCGAAGCCCAGCTTCCACGCCAGGAACGCGGCTTTGTGAAAGTTTTCAATGATGGCTTCGATCTGCGCATCGGTCAGCAGGGGAAAATCCCCGGCCAGCCCCAGCCGCCGGTCTAGGAAAGGATGGTGGTAAAGAATGCGCGGCTCGGGCCGGCCGTGCGCGTTGGGGCGGCTGTAGCGGCCGGAATCCGTAAGCTGCAAACCGATCAGCAGGCCGTCGTTGGAGCCGGTGGCCATGCGATGCTCTTTGATCAAGCTGGCCCGTAAGAAAGACAAGCCTTTCTCGGTGTGCGCGGCGGCCACGAGCTGATTGGGATTGGCGCGTCCCTCGTGTGAGACGGCGACCGCTTCTCCGCCCCAAATCAATTTCCCACCGCTGCGGCCAAAGCGTTGCCAGCGCCGGATCGTGTGCTCCGACGGGTTGCCGTCGGAGAAGCCGTCCCAGCCTTCCATAGGATGCACCACAATCCGGTTGCCGATTTTGATGTCGCCACGAACCAGAGGCTGGCGTAGTGGAGATTCCGCTCCAGCCACAACTTCGCGATCACATGGGATGGTCAAGCCGAGCAATTGCAGATGCTGCCGAAATCCGGACACATTCTTCAACGTGCCCAGGCGCAGAATGGGTGGGGTGTTCATGTGGATGCTTTTCTCTGCTTAGGCAACCCCAGCACAGCGGCAGCGCCCAGCAGCGCGATTCCGATCAGCACAAGGCAGCTCGCCGAATAGTTTCCGGTAGCGTCGCGCAAGCGTCCGGTAAGCCACGGTGATATTCAGCGATGCCGCCCGCAGTCAGGATCACTCCCAACAGTCTGCCCAGGATCTGCATGCCGAAGATTTCCGCGGTCATCAGCGGAATGATCATGTAGTCACCGCCCAGTCCCACACCAAAGACTGCTGCCGACGCATACATAGCCAGCCGGGTGCGCCCCAGAAACAGAAGTGGGATGCCGGCAGCGACCAGCAAATAGTGAACAGCATCACGTACTTCTTGGAAAAGCGGTCCGCAAGCCAGCCCATGAGCAGTCGCCCCACGATACTAAACGAGAGCACCAGCGACAGAATTCGCGCCGCGTCGCTTTGCGTGAAATGGCGATCGAGGCTCAGGAAGAGTTTGAGATTTTGTTGGGTGCCGCTGACCGCCGCGATCGAACACATGCTGCCGAGGGTAAGCAGGAAGAACGAAAGAGTCTTAAAGGCGCCCGTCATGTCCGAGATTGCGGACACTCTGCGGCTTGAGGTTGGTCGAGGCGGCGCTTCCTTCACAAAAAACGCCAACGGAAACGAGACCACGACAATCAGCAAGCCCAACCATCGCAATGCCGCTTGCCAGCCGAAATGCTGGATGAGGGCGTGCGAGATCCAGGGGACGGTGGCGCCTCCGATTCCAATTCCCAGGTACGCGAAGCCCATGGCCTTGCCGCGCGACTTGTCGAACCAGCGCGATAATAACACCTGGTTGGGCAGAGGGCCTCCACACACATAGCCCAGTGCATTGAAGAAATAAAATAAATAGAACATGCCGAGGGTCGAGACCCAGCCCAAGCCGACCAGCAGCTTGCTCAAAGCGTTGCCGGACGTGACCTGCGAGCGCGTCCACCCGAACTGCTGCGCCATGAAGTCGTAGTAAAACGGCAGTCCCCACAGCGCGAGGCCTACGATACAGAACAGAACGACGAAGGCGGCGACGGCCACGTGCAGCGCGCCAGAATCGATGGCCCGCTCTTGACCGCCAGCGGCCGCGCGACCTCGCGGATCAAGTTCTGCATTCTCCAACAACGGCCTTAATTCGCTCACCTAGCTCCTTGTGACGGCTGGCCTCTGCACGAGCGGAGCGCTCGCCTGCACTAACTCGGCTCTCTCCGAAAACCTCTTGTATGATGCCGGGCGGATTTCACCATATCATTTGCGAGAGGCGCTCGTGACCATCACGCGACGTAAAATGTGTATTCTGCTTCCTGGACTTCTGCCGGCCGCGGCGGCGCTCGATGCCTTCGCCGAAGCTGATCCTTCCCTGCCCTCGGCAAATTATCCCTACGACAAACTGCCTGTACAAACTCTCGACCACGCCGAAATGCGCCGGGTTCTGAAGGGCAAACTGGCGACGGGAGAGGCGCTGGAAGTGCACGAAACCACGCTCCCGCCCGGAGGCGCGCCGCACGCGCCACACTATGATGTGCATTCCGAAATGTGGCTCATCCGGGAAGGCACGGTCGAGCTAATGGTGAACGGCACCGGCTATCGCCTGGGTCCGGATCGGTGGGATTTGTTCATTCGAATGACGAGCATGGAATTAGGTTTGCCGGTGACGGCATGTGCTGACAATTCTTACTGCTGCCGTGGTGCAACCGCATGTCAAGCCAGCGTCGCAGACTACAGAGGCCTCCGGTCGAAGGTCAAACCGTAAAAACTGAAGTCACTTTTAAGCCGAACTAAACAACTCTTGCTGAATGCTTTGATGCTGTAGGCGCGAGCGTTCGCGTCGTGCCTGCATGCTATGCTGGCTGCCGTATTTACCGGAGACGTGTCGGATGCTTCGAGTCTCGTATCAGGAACTGTTCGACGCTCTGTTGCGGGTATTGCTGAAGCTGGAGTTTGAACCGGAGCGTGCCCGCCTCTGCGCTCAGCTCTTCGCCGACAGCAGCCGCGATGGGGTCTACTCGCACGGACTGAATCGCTTTCCACGCTTCGTCGCCATGATTCGAAATGCGTCGATTGATATTCACGCCCGGCCGGAGTTGCTGACAGGTTTCGGGCCGCTGGAGCGGTGGGACGGGAAAATCGGGCCGGGCAATCTGAACGCCCATCACGGTATGGGCAGGACGATCGCGTTGGCCCGCGAACATGGAATGGGGTGTGTGGCGCTGGCGAATACGAACCACTGGATGCGAGGCGGCAGCTATGGCTGGCAGGCGGCCGATGCGGGAATGATCGGAATGTGCTGGACCAATACCCTGCCCAATCTTCCGCCCTGGGGCGCGGCCGACCCGCGTGTCGGAAATAATCCGCTGGTGATCGCGGTGCCGCGTGCGGACGGGCACGTCGTCCTCGACATGGCGATGTCGCAATTCTCTTACGGGACCCTTGCGTCGTATCGCATGCGCGGCGACCTGCTGCCAATGGATGGAGGCTTTGACTCTAGCGGCAGGCTCACTCGGGTTCCCGGAGATATCGAGGGATCCAATCGTCCTTTGCCCATCGGCTTTTGGAAGGGATCGGGGCTGGCATTGATGCTGGACTTGCTGGCTGCGACGTTGTCGGGAGGAAAGGCCACCCATCAGATCGCGACAGAGCCGGCGTGCGAGAACGGGCTCTCGCAGGTCTTCATCGCGTTCGACGCTTCTTCTCTCAACCCAAACCACGCGGCATCTCGCATTGCAGATCAGGTCATCGAGTATTTCCAGCTACCCCCGAATTCTGGGGGAGAGCGCGTGCGCTATCCTGGCCAGCGGGTATTAGAGACGCGAAAAGACAATCTCGCCCATGGCATCCCGGTAGAGCCTTCCATCTGGCAGCAGTTGGATTCGCTTTAGAGTTAACTTCCGCTTCCGTTGAGTCTGGCTGAATTCAAACTTCAAGTTTTATGGTTTGACAGGCATAGGCTGCTTTCTATACTTGGAATGATTCTTATATTGATGAGTCCGAACGATGATTTTAACTGCTCGCATCGCAGCCGGGCTGCGATGCCGGTGCAACCACTGAAGCTACTTCGGATCACAATCTCACATGTATGCCGTTGCGGGGATGGACACGTTCCACTCGCGGTTTTTGTGCAAGGGAGTCTCGCATGAGCGCGCAAGAGGAAGGCGGAATCGATCAGCTAATTTTTCGCGGGACCGACAAGCACATCGGACGGCATGTTTCGGTAACGCCTGAGAACAGTTCGATGAAGCACCTGTCCTACGGCCGCATCATCCTGAAGGTGGCGAAGCCGTCGGAGTCATTTTCCACGGGAGACCGCGAGGCTGGACTGATCGTGCTGTCCGGCAACGCTACGGTGACCACGGAGGCCAAGGAAGTAACGCTAGGGCAGTATGACGCGATCTATGTTCCGCGCGATTCTTCGGTAAAAATTGCAACCAACTCCAGCGTGGACATTGCCGAGTTCTCGGCTGAGGTTTTGCAGCATTATCCATTTCAAGTAGTGCGCTTTTCCCAGGTAGAAAGCGATCCGGGGTTAAGATTCACCACCGGCGGATCAGGATCATCGCGCAAGCTGCATATGCTGCTGGCCAAGAATGTTGAAGCGGGACGGCTGGTGGCCGGATTTACTATTTCAGAGCCGGGCAACTGGACCAGTTGGCCTCCCCACGAGCACGCCAAGATGCTGGAAGAATGTAGGTGTACTTCGGCATGCCCGATCCGGCTTTTGGCATTCAACTTGTGTATAACCATATTGACTATCCGGAAGTGGTCACAGTGGTGCGCGATGGCGATGCGGTGCTGATGCCCAGCGGATATCATCCGAATGTTTCCGTGCCTGGTCATCGCATCTGTTTTCTCTGGGCGATGGCGGCGCATCGCGAGGGCGAGGACCGGCATTTTGGCGTAGTAAACGTTCAGCGCGGCTTCGACCAGGGGCCCTCCGGACTGGAAGCGGGCCGCAAGAAGTAATAAACCTCCCACTATGGACCGTACCGCCAGCTCCGCGAACCCGGCGTCTGCAGCGGACTACGAGGCAGTACCGCCAGCGCCATCTTCACGGGCTGGCTATTTCCGATGGGTCATCTGTGCCCTCCTGCTATTCGGAGTCACCAAAAATTACATGGACCGCCAGGTCCTGGGAATTCTTAAAACCACCCTGCAACACGATCTGGGATGGAACGAAATCGATTACGGCAATCTGGTGTTTGCCTTTCAGGCCGCTTACGCCGTGGGCATGGTGGTAGTGGGCCGCCTGGTGGACCGGCTGGGAACCAGGCTGGGTTACGCCCTGGCCATGGTCTTCTGGAGTCTGGCTGCGATAGGACACGCCGCCGGTAGCTCTCTTACCAGCTTCATGGTTGCCCGGTCAGCATTGGGTTTTGGCGAGTCAGGCGTTTTTCCGGCGAGCATCAAAACGGTGGCTGAATGGTTTCCCAAGAAGGAGCGGGCGCTGGCTACCGGGATTTTCAACGCTGGCACAAATATCGGCGCCATCATCACTCCTCTGGTAGTGCCGTGGATTACGATTCAATGGGGCTGGCGCTGGGCCTTCATCATTACCGGCGCGCTGGGCTTCGTCTGGCTTATCTTCTGGCTGCTGCTCTACCGCAAGCCGGATGAGCACCCGCGCGTGTGCAAAGCGGAGCTGGAGTACATCCGCAGCGACCCCCAGGACGCGCCGGCCAAAATAAAATGGGCGCGGCTCATTGCCCACCGGCAGACCTGGGCGTTCGTGGTGGGCAAGTTCCTGACCGATCCGATCTGGTGGTTCTATCTATTCTGGATACCAGATTTTCTTGAACGCAAGCACGGTTTGTCGTTGATGAAGATCGGTCTGCCTATCGTGGTGATCTATGTGATCGCGGACGTGGGCAGCGTCGCCGGGGGCTGGCTATCGTCGTGGCTGATCCATCGCGGCCGGAGCGTTAAATTCGCGCGCAAGATCACATTGCTCATTTGCGCGGTGTGCGTGGTTCCCATTGTGTTCGCTTACAACATGCCGAGCTTGTGGGGAGCAGTGCTGCTGATCGGGCTCGCGGCCGCGGCCCACCAGGGATTCTCCGCCAATCTTTTTACTCTGACCTCCGACACGTTTCCAGCCCAGGCTGTGGGTTCGGTGGTCGGGATGGGGGGAATGGCGGGGGCGATCGGTGGCATGTTGATCGCCAAGATCGTGGGTTACACTTTGCAATGGACGGGAAGTTATATGGTCCCATTCCTGATGGCGGGCTGCGCCTACTTGCTCGCGCTGGCCGCGATTCAGATGCTGGTGCCCAGGCTGGAGCCCGCCAACATTCAGAATATTCAGTAAGAAAACGAAATGATCCTGGAAGCTTTCAAGTTGAAGGACAAAAATGCGCTAGTCACCGGTTCCAGCCGCGGGATGGGCGCTGCGATTGCCATTGCGCTGGCACAGGCCGGAGCGAATGTCGGATGTCATGGACGGAGTACTGATGGCAAGGCCATCAGCGAGACCATTCGTCAGATGGGAATAAAATCATTTTATGTGGCCGGCGACATGTCGGACGCCGACCTGTATCCGGCTTTAATCGGAAAAACCGTGGAGCAATTTGGCTCCATCGACATTCTGGTCAACAACGCGGGAACGATACGCCGGGCTCCGGCGGCTGAGTATTCACAAGCGTATTGGGATGAAATAATCGCCGTGAACCTGACGTCGGTATTCCGGCTCTCACAACTTGCAGGGCAGGACATGTTGAAGCGGAACGTGAGGGGCAAGATTCTGAATATTGCTTCCCTACTTTCGTTTCAGGGAGGAATCACGGTTCCGGCTTACGCCGCGGCCAAGGGCGGCGTGGCACAACTCACGAAGGCGTTCGCCAATGAATGGGCCTCGAAGGGGATTAACGTCAACGCGATCGCGCCCGGCTACATGGCGACTGACAATACCACCGCGCTGCGACAGGATTCGCAACGCAGCCGGGAGATTCTGGAGCGGATTCCTGCCGGGCGCTGGGGAGAGCCGGGCGATGTTGCTGGCGCTGCGGTTTTTCTTTGTTCGCCTGCCAGCAACTACATTCACGGGCACATCCTGGCGGTGGACGGCGGCTGGTTAGGTCGTTGAAGAACCCGTGCTCTGCTATTGATTCACGCCGCTCGCCAAAAAGCCGCCGTCCACGGTCAACACGTGGCCAGTGACAAAGCTGGCGGCTTCGGAAGCCAGGAACACGGCCGCCCCGCCCAGTTCATCCAGCTTCCCAAATCTTTTCATCGGAGTGCGGAGCAGGAATTCACGGCCGCGGTCGGTGCCGTCAAGCAGTGCGGAATTCAGATCGGTGCGGAAGACGCCGGGAGCGATGGCATTCACGCACACGCCGGATTTGGCCCATTCAATGGCGAGAGACTTGGTCAGCGAAGCCACCGCCGCTTTGCTGGCGCTGTAGGCGGCAACTTCATAAAGCGCGACAAACGAGGACAGCGAAGCAATATTAATGATGCGGCCATAGCCGCGCTCGATCATGTGGCGGCCAAAAACGCGACAAGCGCGCAAAGTTCCATTCAGGTTGGTTTCGAGGATCGCGTTCCATTCTGAGTCTGGGACTTCCAGCGTCGGCGTTCGCTTGGTCCGGCCGGCGCAGTTGACCAGAATCTGTACGCTGCCGAATTCGGCGGTCACTGCTTGCAGAAGCTGGTCAAGGCTGGCGGCGTCGGTGACATCGCAAGTCTGGCTGAGCGACCGCCGGCCGAGTGCTTTGACTTCAGAGACGGCGGCGTTCACCTGTTCGGCTCGGCGGCCTGTGGGAACAACGTCGGCGCCAGCTTGGGCCAGCGCTCGGCTGAGAGCAAATCCGATGCCGCTGGTTCCGCCAATCACCACCGCAGTTTTTTTGGTCAGATCGAGAAGCGGATGGCCCATCAATCACTCCTTCCGGATTTGGTGGAGTGAATTATAAGGTGAGTCCCGGATTCCGTGGTTCCGTCTTTTGCGTCCTCATTCGGCTGCGCCCGAGTGCGGGTCAGAATCAACATTGTCCGCAGAGACTCCGCGACCGACAAGGTCAGTTTGCGAGGGTAGTCGGTTTGCACCATTGCCAGCGCCAGACTGCGAGTTATGGGATGACCATCGACCCGGAAGGTCTGAAAAAAACGCGTACGGCGGCGGAGGGCGTGCTCGGGGAGTATCGAGTGACCGAAGCCCGATTCCACCAGGCGTTTGATGGCCTTGGTATCTTTCCGCTTCCATTACCACATGATGGTTCACTCCGATATGTTTGAAAAAGCGACCGATAAGAACTCGCAGAACGGTTCCCACGGGATAGAGCAGAAACGGGACCCGGGCCAGCTCGGACACACGCACCGATCCCGTCTGAGGGCCGCGGGACTTTGCTGGTCGAAGGACGCACAATGAGGAGTTCCTCATCAAAAAGCGGGATGATCTTGAGGTTCTCTTCCGGAATCGGGAGCGAGATGAGGCCCAGATCGAAGCGGCGGTCGTGTAGCCCCTGACCGTTTCCTCAGTCACATTCACGGAGACACGGATCTCCGCCTTGGGATATTGCTTGCTCAACTGCCGGAGTGGTTTTCCCAGTTGGTAGATCAGAGTGGTGACGCGGGTGGCAAAGTGGAAGGGTCAGACATCGGTGGCCAGATCGTTCTGAAATTCCTGCTTGACCTAACCCATCCGCTTGGTCAGATCTTTGGCATGTTCCGAGAGGCGCATCGCGGCCGGGGTGGGAATCAGGCGCTTTCCGCTGCGCACGAACAGTTCAGTATGGAGCTCGTCAGCGAGATTGTGCAGCTGAAGACTGACCGCGCGGAGACAGGAAGACTTTCTCGGCGGCGCGGGTCATGCTCGGAGACTCCATCACGGCAAGAAAAAGTTCGAGCTGGTGAATATCCATGAGAAAATTCCCGTCAGGGCCGCTATACCCAGGCGAAGACTTCCGCCAGTGTCAGGAGAAAACGGTAGTGTTAAATTCCTTTAGACTTCCTGAAACGTCTTTTTAGCTTTTCCAATTTGACAGCGCCGGCGCCCCCTGCCTATCGTTTGAGAGCTGGTAGGGTTACTTTAGCAAATCTAAAGGGTGGAGTTGTGAACCGGAGATTTGTTGGGTAGTCCCTCCATCGACGAACCTCTCGACTCCAGGCACAGGTCCTGCACTCGGCCTGCTAAACAGTGTCTCAACGCAGTTGCTGCTGCCGGCAATTTCTGAGGTGAGGATTGATGAGGAAACTCTGGCTGCTCTGTTTTGTTGTGATTCTACGGCTGGCCGCCGCGCGCAAGAAGCAGCCCCGGCGGGTTCGAGTTGTGGTCTCCGGCATCGCTAAAGCATTTCGAAAGCAAGATGCATGCCGATGCCACCGCCGATCCGCACCACTTTGCGGTAGAGTTGCTGGCGGACTTTCGCAACGACAGCGCTATGCTGGTGCACCGTGAATCCGGTGGCACGCCGGAGTGGCACGAAACTCAGGCTGACGTCTTCTTCGTGCAATCGGGATCGGCGACCCTCGTGGTCGGCGGCACGCTGGTGAATGGAGAGACGGTAGGCCCGCACGAAAAGCGCAATGGCACAATCCAGGGTGGCATCCGGCGAAAGCTTTCCGCAGGAGATGTGGTCCGTATTCCTTCCGGAGTGCCCCATCAGCTCCTGCCGGAGGGCTCGCCCGAATTCAATTACTTTGTGGTTAAAATAAAGGGATAGTGAAGCCGTCCGGCCGCTGTGACATCTTCTATAAATCGAGCCGTGCACAGGGAGGAACAGTTTTGAAATCCATGGCCCGAGTCTTTCAAGCTTGGCTTGCCCTATTCGCCATTGCCGGGGTTTTCCTGGTTTCCCGGGCAACCGGCCAGGACTCAAATTTCCATAACGCGCCGGAGTCCTCCAAGAAGCTGAAGAACCCTTACGAGGGTCAGCCGACACCGCACGCCAAAGCGTTGTTCCATCTGCGTTGTGCGCGCTGCCATGGTGAGAATGGCGAAGGCTCGGGGAATATTCCTCCGCTGAAGGCGGAAAGGATCAAGCAAGTGGCGCCCGGCGAGGTTTTCTGGTTTATCACCAAGGGCGACGTGAACAATGGCATGCCTTCCTGGGCCATGCTGCCCAAACCACAACGTTGGCAGATCGTGAGCTACGTGCAAACGCTGGGGCAACCGCAGAGCGCACAGGCCAGCAGCGCGCCCGCAGCGCCTATAGCCGCTGTGAAATTGAACGCGCCGCCTCCGAAGCCGCCCTTTACCGACTTCCGCTATGAGAAGCCGGGAGAAATTCGCAAGATCACAGTCAAAGATTTACCCGCTCCCTTCGCGACCTCGTCCGCCGGCAATAGCCCCAAGGTGGTGTCGCGTCCGGAAGGCGCATGGCCAAAAGTCCCGGCCGGCTTTAAAGTGGAGCAATATGCGACCGGACTGGACAATCCACGGATCATTCGCACCGCACCCAATGGCGACATTTTCGTGGCCGAGACTAAAGCCGGCGATGTCAGGGTATTCCGTGGGCTTACCAGCAGCGGCAAGTCCGAACAGGTGTCGATGTTCGCCAGCGGCCTGAACGAGCCGTTCGGCATCAACTTTTATCCTCCGGGGCCGAACCCGGAGTGGGTTTATGTGGGCAACACGGATTCGGTGGTGCGCTTCCCCTATCAGAATGGCGATATACAGGCCCGCGGCCCGGCGCAGCACATTGCGGACCTGCCCGGAGGTGGCGGCCATTCGACGCGTGATATCCAGTTCTCGCCCGATGGCAAGAAGATGTTTGTCTCCGTGGGCTCTGCCTCCAATATTGACGATCCGGACGTCACACCGGCAGAAAAGAACCGCGCCGACGTTCTGGAGTTCAACCCCGACGGCTCGGCGATGAAGGTTTATGCCTACGGAATTCGAAACTGCGTGGGGCTGGCGACGAATCCAAGAACCGGCGAGTTGTGGTGCTCGGTCAACGAGCGCGACGGACTGGGTGACAACCTGGTTCCCGATTACATCACCCATGTGCAGGACGGCGGCTTTTACGGCTGGCCGTGGTGGTACATGGGCAGCCATCAAGACCCCCGGCACGCTGGCAAACGCCCAGAGCTTAAGGACAAGGCCATCGTCCCGGATGTGCTGCTGAACCCGCACAACGCGTCGCTCGGAATTACTTTCTATGACGGCAAACAATTTCCTGCGGAATATCAGGGAGACCTTTTCGGCGCCGAACATGGCTCGTGGAACCGGGCGGTCCGAGTGGGCTATGAATTAATTCGCGTGCCTCTGCATCAGACCGGACACGCCAGCGGCGAGTATCAGGACTTCATGACCGGGTTCGTGATTGACAACGAACACGTGTGGGGACGGCCAGTATCGGTCACGGTCGCGCCGGACGGATCGCTGCTGGTCACCGACGATGGTGGCGATTGCATCTGGAGGATCAGCTACACGGGAAAGTAGGCCGCCATTCCTCGAATGGCCTCGCGGGAGGACATTCGCTGTCGCGCTGATCGGAAAAATCATGGCAGGCTCGTGCTTCTCGCGTCGAGAGTTCCTGAAGGCGGCGGGATCGATGGCGGGCACTTCCCTGCTTCCTCCTGTTGCCCTGTTTGGCGTGCCGGCTACGACGCGTCCGCAGGATGCCGTTTCGCAGACGGCCGATTCTCCGGACTACACGCTCACCATTGCGGTCAAGCCTATTGAAGTTGCTCCCAATCGCATCCTTTCAATGACCACCTACAACGGCCAGTTTCCCGGCCCGCTGCTGCGTCTGAAAGAGGGCCAGCAAGTGACCATCGACATTCACAACCAGACCGACCGGGCTGAACAGTTGCACTGGCACGGGCAATTCGTTTCTACAGATGTGGATGGTGCCGCGGAAGAAGGCACTCCCTTCATCGCTCCCCACGGCAGCCGCCGCATTTCGTTTGTTTCGAGGCCTTCGGGATTTCGCTTCTATCACACCCACGTCCACGCCAGGGCGGACCTGAGTGCAGGACAATACAGCGGGCTGGTTGGTCCGGTATACATCGAACCGAAAAACCACCCCGGCGATTATGATCGCGAAGTCTTCCTGACGCTGAAGGAATTTGAACCCAGCTACAGCCGGGGCGGTGATATGGCGATGGATTTTCTGTCCCCGGCGACGATGGTGAGCGCCCTCCGAGATAGAGGCGAGCGTGCGATGAAAGCGTCGCTCGCGAAGGGTGCGCCTCACGGCTTGGAGGTTGGTTACAGCTCTTTCACCATCAATGGGCGGATGCTGGGCCATGGCGAGCCCATCCGGGTGAGGCGGGGCGAGCGCGTGCTGTTTCATGTGCTCAATGGAAGCGCGACCGAAATCCGCAGCCTGGCGCTGCCTGGACACAGCTTCACCGTTGTTGCCCTGGATGGGAATGTGATTCCCAAACCTACGCAGGTTCCAGGGCTCTGGCTGGGCACGGCGGAGCGGGTTTCTGCCATTGTGGAGATGAACCATCCTGGAATTTGGATCATGGGGGATGTGTCAAACGACGACCGCCAGCACGGCATGGGTATTGTGGTCGAGTACGCCGGAGAAAAGGGCAAGGCCCAATGGGTCCCTCCGAAACCGTTGCGCTGGAACTATGCTCACTTTGGCGGCACCGAAGTACTCGCTGAACCTGACCAAGCCTTCGACATGACTTTCGCCAAGCAAAATGCCGCGCAGGATGGCTTTAACCTATGGACCATAAATGATGTAGCTTTTTCGGAAGAGCGCATGCAAACCATGCTTCGCCTGGAGAAAGGCAAGCGCTACCGGCTACGAATGCACAATGCGAGCGATGATATCCACCCCATTCATCTTCATCGTCACAGTTTTGAGCTGACTCAGGTTGCCGGCCAAAAGACTTCCGGGGTGATGAAAGACGTCGTAATGGTCGGCGGTTATCAGACCGCCGAGGTTGATTTCGTGGCGGACAACCCAGGGCTTACGCTGTTTCATTGTCATCAGCAGCTGCACATGGATTTTGGCTTCATGGCTCTGTTCGACTACATCTAGCGCCAGCAGGTTCGTGAACCCTTGATCCACAAATTTGACGCTCTGATCCTCGGCGGCGGTGCAGCCGGCCTGATGTGCGCTATCGAGGCGGGCAAGCGGGGACGGCGCGTGGCTGTAATCGAACATGCCGAGCGGCTGGGGAAGAAGATCGTCATCTCCGGCGGCGGACGCTGCAACTTCACCAACATCCACTGCTCGGCGGAAAACTTTATCTCGGCCAATCCCCATTTTGCCAAGTCGGCGTTGGCGCGTTATACCCCTGAAGACTTCATCGCCCTGGTCGAGAAACATCGAATCCCTTATCACGAGAAAACTCTGGGCCAGCTTTTCTGTGATCGCTCCGCTCAGGACGTCCTGGGCATGCTGGAGATGGAATGTCGGGAGTCCCGAGCTCAGCTGTTCACCAAGACTGTAGTACAGGAAGTGACACGTACCACTGAATTTGTGGCGAAGACCGAGGCAGCAGAATTTCGGGCTCCCGCCCTGGTGGTGGCCACGGGAGGACTGTCAATTCCCAAGATGGGGGCCACATCATTCGGCTACGATCTGGCGCGACAATTCGGATTGAAGGTCCGTGAAACCTGGCCCGGGCTGGTTCCGCTTCTGTTCGGTACGGAAGAAGGCCGTCACTACGCCGATCTGGCGGGCGTTTCTGCGGAAGTGATTGCGGCGTGTGACGGCCAGCGCTTCCGAGAAAAAATGCTGATCACGCATCGCGGCCTCAGCGGGCCGGCCATTCTTCAGATTTCGTCCTACTGGAGGAAGCCGGCGTCCATCTCGATCGACCTGGCGCCGGAGCAGGCCGTCACCGCGGAGCTCCTCGAGTCTGCGGCTCCGCGAAATATCGGATCGCTGCGGGCCGCACTGCGCAGATTCCTCCCCAACCGTTTTGCCGACCGCTGGCTGGAGATCCATGCCCCCAAAAGCTGGACAAACTCCTCGCTCTGGGAACTGGAGGACACGCTACACGGTTGGACTCTGATTCCTTCCGGTACCGAGGGCTACGGCAAGGCCGAGGTAACCGCCGGAGGCGTGGACACCGACGAATTGTCACCGAAAACAATGGAGAGCCGAAAAGTTCCCGGCTTGTTCTTCATCGGAGAAGTAGTGGACGTAACGGGACATCTGGGCGGGTTCAATTTTCAATGGGCGTGGGCATCGGGCGCCAGCGCGGGGCGGGCATTGTAGCACGGGCGTTGCTCGAAGCTCGTTCTTGACGGGAACAAGAACTGGGTTGATGATCTTCTGTCCAATGTCGCAGCCGAAACTACCTTGGGAGCTTTGAACATGACTTGCATTCTCTCCGCGGCCTGCCGGAGCGGCAGATGGAGGCCTTCCCCGCTGCGGGCTGCACGCGTGGGGGTTCTGTGTCTTGGCCTGGGAGTGGCGGGCTGGGCTGCGCCCGCTCCACAAAGAGACAAAAACCTGCACGTCTATTTTGTGGATGTCGAGGGTGGGCAGGCCACGTTGTTCATCACGCCCGCGGGACAATCGCTTCTGATCGATACGGGCTGGCCGGATAATGATGGCCGCGATGCAGGACGCATTGTGGCGGCGGCCCGGAAGGCGGGCATCAGCAAAATCGACTACGTTCTGATTACCCACTTTCACCAGGACCATGTCGGCGGAGTTTCACAATTGGCCGCGCGCATTCCGATTGGGACCTTTATCGATCACGGAGAAAATCGCGAACCGGACAACGCCGCAACCGTCAGGGAGTGGCATGCCTACCAGGCAGTGCTGGCGACGGGAAAGTACAAACACATCACGGCCAAGCCCGGAGACGTTCTGCCGATCAAGGGCATGCGCGCTACGATCGTTAGCTCGGACGGAGCATTGATCGAAAAGCCGCTGGCAGGTGCGCAGGAAAATCCAATTTGCAAAGGCGCTGAACCGTATCCGGCGGACACAACCGAGAACCTGCGCTCCCTGGGGGCACTTATTCACTTCGGCAAACTGAAGATCCTGGACCTGGGCGACCTTACGCATGATAAGGAGATGCAACTGATGTGCCCGGTCAACCGAATCGGCAAGGTTGACATCTATGTCGTCTCCCATCATGGCTGGGCGCAAAGCAGCAGCCCGGCGTTGATTTACGGCATCGCTCCGCGTGTGGCGATCATGGACAACGGAGCCAAGAAAGGCGGGAGCCCTTCGGTCTGGGGCATCATCGAGAAATCGCCCGGGCTGGAGGACATCTGGCAACTGCATTTTTCCGAGGAGGGCGGCGAGGCGCACAACGTCGCGGCAGAGTTCATCGCTAATCCCGACGGTCCCGATGCAGCCTATGGCCTCGAGGTGACGGCCCATCCCGACGGAACCTTTGAAGTGTTCAATTCCCGGACGCACGAAAGCAAAGCCTATCCGGCGCGATAAGACAGGCGGCGCGGGCGATAATCGGTAGGCAGCACAGCATTCCCACATCAAGCAGAATCGAGGACCACGGCATTGCTGCGCTGGCGAATTGCCATCCTGGTTAGCATCGCTATCGCAATCAGCTATCTGGACCGCCAGACTCTTCCGGTGGCCGTCACTGCCATCGCAAGAGATATCCCGCTTACCAATCAAGGCTTCTCCGCGCTGCAGTCGGCGTTTCTGCTTTCCTACGCATTGATGTACGTGGGCGGAGGAAAGCTGGTGGACGCCTTGGGCACCCGCATTGGATTCGCGGTCATCATGGCGTTCTGGTCGCTGGCCAACGCGAGCCACGCCCTGGCCACAACTTTCGCCATGCTGATGGCCAGCCGATTTCTGCTTGGCCTGGGAGAGGGCGGCGGCTTTCCCGCAGCCACCCGCGCCGTGGCCGAATGGTTCCCGATGAAGGACCGGGCCACCGCGATGGGCATCATCAACGCGGGCACGTCGGTAGGGGCCGTGAGCGCACCTCCGCTGATCGCTGTGATTTTGAGTTATGCAGGTTGGCGCTGGATTTTTGTCCTCACCGGCGCTTTCGGATTGTTGTGGACGTGGCGGTGGATCTCTTCTTATTTTCCGCCGGAGAATACTCCCGAGCCTGTGCGCGAGCGATCGGCTTCCGCGGATTCCACAGTCCAACTGCGCTGGATTGACTTGCTGCGAGTTCGCGAGTCCTGGGGGCTGGTGAGCGCCAAATTTCTCAGCGATGCGGCCTGGTATTTTTATTTGTTCTGGCTTCCGAAATATCTTTATGATGCCCGTGGATTTGACGTGAAGGCAGTGGGCACGTTTGCCTGGATCCCGTACGCGGCAGCCGGCGTGGGCTGTCTTCTGGGCGGATGGTTTTCGAGTTACCTGGTGCGACGGGAGTTCTCGCTGGGCGTGGCCCGGAAGCTGGCGCTAGGGTTGAGCGCTGCGGTGATGCCATTCATCCTGCTGGTGCCGCGGCTGCCGGTGGCATGGGCGTTGGCGATATTCAGCCTGGCCTATTTCGGACAGCAATCGTGGTCCACCCTGGTCATGGTCCTTCCCACCGACCTCTTCCCTGCCAACGTGGTCGGGTCGGTGGCTGGGCTGGTGGGTTTCGGAGGTGCCATGGGCGGAATCGCCTTCGGACAGCTCGTGGGATATCTACTGGACCATGGCTTCGGCTACGGTGTCGTATTCTCATTGGCGGGCACTTTTCATGTCGCCGCTTTCGTTATCATTCTGGCTACCGTTCCTGTGGTCCAATCCCTGGACCTGGAACAAAAACTGACTTCTGCGGGAGCCTGATGCGAATTAAAGAAATTCGTACACGCGTAATGCGCTGGCACGGAAAGACCGTGCCTCTGCCGCCTCATTTCTGCACCAATCCCATGGACGTGCTGAACCTGCCCGAAGCTTCGATGCAGACGTTCACTTTTCATGGCTGGCTGGTGGTCGAAATATTTACCGACAACGGGCTGGTGGGGATCGGCAACGCCGCGCTCGCGCCTCAGGTAACGAAACAGGTGATCGACCTTTATCTTAAGCCGCTATTGATCGGAAAAGATCCGTGGGACATTGAGTTTCTGTGGCAACACATGTATCGCAAGACGATGGCGTTCGGTCGACGTGGCATCGGCATGGTTGCGATCAGCGCGGTGGATATTGCGCTGTGGGACCTTCTGGGTAAATCGGCGAAACAGCCCGTCTATCGGTTGCTTGGAGGCAGGACCAAACTCCGCATTCCGGTTTATGCCAGTCGGCTTTACAGCGTTGAGCTGAACGATGTAGCCGACGAAGCGAAGCGCTATAAGGCCGAGGGCTACAAGGCGATGAAGCTGCGCTTTGGCTGGGGGCCGACCGACGGCGCCGCCGGCATGCAACGCAACCTCAATCTGGTGCGCACGGTGCGCGAAACGGTGGGCGATGGCATCGATGTGATGGCCGACGCTTACATGGGATGGACGCTCGACTACGCCAAACGGATGCTGCCCCTGCTCGAACCCTTTAATCTGCGCTGGCTGGAAGAACCTGTGATTCCGGACGATGTACACGGCTACGCAGAATTGAAGTCGTACGGGCGAATCCCGATTGCGGGCGGCGAACACGAGTTCACGTCTTATGGCTTTCGCGACCTACTGGAGGCGCGCGCGCTGGACTACATTCAGTTCGACACCAATCGCGTCGGCGGCCTCACCCAGGCCCGCAAGATTGCTGCGCTGGCTGAGGCATATTCTGTCCCCGTCATTCCCCACGCCGGCCAGATGCACAATTATCACGTCGTTATGGCCAGCCTTAATTCGCCGATGGCGGAGTACTTTCCGGTCGTCGATGTGGAAGTTGGCAACGAACTGTTCTGGTACATCTTCAACGGCGAGCCCAAAGCCAACGACGGTTTCATCGATCTGGATGAAAGTGTTCCGGGCCTGGGGCTGACCATCAACGAAGCGGCCTTGGAACAATTTGAAGTCATCGAATGAGGTCATGACACGACTGGTTCAACTTCGCCGCGGGGATGGGAGGCGGGTGGCGCTTGTCGAAGAACCGCACCTGCGCCTGCTGGACGGTTGCCAGTCGATTTACGAGTTGGCCAACGAGGCCATCAGCACCGGCGGGAAGCTCAGCGACCTGGCGCGGCATAGGGCGGCAACAGGTGATCGGCTCGACTATGACCCGATCTACCGCGGAGAATCTGAATGGCGTCTTCTGCCTGCGATTGACCATCCGGAAGAGCCGGCGCGCTGCGTAGTTTCAGGAACTGGGCTGACGCATCTGGGCAGCGCACGCAATCGCCAGAGCATGCATGCTTCCACCGAGGCGGAGCTGACCGACAGCATGAAGATGTTTCGCTGGGGCATCGAAGGCGGGCGGCCGGCACCAGGATCCATCGGGACTGCCCCGGAATGGTTTTATAAGGGTACGGGCACATCACTGCGCGGGCACGGCGACCCTCTCGAGGTTCCGGCTTACGCCGGTGACGGCGGCGAGGAGGCAGAGATCGCGGGCGTCTACGTGATTGCTGCCGATGGCCAGGCGTCTCGAGTTGGAATGGCTGTGGGCAACGAATTCTCAGACCACGTGTTCGAGAAAACGAACTATCTCAATTTGGCGGCGTCGAAACTTCGCACGTGCGCGCTCGGACCTGAACTTCTTGTAGATCCTGGCTTCGAGTCCGTGCCGGTAGAAGTGAAGATCGAACGCGCCGGCAAGGTGCTATGGCGGAAAACATTTTGCACCGGCGAGAATGAGATGTGTCACAGCCTGGCGAACATTGAACACCATCACTTCAAACATGAGGCCCATCGCCGCCCGGGAGATGTTCACATTCATTTCTTCGGAACCGATTGCCTGAGCTTCGGCGATGGAATCAGGATTCAGGATGGAGACGTGATGCAGGTTTCGATCGAAGGCTTTGGCCGGCCCTTGCGCAATCCGGTGCGGATGGCTGGAACCAAGGCGGAACTAATCAGCGTGAAAGCTCTGGGGTGAGTCATGTCAAAAGCGCGTGTGGCAATGATCGGACTGGGAATTATGGGAGGTGGGATGGCAAGACGCCTGCTTTCCGCGAACTTCCCTCTCAGCGTTTACAACAGAAATCGCGACAAGTCTGAGCCCTTCGCCAGCGCGGGCGCGACCGTCGCAGCTTCGCCCCGTGAGGCCGCTGTCAACGCCGACGTAGTAATCAGCATGGTCGCCGACGACGTTGCCTCCCGGGGCGTATGGCTGGGTGAAAATGGCGCGCTTGCCGGCGTATCTCGCGGGGCCGTGCTCATTGAGTGCAGCACGCTCACGGTGGGCTGGATCAAGGAACTCGCAGCAGTGGCGGCGCAGCACGGATGCGAGTTGCTGGACGGACCCGTTACCGGCACCAAGCCCCATGCGGCTTCCGGCGAGTTGTCTTTCCTGATTGGAGGATCGCAGGCAGCCCTGGCTACCGCCCAGCCCGTCCTCGCGGTGCTGGGACGCGAATTCATTCATCTCGGCCCGACCGGAAGCGGCGCCCTGATGAAGCTGATCAACAATTTCATGTGCGGCGTACAGGCTGCGTCGCTGGCAGAAGCAGAATATATGATCGGTGCCGGCGGCCTTGACCTGCAGAAAGCTCTCGCGATCCTTACCCACGGCGCGCCGGGCAGCGGACTGGTGCAGAGAGCCGCGGCCCGTGCCTTCGCCAATGACTTTACTCCGAACTTTCCGCTGCACCTGATGGCCAAAGATCTCGGCTACGCCATCGGTGAGGCTTCCCTGCTCGGGCGCAACCTGCAAACTGCGACCTCAGCCCTCACCATATTCCAAGACGCGATCGCCAAGGGCTATGGAGACCAGGACTTTTCCGCGGTGATCAAGTCACAGCAGGCCTCGTAGGAGATTTGTTGGCAATGGAGGACGGGGACGTCCCCATATCAGGCCGAATCAGCAAATTGGAAAACAAGTGCGGACTCAAGTGGACCTTACTCCCACGCGATGCGAACAAAAGAAATGCCTTGCCTGGGCAAAGCAAATTGCACATGCGCGGCGCCTTGCGCGATCGGTATCCAGGCGGGTGAAGTGAGCAGCTGCAACTGGCTGGCGCGTTGCAATTGTTCGTATTGCGCCTCGGTGGGTGATTGCGGCGAGCCTAGTTCTTTCCACGCCGCGAATGCGTTGCTGTGACCAGTATCAATGCGGAAGTGTTCGAGCAAGGCGCGAGTGCTCTCTGCCGGCAGTCCACCTACGATGAGATCGATCGGGGTCGCGGCAGCCGCAAGATCATCGTCGTGGTAGTTCCATATCAGGACCTCGACTTCACGGTCCTTCCGGGTTGCAACTACATTGATGTCAGGCTGGCCGCGCACGCCGTCGCGGATAACATCCTCGGAACGCAGCGCGCCTGAGCTGGTGGCTGCGATCCGTTCGTTCCCCAGCAGGCCAAACATTCGGAAAGCGTTCAGCACCGCTTTGTCAACGCCGTTGGTGGCCAGTGTGCGGAAGCCTTCGAAGTAGGGTTGGTCTTCGAATTCAAATGCCCAAGTCACCGCGCCCAGGATGTTGATGCGCTCCCGGCTGGCAAGAAAATAGATGTTGTTCAGGGTCTCAGCTGTGTACACGGCGTACAACGGTGCGTTGCGATAGGAATTCTGCGGATTCGTTCGCGCCGAACAGGCGGCGCACCCTTCCGGATCCGACTCTCCCAGAATAATTGGGGTGCGGCGCCATTCCGGAAACGACGCCACGATCTGGAACCCTTGCTCGATGGCGGCCAGCTGGCGCGCGATGCCCATCTGCACGTGATCACCCTGCCACGTGGGTAATCCCTTGGGATGGAAACTGATGAAATCCAGCCGCGAGCCGATCTTTCCAGTCACATAGTTTGGCTGGTGGGCACAATGGCCGAGGAACGATCGCAGAAATTCCGCCGCCTTGGGGTTGACCGGCCCTGTGCTATCTGGGCCGCCGATGCGCGCTTCCGGTAGCGCCCGCAGAACTGCATCCACGCTGAAGTCATATAGCTTGAAATATTCCTGCGGCGTTCCCTGCCAGTAGCCGATGTCAGGCTCGTTCCATACCTCCCAGAGCCAGGTCTTTACTTCGGAGTCACCGTAGCGCTCGCGCAAATGATGGACGAACTGAAAGACCACCTCCGACCACTTCTGATAATCCTTGGGCGGATAGGCCCAACCGGTATAGATCGAGCCTTGCGGAAAGTTATGGCGATAGGGTTCGGGATGAGTGGACAACGCTTCCGGCATAAAGCCAATCTCGACCAGCGGCTTGACGCCGGCTGCCTGAAAGCCGTCGAAAATCTTGTCCAGGATCGTCCAGCTATAGACTGGTTTGCCGGCCGCGTCCTCGGTGTAAACGTTGGTTGATCCCCACTTGAGAGACGCAGCGCCGTCACCCGTGGTCAACAGATTGTGCACCCGCACATAAGCCGGTTTCGCGCTGAGTGCAGCCAGTTCGTCGAGCAGCTTCCTGCCATTCACCGCATAAGTGTAGTTGGGCTCGTCGTAGCCAAAATAATTCCAGATGGGAGAGAGCAGGCCCTGGGATTGATCAAACTGCACCTTGACATCTACGTTTTTGGCAACCTGCTGCGACCAAACAAGGGGGGAGATCAGCGGCAACAGGACAAACGGCAACAGGAAGCGGGCGAACGATCTGGAGCATGGCCTGAAATCATCGTGGCGGAATTGCATTGCACGCTCCGGATCTCGAGAAATTTGCCCGTTCCCTGCGTGCCCCGGCGGCTGTCGCGGGGGAGGCCCGCGCCCACAGCGTGCACCCCAAATTCGAGGGCGCGACGCCCTCGGGACAGCCGGCGAGACGCCGGCGCTACAACCACCATCCTCGCCGTTCAATTCAAGGCAGCCGTATCATAGATGATCTCAGAGCCCTACGGAATTCCAGCGGACTTTCGGGCAATGAGTTAGACTTGCACACGCTTCTTCTGCAAGAATGTGGCGGAAGTCCGAGGGTGGAGGCCAAACCGATGCAGATCAAAGTCAATGGCGTGGAACGATCCTACGACGGCGATCCCAAGCTGCCGCTGCTGTGGTATCTGCGCGATGTCCTGGGCCTGACCGGAACTAAATATGGTTGCGGTATGGCACTGTGCGGAGCTTGTACCGTCCACCAGGACGGCAAGGCAATCCTTTCCTGCGTGACCGAGGTGAGCACGGCGGCCGGGAAAGAGATCATCACGATCGAAGCCATTTCCAAGAATGGATTGCATCCCGTGCAGCAGAAGTGGATCGAGTTCAACGTGCCGCAATGCGGCTACTGCCAGCCCGGACAGATCATGAAGGCCATCTCCCTGTTGAAGGAAAACCCCAAGCCCAGCGACGAGGACATTGAAGCTGGCATGGCTGGAAACATCTGCCGCTGCGGCACCTATCAGCGAATTCGTGCGGCCATCAAGGCGGCTGCGGGAGAAAACGCATGAGCGACAACATCCTGAACGTAAGCCGGCGCGGTTTTTTGCAAGGAATAGTTTCTACTGGAGCCCTGGTCCTGAGTGTCCGCCTGATTCCGGATCTCGCTTGGGCGGCCGAGACTTCAATGGGTTTACATGCTGATCACGCCGTGCTGCACCCCAGCGTCTATGTGGGAATCGACACTGATGGCACCGTCTATCTGGTGGCGCACCGATCGGAAATGGGCACCACCAGCCGCACTTCCGTTCCCCTCATTCTGGCGGATGAACTGGATGCGGACTGGAAGCGGGTAAAGCTGGAACAGGCGATCGGTGACGCACGATACGGAGATCAGGACACCGACGGATCGCATTCCGTTCGCGACGGATTTGTGTTCATGCGAGAAGCCGGGGCCACGGCGCGCCTGATGCTGACTCAGGCCGCAGCCCAGAAGTGGGGTGTGCCGGTCTCGGAATGCGAATCCGATTTGCATGTGATCGTGCATCGGGCTAGCAAGCGCAAGGCAGGCTATGGAGAGTTGGCCTCGGCCGCGGCTAAACTGCCGGTGCCTAAGAAAGAAGAACTGCAATTCAAGCCGAAGAGTGCCTGGCGATACATCGGCAAAGGGGCTACCAGCTACGACCTGGCCGACATTTGCACCGGCAAGGCGGGGTATGGCATGGACGCTCGCCTCGAAGGCATGGTCTATGCCTCGGTTGAACACCCTCCTGTGCTGGGTGGCAAGGTCAAGTCTTATGACGAGAAGGCTCCACTGCAAGTCAGGGGGGTCAAGCAGACGATTCCGATCAAACCTTTCACTCCTCCTCATCACTTTCAACCTCTGGGCGGCGTGGCGGTCATCGCTGACAACTCCTGGTCCGCATTTGAGGGACGTAAGAGGCTGAATGTCGCTTGGGACAACGGCGCGAATGCCAGCTACAACTCGGATCAATATAAGAAGGAGTTGCAGGAGACGGCCCGAAAACCGGGAAAGGTCGTCCGCAATATCGGCGATGTGGACGCGGTGTTTGCCCAGGGTGGGAAGACCATGGAAGCGGAGTACTACATACCACACCTGGCCCACGCCACGATGGAACCACCCGTGGCCCTGGCCGATTTCCGCGACGGCAAAGTTACGATCTGGGCCCCGACGCAGAGCCCGCAGGCGGTGCAATCAACCGTTGCGGAAGAAGTTGGCATCTCCAAGGAAAACGTGATTTGCCATGTGCCCTTGCTGGGCGGAGGTTTCGGGCGCAAGTCGAAGCCAGACTACGCGGCAGAGGCTGCCATCCTGTCGAAAGCCGTGGGAAAGCCGGTCAAGATCGTGTGGAGCCGCGAGGATGACATCCGGTTCGGCTACTATCACACGGTGGCGGCCATGTACATCAAGGCTGCCCTGGACGCCAAGGGAAAGCCCATAGCCTGGTTGCAGCGGTCGGTGTTTCCTCCGATTGGTTCCACCTTCGCCTTGAATACTACATACGGCGATGCGGGCGAGTTGGGACTGGGGTGGACAGACTTGCCCTTCGACCTTCCCAATCATCGCGCCGAGAATGGGCCGGCGGAAAACCATGTCCGCATCGGATGGTTCCGGTCGGTGGCAAATATTTATCACGCCTTCGCGGCGCAATCTTTCGCCAACGAACTGGCGCAGGCTTCGGGACGGGACTCGGTCGAATACCTGCTCGAACTGATCGGACCCGACCGGATCGTGGACCTCAAGGCTTCAGCGCCCGAAAATGACAATTACGGCGCATCCACCAAGGACTATCCCCTGGATACGGCCCGGATGCGGCGAGTGGTCGAACTGGCTGCGGAAAAGGCCGGATGGGGCAAACGCAAGCTGGGCAAGGGCTCCGGCATGGGCATCGCCGTGCACCGAAGCTTCCTGACCTACGTGGCGACAGTCGTCGAAGTCGAAGTGGACATTAAGGGCGAAGTGAAGATTCCGTCCGTGCACACCGCCGTAGACGCTGGCATCGTGGTGAATCCCGAGGCTACCCGGGCCCAATTCGAAGGGGCGGCAGTGTTCGGGACCAGCATCGTGCGGAGCGGGTCGATCACGGCCAAGAATGGCGTGATCGAACAGTCCAACTTCAATGACTACCCCGTGGCCCGCATGAATGAAGCCCCGTACAAGACCACGGTCCACATCGTGGACAGCAACGCGCCCCCGGCGGGAGTTGGTGAGCCCGGAGTACCGCCGTTCGCGCCTGCAGTCTGCAACGCGATATTCGCCGCCACCGGAAAGCGCATTCGCGAATTGCCGCTCTCTACCGCCGCGAACGCATAAAGTGCTCCCCAGGGAGAGAATCGGTTCAGGTCGGGAGCGTGCGTTTTCGGCGGGCTTCATAGGCCTTCAAGTGGGTGTAGGCAATACTGAGAAGGGATAGCTTGCCTTGGGACAAGCCCTCCTTTTCACGCCCGAGGAGGTCGCCGATGATGTGGTCCGCTTCGATCGGAGCATTGCGCTCGACGTCGCGAAGTATCGAGGCAGTCAGGGTTGCGCCTTTCGCGGTCAGCATGTCACGCGCGCGCTTCAGCTGCACCTCTCGCATGGGATAGCCCGCGGCGGCAGCAATCGAGCGGCACTCCTTCAGCAGTCCAACGATGAAGTCGGTCCCCCCGGGAGATGCGCAGATATCTGCGATGGCGGCGCGCATCAGGCAGGTGCTGCCCGCCAGAGTTGCCAGGAAAATCCACTTTTCCCACATTTCCTGCAGAATTTCCGTGCTGGCATGGCCCTTGAACCGTGCTCCCTCCATTTGAGTTGCAATCGCCTTTACCCGGTCCGACCGCGTGCCATTTTGTTCACCGAAAGATAGCTCGTGCGTGTCGTTGAGGTGAACGATCTCGCCATCGGTGAGGGCGGCCGCGATCAGGCACTGGCCTCCCAGCACGCGCTCGCGACCGAATCGCTCATCCAGGACTTCCAGGTGACGCATGCCGTTGAGCAACGGCAGGATGACGGTGTCTGATCCGACCGCCGGCGCGGATGAAGTGATCGCGCTCTCGAGATCGTAGGCCTTGCAACTGAGCAAGACCAGGTCAAAGGGGTCGCGCAGGTTTTCGGCCAGGATAGTGGCAGGATTGGCCAGAGTGACATCGCCGAGACGGCTGCGAATTCTTAGACCGTGGGCCGCCAGCTCGGCGGCGCGCCTGGGGCGGACGAGGAATGTAACGTCACGATTTATTTCAAGCAGCCGGCCGCCAAAGTAGCCGCCAATCGCGCCGGCTCCAACCACCAATATCTTCATGCCGTGCTCCTGAACAACCGCATTATGACCGCTGGCCCCCACCTCAGTTCGGCTCTTTCCCAGAGGCGACGCCGTCGGGAAGCGGGGCATCAGGCGACTCGTGGGAGAGATCTTCTTCACAGGCGAAGAAGCGCAGGAAGGGGCGGCGCTGCTGCGTGTTGTGGTCGCTTGTTGTCCTGATAAGCGCCGCGCAGCCTGTTGGGATAGCGGGCCTCGAGCGCATCCAGCTCCGGGCGCTGCGTCACCGCGCCCTAAACGTTCCGTGGGCCGCGCTTCCGTTCGAGCCAAGATACGACTCCGGCGAAAAGAAAATACCAGAAAAGTGCTGTTACCGCAGTTGCCCTGGTTGAAGTCAGGGGAGGGCCAAAAAATACTATGGCCTGGACCACGAGCACGATGAAACCAAAAGTCACCATGCCGTAACGGCCAATGCGAGACGTCGATTGTGTCGTTTTCAAGTATAGATACAGGCCACTGAACAGGACGACAAGTTCAAGTACGAAAGCGAAAATCGGATAATTCCAGAGCCCAAAACCGATCTTGTAAGAATTGTCGTACAAGGGCATGTCGGGGCGATGTACAAGCACATCCAGCACCCAGTGAGAGAATACAGTCGCGCCCACTAAGGTTGCGGGAACCCAGCCATCGGCGCTACGGAATAGATAATAGCCAGTGGCAGTGCCAATGGCGATGATCGTTGCGCCCACTAAGCTATGCGTGTAAGGCATGTAGTAGAGATCGAATGGATTGGTGGCAGTGATTCCGGGAACGATGCGAAGTTTTTCAATCCCAAGCAGAACGAACACGCTCCAAAACACATCAAGCAATTGCGCAGCAATGAAAAGGACCCACAAGGGAATAAAATTCCTAATACCCTTGGCTGCGAAGCTGGGCCCGTAATGACCGACAAACACTTGGTTTCTCCTATCGACGAGGTGGGCACGGCGAAAGAATCATGCAGCCTTCGACGATAGTTGCCCAGCGAGTACTTTCGCCACAAATCGCGCAGTAGCTCCCCCGACTTCGGCGGGAGAGTCTTCCTGTAAGAAATGCGCTCCTTTCACCGTAATCTCTTGCTGATTTGGCCACGCCCGGCAGAATTCCCGCTGCGCACCAATCAGGAAACCGGCCGGATCGGCGTTAATGAAGAGTTTTGGTATCGGGCTGGTAGAAAGCCAGCGCGAATAGGAATCCACAATCGTTACCACATCGTCGGGTTGACCCTCGATCGGTAATTCTCTGGACCAGGTCAACATCGGCTGGCGCGAGGGTCCAGGGTTTCGGTAATGGTGGCGATAGACCTCTATTGCCTCTTCCGAAATGCCTTGAAGCGGCAGGAGATATTCGATGAAAAGATTCTTCTCAAGAATCAATTCTTCCCCGGCTGGCGTGCGCTGCGCCTTGAAGAACTCTCGCGTTGCAGCTGGCCATTCATCCCAAGAAAAAAATGGGCGGACAATCCCCTCCATATACACAATCCCCTTGATTCGCTCAGGATGGCGTTGAGCCCAGTGAAATCCAAGCGCAGATCCCCAGTCATGGACGACCAGAATGACATTCCTGGTCAGCCCCATTGCGTCAAACCAGGCATCCAGGTAGCGGCGATGATCCACAAATCGATAGGAGCCGCTAGCAGTCCGTGGTGCATGTAGCGGATTTTCTACAAAGCGGGCGACGTAGCCGGGTGCGCGATCTGGCGACGCACCTGGCGACCGACCCGGAGATACGGCGGCAGCGAAGGCGCTGCTGACTTTTCCGGT
>Ga0335084_10000488_pt1 | contig 33845 bp, 32 predicted proteins | sample Lox_Sample_44_FD_206721 | JGI IMG/M metagenome (GOLD analysis project Ga0335084, IMG submission 206721) | Soil microbial communities from Loxahatchee National Wildlife Refuge, Florida, United States - Lox_Sample_4.4 | ecosystem: Environmental > Terrestrial > Soil > Wetlands | place: USA...
TCTGCTGCCTCGGTGAATCCTGACCTGTTTCACCCTGCAGGGCCGCCAGCTTCATTGGTTCCGGCCGCTGCTCTCCTGCGTCCTTCTTCATCCTCACCACAAGGCTGTTGTTGTGATACTGGGAATCAACACCGGAGGGGGTCTGAAGGAGAATCTCTATCTTCGCCATGGGCTTGGGGACATCGATCTGTGACGGCGTAACCTCGGTGATCCCCGCGCGTTCAGACCTGATCACATTCCTGAAGGTGCCGATATCCGCGTCAGGTATCTCCACCATGACCTTGTAAGGGTCAGAGGACTTATAAATGGTATAGACAAAGGGCCTGTCCCCTTTTATTTCCAGGGCTCCGTCCATCACATCAATCCCGGTGATCGCGGTTACGCCCGGTGACTCTCCTTTCGCATAGCCTGCGTGGGGAACCCCTGCCACACACAGAACAGTCAAAAGTACCGTTGATAAGATGATATGCATTGGATTCGTTTTCATTCTCCCTCCTCCTTACGGAGTCTCAAAATTGTATCCTTGGGCTGAATTTCTCCCTTGTAATCCTTAAGAAACTCTCTCACCACCACGCTCCCTGAATCAATCCTGAAGATCTTGCCATTATAAAGGCCCAGGGTCATACCCTCTTTCACCGTAAAATATTTCTTGTCCGGCAATTGGACCATGGCATAGGCCCTGTTTTTATCCCTCGCTATCGCAATCACCTTGATCTCTGAAACGTCGTACATCTCCGAAGGCCTGACACTTTTCTTCTTTTTCTCCGATTCCTTTTCTTTTTTGGAGGCCTCTATTATGGAGAGGAAAGGATCCTTCCTCCCCTGCGGGCTGTACGAGTATGCCTCTGCCTCAACCTTCTTCTCTTCGGGTTTCTGGGGTGCCGCTTCCCCCTTCTGGGCAGGCCCTGGCTGGACCTGAACCGCCTGCTTCTGGACCACCTTCGGCTTCGCCTTGTCGCAGGCAGAGGTTACGCCTAAAATTAACGTCAGGATTAACGTCAATATTAATACTCCTCTCATCCTCAACTTTTGACTTGATGCGTGAGCAGCGTTCATCATTGTTTCTTCGTCTTTGCGTCAGCAGCCTTGGCTGCCGCCTCCTTGTCAGATATTGCAGAGAAGGTGGTTGCCTTAAAATTGATCTTGAGAATGGCCTCGTCCCTCTGCGGCTGAGGGGTTCCCATTTTTATGTCTGAGATGTTCACGATCCTGTTCAGTTTCGTCAGTCTGCTGAAAAAGATACCAAGGTTGTGGTAACTCCCCGAGAGTTCCACCGCAACGGGTATCTCGTATATTGCCCCGCTGGGATGGTCCTTCCTCTGCTCGGGCTTCCATACAATGGTCTTAAGACCAGACTTTATTCCAAGGTCAGAAACCTGCTTCAGGAGGCCCGATACCTCCCGTTCTTCCGGGAGCTGCAATTTCAGTTCATCCAGCCTCTTTTGCAGCTTTTCATTCTCGGCCTTCAATGTGGAAAGCTTTGCGGCCTTCACCTGGTCCTTCGCAATGTCATTCTCCTGCTTCGTGATTTCCACATTGAGCCTCTGAATCTCCTTATGCCGGGGGAGTATCAGGAGTATGACCACGAGCGCAGAAATGAGAATGGCAGGGAGGAACGCTATGAGCACCCTCACCGCTGATGGCAGGGTATTCATATTTATATTGAGTTTCAGTGCCATCTCATCCCGCCACTTTAAAGGTCATTTTGAACTGATAGAGGGGGATCTTCTCTATTTCCGCCTGCTTTGACTCCTGCAGGTAAATGTCGGTCAACAGTTTGGAACTCTTCAGGTTGTCCACGTATGCGACCACGTCTGCGTTCGTAAAGGCATAGCCTTCGATATCCACATTGCTTCCACTTCCGGTCACCGTCATTGAACTTAACCAGACCCCTTTGGGAAGGTTCCTGCTGATTTCGTCCAGCATCATTACCGGGATGCTCTGATTTTTCCTGAGCTGCTCTATGATCTTTGTCTTGTCTTCAATGGTCTTGTTAAGCTTTTCGAAGTTGTCGACTTCCTTTATCTTTTCCTTTAACGCCGCGATCCTCTCTTTGTTTGACTCAAACCTGTTTTTCGTGCCCTGAAGCGTTGAGTTGTAATAGTAAAAGAGATAGGCAAGGGCGCAGATCACCAGTACCGTGATCAGCGTTGTCGCAATCACTAAAGTCGGAAGAGGTTTTGCCTTCTTTTTCCGCTTGATGGGTAAAAGGTTGACTCTTATCATCTGTCTCCGGGCCTCCGCGTGGCAAGACCAACGGCAACTGCGGCTATGGGAGCTAGCTCTTCCAGGGTGGAAGACTCAAACTTCTTGGGGATGACTATATTCCTGAACGCGTCAGCCGCTCTCACCTCAATTCCTATCTTCTGTGAAAGGAGCCTCGCGAAATCCCTGATAAGAGCACAGCCTCCGCTGAGTATCACCTCATTTACCTCAGCATGGACCATGGAACTCCTGAAATACTCCAGCGAGCGCGACACCTCGCTGAAGATGTCGTTGGATGATTCCACAATGAGCGCGTAGGCGTCCTGGGGTTTCACCTTTTCGACCGGCTCTCCTTTCTTGAGGCGTTCCGCGTCTTCATAGGTCACGTTGAATTCTTTCTGGAGCGCGTCGGTGTGCGTGTTGCTCCCAATGGAACTGTCCCTGGTAAAGACCGACACACCGCCCCTCAGGATATTCATGTTCATCGTACTTGCTCCGATATTGACAAGGGCAACGTTCCTCCCTGCCTCAATCTCGTAGTTTATGCCGTACATATTCTCAAGGGCAAAGGCGTCCACATCGACGATTACCGTATTCAGACCAGCCTCCTTCACCACAGAGACATACTCGTTGATTACATCCTTCTTTACCGCAACGAGAATCACGTCCATCTGTCCTGCTTCTTCCTTTGGACCCAGGATCTGGAAATCAAGATTCACATCTTCTATGTCGAAGGGGACATACTGCTCTGCCTCAAACTTAATGGATTCGCTCAACTCCTCCTCCGACATCTCGGGCAAGGAGATTCTCTTAATGATTACCGAGGAGTGGCCGGAAATTGAGATCACTGCATCTTTCGCCTTTATCTTGGTCTGCCGGACCAGCTCTTTGAGGGATTCCGTGACCCTGATAGCGTCTATTATGGAGCTTTCCACAATGAGTTCGGGAGGGAGCGCAAGCGTGTCAAACAGCTCAAGTTCGTAGCCGGAACGGGTCTCGTTCAGCTGTACCGCCTTGATATAGCTGGAGCCAATGTCAAGTCCTACTATTCCTTTTTTGCCAAACATCAGCTTAATGAATACCAGAAAAAGATAAACTTGTCAAGTATTTTTTTCATTAAAAATAACAGGTTTCAAAATAACCTTAAAAGAATGCTTTAAATAATGACGTACTCAAAGCCATCTCAATACAAAAAAAGTCGTATTAAGCAGTTTCCATGCCCGGTTTTCAGCAAAAGATTGTACTAATTTCTGGAGTGGTAAGTATTTATTATATAGAATGGGCAGCAAGCAGACTATCGCTGTCTGCAAATAGACAGGTTTCGTCAATTATCTCGCTGTTCAAAAGGGTAAGATCAGGGAAGGTGAAGGATCCTCTCTATCTTCACTGTGCTCTCAAGAGCCCTCCCTATTGCAAAGAGGTGACCCAAGGGGTCCTTCACACGAACAAAGCTTCCTTGCGGGAGACCAGGCATATGCCGTGTGACGGACAGGCCGTTCTTTGCCCTTGCAAAGTCCCTCTCATCAAGGGAGATTTCTCCAAGATATCCCAGCGCTCCATCAATATCCACCAATGCATTCCCTCTAGTCGGGGATTTCTGAAGCTCATCAAGGGTCACTGAATCCTCAATGCGAAACCTCCCTATCCGGGTCCTTTGCAGGCCCGTGATATGGGCACCAATCCCCAAGGCCTCTCCGATATCATTGCAGAGGGACCTGATGTAGGTACCCTTGGAGCACGAAATCTTCAGCTCCACGAAGGGGAGACTGAACCCGGTAATCTCCATTCCATAAATGGTAACTTCCCTGCAAGCCCGCTCAAGCATGATCCCTCTTCTGGCAAAGGAGTAGAGCGGCCTGCCACCCATCTTGAGCGCTGAGAACATGGGCGGAGTCTGTTCAATGGTACCCCGGAATCCTGCGAGGACATTTTCGACATCCTCTTTCCCCAATGAAAAGCCCTCACTCCTCTGCACCACGGTCCCTTCGGAGTCATAGGTATCCGTCTTCTCTCCCAGCTTCATCACGGCAAGGTACTCCTTATCAAGGTCGGAGAGGAACCTCGTTATTTTGGTCGCTTCACCGGTGCAGACGAGCAATATTCCCGTGGCCATGGGATCAAGGGTCCCCGCGTGCCCGGCCTTTCTCACTCCCGTGATCCTTTTGACCCACGTAACGGCCTGTTGCGATGATATGCCTTTGGGTTTGTTCAGATTGATGACAACGTTCATGTAACCGTGGAAAAGAGGATCAGGAATTCGGGGATTTGGGGTTCAAGGCCTGTCTTCCAAGAATTTCCACTTTTCCTCTTTATCCCTTGATCCCCTCTATCGCTTTTATCAATTGCGCTTTTGCGGTCTTTAAATCTCCCTTGATCACGCATCCGGCAGCGTTCTTATGTCCTCCGCCATGGAACCGCACAGCGATTTCTGCAACATTAGAATCGCCCTTGGACCGGAGACTCACCTTCCACCCCTCATCTATTTCCCTGAGGAAGAGGGAAACCTTAATCTCTTCAATCATATTAGGGAAATTGGAAAAATTCTCGGTGTCCTCAGGGGAAGTCCCTGTTTCCGAGAACATCGCTTTTGTTACCACAGTCACGGCGATCCCATGGGTGATTTCCAGGGTATTCAGTACCTTTGTCAAGAGACTGAACCTCCCCCTGGACCATGTCTCATACAGTTCTCCCGCAATGGCCCCGGGATCAGCCCCCGATTCCACCAATTCTGCAGCGATCCTGAGGACATCTGATGAGGTATTGTTGAACCTGAAGGTGCCTGTATCAATGGCAATGGCGGCATAAAGGTTCGTCGCCATGTCCTTCGTGATGCTTACCCCGAGCTTCCTGATAAGGTCATACACCATCACCCCGGTAGCTGCGGCATGGGGCTCTATCCACTGAATGTCCCCGAACTCCTTTATCGTCTCATGGTGGTCTATCACTGCAGAACGGCGGATGGCCACACTCTCAAGACCCGCCCTTTCGGGCTCATTGCAGTCAAGCAAAAGGAGAGGGAGCCCGTCCTGTGCGAGGGGCGAGTGGCTGTGCGTGAACCTCTTATAACCCGGCAAGAACCGGTAAAGCGCCGGCACCGGGTCACGCTCGTACAGGGTGGTCTCTTTGCCCATGGATTCCAGGGCCAGAGAGAGGGCCAGGGATGAACCAAGGGCATCACCCTCTGGGCGAATATGGGTTGCAATAAAAAACCTGCGTTCCTGGAGGATGAATTGTATGAGTCTGTCAGGAATATTCAATTTATGTGTTATCCTTAATCTCCCTCAGCAGCTTCTCGATTCTGTCCCCATACCCTACGGATTCATCCGACCTGAACTCGAGGGAGGGGAGCACTTTCATCCGAACTCTTTTCCCGACCTCAGAACGTATGAAGCTCTTTGCCGCATTCAGGATATCCAGGGTGGTTTCCCTTTCTTCTTCCTTAAGGCAGCTCACAAATACCCTGGCAATCTTGAGATCGTCGGTGAGATCAACGCCTGTTATCGTCACAAAGCCGAGGCGGGGATCCTTCACCTTTCTCATGACTATGTCGGCAATCTCCTGTCGCAGAAGGTCACTCACCCTCTGTGAACGCTTATAGGGAAGCATGTTCTCCTTTCACCTGCGGGATAGGATACTACGGTTAGTATCTTGTTGAAGCCCTCAAAGGTCAAAACGAAAAACAGGAGACAGTCTTTGGATTCTCTGCTGGCCCCGTTCTCCTTGCCTGGACAGGGAGGACATTCCCCGTTGCGCTCCGGGGCCCTTCATCTCCCATTACTGTGTGTTTGGTGCTACAATTTCGCGGCTATTTTCTCTATGACATAGTTTTCGAGAATGTCTCCAACCTTTAAATCATTGTAGTTCTCTATCATAATGCCGCATTCGTATCCCGTCTGAACTTCCCTCACGTCCTCCTTGAACCTCTTGAGAGAAGAGAGCTTCCCGTCATAGACCACGATACTGTCCCGTATGATCCTTATGCCGTCGCTGGCACGGCTTATCATTCCATCCAGCACATGACATCCTGCGATAGTTCCCAGTCTCGACACCTGGAAGGTCTGCCTCACCTCTGCCCTGCCCAGTATCTTTTCCTTCAGCGTCGGCTCCAGGAGTCCTTCCAGCGCTTTCCGGATATCATCGATGGCTTCATAGATGATGTTGTAGTGCCGTATGTCAACACCCTCTTTCTCTGCGACCTGATGGGCCTTTGACTCCGGCCTGACATTGAAGCCTATGATGATGGCGTTGGAGGCTGCGGCGAGCATGACGTCAGATTCATTGATACCGCCCACGGAGGTGTGGATCACCTTCACCTTGACCTGGGGATGCACAATCTGCTCAAACGCCTCTTTCAGCGCCTCAACCGATCCCTGCACATCACCTTTTATGATGATATTGAGCTCTCTTATCTCCCCTTCTTTGATCTTTGCGTAGACTTCGTCAAGGGTCAGCTTTTTCGCCCTGGCCATCTCGGCCAGCCGCATTTTTTGTTGTCTTGCCAAAGCGATCTGACGGGCCTTTTTCTCATCATCCACAACGGCAAAAGGATCGCCGGCAGTGGGCACCTCTGAAAAACCTATCACCTCCACAGGCGTTGCCGGTGCAGCTTCAGAGATCCGTTTCCCTGTATCATCGACAAGGGCACGAACCTTCCCCACGCTGGTTCCGGTGAGAAAGACATCCCCGATCCTGAGAGTCCCGTTCTGCACGAGGACCGTGGCGACCGGACCTCTTCCCCTGTCAAGTCTTGCCTCGATGATGGTGCCCTTTGCCATTTTCTTGGCGTTTGCCTTAAGCTCCATGACATCGGACTGGAGGAGAATCATCTCCAGAAGGCTTTCTATGCCGATGCGCTTCTTGGCGGAAACCTCAACAAAGATGCTCTGTCCACCCCATTCTTCGGAAACGATACCGCGCGCGGAGAGCTCGTTTTTGACCTTGGTGGGATTTGCCTCGGGTTTGTCTATTTTATTGATGGCCACCACGATGGGCACATTCGCTGCCTTTGCATGGTCGATTGCTTCGATGGTCTGGGGCATCACGCCGTCATCCGCAGCCACCACCAGCACCACGACATCCGTTACCTTTGCTCCCCTCGCCCTTAATGAAGTGAATGCCTCATGACCAGGCGTATCGAGGAAGACAATCTCTTTCCCCTTCAGGGTCACCTTGTACGCACCAATGTGCTGGGTGATACCGCCCGCCTCTGTTTCGGTAACCTTTGTCTCTCTGATGGCATCAAGGAGGGATGTCTTTCCGTGGTCGACATGTCCCATGATTGTCACTACAGGAGGCCTTGGCGAGAGGGCAGCGGCATCCTCCACCGCTTCTTCGAGCACAGGTTCCTCTTCTCCCGCAGTGACCTCCAGCTTCACCCCAAACCCTTCAGCAACAAGGAGCGCAGCGTCCATATCCACGGGTTGATTGATGGTGGGCATATCTCCAAGCTCCATAAATTTCTTTATCACGTCAGGAAGTTTCACACTGATCAGCTCGGCAAATTCCTTTACCGTAGTCCCCTCTTGGATCTTCAGCATCTTTTTCCTCGGCGCCGTTATTTGGGGCTGGGGCTTTTCCGCGATCCTCTGCACCCCTCTGTCCCTGCCGGGCTTCTTGAATGTCTTGACTTCATGCCACTTCTTCGGCTCTATCTTTCTTACTGCCTGGAACGCCCGCTGCATCGCAGGTTTCACCTTGAATTTTTCTACCTTTTCTGTTTCGATATCCTTCTTGAATCGGTCAGGAACCTTGAGCTCTTCCTCTTCTATAGGGGGAATAGGTTCCACAGCCGGTTTCTCCCCTTCAGGAGGAAGGACATCTTCTTTCTCGGCCTCTTTCTTCTCTTCCCTTTTTTCTGCCTCCACTTTTTCTTCAGGCTTTTCGGCCGGTACTACAGGCGCTTCTCTCTTCTTTTCCTCGGCCAGTGGCGCAGCGGGCTTCTCGATCTTTACTTCTGCTATTTTGGGTTTTTCAGCCTTTGAGGGTGCCACCGGGGGCTTCTCTGCCTTGACAGGGGCCTCTTGAGATGTCACCGGCTTTGGGGCAGTCGCAGGAGGCTTGGCTTTTTTTACCGGGGCTTCCTTTGGTTTTGCCGCCTTCGGCTTAGCGACAGGAGCAGGCTTCTGTTTTTTCTTGAAAATAGCCTCAACCTTTCCCGCAATTTCGTCCTCTATGGTGGAAGCGTGAGATTTGACCGATATGCCGAGCTTTGAGAGTTCAGAGATTACCTCTTTATGGGTAATGTTTAGCTTCTTTGCGAGTTCGTAGATCCTCAGTTTTGACATCTCAACAAACCTCCATTCCAATGCAAGAAGACCATACCGTGACCGCTCTCACACTCCCCTTAAGGTAAGGTGCCCTTGTAACCATTAGGCTAAAATGTTATCATAAAAAACTTCTTTTATGCAATTGTCCCTGTGGACTTGCAAAGGATTCGGGGAGTCAGCTGATTTTCCAGCTCCTTGAATCCCCTGACTGTCTTGAACAGTGCAGATACGAATACATTCACGAATCGGAGGATATATCAATGGCAACATGTTTTGTGTGCGGTAAAGGAAGGGTGATGGGGAACAATGTGAGTCATGCAAACAACAAGTCGAAGCGACAGGTACTGCCCAACCTTCAGAGGACGCGGATTATGGTCAATAACGGGGTTCGTCGCGAATATGTCTGTACCCGGTGTTTGCGGTCCGGACTGGTGAAAAAGGCCTTGTGAAGAGAATCGGGAATCTCATCTCCCCCCTCGTCGCGGGACTGGGGCTGGAAGAAGCGGTGAGGTTCGAGCAGATAAGGAAAGAGTGGTCTAATATATTTCGTGAGCCCTTGTCCCTCCACATGTCCCCTTGCAGTCTGAAACACGGTGAACTCCTTATTACGGTGGATTCAGCGGTGTGGCATCAGCAGATCGTCTTCCTTAAAACCCAGATACTCAAGAACGTGAGCCCCTACGGGGTAAAGGACGTGAGGTTCAGGATAGGAAAGGTGCGTGTGGAAACAAAAGATGCACCCCCTCACCCGCAGCAGAAGAAAATCCCCCTTGACCGCTATTCTCTGCAGCAGATAGAAGAGACGGTTTCCGGACTGGGAAACGGCCCGTTGAAAGAGAGCATCAGAAAGACGATGGAGAAATCACTCTCAGCAAGAAAAACGAAACCATAATTCCTGACTTCTGGATTTTCCTTTTTTTGAAAGGAGCGAAGACAATCCCCGTGGGAGGTAGTATGAAATCCTTGATCCTGATGTTCCTGATACTGGCGATCGCTGCAGGTATGGCAACCGCAGCTGAGATGCGAGAAATCGAGCTGACAGACGGAACTATCGTCACCGGCGAGATTGTTTCACTCAGCGGAGGTGTCTATACGGTCAGGTCAGCCACCCTCGGAACACTAAGAATTGAAGAATCGAAGGTCCGCGCCATCCGCCTGAAGGGTTCTGCGGGAAGTTCTGCGAACACAGGGAGGGAAGAAATGTCCCTTCAAAATAAGATGATGAGTGACGGCGAGATCATGAATATGATTCAAGGTCTGCAGAACGATCCGGAATTTCAGGAAATTCTCCAGGACGCTGAAATCATGAAGGCGGTGCAGGCAGGAGACGTCGCCACACTTGTAACAAATCCGAAGTTTATGAGACTCTTGGATAATCGGACGGTGAAGGATATCAAGAATAAAGTCACCCGATAACACCTGGTCTTTTACCCCCTAAAAGACATTATATTCTTCAGCAACACGCAGCTTTCTTCCTGGTGCGTCTCTCCATGCACTCCCTCTGAATTGCCTCAACGGTTACACCGACAGATACACGTGGTTCTATTAAGTGTACCAACGAAGATTTTCTAGAGAAGTCCGCGCAACGCGCAAAGAGACTGACGACTCTCCTCAAAACCACGAACAGCATAGCAGACTGCCTGCTGCCGGTTGTCCTAACAGTTCAGAGATTCAGCCTGTGGTTTCAGTTAAGGATTATATTTTCCCGAGGCTGGTACTGCGCGCTTAAAGGCCCAGGCCTCGATTTTCTTTATCTGTTCAGCCATGGTCACCGAAAGTGGGACGCTCCTGGTCAGAGCCACTAGAAAATCCTGTTCGACTAAGGGACGATTATCGGCAAGGGCCTCGAAAGCCGCTGATTTGACCAACTGCTCGATTTCAGCACCGGAAAGACGTTTGGGCGATGAAGCGAGCAGCGAGATATCAATCCCGGAAGGATCGATGTTCTGCTTCTTCATATGAATGCGAAAGATTTCTTCCCTCGCCTTGTCATCGGGAAGCCCGACATAAAATATCTCATCGAAGCGCCCCTTGCGCAGCACTTCCGCGGGAAGCATCTCGATGGCATTGGCAGTAGCAGCGACAAAAACAGGCGCTTTTTTTTCCTGCATCCACGTCAGGAAAGACCCAAGAACCCGCGAAGCGGCGCCTCCCTCAGCCTTGAACCCCTGTGATGAAATGCCGGCCTCGATTTCGTCTATCCAGAGGATACAGGGCGCAACCGCCTCTGCAGTAGAGAACGCCTTGCGCAGGCTGGACTCCGGGGTGCCGAACGCCCCCCCATACACGACCGCCATATCCAGACGGATAAGGGGGAGGTGCCACTGGGCGGCGATCACCTTGACAAACAGCGATTTGCCGCAGCCGGATATTCCCATGATCAAAACCCCTTTCGGCATCTTTGCACCGGTGGAAATATTATCCAGGCCGAATGCCTTTTCGCGACGCTCCAGCCAATGTTTGAGGTTTTCCATCCCGCCCATATGATTCAAATCGGTATCATTGACGACAAACTCCATGATGCCGCTTTTTCTGATGATCTGCTGTTTGGTCTCAAAGAGCGCCCGAACAATTTCGCTGCCACTTGCGACCCGGGACTGATTTAAAGCGCGGATGCTGCGCTCGATGTCCATAAGATCAAGCCCCTGGGCCGCCACCACTAACCTTTCCACCAGCCCAGGACTAGCGGCACAGGCCTGCGCCAGTAGCGGAACACGTTCTTTCAGGAACTCCAGGTGCGCCTTGATCTCTGCTATGGCAGGAAGCCCTTGGTAGAGAATAACGAGGTCTTCTCTCAGCCGTTCCGGTATAGCCCCCTCTTCACCAACGACAATCAGAACCTTTGATCGGGCTCGCACAGCAAATTCTTTCAGCTTTCTGATAATAAACGGGTTATTCCCCCAAAAGCTGGAAAGGTCTTTGAAAAGAAAAATGGCAGGTCCTGGTTGCGCGATGGCGAAATCGATCGCCGGCAGAGGCTCTACCGTCTCTTTGAACGATGTTCCCTCACGGATGAACCCCCCGGTGCAGGTCCATACATAGGGACTCCCCGCTCCTTTCACACGCGCGGCAGCCAGCGCCACAATTCCCTCCGTGCGCTGCTCGTTGGCAGTAACCACATAAATTAAGCTGTTTCCGGCCCCGATTATTCTCAGCAACTCCTGGGCATTCAGGTTCTCCATTATCCTCTCCTTAAAGCAAGTTCATAAAACTAATGTTCCCAGTCTGAGCGACAGATATTCCGTGAGTAATGGACACTATCCAATATCAAGCCCATGCAGTATGGTGATAACCACAAATCGTAATCCTTTCCCTCTGACACAATCCCTCTTTAAGATCGTGAGTTTGCTTTAATCGGTATGGCATTATTTTTCAGTTGTACTAAGCACCATTATATCAGGTTTCAAAGATGTCAAGCTCAGGAAGGACATCTCATTGATTTTCTAAGCCAAACGGCGTTGACTGCATGAGGGAATGCGTATGACATACATTACAGAGAACTTATTTGTGTGAAGACTCTTTTCTGTACCAATGGGGGAAGGGAACACACTGCGTGACTATGCGGAATCAGTCGAGGGAACTTCCTCAATCTGGTTGGCCAACGGCAATATCCAGCGCTAAGAGAACCAAAGCGTATTACCGGTCACTTCCCCTGACCTGACACCAGAAGACAAAGGGCCCTGCAGCGTGCTGCAGGGCCCTTTGTGCAAATGTTCCAGGAAAAGCCCCCGTGTCCAGTTATGCTGATTCTGCCTGTTTTTCGTAAATCAGGATGGGACGTTCCCTTTTCAGTATCGTATCCTCATTGATAAAGCACTCCTTGATCGTCTTCTGGGAAGGAATCTCATACATCACATCAAGCATGACCTCCTCGAGAATAGCGCGGAGTCCCCGTGCGCCCGTCTTCCTCTGTATGGCGCGCTTCGCAATTGCGGCAAGCGCCGTATCCGTGAATCTGAGCCGCACATTGTCCAGGGAGAGAAGCTTCTGGTACTGCTTGATGAGAGAGTTCTTTGGCTCTGTAAGTATCTTGACCAACGCACCCTCATCAAGTTCATCAAGGAGAGCAACAACCGGGAGCCGTCCCACAAACTCGGGTATCATTCCGTACTTGATAAGGTCTTCCGGTTCGACAAGCCTCAACACATTTCCTATCTTCTTTTCCTTGGCACCGATCACCTCTGCGCCAAATCCAAGGGTCTTCTTGCCGGTCCTCTGCTCCACGATGCCGTCCAGTCCCACAAAGGCGCCGCCGCATATGAAGAGGATATTCGTAGTATCGATCTGGATAAACTCCTGCTGGGGGTGTTTCCTCCCCCCCTGGGGAGGGATATTGGCCATGGTTCCTTCAATGATCTTGAGGAGGGCCTGTTGCACCCCCTCGCCAGAGACATCCCGGGTGATGGAGGGGTTTTCAGACTTCCTGCTGATCTTGTCGATCTCGTCAATGTACACGATCCCCCTCTGTGCCCGCTCCACCTCGTAATCCGCTGCCTGAAGGAGTTTGAGAATGATGTTCTCCACATCCTCACCCACATACCCTGCCTCGGTAAGGGTGGTTGCGTCTGCGATGGTGAAGGGAACGTCGAGCAACCTTGCAAGGGTCTGGGCAAGAAGCGTCTTGCCGGTTCCCGTAGGGCCGATCAGGAGGATGTTGCTCTTCTGCAGTTCCACCTCGGAAGCGCTGGGATTGTAGATCCTTTTATAGTGATTGTGCACTGCCACAGAGAGTACCTTCTTGGCCTTTTCCTGACCAATCACAAAATCATTCAGAAATTCATGTATCTCCTTGGGTGTCGGGAGCTTGGGCAGCGTTTGGGTTGTGGTTTCTGCATAGAGTTCCTCTGCAATGATCTCGTTACAGAGTTCCACGCATTCATCGCAGATATAGACCGTAGGTCCCGCGATGAGTTTTTTGACTTCATCCTGACCCTTGCCGCAGAAGGAGCATTTGAGCTTCGTTTCGTCTTTTTCTTTCTTGGCCATTTTCCTCTCCTCCGTTTACTTCTTCTTCATGCTGTGGATAACCTCGTCCACTATTCCGTACTCTTTGGCTTCTTCCCCTGACATGAAAAAGTCCCTGTCCGTATCTGTCCGGATCTTCTCAATGGACTGACCCGTATGGGATGCGAGGATCTGATTGAGTATATCCTTTGTTCTGAGTATCTCCCGGGCATGGATCTCGATATCGGTAGCCTGACCCTGAAAGCCGCCTATGGGCTGATGGATCATTATCCTTGAATGGGGCAACGCGAACCTCTTTTTTTGAGTGCCTGCAGCAAGGAGCAGCGCCCCCATGCTCGTCGCCTGTCCGATACAGTACGTGGCAATATCAGACTTCACGTACTGCATGGTATCGTATATAGCAAGGCCTGAAGAGACGATCCCGCCCGGCGAATTGACATAGAGGTGGATATCCTTGTCCGGGTCCTCTGTCTGCAGGAAAAGAAGCTGCGCGATCACCGTGTTTGCAACCGCGTCGTCAATTGCCGTTCCCATGAAGATGATCCTGTCCTTCAAAAGCCTTGAATATATGTCATACGCCCTCTCAGAGCGTCCTGTCTGCTCGATTACGATGGGTATTACGCTCACGCTATTCTCCTTTCTCCAGTTTCGCCTTCGAGAGTATGAGGTCAAGCACCTTTTCCTCAAACAGCGAACCCTTGAGACCTTCCAGGGATCCGTCCCGTGAAATATAAAACTTCATGATCTGTTCGGGTGAAACCGAAAGCCGCTGCGCGAGAGAAATGATCGCGCGCTTCACCTCGTCTTCCGCCACCGAAACACCCTGCGCTTTTCCAATGGTCTCAATGAGCAGCGATGCCTTCACATTCTTCACGGCATTGGGCCGCACCTCCTGTTCAAGCGCATCACGCTCCTGCTCGGTGGGCGCTGCTCCCTCCGGCCTGTGGGATAATGCCGCTGATACGAGCGTTTCCGTCTCCCGTTCCACCAGGGATTCAGGGATATCAAACTCGTGGGACTCTATGAGATTCCTGATAATCTCCGCCTTCTGTATCTTGGCAACTTCGTTCCTTTTCGCCTTTTCTATCTCCTCACCGATCCGCTTTTTCATTTCATCGAGATTCTGAAACCCTATGTCCTTCGCGAGTTCATCATCGATCGCAGGGAGATTCACCTTTTTGATATCCTTGATCACCACCTTCATGGTCAGGTGTTTACCGGCAAGGTTCTCCAATGGGTGATCCCCCGCGAACGTGGCCTCGACCGAGAGCTCTTCACCCTTTGCTCTTCCGAGGAGCTTTTGTGTGAACTCTTCAGGAAATATGCTTCCCCCTACCTTCGCGATCTGGTCCTTCGCCTCCACCCCATCTCCAGGGGAAGAATAATCCACTACGATAAGGTCATTCATCTCAATAGGACCTTCAGAGGGCTCGTACGTTGCCTTTTCTTCCTGCTGCCTCTTGAGAACACTTTCCACGTCTGAATCACTCACCGCAACGGGGATATCCTTTAATGGTATCTCCTCATATTTGAGATTTCCTATGTTCGGCATAACTTCCACCGTAAGGGTCATAGAGAGGGGCTGTCTTCTCCTGAAATCGCTCTTCTCTTCCAGCACAGGGTTTGCTACAGGGGTGATATCTGCCTCCCGCAATGCGTCCACATACCCTTGAGGGATAACACGCTCGAGCACATCAGACTCAACCTCTCTTCCAAACCTCTTTTCAATTAGGTCAATCGGCGCCTTGCCTGTCCTAAATCCCGGGATGGTCGTCTTGCGTCTCAGCTTTTCAAGGGAATCCCGTATCTCCTGTTCAATCATATCTGCAGGGATTTCTATCCTGAGACGCTTCTTTGTTGCACTTATGTCTTCAACGGTCTTTATCATCTTTTGTCTTATAATCTAACATAAAATAGGCACTTTTTCCAAGGAAATACGCAGGGAAATACAAAGTTTTGGACTGCACTCACTCTTTATGAAGCATGCATTGGTGTGGAGCAGGGCACTCTATAGGGAGGTGAGAAAAAACATCCTTCAGTATTACCCTGCAGCCATCTTTTTCTTCCCATACGGAGAGAGGCTCCTCAATTCCTTGACGATGCCGGGCATCACCTCGATCACTTTCTCTATCTCGGCATCACTGGTATACCGGCTCAGGGAGAAGCGTATGGAGCCATGGATTGCGGAGAAAGGCACTCCCATGGCCCTCAGCACATGACTCGGTTCAAGGGAGCCCGAGGTGCATGCGGAACCTGAAGATGCACAGATACCGTACTCATCCATCCGGAGAAGGATAGCTTCTCCTTCCACATATTCGAAGCTTATATTCGTGGTATTGGGCAAGCGGTGTTCGGCATCCCCGTTCACCCGCACATCTGGGCAGCACTGAAGCAGCGCCTTTTCAAGCCTGTCCCTTAGTTTGCCCATATATCCGACCTCGCCCCAAAGGGCTGACCCCGCGAGTTCGCACGCCTTCCCAAGGGCAATGAGGGAGGCCACATTTTCCGTTCCCGCCCTCCTTCCCTGTTCCTGGTGGCCGCCGATGATATAAGGATAAAAACGGGTCCCCTTTCTCACATAGAGGACTCCCACCCCTTTGGGCGCGTGCACCTTGTGTCCTGAAAGGGAAAGCATGTCAACGGGAAGATTTCTTGTATCTATGGGAACCTTCCCCACAACCTGTACCGCATCTGTATGAAAAAGGATTTTCCGTTCTCTCAGGACTTCCCCTATTTCCCTGATCGGGAATACCACACCTGTCTCGTTGTTTGCATACATTACCGAAACAACCGCGGTATCGTCATCAACAGCTCTTGAAAAGGCATCCATATCGAGCCTTCCCAGGGTATCCACAGGAAGGAATGTCACCCTATATCCTTTTCTTGCAAGATGTTTGCAAAAGTTCAGAACAGCAGGGTGTTCCACCCTCGTGGTAATAACATGTCTCTTCGAGGGGTATGATTCTATGGCGCTCATGAGCGCGGTGTTATCACTTTCAGTACCACAGCTCGTGAAGATGATTTCCTCGGTCGCTGCGCCGATGAGGGCAGCAACTTTCTCCCTCGCCTCTTCTATCTTCCTGTAGAGCTGTCCACCGAAGGTGTGCATACTTGAAGGGTTGCCATAGAATTCCTGGAGATAGGGCCTCATTTCCTCAAAGACCTCCGGGGCAATGGCGGTTGTTGCATTATTGTCAAGGTAGACTGGTTTCATCCCTCTTCCACCACAAGATCCTTGCTCACCAACTCTCTCAACTTCTCTTCAATACCCTTCAATGTCACGTCGCTCATCGGGCACGCAACGCACATCGCCCTCAGGGAGACGATCACCTTATTGCCATCCACATCAATAAGTTCAATGTCTCCCCCGTCTGACTGAAGGCGAGGCCGAATCTCCTTTTCTATGACATCCTGAATAAGCGCTATCCTCTGGAGATTGGTCATCTTCCTTGGGGTCTTGGGCACCTCACACTCAGGCCTTACGGACCAGATGTCCTTCAGAATCGCTTCTATGGCAGGAACACATGAGCCGCACCCTCCTCCCGCTTTCGTGTAGTTGGTGATCTCCTCCACCGTAGAAAGGCGATTTTCCAACGCCACCCTCCGAATCTTCTCTTCAGAAACCTCAAAGCACTTGCAGATGATCTTCTCTCCCTTGTCGACAGGCGTAGTCTCCCCGCGGTAATTGGCGATGGCTGCCTCCAGGGCCTCTCTGCCCATCACGGAACAGTGCATCTTTTCTTTAGGCAGTCCGCCAAGGTATTCTGCGATATCCTGGTTCGTAAGCTCGAGGGCTTCATCCAATGTCTTTCCTTTGATAAGTTCAGTGAGCACCGAGGAGCTCGCAATGGCAGAGGCACATCCAAAGGTCTGGAATCGTGCATCCATAATCCTGCCCGTTGTTCCGTCAATCTTCAGGGTGAGTTTGAGGGCGTCTCCGCAGAGCATGCTGCCCACTTCTCCCACGGCATCGGGATGGTCTACCTCACCCACATTTTTTGGGTGGAGAAAGAAATCCTTTACCTTTTCTGTATATTCCCACATGAATTATTTTTATCAGAAATACTGGGACGTGTCAAATATGTCTGCCCCTGTGAGGGCCCCATATCATAATCAGCTCTGATAATTCATAAGTTCGGCAGAGGTTTCCGGCCCGAATGGCAAGACTCAGGGTTATGTGCTTGTCCGCGAGAGCGGACTTTGACAATATGCGGGAACAGAGTGTTGCGAGGTAAGAAACCCTCCGTACGGTTGAGGAGGGCTATTGTCTTGTCTGGGAGACGGATGCCTCTGCCGAAACAAAGACGGCTCACGATGTGCAATGAACAACGGAATCGCTCAAGAGGAATCAGTGGAATGTATTACCACACATTAAAGGTGAAAACACCGGCAAAATGAAAGGCCACCGCATACGTATGCCGCAGCCTTGTGGACAGAACCATACGACTATATAATTGCGGGCGAAATAGAATCAATCACCTGCTCTATTGAGGGTTGAGCGCGTCCTTCAGTGCCTTGCCCACCTTGAAATGCAGCACCCTCTTTGAGGGAACATCCACACCTTCCCCTGTCTTGGGGTTCCTTGCGCGTCTTGGTCTTCGTTGCTTGAGTCTGAAGTTCCCGAACCCTCTTATCTCGATTTTTTCCCCTCTTGCCAGGGCATCCTTGATCCCGTCAAATACCGTGTCCACAATGATCTCGGTCTGTTTTCTGGTAAGGCCTTCCACCCTTTCCGCCACCTTGTCAATCAGTGCTGATTTTGTCATACGTCCTCCTCTCCAATTTTCACTACCGCCACTATTCAAGGGTAAGGGTAAGGCTCACATTCTTTCCTCGCCTTACCCTTACTTTTTCTCTATGGTGAAAAGTAATATTTTAATTTTACTGTCGGAAAGAGATCTGATAACTCCTTGGGCAAATTTCCCCTCACAATATCCATAAGAGAGAATTTTTCCTTTTTTGAGACCACATCCGGTTCACCTTTTATTCCCGAAAGTTTTGCAGCCACCTTGATGGCATCCTCAAGGTTTCCCAGTTCATCCACAAGACCCATACCCACTGCCTGGTTCCCCGTGAATATCCTCCCGTCGGCAAGTTTTCTTACCTGATCGGGCAACATCTTTCTCCCCTCAGCTACTGCCTTAATGAACTGATCATGCACATCATCCAGCACTCCCTGGAGTATTTCCCTTTCCTCACGGCCTATGCCCCTGAATACCGATGCAATATCCTTATGTCTGCCGCTTTTGATCACTTCTGTCTTCACTCCCACTTTATTCATGAGACCTTCGAGATTGGGGATCTCCATAATCACCCCTATAGAGCCAGTGAGCGTGCCGGGGTTTGCCACAATCCTTGATGCGGGTGCAGAGATATAGTATCCGCCGGAAGCCGCAAGGGACCCCATGGAAACCACGATCTTCTTTTTCGCTACCGCTTTTCTCACCTCTTCATATATTTCCTGGGAAGGGGCAACCGCGCCTCCAGGGCTGTCCACCCTCAAAACAATGGCCTTCACCGAGGGATCCTTCACATATTCCTTAATTTCATCGATGGGACTCTTCGAGTCAATGATAGGACCTTCGATACGCACAAGGGCCACCTTGTCACCCATAGGGCTTCCCCTAAAGAGAAGCGCAATCATAAGGCTCAGGAGCGCCAGGACAGTGAGAAGGCCCAAAAGCAGGAACAGGACCTTCTTCATTCCAGATTACCCCTCACATGTTTCATGCTGAGACCAATCTTCCTGTCTTCGGTATCGATCTTTATTATCCTCACCAGGACCTCATCTCCCTCCTTCAGCGGTTCCTCCCCCTTCACCACTTCAGACGAGTAGATCAGACCTTCAACCTCACCTTCGATCTCCGCAAAAATGCCGAAATCGGTAAGCCTCAGAATCTTACACTTGACTTCATCACCAAGTTTATATTTTTCTGGTATATCCTTGATCCAAGGGTCAGCTTGCACCTGCTTCATCCCCAGTGCGATTCTCTCTTTGTCCGCCTCAAGGCTCAGGACCACTGCCTCCACCTTCTGTCCCTTCTTGAGCAGTTCTGAGGGATGTTTTATATGTTTTGTCCATGAGATGTCCGATATATGCACAAGCCCGTCGACCCCCTCAGGCAGGCCCACAAAGGCGCCGAATTCAGTAATGCTTCTTACTTTGCCGGAAATCTTCTGGCCAACGCTGTACCGCTGAGATACGAGTTCCCATGGACTGGGCTTTAACTGCTTAATGCTGAGCGATATCCGTCTCTCTTCCATGTCCACCCTAAGGACGGTCGCCTCAACGCTTTCCCCTATGGAAAGGTATTTGGACGGATGCTTCGGCCTTGACGACCAGTCCATTTCAGAGACGTGGACAAGTCCCTCTACCCCCTCTTCCAGTTCGACAAATGCTCCGTAATCAGCAATGCTCACCACCTTGCCTTTCACTTTTGCTCCTAACGGATATTTTTCACCTACTGACAACCATGGATCTGCTTTTTTCTGTTTATATCCAAGGGTCACTCTTTCCAGCTCCTCGTCATACTTCAGTACAATAACCTCGATGGTATCACCCAGCACAAAAAACTCCGAAGGGTGAGTGATCCTCCCCCACGAAATGTCCGATATATGGAGCAGCCCGTCAATACCCCCGAGGTCCACAAAGACCCCGTAATCGGTAATGTTCTTTACCACGCCTTCCAGCCGCGAGCCCTCTTTCAGCCTGGTAAGAGTTATTACTTTCTTTTTCTGCCTTTCCTCTTCTATGGCAGCGCGGCGGGAGACAATTATGTTCGAGCGCTTGTTGTTTAGTTTCAGGACCTTAAAGCTCATCGTTTTGCCGATAAGGCCGTCCAACTCTTTCACCGCCTTGATGTCCACCTGTGAACCCGGAAGGAACGCCTTGACATTGAGGATATCCACCGATAGTCCCCCCTTGGTCTTGGCACAGATATGGCCATCCACAAGCGTTCCCTTCTGGTACGCAGACTCAAGCACATCCCAGGCCTTGATCTTCGATGCCTTTTCTTTTGAGAGGGTGATCACTCCTTCAGAATCCCGTATGTCCAGCACATAGGCCTCAACCGTATCACCGGCCTTAAGGCAGGAGAGCTCTTCCGGGGAGAATTCCGATGCAGCGATGAATCCCTCTGACTTGTATCCGATATCGACGATGACCCCGTCCTGCTTCACGCTTACCACCTTTCCCTGCAGGATAGATCCTTCCTCGATGGGACGAATGCTCTCCTCGTAGAGCTTCTCCATTTCATTGTTTCTAAGTTCCGTCACCCTGCTGTCCTCCTCTATCATTAATCCATTCTTTTACCTCTTCAATTATCCAGTCAGGGGTTGATGCCCCTGCGGTAATTCCTACCCGTTTGATCCCTTCAAACCACTCATCCTTCAACTCCGAGGCGGTCTCTATATGATAGGTAGTTACCGGCAATGAGGTGCAAAGACTCGCAAGCTGGGTGGTATTCGCGCTATTTTTCCCGCCCACCACTACCATGACATCCACCTTTCCCGCCATTTCCTCCGTCTCCTTCAGTCTGAGGGCTGTGGAATTACATATGGTATTGTGAACCTTCATCTCCTTGGACTGCGCAATCACCCTTCCCACCAGGCGTTGCAGCCCTTCCACAGGCTGGGTGGTCTGTACCACGATACCCACCCTGCTTTTCAAGTGGGGCAGCTCTTCTTTCCCGTCAATCACAATAGCATCATCCCCCGCATAGCTAATGAGGCCCTTCACTTCAGCGTGTTTGCGGTCTCCCAAAATGAGCACCTGGTAGCCGTCTTCACTAAGAAGTTTAGCATAATGCTGGGCTTTTTTTACAAACGGACAGGTCGCATCGATGATCTCGTAGCCCATCTTCGAAGCCTCTTTCATGAGGTCCTCGGGTATCCCATGGGTCCTTATGATCAGCGCACGGATTCCCTCATGATGTAAATCCTGGATGGATTCAATGCCCCCTTCCCTCAGCTTCTCAATTACCTGGGGGTTGTGTATCAGCGGGCCAAATGTGAACACCCCCCGTTGCTTCTTCTCTGTCATGGTGAAGGCAATATCAAGGGCACGCTTTACGCCAAAACAGAAACCTGCCCCTTTCACAATCAATATCTCCATATCTTTTTCCCTTACGGGTGAACCCTTACCGCTTCCATAAGTGCATCGAGGATTTGTTCAATGCTTTTGCCAGTAGTTTCTATAATAATAGCATCTTTAGCCCTGGTCAGGGGAGCGATATCCCGTCCCCGATCCCTCTCGTCCCTTTCCCTCACGTCTTTTTCTGCCTCAGCCCAGGTAGCATGAATACCCATCTCCTCCAGCTGGCAGTGCCTCCTCCTCACCCTTTCGCCCATTGAGGCATCCATATAGAATTTCTTGTACGCATCCTGAAAGACCACCGTAGTGGTATCCCTTCCCTCCGCAACAATGTCGTGATCGGATGATGCGTTCCTCTGGACATCCAAAAGCAGATCCCGCACCACTTTTCGTGCAGAAAATACCGAAGAATAATGCCCCACCTCCGGTGTTCTTATTTCAGAGGAAACATCCTTGCCGTTGAGGATGACCTGCCCCTGCTCGAAACGTATCTCTGCATGGCGCAGGATCACCTCCAGTGCCTTGTCATCATCTTCAGGAGTTATCCCTTCCCGGAGAAAAAGAAATGCCACTGCCCTGTAGAGTGCACCGGTATCGAGATAGGTAAATCCAAGCCTCTCGGCAAGCATTCTCGCAATGGTACTTTTCCCTGCACCCGAGGGCCCGTCGATGGCAATCACTTTACCCATCGTTGTGCCGCCTCATCCCGCGGCGGTAACGACCGAACGAGAGCGCGAGAGCTGTGGGCATCGTGTTACGCATGACAGGCCAGCCGCTTCACCTCTTCAAAAAACCGGGGGAACGATATATTCACGCACGATGCGTTATGGATTGCGGTCGTCCCTTCAGCCACTAACCCGGCCACGGCAAGAGACATGGCAACCCTGTGGTCCCCGTAGCTTTCCACCTTGGCTCCCTTAAGTAGTGTTCTCCCTTTTATGGAAACCCCATCAGGGTATTCCTCGATCTCAACCCCCATTTTTTTCAATTCACTTGTCATTGCCTTTATTCTGTCAGACTCCTTAACCCTCAGCTCTTCAGCCCCGTGAATGGAGGTGAGCCCTTCAGCCTGTGACGCAGCAACGCAAAGTATGGGGAACTCGTCAATGAGCAGGGGCATCTCTTCACGGGTGACGTCCACTGCCCGCAATCCCTTGCCGCCTTTGCAGGAGATATCCGCCACGGTCTCTCCTGACACCTCCCGGATATTCTCCATGACAACCTCTCCCCCCATCCTCCCGAGGACCCCAAGAAGGCCTGTTCTCGAGGGATTTATCCCCACTGCCTTTACGGTAACTTCGGACCCCTTCACTAGAAGTGCGGCAACAATGAAAAAGGCTGCTGAAGAAAAGTCTCCGGGGACAGTGGTGTCCCTCCCGTACAGTTCATCTCCACCATGAACAGTTATCCTCAACCCCTCGACCTTAATGCGAGCTCCGAAGGAAGGCAGCATTCTTTCAGTGTGGTCCCTCGATCGCAAGGGCTCCGTAACCTCGGTTTCTCCGTCCGAATAGAGACCTGCGAGGAGTATGGCTGACTTGACCTGAGCGCTCGCAACAGGCAGTGAGTACCTGATCGCCCTTAACTTCCTGCCCTTAATCGCAAGGGGGGGGTACCGGTCACCGTCTCTCCCCAGAATCTCGGCACCCATTTGTCTCAGAGGGGCTATCACCCTCTGCATCGGTCTTGTCCTGAGGGAATCATCTCCTGTCAGGACAGAGAAAAAGGGGTTACCGGCTGCAATACCTGAAAGGAGCCTCATCGTGGTTCCTGAATTACCGCAATCGATGACTGTATGCGGTTCCCTGAGGCCATGGATCCCTTTGCCGAGGATCACCAACTCATCACCCCTGTCCTCAATATCGATTCCCAATGACCTGAATGCAGAGACCGTGCTCAGGGTATCACCGGCCCTCAGAAAATTCCTGATTGTGCTCTTCCCCTTTGCGAGGCAAGAAAAGAATACTGCCCGGTGGGATATGGATTTATCAGGAGGCGGAACAAGCTCGCCCTTATAACACCCTCCGCCGTTCAGCTCAATCCTGTCCACATTCATCCCTCAATGACTTCGCCTGATTGAATTCCCTCTCAAGGGATTCAGCATCTGCGCTCATGAGATACCCTTTCACCTTTTCAAGCCTCGCCATAAATGTGGTAAGGAATTGTATGAGATTCTCCTTGTTCCCGATACAGATATCCCTCCACACTTCAGGAGAACTCGCTGCAATCCGCGTGGTATCCAAAAAGCCCTGTCCTGCGTAAGCAAGATATGCGTGATTGAGTTCATCAGCGCTGTTCATTAACTCGTAAGCGATGATGTGGGGGAGATGACTTACGGCGCCAAAGACCCTGTCATGCTCCCGAGGAGTCATGATTGCCACCTCTGCACCAAGGAAACGCCATAACTCGGTAAGGGTATCCAGTGCTGCCCTTTCGGTCTTTTCTGTGGGCGTGATGACGCAACGGCGTTTCTTAAAGAGGTCCGCATCTGCGGCATCAATCCCGGACTGCTCGCTTCCTGCGATGGGATGTGCACCGACGAATGGCGTCTTATTTGAGAATACTGTTTCCATTTCATGCACGATGCTCCCCTTTATGCTTCCCGCATCGCTCACGAGAGCCCCCTCTTTCAGTGAGCCCTTTATCGTGTGCGCAATGACCGGGAAAAGCCCCACGGGCATGGAAAACAGAACAAAGTCAGACCCGATTGTGGCCACGGACGGGTCAAGGTCAAAGGAATCAATAATCCCAAGCTCCTTTGCCCTCTTGAGGCGCTCCTCCCTCCTGCCAAACCCGGTGATATGGCCGCAGAGTCTGCGCTTTTTCATTGCAAGGGCAAAGGAGGCACCGATAAGGCCCACGCCAAGGATGGTGACTCTGGGGAAAAACATGGAGGCTTATATCTCCCTTCCCACTGCGAAAGCCACTGCCTTAAGCTCACCCATTAACACGCTGAATGCTTCCGTCTTGAGAGACTGCTCGCCGTCAGACATCGCTTCCTCCGGATTGGTATGCACCTCGATCAGGAGCCCGTCAGCCCCTGCGGCAATAGCGGCCTTTGCCATGGGAGGCACGAGATCCCATTTTCCCACACCGTGGCTTGGGTCCACCACCACCGGAAGATGAGTAAGCTGCTTCAAGAGTGGCACAGAACTCAGATCAAGGGTGTTCCTGGTTGCGGTCTCAAAGGTTCGTATTCCCCTTTCACATAGAATGACCTGATGGTTGCCCCTTGACATGATATACTCTGCTGACATAAGCCATTCCTTCACGGTGGCAGACAGTCCCCTCTTAAGCAGGACCGGCTTTCGCACAGAGCCTACCTCAAGGAGCAATCTGAAATTTTGCATGTTCCTTGCACCGATCTGGATAATGTCGGCATATTTCACCATAATCTCGATGTCCCTTGGATCCATTAATTCCGTCACCACAGGGAGTCCTGTCTTCTCCCTGGCATCAGCAAGGTATTGAAGCCCCTCTTCACCAAGTCCCTGAAAGGTGTAAGGCGAGGTGCGTGGTTTAAATGCTCCCCCCCTTATAAACGAAGCACCCGCTTCCTTCACCTTTTCTGCGATGTTCATTATTAGGGCTTTATTCTCAATGGCGCATGGCCCTGCGATGACCTGTATCTTCTTGCCCCCGATTACCCTCCCCTTCACCTCGACAAGGGTATCTTCTGACTTGAAATCCCTGCTCGCCAGCTTATAGGGCTTGAGGATCCTCATCACATTTTCGACACCCGTCATCACCCTTATGGCATCCTCTTCTTCCTCGGTGACTCTCGACGTATCCCCGATTACCCCTACGATCGTCCTTTCAGTGCCCTTGGAGACATGGACACTCAGGCCTTTGGATTCGAGCTTCTTGAGCAGATGCCGAAGTGCCTCATCCGTTGCATCAGGTCTCAATACGATAATGTCCATTTATTCCTCCATTCACTAAAAGATTCACTATTCACTACCGCGTCAACAAGCCATTGGGCATAATGGCCATTTTTTGAATGTCTCAATAATCGGTCACCTCATGACAGATTTCAGCGCATCAAGAAACCTCCGGTTTTCCTCCGCTAACCCAATAGTTACCCGCAGGGCCGGTCCCATAGGTCTTACGATTACGCCCTTTCTGAGGAGCTTTTCATAGAGTCCCATAGAGTCCTCAACAGGGATATAAATAAAGTTTGCTTCGGTGGGGACATAGCCTACGCCCAGGCGCGTGAGTTCCTTATATAGATACTGCTTCCCCTTTTCATTCGTCTCCCTGGATTTTCTTACGTGACCATCGTCCCTGAGTGCACCAAGTGCCGCGCTCTGTGCAATAGTGTTCGTGTTAAAGGGAGGCCTCAGCTTGTTCATCTCGTTAATTATCCCGGCACCTGCAATCCCATAGCCGATCCTCAGTCCCGCAAGGCCGAAGATCTTCGAAAAGGTTCTCAAAATCAGGATATCCTTCCCTTTCCGGAACCACTCCATGCTGTCTGCATAATGAGGATCCGAGACATATTCATAATACGCTTCATCCATTACTGTAAGAATTCCCTCGGGTAGACCTCCCATGAATACATCGAACTCATCTCTCTTGTTGATGGTACCCGTGGGGTTATTGGGGTTCGCAATAAATACGATCTTCGTCTTGTCCGTGACCGCTTCACGCATTGAGGGAAGGTCATGAATATAATTTTTCAAGGGGACCTGCATGGCGCGTCCTCCAATGGACTGTACTGCCATGGCATATACCACAAAGGAAGGAGTGGCCATGACCGCTTCATCGCCTGGTCTCATATAGGTTCTTGCCACAATGTCCAGGAGCTCATTGGAGCCATTCCCCAGAATGATTTGTTCCGGTTCCACCGAAAGCTTCCCTGCCAAGGCGTTCCTGACATAGTATCCTCCCCCGTCAGGATAGCGGTTGAAATCCTTCGTTGCGTCGTTGATAGCCTCTATAGCTACAGGTGACGGTCCGAGGGGGTTCTCGTTGGATGCGAGTTTGATCGAACCTGTGATGCCAAGCTCCCTCTCCAGTTCTTCCACAGGTTTCCCGGGAACATAGGGTCTAATGGCAGCGACATAGTCCGGGGGTCTAATCATTGGTCCCCCCTGCAGGATAAGAGCCGAGAATCTTCAGGTAGAGGCAGCCCTCTTTCACCTCATCTATCGCTTTCTTGACTTTCTTGTCATCCATATGTCCCCCCATATCCACAAAAAATATGTATTCCCACGCCTTCCTCTTGGATGGTCGAGATTCGATCTTGGTGAGATTTATCTTTGCCTGTTTGAAAGGTTCAAGGATGGTGAAGAGAGCGCCGGGCCTGTCCTTGGTCGAGAACATGATGGACGTCTTATCTCTGCCTGTCCTCTTTGAAGGCTCCCAGCTGATCACGAAGAACCGTGTATAGTTGTCCTTATAATCCTCTATATGGCGTTCCACGAAGTGCAGATCATAGATTTTTGCCGCGACCTCGCTCGCAATGGCTGCAGCATCCTCCTCCTTTGAGGCCATCTCTGCTGCCCTTGCAGTGCTGGTTGACTCGAGGATCGGTATTCCCTGCACATTCCTCTCGAGCCACTTGCGGCATTGGGCAGTGGGTTGGGGATGGGAGTAGATCTTCCTTATCTTGGCTTTATCCCCGCTCGTGGACAAAAGATTATGGGATATCTTCAGCATCACCTCACCCGAAATCTTCAAGTCATAATCCATGAACATATCAAGGGTATAGCTCACCACGCCCTCGTTGGAATTCTCAACAGGCACGACGCCGTATTCCGTCTGTCCTGAATATACGGATTCGAAGACGTCCTTGATGCCTTCACCTGGGATAAGGACCGCGGACGAGCCGAAATACCTCATGGCAGCAAGGTGTGTGAATGTGGCAACAGGTCCGAAATAGGCCACCTTCAGGGGCTGTTCAAGAGAAAGTGAGGCGGAGAGGATTTCCCTGAAAAGAGGTTTGATCGCACTGTTGGGAAACGGACCTTTGTTGATAGAGATAAGCCTCTGCAATATCTCCTTTTCACGCTCCGGGGAATAAAAGCGGGTATTCTCTTTTCTCTTGATGCCTGCAACCTCGATGACGATTCTGGCCCTCCTGTTGAGAAGGTTTAGTATCCCTTCGTCTATTGCATCGATCTCGCCCCTCAGATTTTTCAGCTCGCTCATCGGCTTTTCCCCTTTGTCTTTTTGATTAGAATATTAATGATACTGCTTTTTTCTTAATTTTTTCAAGAGTTTAGATAGTGGGACTCACATAATGAAAGATTCATTTCTGGTCTGGGACACACTTAGCAAAAGAGAGGAGTAGGATGTTCCATGTAATGAGGACCGACTATTCAGGGAACCCGGTCAGTAAAGTTCGAAATCAGAAGGACAAACCAAATAGGGAGACGGAGCACAGAGGGGAAGGATAGACTTCAGGCCACGTTCGTCACTACGCTTTTCCTGCACCGATCAGAAAGGGTCTCTCCTTTCGAGGCTCTCTTATCCAAGAGATTCGGTTCTTTACTTGGATGATTTTCGTTCTTTTTGCATTCGGAAATGCATGTCGTGAGCATCCTGAGGAATGTGACCTTTTCGTCGTGATCCATTCTCGCCATCTGGGCACAAAGTCTGAACCCTTCTCCGCTGAAGAAGTCAAGAGAATCTTTGTCATGCAGTGCACCCAAGAGGTCCGATGCGGCTTGGAGGATTATCGCCTCGGAAAGATCTCTCAACCCCATACCATCCTCCTTTCACAGAGCGATTGATATAACTATACTAAAATAGTATAACCAGAATATATCAGTGCAAATCGGATTTTTTTGTAAGAATTAAAGGGAATTCATTTGTAGGATTTTCTCCTACAAATGAATTCCCTGCGCATTGAATTCCTTATAACTATTTTGGGGGAAACCTGACAGAATATGCAAAGCCCCTTCTCAGGGTATTTTCGCTAATGCTCCTTGGATTCATAAACTTGAGGAGATAGTCCGGACCCCCTGCCTTGGAGCCGACACCCGACAGCCCGGCCCCCCCAAAGGGCTGCCTCCCCACAAAGGCACCTGTGATTTTCCTGTTTATATACAGATTCCCCGCCCTGAATCCTTCTTCCGCCTTCCTGATATTGGCAGGGCTCCTCGAAAATACACCTCCTGTCAGTGCATACAAGGAGTCATTGGCAATGTCAATAGCCTCATCCATGTCCCTTGCTCTCATAATCACAAGCACGGGACCGAATATTTCTTCCTGTGCAATGGGAGAGCCGGGACCCACATCACCGAATATTGCGGGTCCTATGAAATAACCTTCTCCCTCTGCCTTTCTGAGGAGAAGCGGTTTCCCTTCGTTCATCCCTCTCTCTATGTATCTGCCAATCTTTTTCACCGCTCCTTCGTCTATCACAGGACCCATAAAGGTGCCCGGCTCTTCCGGAGGGCCTATCCGTATGCTCTCCACTGCCCCCCTGAGCCTGCCGCAGAATTTGTCAAAGACCTCACCTATCACGATCACCCTTGAGCAGGCCGAGCACTTCTGTCCCTGGTATCCCAGGAAGGATTCCAGAACCCCTGTGACCGCCTCATCCATATCAGCGGTTTCATCAATAATGATGGCGTTTTTCCCTCCCATCTCTGCAATCACTTTCTTGATACTTCTCTGACCGGGACGTGTCTCTCCTGCACGTTTCACTATATCCAGACCCACATCCTTTGATCCGGTAAATGCAATGAAGTCTGTTTCCGGATGAGATACGAGATATTCTCCCACTTCATTCCCCGGACCTGGAAGGAATTGCAGAACCCCTGAGGGAATTCCTGAGGTTTTGAAGATCTCCGAGAGTCTCCATCCTGCAACAGGGGAAAGGCCGGAGGGTTTGAAGATGATGCAGTTTCCTGTAACGATTCCTGCTGATATCATTCCCGCAGGAATGGCAAGGGGAAAATTCCAGGGAGATATCACGACCCCTACCCCCCTTGGTTCGTAATGATATTCGTTTTCCTCACCCGGAAAGTCTCCAAGCCGTATCGGGGTTCCGAGCCGTATCATCTCCCTCCCATAGTATTCGCAATAATCTATCGCCTCATTCACGTCACCGTCCGCATCCTTCCATGTTTTGCCGACCTCATATATCTCAAGGGCTATAAGCTCAGACCGTAATCTTCTCATCTCCTCTGCCACCCTGAAAAGGTATTCAGCCCTCTCCTGGGGAACCTTCTTCTTCCACATATCGAATGCCTTCCTTGCCTCTTCAATGGCCCTTTCAGCCTCCTTTTTTGTGGCAAGTGATACCCGGCCTATGACCTCCCGGGGATTCGCCGGGTTATGGGATACGATTTCACGGTCTGTATATATCTCCTGATTTCCTATGGAAAGGGGATATCTTCTGCTGAAATCACTTTTCATCTTTCCCAGACTGTCCTTTATGCTTTCCCTGTTTTCTGCCTGGGAAAAATCCATAGGGGGCTGGTTTCTGAATATCCCCTCTTCACGATGCCCGGCAACAACCGCTCTCTCAATCTCCGGGGCCTTTATCAGTTCCTCCAATGGCTTTCCTTCTGCAAAGCACTGCCTCACAAAGGATTCATTGGAGGTGTTCTCCAGGAGCCTCCTCACAAGGTATGCCATCCCTGGGATGAGTTCTCCCACAGGGCCGTATACCCTCACTCTATATCCCATGTCCTTCAGAGTATTCCTCAGGGGTTCACCCATGCCATAGAGCATTTGAAACTCGAAGAAGTCCTTGGAAAGTCCCGAGGATTCAGCGAACGCAATTGCATTGCTCACGCTCCTCAGATTATGCGTTGCAATAGCAGGGTAAATGAATTCAGAATTCTCAAATAGTATTCTTGTGAGCTCTTCGAAATTAAGGTCTGTTTCCCCTTTGTCCAGGAACACAGGCACAGGCCATCCCTTCTGGCGGTTGAGCGCTGTCTCGTAGTCCCAGTAAGCCCCTTTTACCAGGCGAACTGATATTCTTCTCCTCCTCGCCTTTACCCACTCTATAAGTCCCAGGAGGTCTTCCTTTGCGTCCTTCAGGTATGCCTGAAGGGCTACCCCTGCAAAGGGATAGTCTTCAAACTCATCGAGAATGCTTTTGAAGACTGCAAGGATAAGGTCTTTGAAGTAATAGTGTTCCATATCGAGGCAGACGGACACACCGACTTCCTGTGCCTTCCTAAATATCTGCCTTAGGTTCTCCTTCACGCTCTCAACAGAGACCTCAAAGTCTAGGGGATCCATCTGGGAGTAAAGAGAAGTTACCTTGAGCGAAATATCAAGCCTTGGCACGGATCTTTTCTTATCATTTTCAGGGAGGGGGTCTCGTGCCCAACCCGTGATCTCGGGACTGAGGAGGTCCAGGAGTCCCAGATAATTCTTGGTAGAAGCCAGTGCCTCAACGTCACTCACCACCACCTCGCCCAGCAGGTCGACACTGAATGCAAAACCTGACTCCAAGAGCGAGTTTAACGGCTTCAGCGCGTCGGCAGGGTCTTTTCCCGCGATGAACTGTCGCGCAATGGATTCCACAGCTGCCCTGATCACCTTCGCGGCAATGTAAGGGATGAAAGTGCTCCTTGAGATGCGTTCTATGCCTTTCTTCAGCATCACGGGAGTATGCGCCTCTTCAGTAAAATATTCTTTCAGTACCTTTAGGACAAGGGCGTCACTCCGGAGGGAAGGCAGGACATCGATATATCTGAAGAGCTGGAACCTGAATGTCTCATCCTTCATAGCCCATTCCATTACCCTTCCCATCCACTTCTTCTTGTTAAAGAGGAGAGGAACCTCCCTTCCCATGGACGAATAAATCTCTGCCCCTGTCTCTCTTATTCGATCTTCCACATCGTTATGCGGGTTCATACTGAGACACCAAAGGTCTTTATTTGCATTGAGGAAAGGATGGCCTGAATAGTGTGCACTGCCATACGTGCTATTGGAGATTATTGAGTGTCTGCGGTATCAGCTCTGAGAGCGCCGGGAATATATGCATACTGCCCGTGATATATGAGATATCGCTCTGGTGTGCTACCGCGTTCACCACTTCCTGAATGAGGACAGAAGCCCAGGGTCCTATGATATGGAAGCCAAGGATCTTCTTTGTGTTCTTTTCAACCACCGCCTTTGCAAACCCTTCTTCCTCCCTCATTGCGCTCCCCATTACCGTGTCAGTATATTTTGCCTTTCCTACGAGAATCTCATGCTCTTTCTTCGCCTGCTCCTCAGTAAGTCCGATGGATGCGATCTGGGGATGCGTAAATACTGCGTGGGGAACCGCGCCAAAATTCATTTTTATTTTCTTCTTGTGGGTGGCATTGTGCCACGCAAGTTCTGCCTCGCGGTCTCCTGCATGGGTGAACATCTGTCTGCCGATAATATCACCCAATGCCCATATGTTCTTTTTGTTTGTTTCAAGGTAATCGTTCACCTTTATGAAATTGGCTCCGTCGGTCTCCACACCCGTAGTGTTGACTTTTAACGAATCCGCATTTGATTTTCTCCCTGTTGCCACCATGATCCGTTCCGCGGTAATATGCTTTCGTGCGCCCGTATGCCTGTCCTCGGCAACCACGGCACAGCCATCGCTGTCCTGTGCAACTTCCCGCACCTCAGCGTTCGTGTGAATCTCCATGCGTTTCCCCATTTCTTTCATCAGTAGGGCTGACACCTCCGGCTCCTCATTGGGAAGCAGCCTCTCATTCCTCTGCAGCATTGTCACCTTTGTCCCCATGGCCGCAAAAAAGTGTCCGTACTCCACTGCCACGTAACCGCCGCCGATGATGAGTAGGCTCTCGGGGTTTTTCCCAAGTTCAAGGATATTCTCATTGTTCAGGAACGCCACGCCATCCAGTCCTTCAACAGAGGGAATGAGCGGCCTGCCCCCTGCAGCGATAAATATCTTTTTCCCCTTTATCTTCCCGCCACTCATCTCAAGAGTGTAGTCCCTCACAAAATGCCCTTCTCCATGATAGAAATCCAGATGCTCTGAATCCTTTATCGCCTCCATAATGGAGTTCCGACCCGATTCAACTGATTCCTTCATCCGTCGCATTATAGCGGGAAAATCCATGCGGGTTATTTCTGCCTGTATCCCCAGTTTCGCCGATTCCTTTATCTCTGTTACCCTGTCCGCAGAATATATCAGTGTCTTTGATGGTACACACCCTACGTTGATACAGGTGCCTCCCACATTTCCCTTTTCTACAAGCGCAACCGTCAGTCCATCGGATACTGCCTTGAATGCAATGCCTAACCCAACGTCGCCCGCGCCTATCACTATCACGTCATAGGTCTTCATGCTGTCCCCCTCTGTTCATTTGTGAATCGGGATTAGATTTGTTTCATTATATCACCATGGGTTAACAATGCAATCGCCTCGCCATTCCCTTTGTTGAGGGGATAATTACGGGTATCTTGATAACACTCCCGTCTGTGATAGGTTTAAGATATATCAGATCAAAAGTTCGGGAGGGTATGTATGATCAGGAAATTGTTCAGCACCGACAACGATAGCGCGAGCCTTGTGCTCAGGTTGTTGCTGGGAATCGTCTTTTTCCCCCATGGCGCGCAGAAGGTCTTTGGCTGGTTCGGCGGCCATGGTTTCTCTGGAACAATGGAGTCTTTCACCGTAAAAATGGGAATCCCCGCATTCCTCGCATTCCTCGCCATTCTTGCAGAATCGGGGGGAGCGCTGGCCCTGATCTCAGGGCTTCTTACAAGGGTCGCCGCCTTCGGGATCGCGTGCAACATGGTCGTGGCCATATTCATGGTCCACCTTCCCAATGGCTTCTTCATGAACTGGTCCGGGAAACAGCAGGGCGAGGGCTTTGAGTATCACCTTCTCGTTATTGCCATCGCAATCGCTTTAATGATTAAAGGCGGAGGCAGGTGGTCGATCGATGGACTCATAGCAAAGAAAACGTAACCAGGCAGGAGTTCTTCGGATGTGCTGCTGAAGTGATACGCATTCTCAAGCACAGGGGAAATCGAGAAGAGAGAGCTTAATGCTTCCTGTAAGCAGTACCTCATTTGTGTTTGTTCGATTGTTGAGTACACCGACAAGCAAATGCGATTCAAAAAGGTGCAACAGTGGAGATTTACAGTGGAAGTATGCAGGTAACGGCTGGCTCACCGCCGCGCCCCGCCGGACACAGTAGTACTACATTGGTGTTCTGAATCACTCCATGCTCTGACCTTTCCTTCGATTAAGATAAGTGAAGCTTAAATACAGAGCAACAGCCTTAAATAGATCTACCTCCTCCATTTTCATCCGAAGGTTCATCTATTTTGCCTTCAGCATAGGAATTCGCTCAATCCATAACTTCTCAAGATAGTCTATTTCTTTTGCCGCC
>Ga0335084_10000489_pt1 | contig 33784 bp, 33 predicted proteins | sample Lox_Sample_44_FD_206721 | JGI IMG/M metagenome (GOLD analysis project Ga0335084, IMG submission 206721) | Soil microbial communities from Loxahatchee National Wildlife Refuge, Florida, United States - Lox_Sample_4.4 | ecosystem: Environmental > Terrestrial > Soil > Wetlands | place: USA...
GACGCCGTACACGACCGTCGCATCGACGTCCTTGCCGCCGGGCGCGGAGATGATCACCTTGCGCGCGCCGCCCTTCAGGTGCGCGGAGGCCTTTTCCTTGCTCGTGAACAGGCCCGTGCACTCGAGCACGACGTCGACCCCGAGCGCGGACCAGGGCAGCTCGGCCGGGTTGCGCTGGGCAAGCACGCGGATGCGGTCCCCCTCGACGATCATCGCGTCGCCGTCGACGCTGACCTTGCCGGGGAACGGGCCATGCGCCGTGTCGTGGCGGGTCAGGTGTGCGTTGGTCTTCGGATCGCCCAGATCGTTGATCGCGACGATGGCGATGTCGTGCTTCTTGCCGCCTTCGTAGTGGGCGCGCAGGATGTTGCGGCCGATGCGGCCAAAACCGTTGATGGCAACCTTGATCGTCACTTCTTCCCCTTCGCGATGACTGCGTTCACGGTCGCGACCACGTTGTCGACCGTGAATCCGAAATGCCTGAACAGGTCTGCGGCGGGCGCAGATTCGCCGAAGCGGTCGATGCCGATCACGGCGCCTTCGGCGCGCACGTATTTCCACCAGAAGTCGGTGACGCCGGCCTCGATCGCGACGCGCGGCACGCCCTGCGGAAGCACGCTCGACTTGTACTCGGCGGCCTGCCGGTCGAACACGGTGGTCGACGGCATCGAGACGACGCGCACCGCGACACCCGACTGCCGCAGGACCTTCTGCGCCTCGACCGCCAGCGGCAACTCCGAACCGGTGGCGATCAGCACCGCGCGCGCGCGCCCGCTCGCTTCGGCGAACACATAAGCGCCACGGCGGACCTGAGCGATATCGCGCTCGCCGGACAGATACGGAACGCTCTGCCGCGACAGCAACAGCGCGCCCGGACCATCGCGACGCTCGAGCACGGACGTCCAGGCCACGAGCGTTTCGACCGTATCGGCCGGCCGCCAAACGTCGAGTTGCGGGATCAGGCGCAGGCTCGCCGCGTGTTCGACAGCCTGGTGCGTCGGCCCGTCCTCTCCCAGTCCGATCGAATCGTGGGTGAACACGTAGACGACGCGCTGTCGCATCAGTGCCGCCATGCGCACCGCATTGCGCGCGTAGTCCGAAAACACCAGGAAGGTCCCGACGAACGGGATGTAGCCGCCATGCAATGCGATGCCGTTGGCGATCGCGCACATGCCGAACTCGCGCACGCCATAGTGAATGTGGCGACCTTCCAGCGCGTCTGCGCGCAGGTTCCTGGCTGCGCTCCACTTGGTGAGGTTGCTGCCCGTGAGGTCCGCCGATCCGCCGAGCAGTTCGGGCAACGTCGGAGCCAGCGCCTCGAGGGCCAGCTGCGAAGCCTTGCGCGTCGCGACCGACTCGCGCTTGCTCGCTGCTGCCGTGAGCGCGTCCTGCAGCACGTCCCCATAGCCCGGCGGCAACTCGCCTGCAAGGCGGCGCTTCAGCTCGGCCGCTTCATGCGGAAATGCAGCGCTGTAATCCGCGACCGCGCGCTTCCACTGTGACTCGCGGGCCGCTCCGTGTGTGCGCGCGTCCCAGGCGGCGCGCACGGCCGCGGGTACGACGAACGGCTCGTACGGCCACCCGAGGGCATGACGGGTCGCTGCCACCTCCGCTTCGCCCAGCGCTTCGCCGTGCGCTTTTTCACTGCCCGCGCGTCCCGGCGAGCCCTTGCCGATGACCGTACGCGCGATGACCAGCGTCGGGCGGCTCGACTCTGTCCGCGCAGCCACAAGAGCTGCGTCGACGGCGTCGACATCGTGACCGTCGATCGGGCCGATCACGTTCCAGCCGTACGCGGAGAAGCGCCGGCCAGTGTCGTCGTTGAACCAGCCGGCAACCGGCCCGTCGATCGAAATGCCGTTGTCGTCGTAGATCGCCACGAGCTTGTTGAGCCGCCACGTGCCCGCAAGCGAAGCGGCCTCGTGCGAGACACCTTCCATCAGGCAGCCATCGCCGAGGAAGACCCAGGTGCGGTGATCGATCACCGCGTGGCCCGGGCGGTTGAATTCGGCCGCGAGCAGCTTCTCGGACAACGCCATGCCGACGGCATTGGCGAACCCCTGCCCCAGCGGGCCGGTGGTCGTCTCGATGCCCGGAGTCAAACCGTGCTCCGGATGGCCCGGCGTCATGCTGCCAAGTTGCCGGAAGCGCGCCAGTTCCGCCATCGGAACGTCGTAACCGGTCAGGTGCAGCAGCGCGTACTGCAGCATCGAGCCGTGGCCGTTGGAAAGCACGAAGCGATCGCGATTCGGCCACGCCGGATTCACCGGATTGTGTGACAGATGCCCGGCCCAGAGCGCGACGGCGATCTCCGCCATCCCCATCGGCATTCCCGGGTGCCCCGAGTTCGCCTTCTGCACGGCGTCCATCGCGAGGGCGCGGATGGCATTTGCCATCTCCGCCCGCGTCGCTGCCGGAATGGCGCCGAGTGGAGAGACGTCGTTCATGTCGTGCGCCTTGTTGGCTGAGCTGGGGAACCCGAACCGCTTGCGCCAGCGGACCGGCGCGTCGTCGCGGTCGGCGCGAGCGTTTGTAGGGGCGACTCGTCTTCGACCGGCAAGACAGAAATTTTAGCAAAGCGAGCCGATCCGCCGGCGGCTGCCACTCGCGCCCAGGACTTGACCCAGAGCAGTTCGGGCTGGAGCACGCGCTCCAAACTGTTCGCAGCGGAGGACTAACTGTTTGAGTGCGCTGCGATTTCCTATACTATGGCGCGCTTTTCCAAATTCGATCCGGAAGACAGAGGACGCAACGGGCGCCGACTTCGGGACACCCGCCGCGGCGACAACGCGGCAAGGGAACCTGAACAAGGCAACGTGCCGTTAGGCAGCATTCCCGCCATCGCCAGCAGGTGCAGCGCAAGCTGCAAGACCCACGTGCCGCGCCACAGCGCGTGGGTCCCGGATCGTGGGGTTGCGACGCGAGTCGCGATTCAGGTCGATTAGGGCGGACCTGCTGGGGGACGAAGATGCAAGGCCTTCATCTGACTGGCGATCTGTTCGGCTGCGGTTGCAGTGCAGCCACTCTCACGGATCTCGACGCGCTGTCCGCGCTGTGCCGCACGGCCACGCTGGAGGCGCGACTCACCATCGTTGACGAGAAGTGGCATGTCTTTCCCGATTGGAACGGACAGCCCGGCGGCATCACGGGAACCATCCTGCTCGCCGAATCGCACCTCGCGATCCACACCTGGCCCGAGAGCCGCGGCGTCACGCTCGACGTCTATGTCTGCAACTTCACCGAAGACAACACCGCCAAGGCCGAGCAGCTCTTCGATGCGCTAACCATGGCGTTCCGTCCGCAGAGACAGGTCGTGAACCGCATCACTCGCGGCGACGTTGCCGGCGCCAATCACGACGAGCCCACTGAGCGCGCCGAGCCCGCCGAGCCCGCCGAGCCCGCCCAGTCGCAGCTGAGCTTCGACTGGCTCAATGCGCATTCGGGCTACGGCTTCACGGTCAAGGAAAAGCTCGCCGAGATCGAATCCGCGTATCAGCGTGTCGAGGTGCTCGACACGCACCAGTTCGGCAGGCTGTTCCGTCTAGACGGACGGCTGATGACCTCTGAAGGCGACGAGTTCTTCTATCACGAGTGCATGACGCATCCCGCAGCTCTGGCGCACCCGAATCCGGAGTCGATCCTGGTGATCGGCGGCGGCGACGGCGGATCGTCGGAGGAGCTCTTCAAGCATCCGAGCATCAAGCGCATCGTCATGGCCGAGCTCGACCCGGTGGTGATCGACATCTCGCGCCAGTATCTCGGCTCGATCCATCGCGGTGCGCTCGACGATCCGCGGCTGGAGATCCGCATCGGCGATGGCTTCGAATACGTCCGGTCGACGACCGAGCGCTTCGACATGATCGTGCTCGACCTGACGGATCCCGACACGCCGGCCTTCCACCTGTATTCGGAAGAATTCTTCCGCATGTGCCAGCGCGCGCTCAAACCCGGAGGCATGCTGACGCTGCACCTGGGCTCGCCGGTGTACCAGACCGAGACGGTGCGCAAGAACGCGGCCAATCTGCGCAAGGTGTTCAAGCACGTCGCGCCGCTGTCGCTCTTCATCCCGTTGTACGGCTCACAGTGGTGCCTCGCCGTAGCCAGCGACACGATCGATCCGCGCAGCACCGCGGTCGAGACCATCGCGCAGCGCATGCTGGAGCGCAAACTCGACGACCTGCGCTTCTATCACCCGGCGATGCATCCGGCGCTGTTCACGCTGCCGAAGTTCGTGCAGGAGCTCGTGGCCCAGGGTTCGGCCAGCGGGCGTGTCGCGCACCTGCGCGCCGCCTGAGCGGACCGTGTAGCGCTTCCGGGCAGAGGCCGGCGCGAGCCGGCCTGCTGCGTTTCGGACCCGACCGTCCCGGATCGATCGCATGCCCAGGTTCTTTGTCGAGACCACGCTGTCGCCGGGCACCGAAGTCGACCTGCCCAAGGCGGTCGCCCACCACGCCACCCGGGTTCTGCGCCTGCGCGACGGTGCGGAGGTCGCACTCTTCAACGGCTATGGCGGGGAGTACCACGGGCGCCTGAGTGCTCGTGGATCGAAGGTCGTGGTCAGCCTCGAGCAGCATTTCGCGGTCGAACGCGAGTCGCCGTTGCCGATCACCCTGGTGCAGGCGTGGGTCGCGGCCGACAAGCTCGACTGGGTCGTGGAAAAGGCGGTCGAACTCGGCGTGGCGCGGCTCGTGATCGTCCCGGCCGCGCGCTCGGTCGTGAGGCCGGATCAGGCGCGCAGTGCGCGACGGGCTCAGCGCCTGCATGACATCCTCATCGCTGCATGCTGCCAGAGCGGCAGGAACACCGTGCCCGGCGTCGAAGTGGCGCCGACCCTGCAGAACGGACTGCGGTCGGCCTTGTCATCCGGCTCCATCGGCCTGCTGCTCGATCCGCAGGCACCGACGACGCTGATCGACGCGGCCCGGGGCGCAATAGCCCTGGCGCTCGTCGTCGGCCCCGAAGGCGGGCTCGACGACGCAGAGCGCGGACTCGCTGCGTCTCTGGGCTATCGTGCCGTGACTCTTGGCCCGCGTATCCTGCGGACGGAAACTGCCGGCCTCGCGGCGTTGGCCGCGCTACAGGCAGCGGCCGGCGATCTGGGCTAGCGACGCCCCCGAGCGCGGCTTCGACCGCGCATGCATGCGGGGCAACGACATCTACACGCGGAGGTATTCATGAGCTTGTTGGACTCACTTCTGTCCGGCCTGGCCGGAGGTTCCCCGCAGGGATCGAACTCGCAGGGATCAAATTCGCTGGGTCCGCTGCTGCAGATCGCGATGCAGCTGCTGGCGGGCGCCGATACATCGGGCGCTTCATCGGGGGCTTCAGCTGGCGGTCTTGGGGCTCTGATCGAGCAGTTCCAGCGCGCCGGGATGGGAGCGCAGATGAATTCCTGGATATCGGCCGGGCAGAACATGCCGATTTCGGCCGAGCAGCTGATGCAGGTCTTCGGACATGGACAGATGCAGCAGATGGCCGCGAACAGCGGCATGAGCGTCGACGAGATGTCGGGCGGCCTCGCAGGCATGCTGCCGCAGTTGATTGATCACCTGACGCCGGGCGGACAGGTACCGGCGGCGGGGATCGACAGCGCGCTCGCAGACCTGTCGCGCATGATGCCGCGCTGAGGCCGGCACCTTCAGCTGTACAGCACGCGAAACGGAATCGACTGCGCCGCGAAGCTGTCGGCAGCATCGCGGAACACGCCGAGCAGCGCCGTGCGTTGTCTTGTGTCGAAGTCCCTGGCCTGCGTGAGGCGGTCCAGCAGGATGACGTAACCGCCGCTCTCGGGCGTCGGTAGGTCGGTCAACGAGTCGTAAAGGGCGTCGAGGTTCATGCCGAACCACGCGGGAAATTCAAACGCGCGCGCGATTCTCTCCAGCACACCCGCCTTGGCGACGCTGCCGGCAAGTTCGACCTCGACCCAGCGATGACCGCGGCGCGCGGCCCAGTCGCGCAACTGCTCCCGCTCGATACCCCGTAGCGGCCGAATGGTCTGAACCGGTAAAGCTTCGCAGCGCTTGTCATTCGAGTCATTCATTCGCGTATCCGCCGGAACGAGGCGTAGTGGTCGTCGGTGTAGTAGTACTCGCCGCTTGAGGCTGGGTCCCCGCCGGCTCCGCGACCGGCAACGATGCGCCGCGCCCCACGGTCTTGCGCGCCAGGAGTGGGCACCGTGTACTCGGTGTAGTAGCCGCGCGGGCGCGGAGGCAGCTGGCGCTCGCGATTGCCGAACGCTGCCCCGTCCTTCCGATACGGGAAGGGACCGCCCCGATGGATCAGCTCCAGCGTCTCGCGCGCCTCGAGGGGCAACTGTGCTGCCGCAATCTCCCCGCTGCTGCCCGCGGCAGCTCCGCGCGCGCCGTCGGCCGGACCGCAGGCGAGCAGCGCGAGCACGATCGCGAAAAGAGCAGCACGAAGCAGCCAGCGGAGCACCGTGTCCCTGTCTAGGGCCAGCTAACGCCTGGCTCGCGCCTGCGCCGGTGCCGGGCGAGGCCCGCAGCCAGGCGCGGTGGCGAAGAGTCTGCTGATGCAAGACCAGGAGCCGCAACAATGCTGCGCGCGTCGGCAGACACCGGCCCGAAGGGTGATCTCCACAAACCCCGCACACTTTGTTGCACTGGCTTGACGCGGGCGCGCGCCGCCTGCAGCAGCGCGCCCCGATTGCGGGCTTTCTGGAGGTCACGCATGCGCACGATCCATGCGTTAACGGGCCCTAGACCAATTCCGGCTGTCGCAGCGAATTCGCGTCGAGGACCGTCAGCGCTGTCATGTTGACGATCCTTCGCACGGTCGCGGAAGCGGTCAGGATGCTCACCGGTCGCGCCGCTCCCAGCAGGATCGGCCCGATCGCGATGTTGTTGCCCGCGGTGGCCTTGAGCAGGTTGTAGGCGATATTCGCCGACTCGATATTCGGGCAGACGATCAGGTTGGCCGGCCGCTTCAGCGTCGAAAACGGCATCTGCGTGCTGCGCATCGCGTCGTCCACGGCGCAGTCGGCGTGCATCTCGCCGTCAACTTCGAGTTCGGGCGCACGATTCCGGATGAGGCGCAGCGCCGCGCGCATCTTCGGCGCCGAAGCCGTGTTGTTCGAGCCGAAGTTGGAGTGCGAAACCAGCGCGACAGCAGGCTCGATTCCGAGGCGACGCAACTGCTCTGCTGCGAGGATCGTGATCTCCGCGATCTGCTCCGCCGACGGATCGACATTGACGTGCGTGTCGACCATCGCAAGCTGCCGTCCGGGCAGCATCAGCACGTTCATCGCTGCGTAGACGTTGCATCCGGGACGCGGACCGATGACCAGGTCCACGTAGTTCAGGTGCAGTTCGTGCGTGCCGTAGGTGCCGCAGATCAGGCCGTCGGCATCGTTCTTGTGGATCATCATCGAGCCGATCAGCGTGTGGCGGCGGCGCATCTCGATCTTCGCGTACTGCGCCGTGACGCCGCGCCGTGCCGCGATCCTGTGGTAGCTCTCCCAGTAGTCGCGGTAGCGCGCGTCCTGCTGCGGGTTGACCAGCTCGACGTCCTGCCCGATGTGCATGCGCAGGCCGAAGCGCTGCAGCCTGCGTTCGATGACGTCCGGCCGCCCGATCAAGATCGGATGGGCCAGGCCCTCGTCGACCACCACCTGCACCGCCCGCAGCACACGTTCCTCTTCGCCTTCCGCGAACACGATGCGTGAGCGCCCGCCGGCAGAAACGGCGTTCTTCGCGATCGTGAAGATGGGCTTCATGAACGTGCCCGAGTGATAGACGAACTGCTGCAACTGGTCACGGTACGTGCCGAGATCCGCGAGCGGGCGCGTGGCCACGCCGCTGTCCATCGCCGCCTTGGCCACCGCCGGAGCGATGCGGGTGATGAGCCGCGGGTCGAACGGCTTCGGGATCAGGTACTCGGGGCCGAACGAGAGATTCGTGATGCCGTACGCGGAGGCGACGACATCGCTCTGCTCTTCCTGCGCCAGTGCCGCGATGGCGCGGACCGCGGCAACTTCCATCTCGTGCGTGATGGTCGTCGCACCCACGTCGAGCGCGCCACGGAAGATGAACGGGAAACAAAGGACGTTGTTGACCTGGTTCGGATAGTCGGAACGCCCGGTGGCAATCACTGCGTCGTCGCGTACACGCTTGACCTCCTCGGGCATGATCTCGGGCGTCGGATTCGCCAGTGCCAGCACGAACGGGCGCGGTGCCATGCGCGCGGCCATCTCGGCCTTGAGCACGCCCCCCGCCGAGAGCCCGAGAAAGACATCGGCGCCTTCGATGACCTCTGCCAGCTTGCGCGCAGGCGTGTCCTGCGCGAAGCGCGCCTTGTCGTCATCCATCAGGGCCGTGCGGCCGCGGTAGACGACACCTTCGATGTCACTGACCCAGATGTTCCGCCGCGGCAGGCCGAGGCCCACGAGCAGCTCGAGGCACGCCAGCGCGGCGGCGCCGGCCCCGCTGGTGACGAGCTTGACCTGGTCGAGTTGCTTGCCGACGACCTTCAGTCCGTTGAGGATGGCCGCGCCGACGATGATCGCCGTGCCGTGCTGGTCGTCGTGGAAGACCGGGATCTTGAGGCGCGTGCGCAGCTTGCGCTCCACGTAGAAGCATTCCGGAGCTTTGATGTCCTCGAGATTGATGCCGCCGAAGGTCGGTTCGAGCGCTGCGATCACCTCGATCAGCCGGTCGGGATCCGGTTCGTTGAGCTCGATATCGAACACGTCGATCCCGGCGAACTTCTTGAACAGCACAGCCTTGCCTTCCATCACCGGCTTGGCCGCGAGCGCGCCGATGTTGCCAAGCCCGAGCACCGCGGTGCCGTTGGTCACGACGCCAACCAGGTTGCCGCGCGCCGTGTAGCGAAATGCGGCTGCAGGGTCGTCGTGAATCGCCTCGCTGGCGGCAGCTACCCCCGGCGTATACGCCAGCGCCAGGTCGCGCTGGTTGACCAGCTGCTTCGTCGGCGCGATCGCGATCTTTCCTGGAGTCGGCTTCTCGTGATAGTCGAGCGCGGCACGGCGGATATCGGCCTGATCTGTGGTGGGCATGGCGAGCCGGATCGCTGCGGGAAGGAAGTCCGATTATGCGATCGAGGGCGACCCGCCGTCGCCCGCCGGTTCCGGGCTTCCGGACGATTCTGACTTGGACTTGCCGCAGGGCGCGACGATGCACCGGTCGGCCACCGATAGCGGGCGCGCTCAGGACACTGAGGTGTCGGCTCGGCGCCGCACGAACCGTCTGTGCGCGGTCGTGGGGCGGCGCCGCAAGCGAAGCCGTAAGGTCAGGACTCCTAGGCCGAGCGCTGGGCTGCCGGCTGAGCTTCGCCCGGCACGCGGATTGAAGAGTTCGCGTCGGTCGGGCGGTTCGACGGCGGCGGATCGACATTCGCCGGCTTTGCCGCGTCGAGCCCGGCCTGCCGCGCCGCCGAGATCGCCGCGTCGACCTTCCCGCTCGCGGCGAGTGCGATCCGCGCCCGCTCACCCAGGACCCGCGCTCCATAGCCGCCATCGTCCGGCTGGTTACCCGCGCCGACGTAGAGCTGAAGTCCCCGCTCGACCGATCCGCCGCGCGTGATCATGTCGCTGAGAATGGCAGAACCCACCTTCATGTTCGCCACCGGATCGAGCGCCGCCATTTGCCCGCCATGAGGCTCGAACCGTACGGCATGGATCCGTGTCATCACCTGCATCAGGCCCTGCGCACCCACCGCACTTTCCGCGAAGGGATTCAGGCTCGACTCGATGGCGACCACGGACAGGATCAGCAGCGGATCAAGCTTGTACTCCTTGCCGATCTGGAAGGCCGCCGTCACGAGCATCCGCGACGCCTCTTCAGCCACCCGGTAGCGGCGGGCCAGGTACTGGCCCACGTGTTTCTGGCGAGGATCGTTCGCAACCGGCTCTGCCGCTGGTGCGGACTTGTCAGCCGCGGGAGCTGGAAGCTCCTCCGCGGCCCCGACCATAACGACGGGCTGCGGCAATGCCGCCTTGAGGGCGAGACGGATGTCGTCGTTGAAGACGAGCACCGTGGCCGCCAGCAGCGTGGTGCAGCCGGCGAACGTGACCACGAGCCGCGCCGTCGCCAGCGCGCCGTCGCGGATGTCGCGGACGATGTCGGCCCAGGCGATGTCGATCACCGGGCCCAGCAAACTCGAATTCGTGGCTGCTGACATGTTGCGTGCCTCCTTATGCTGAACGGCCACGGGTCTTGGGACCACCGGTCGCCACTCACAGGTTGGTACGTCGAATCCATCCGCCCGACGAGCCGGACTGGATTCCCGGTGGCCGTCGGCTATCCGCCGGCACCGGCGGCACGGGATTCACCCCGTACCCAAAACAGCAAACAGCGGGACCGCTTTGTCCCTAGACTCCGGGGCCGCTCGCCGCTTCGGGCAGGGGCCTTCCGGATAAGCCAAACGGCTGTGCGGATTTTAGGGGCTGAGGCCCTTCGGTCAACCGCGCAAACCGAGGCGAGGGGCTCGAAAGTCGGCCTTAGGTCTGGTTTCTCGCGTTGAACTTAGCAATAAATTCTTTAAAATCAATAGATTACAAAATCATCGTAAGTCAGTGAGCGCTCAGTTAGAACAATGAAGAATATTTTTGCTATGCAGCAAAATCCATGAAATATCGGGATCTTCGGGACTTCCTGGCGCGGCTGGAACGGGAGGGCGACCTCCGGCGAGTCCGCGTACCGGTGTCTCCGCGGCTGGAAATGACCGAGGTCTGCGACCGGACCCTGCGGACCGGTGGACCGGCGCTGCTGTTCGAGCGTCCCACCGGCTTTGACGTCCCGGTCCTCGCCAACCTGTTCGGAACGACCCGCCGGGTAGCCCGCGGCATGGGTGCCGAGGACGTCCAGGCGCTCCGCGACGTTGGCGAACTGCTGGCAAGTCTCCGGGAACCCGAAGCGCCGACCAGCTTCCGCGACGCGCTCGGCAAGGTCGCGCTCCTCAAATCCGCGCTATGGGACATGGCGCCGAAGGAAGTCCGCTCGGCGCCCAGCCAGGACATTGTGGTCGAGGGCGCCGAGGTCGACCTCGGCAAGCTGCCGATCCAGACCTGCTGGCCCGGCGACGCTGGCCCGCTGATCACCTGGGGTCTGGTCGTTACCCGAGGACCGCACAAGAAGCGGCAGAACCTGGGCATCTACAGGCAGCAGGTGATCGGGCGGAACAAGGTCATCATGCGCTGGCTGGCCCACCGTGGCGGCGCGCTCGATTTCCGCGATCACGCCCTGGCCCGGCCGCGGCAGCCCTTCCCGATTGCAGTCGCGCTCGGCGCCGACCCCGCCACGATCCTCGGCGCGGTGACTCCGGTTCCGGACACCCTCTCGGAATACCAGTTCTCCGGCCTGTTGCGCGGCGACCGAACGGAGATCGTCAAGTGCATCGGCAGCGACCTGCAGGTGCCGGCAGGTGCCGAAATCGTTCTCGAAGGCCACTTGCAGCCGGACCCGTCGCCGCAGCCGGCCCCCGGCGGAGCGCCGCCGCGCCCGGACTCGGCGTACGAACTGGCGCTTGAGGGGCCGTTCGGCGACCACACCGGCTACTACAACGAGCGCGAGTGGTTTCCGGTACTCACGATCGATCGCATCACGATGCGCCGCGAGCCGATCTACCACTCGACCTACACCGGCAAGCCGCCGGACGAACCGGCCGTGCTCGGCGTGGCGCTCAACGAGGTTTTCGTGCCGATCCTGCAGCGGACGTTCCCGGAGATCACGGACTTCTACCTGCCGCCGGAGGGCTGCAGCTACCGCATCGCCGTCGTCTCGATGCGCAAGCAGTACCCCGGGCACGCTAAGCGCGTGATGTTCGGCGTATGGAGCTTCTTGCGCCAGTTCATGTATACAAAGTTCATCGTCGTCGTCGACGACGACATCGATGCGCGCGACTGGAAGGAAATCATCTGGGCGCTGACGACCCGGGTCGATCCGACGCGCGACACGGTGCTGGTCGACAACACACCGATCGATTACCTGGACTTTGCGTCGCCGGTCAGCGGGCTCGGCAGCAAGATGGGAATCGACGCCACCAATAAGTGGCCCGGCGAGAGCGCGCGCACGTGGGGCCGGCCGATCACGATGGATGCGGCCGTCCGGGCGCGCGTAGATGCGATCTGGAAGGATCTTGGCTTGTAGAGCAACCAGGAGTCAGCGATGGCCATCGAACGCAAGCCGATCCGCCGCGGCGGCATCAAGTCCGCCGGCTACGACCGCAATGCGCGCGTGCTCGAGATCGAATTCGACAACGGCGAGGTGATTCAGCACACCGCCGTCGGCGAGGAGATCGCGCGGCGCTTCCTGACCGCTTCCTCGCCGGCCAGTGTCTACAAGGACACGATCCAGGAGGAGTACACGGTCAAGAGGTTGCGCTGATGCGTGCGTCGCTCGCGTACGTGAGCAGCGCTAACGAAAGAATATGGTCGCCAGACCGAGGAAGATGAAGAACCCGCCGGAGTCCGTTGTGAAGGTCAGCAGCACCGACCCGCCCATGGCCGGATCGCGCCCGGAGGCGCGCAGGATCATCGGCACCGCAAGTCCCACGGCCGCACCGACCAGCATGTTCAGGACCATTGCCAGGAACATGACGAGGCCCAGCAGGTTGCCGTGGGCCGTGTCCTTGTAGAGCAGCCACGCGAGGAAGCCGGCAATCGCGCCCCATACCACGCCGTTCAGGACCGCGACGCCGATCTCCTTGAATACAAGTCGCCGCTGGTTGCCCGACGTCACCTGTCCAAGCGCGAGCGAGCGCACCAGCAGCGTCAGCGTCTGGTTGCCGGAGTTGCCGGCGATGCCGGCGACGATCGGCATCAGCGCAGCGAGCGCCACGACCTTCTCGATGGTGCCTTCGAACGCATTGATGACGCGGCTGGCGACGAACGCGGTGCACAGATTGATCGCAAGCCACAGCCAGCGGTTCTTCGCCGAGTTCCATACCGAGGCAAAGATGTCTTCCTCCTCGCGCAGACCTGCCTGTGCCAGTGCGGCCTCTTCGCCCTCTTCGCGGATCACGTCGACGATTTCGTCGATCGTCAGCCGGCCGACAAGTCTGCCTCCCGCGTCGACCACCGGCGCGGAAACGAGGTCGTACCGCTCGAAGGCCTGCGCTGCTTCGCCCCCGTCATCCATGGGTGACAGGGTCAGCAGGTCGGACCGCATGACCGCGGTGACCTCGGTCTCCGGCTCGTTGATCAACAGCCGGTCGAGCGGCAACGCACCCTTCAGTACCTCATGCCGATCGACCACGAATACCTGGTCCGTGTGATCGGGAAGCTCGTCGAAACGCCGCAGGTACCGCAGCACGACCTCCAGCGTCACATCCTCGCGGATCGTGATCAGCTCGAAGTCCATCAGCGCGCCGACCGAACCTTCGGGATACGACATCGCGGCGCGCAGCTGCGCCCGCTCCTCGCTGGTCAGCCCCTCGCGCACCTCGTCGACGACGTCGACCGGCAGGTCGTGCGCAATCGCGGCGATCTCGTCGGTCTCGAGGCTTTCGACCGCGTCGACCAGTTCTTCGCGGTTCATCGACGCGATCAGCGTGTCGCGGACCGCGTCGTTCACCTCGATCAGGATCTCGCCATCGCGGTCCGCCTTGACGCAGTCCCAGACCACGAGGCGGTCGTCGATCGGCAGCGCCTCGAGGATGTAGGCGATGTCGGCCGCGTGCAGGCGATCCAGAATGGCGCGCAGCTCCTGCATGTGCTGCCGGTGCACCAGCTGCTCGACTAGGGGCTTGCGCTCCTCGGCCGGCGTCTGCTCACGATGCACGAGGGCCTCGACGCGGCGCTGCTTGTCGAGCAGCTGCTGCACGCGCACGAGCGCCCGCTGCGCGGCTTCGGGGTCGCCCACCGGGGCCTCGAGCGGCGCTACGCGGTCCGGCGACAGTTCCTCGTTCACGGTGACTTCCTCGGTGCGCGGGCCGCAGCACTGCTCACGCTGATGCGGCACTGATGCGTCAGGCTCTGCGCGGACGCGCGGCCATTCAAGGGCAGCGCGATTGTAGGCGCGGCGGCATGCGCGTTACCGGTGGAACTCAGGGAACGACGGCGTCCGGCATGTAGCGCAGGATCGCAGCCGTGCGGCTGTCGAGATAGGGCCCCGACCGTATCCGACCGTACCGCTTCGGATTCGGCAGAAACGCCGCAAGCCGTGCCGCCTGTTCGGGCACGAGCTGAGCGGCGTTGGTCCCGAAGTAGTAGCGCGCCGCCGCGTCGGCGCCGAACAGCCCCTCGCCCCACTCGACGACGTTCAAGTACACCTCGAGTATGCGGCGCTTATCCCACAGCCCCTCGATCATGTAGGTGATAACGAGTTCCTGCGCCTTCCGCAGATAGCTGCGCTCAGGCGAGAGGAAGAGATTCTTGGCGAGCTGCTGCGTGATGGTGGAGCCGCCGCGCGCGGGGCGGCCCTTCTTCAGGTTGTCCTGGTAGGCCTTCTCGATCGCCTCCCAATCCACGCCCTCGTGCTCCGCAAAGCGCGCGTCTTCCGCGGTGATCACCGCGCGCTTCAGATGCGGCGAGATGCGCTCGTACGGCACCCAGCGCTGCCGCAGCTCCGCCTTCTGGTTCCGGGCCTGCAGCGCGACGCGCTCGCGTCGCATGAACGCCGTCTCGTGGGGATCGTTCCAGCGCCACCAGGCGATCCAGCCCGCGTACCAGAGCTGAACCGCCACAAGCGCGCCGACTGCGATCAGCAACAGCCACAGCAGCCAACGCCAGGGCGTCGCGAGCGAACTCAACGGCCCACCTCTGGAAACGAATATATGGACAAAGCCCGAGCTAGCGGGCGAGCGTAGCGCCTTCCGCGGCGCACTCGCTGAGCAGCGCGCGCAGTTCGCGGTAGACCGCGGCGGTATCGGGTCGCACACCGCGCCAGAGCTGGAATGATTCAGCCGCCTGCTCGATCAGCATGCCGAGCCCGTCGCTGACCGTCTTCGCTCCGCCACTGCGCGCGAGCTCCATGAAAGGCGTCGGGTCGGCGGCATAGACGAGGTCGTATGCCAGGGTGCAGTCGTTGAACGTCTCCGGATCGATTGGCGGAGCATCGTGCTTGAGCCCGGTCGACGTGCCATTGATGATCAGGTCGAAATGTTCCGCAGGTATCTCGTCGAGGTGGATCGCCTCGACGCCGAACTCCTCGGCCAGTTCCTCGGCGCGCTGGTGAGTCCGGTTGGCGACCGCGATCCAGCGCGCACTGGTGTCCAGCAGCGAGCCGATCACGCCGCGCACGGCGCCGCCTGCGCCCACAACGAGCACCGAGCGGTCGCACGGATCGAACTTGAGGCGGTCGCGTACGTCGCGCACGAAACCGATGCCGTCGGTGTTGTCGCCGACGATGGTGTCGCCGTCGAAGACAAGCGTGTTCACGGCGCCTGCGAGGCGAGCCCGCGGCATCAGGTCGTCCGAGAGCTTCGCCGCGTCCACCTTGAACGGCAAGGTGACGTTGAGACCGCGGAACCCCGCATCGCGCAGCGCCAGGGCGCGCTCCTCGAAGCCATCGAGCGGCACTTCGATACGCTCGTAGGAAATGCGCTGCTGCGTCTGGCGCGCAAAGCGCTGATGGATCTCCGGTGACCGGCTGTGCGCAATCGGATTGCCGACAACTCCGTACTTGTCAGGCGCGGTCATTGGGTTGCGCTGCTGCGTGTCGACAACTGGTCGTTAGTGAAGACCCAGGTGCGTGTGATTTCTAGAACGTCCGTGTCCCGCGCGATTTCCGGCGGAAACGGCGGAAACGGAGCAGACATGTTAACGATTCGCCGTGCCGCCCGGTCAAGTACGGCCGAACCTGAAGATTTGTCGAGCGCCGCCTCGACCAGCGAGCCGTCCTTGCGCACGGCGACCGTCATGCGCAGCGATCCGTAGACCTTGCCGCGCGCCTCCTCCGGATAGTGCTCGTTGCCGATCCGCTCCACCCGCGTCCGCCACTCTTCGACGTAGCGAGCGTACCGGTATTCCGAAGTGCTCGGCATGAAATGATGCTTGCGCGGGCGCTTCTGGTAGTCCGAGACCTGCTTGGCGATTTCGGCCTGCGCGCGCGCCAGCCGCTCGCGGGTCTGTTCGTCCTGCGACCCCGGCAGCGGCGCGTCTGCGGGTGCCTCGCGTTGGGGCAGCGGCCGCATCTGCAGCGAGTCCCGCAGCGCTGTCAGCAGTTTCTTCTGCTCCTCCTCGAGCTGCTCGACCATACGGCGCGCGCTATCCAGCGCATCGCCGTCCTGGACCTGCTGCGTGTTCGGCAGCGGTGAGGTTCGACGGCCGGCATCGTGCGGGCCGCCGCCGTCGAGATTCGCCTGCGCCAAGGCCTCGGCCTTGGCCGGCCGCGCCGCGCTGCGCGCGTTGACAAGGATGATTTCGAGCGGCGGATCAGTCGACCGGACCCGCATGAACTCAGGATCGATGAACCGGACCGCGAGCACCGTCATGTGCAGGCCGATCGAGACGGTCAACGCCATCACCAGCACCTTGTCGGCCAGGAAGGCCGCGATGCCGTGGGATGGCTCGTCTGCGAGATTCATGCGTTGCGCTGGGGCTGCGGAACAGCGGCAGTAGAGGGCGAACGATTGTAGCCACGGGGTTCATCGTTCGATCACACGATTACGCGAGTGTCATGCGGATGATTCTGGTGAGTCGTCCGTCCCGTCGACGCGGGGTTTCTCCGCGAGCGCCTCCGCGGCCGGCGCTGGTGTCCCGGGCTCGCTGCCGGATTCGTATGTGGCTTCGTCGTCGTCGAGATCCGTCGCCGTCGTCGCGCCGAACACCCGGTGCACGCGGGCCTGCAGCGTCAGGTCGACGAGGTCGCTGGCGATGATGTCGAGTTCGAGGCGCTGGCCGCGCGGCAGCTCCTGCAAGCCGGGAAGGCGCGTGACGAGCGGCAGCCCGGCCACGCGCAGCAGGTCGCCGCGCATGACGGTCGCGTCGATGCGCTGGACGCCCTCCTGCAGCAGCCAGCGCAGGCTCCAGTAACGCTCCATCCGTTCCTGGAACTCCGCGTAGGCGCCGTAGGCGGCATCGAACGCGGAGACGATGGCGAAGACGTCGGCATCGTTCGGCGCATACGGCGCCGCCTCGCTGCGCACGCAGGAGATCAGCTGGCGCTGATTGACGAGGTCGACGTAGCGGCGCAGCGGCGACGAACTCCACGCGTAATGGCTAACACCCATGCCTTCGTGGGCAGCCGGCGTCGTGGACATCCGGACCCGGCCGAGCGACTGCGAGCGGTAGATGCCGGTCACTCCGCGATCGGCGAGCCAGCGGCCCCAGGTGCGGTTTGCGAAGATCATCAGCTCGGCAACGAGGAGATCGAGCGGCGCACCGCGGCGCCGTTGCGTCAGCCGCACGTAGGCCGACTCGCCCTCGCCATCGAGATCGAACGAGATATCGACCCGCCCCAGCGGTTCCGGCCGGCCGCGGACGGCCTCGCGTCGGGCGAGCAGCGCGCGGGCGAAGCGCCACAGGAGCGTCAGTTCGCCGGCAAACGGCGCATCGAAGGAACTGTCCGCAATCGTCGACTCGGTGATGACGTCGTCGAGTCGGTCGTGGCGAAGATTGGCGTCGATGCGGATGCGCTCGAGCCGCGTCTGCGTGGCAAGCACTTCGAGGCTCGTGCCGTCGATGTCGGCGTACAGCGACATCACCGGGACCACACGGCCCTCGGTCAGCGAAAAAGCATCGACCCACGACGGCGGCAGCATCGTGATCTTGAAGCCGGGTGCATAGACGGTCGACATGCGGCCGCGCGCGATCGCATCGAGGCGATGCCCGCGGTCCAGCGCCAGGGCCGGCGCGGCGATGTGGATGCCGATGCGCAAGCGACCGTCCTCGAGTGCCGTCACCGAAAACGCATCGTCGATCTCGGTGGTCGCGCTGTCGTCGATCGAGAACGCCGAAACCGCGGCGAGCGGCAGCTCGTCACCCGTGGGCGCCTGCGGAACATCGCCCGGAAACGATACGCCCTGCGGAAATTGCTGCGCGAGGAAGCTGCGGACGTGCCACTGATACGGCGAAGACACGGCGCCGGTGGTCAGCATCAGTCGCAGCGGCGTGGTGTGCAGCTCGGCCGCCGCCTGCTCCAGCGCCTTGACCTCGATCGTTGAGCGGTCAGGTCGCACCAGCAGTTCGATCGCCTGCGCCGCTAGCACCGCCGGCGCACGCCCCTGCTTCAGCTCCTCCACGTAGTTCCGCCGCAGCTCATCCTGCTGACGCTTGCGCTCGAGTGCCGACAGTGCCGCGCGCAGCGTTTCAGGCGGCGCGGGTCGGTAGCGGCCGCGGCCCTTCCTGTAGAAGTAAACGGGGGCCGAATGGAGCCGCATGAGCAGCGCCGTCTGCTGCACGCTGCTGGGCTGCCCGCCGAAGTATTCAGCCGCCAGTTCGACGAACCCGAATTCCTGCTGCGGCGCGGCCTGCCACAGGAAGTCAACATCGATGCCATCCGCCTCGCTCTGGGCCTGTTCCAGCAGGCGCGCCGGCGCGGGATTTTCGAATCGCAGCAGCACCTGCGCGGCCTTGACCTTGCTGCGCCGACCGCTAGCGAGTTCCACCTGGTACGAGTTCTCGCCAGCCGTCAGCACCACACCGGCCCGGAACGCTCCGTCCTCCTCGAACAGCACGTTCACGGCGGCTCAGTGCAAGGTGGCCACGAAGGTGCGCACGCCGCGCAGCAGCAGCTCGACCGCGATGGCCGCCAGCACCAGGCCCATTAAGCGCTCGAACGCGAGCGTCACGCGCTCGCCAAGCAGCGCCTGCAGGCGTGCAGCCGAGACCAGGATGACCGCGCAGATCGCCATCACGACCGCGATTGCCGCGACCCATTCGAGCGAACGACTCGGGTCGCGCGACACGAGGAGCATCACCGTCGCCAGCGCGGAGGGGCCCGCCAGCGCGGGCACCGCCAGCGGGACGATGAAGGGTTCACCGCCCGGCGCGGCCCCATACACGCCGTCCGGGGACGGAAACACCATGCGCAGCGCGACCAGCATCAGCACGACGCCGCCGCCGATCTGCAGCGCGATCTCTGACAGCCCCAGAGTCTCCAGAAAGGGGCGGCCGGCAAAGACGAACACGCTCAGCACGACGAATGCGATCAGGCATTCGCGCAGCACGATGCGCAAGCGCCGCTCGGTCGGTACATCGCGCAGCGCGGACACGAAGATCGGCACGTTGCCGAACGGATCCGCCACCAGCAGCAGCAGCGTCACCGCGGAGAAGAAGCTGTCGTTCATGCGTCGGTGACGGTTTCGGTGCCGCCGCTGATGCGCACGAGATCGTCGAGTGCGATCGGAAACACGCAATGCGGCGTGCCGCCCGCGGCCCAGACTGTGGCGAAGCGCCGCAGCGAAGTATCGATGAAGGTGATCATCGGGCGCGCATGCGCCACCGGCGCCACGCCGCCGATCGCGAACCCCGAGTGATCGCGCACGAAGGCGGGTTCGGCGCGCTCGATCGATTCGCCGACGAGCTGCTCGATCCGTGTCTCGCTGACACGCCGATCTCCTGCGGCGATCACCAGCACCGCGCGTCCCGTCGAGGCGGTACGGAAGATCAGCGACTTCGCGATCTGCCCGACCGCAATGCCGAGTGCATCGGCAGCCTGCTGCGCAGTGCGCGCCGCGACCGCGAGTTCGATGACGCGCGCTTCGACACCGGCGGCATCGAGTGCCTGCTGCACCCGCTCGGCGGAAGCCGGCAAGCCCGCCATGGCTAGACCGTAAGCCCGCCCGAGACTTCGATGACTGCCCCGTTGATGTATGAGGCATCGTCCGAGGCGAGGAAGGCATAGACGTTCGCGATGTCTTCGGCGGTCCCGAGACGCTTGAGCGGCACGCGCTCCTTCATCTGGTGCAGCACTTTCTCCGGGATCGTCTGCAGTATCGGAGTCTCGATGAACCCCGGCGCGACGGCGTTGCAGCGCACGCCCTTCGGCCCCAGCTCGCGCGCCCAGGTCTTGACGAAGCCGATGACTCCGAACTTGCTCGCCGAATAGTTGGTCTGGCCGAAGTTGCCGTAGATGCCGACCACACTGGAGGCGTTGAGGATCACCCCGCGCCCCTGCGCGACCATCGTGTCCACGACCGCGCGCGCACAGTTGAAGGTGCCCTTCAGGTTCACCTCGATGACCCGGTCGAACTGGGCGTCGTCCATCTTCTGCAGGCGCGCGTCCAGCGTGATGCCGGCGTTGTTGACCAGAACGTCGATCGTGCCGTGCCGCTGCCGTACCGCCGCCACCATTGTGTCGATCTGGTCGCGCTGCGTGACGTCGACCACATGCCCCTCGACCGGCCCGATCTTCGCCAGCATCGCCACTGCGGCGTCCACGGTATCGCGCCGGACGTCGCAGACCGCGACCGTGGCGCCGTCCTCCAGCATGCGCTGCGCCGTCGCGTAGCCGATCCCCTGGGCCGCGCCGGTGACGATGCATACCCTTCCCTGCAGGCGTTTCATTCCCTTTCCCCCGTGCCCTTGGCGTCTGCGAACTGTCCGTCGCAGAACGCCAGGACTTCTTCAATGTACCGAGCAAAGTCCGAAAGCTCGTGGTCGCTGCCTACGATCACGTGCTGATGTGCCCCGGCGTACTTGCGCGTCATGCTGCGACAGTCGATGACCGCGTCTCCGGTTGCAGCGATCAGCAGATAGCGCTCGGGCCGCGTGATGCGGGGCGTATCGATGGCCTCGAGTTCTGCCAGGTACTCGGGCCGGAAGTCGATGTGCTCCGTCGAAAAGAAGACCGGCTGCACGCCGAGGTACCGGGCCAGATCGTCCTGTGGCCGGATCGCCGGGTTCAGCAGTACGGCCCGGCAGCCGAGTTGCTCCGCCAGCCACGTGGCGTAGTACCCGCCGAGCGACGAGCCGATCAGCACCAGTTCGTCGACCCGCAGATCGCGCACCAGCGTCAAGGCGACATCGATCGCCTGCGCGGGCGAGGCAGGCAGTTGCGGGCACGCGCATTCGGTGGCGCGGCCACGCGCCGCCAATGCCTGCCGCAGCAGTGTCGCCTTGCGCGAAGCAGGCGAGGAGCGGAATCCGTGGAGGTAGACGATCACGCTGCAGCCGTCTGACGCGCCAGCCGATCGAGCAAGCGCGTGTGGATCCCGCCGAATCCTCCGTTGCTCATGACCAGCACCTGGTCGCCGGGTCGGGCGGCGAGCGCGATGTCTTCGATCAGCGCATCGAGATCGCTGCGCACCGTGGCCCGCGCACCCAGCGAGGCCAGGGCCTCATCAATATTCCAAGCGATCCCGCCCGAGTAGCAGAACACGCGGTCAGCGCCCTCGAGGCTCGGCGCGAGCTGCGCCTTGACCGCGCCCTGCTTCATCGTGTTCGAGCGCGGCTCCAGAACCGCGAGGATCCGTGCGTCGCCGCAGCGGCTGCGCAGCCCCGCGATGGTCTCGCGAATTGCGGTCGGATGATGCGCAAAGTCGTCGATCACCGCGACATCCGCCGCGATTCCACGCACTTCGAGGCGACGCCTGACACCACCGAAGCGTGCGAGTGCCTCCAGTGCGATCGCCGGCTCGACGCCGACATGACATGCGGCCGCGACGGCCGCGAGCGCGTTGAGCCGGTTGTGCTCCCCAGGCAGCTCAATCTGCAGCGGCCCGATCGATCGACCTTGGTAACGCAGCACGTGCGGCGCGTCCGCATCCACGGTCCACTCGCCACGACCGAAGGACTGCACCTCGCTCCAGTAACCCCGCGCCAGCACGCGTGCCAGCGCCTCGTCGCGCCCATTGACGATGATCCGCGCGCCCGCGGCCAGCGTGCGCACCAGATGATGGAACTGCGTTTCGATGGCCGCGAGATCCGGGAAGATGTCCGCGTGGTCGAACTCGAGGTTGTTGAGCACCGCGGTGCGCGGCCGGTAGTGCAGGAACTTCGAGCGCTTGTCGAAGAAGGCCGTGTCGTATTCGTCGGCCTCGATGACGAAGTGCCGGCCCGCGCCGAGCCGCGCGGAAACGCCGAAGTCCGTCGGGACACCACCGACCAGGAATCCCGGCGCAAGCCGCGCATGCTCGAGGATGGCAGCCAGCATGGCGGTCGTCGTCGTCTTGCCGTGCGTGCCCGCAATGCCGAGCACATGCCGTCCCTTCAATATATGCTCGGCGAGCCACTGCGGCCCCGATACAAAGGGCAGGTCGCGCTCGAGGATCGCCTCCATCAACGGATTGCCGCGCGTAACGACATTGCCGATGACCCAGAGGTCGGGGGTGAGGTCGAGCTGGTCGCTGGCGTAGCCCTCGATGAGGCGCACGCCAGCCGCCTCCAGCTGCCCGCTCATCGGCGGGTAGACGTTGGCATCGCAGCCCGACACGCGATGGCCCGCGGCAAGGGCGAGCTGCGCCAGGCCTCCCATGAAGGTGCCGCAGATTCCGAGGATGTGGATATGCACCGAGGCGTCGAAGCTAGCCGCCGGACAGAGGTCGAAGGAGTCCAGCGTGAAGGCGCGCGATTGTAATGCGCCGCTGGACATGGACCACCGGCGCGCCCAATGTGTCTGGCCCGGCCGCAGCCAGCGGATCCGCGACAGGTTCTAGACTCCCCGGCACGATGAGCCCGACCCCTGACCCCGTGCGTCTGGAACTCGCCGCCGCCGCGGCGCGCCTGATCGCCGAGGAAGGCTGCGATTACAGCCAGGCCAAGCGGCGCGCAGTGCGCGCGCTGTTCGGAGACGCGGGTCCGGCGCCGTTGCCCGACAACGCCGAAATCGAGCGCGAATTGCGCCGCTATCTGGCCTTGTTCGCCGCCGATACGCATCCGCCGCTCCTCGCGGCCCTGCGCCGGATTGCGGCGGCAGTGATGGAACAACTCGCCCCCTTCAACCCGTACCTCGTGGGTGCCGTACTCAATGGCACCGCCACCGAGCACTCGAACATCGAACTGCAGCTTTTCACCGACAGTGCCAAGGATGTCGAGATGGCGTTGCTGAACGCCGGGATCGACTTTGACGCCGAAGCCGCCGATGACGCGGAGCGCACGCAGGCCCACGAACGCCTGATCTTCCTGTGGCCAGCGCGCGAGCCCGGGCTGCCTCCATCGCTGCGGCAGATTGGCATCTGTCTCAGCGTCTATGAAACGGACGCCGTGCGCGTGGCGCCTAGGTACCGCGGCACAGATGGCGAGGAGTTCGGCCTGCATCCGATCGCCACGGGCGGCCGTGCGGACCGGACCGCGCTGCGACAGTTGATTGCCGAATCGTGAGCCAGCGATGACCCGGAACGCCAGGAGTCCCTCGCAGTGAAGCGCCGTTCATTGCTCTTTGCGGCTGGATCGGCCGCGCTCCTGGCCGGAGCCGGGGTCGCGTGGCGCGCCGCGCTGCGCGAGCCAGAGTTCAAGCCGGCGGTGGCGGCGCTCTTTCAGCAGACCTTCGAGGATGCCCGCGGCGTTGCCCAGCCGATGGCCCAATGGCGCGGACGCTGGATGGTGCTCAACTTCTGGGCCACCTGGTGTGCGCCCTGTGTCGAGGAAATGCCGGGGTTGCAGCAGATCGCCCGAGACTACGGGCCGCGCGGCGTTGCCGTCGTCGGCCTCGGCATCGACCGTCCCGACGCGATTCGCCGCTTTCAGTCCGAACTGAAGATTGAGATCCCGTTGCTTGTCGCGGGCGCCTCCGGAACCGACACGGTGCGCGCTTTGGGTAACCCGCAGGGCCTCCTGCCGTACACTGTGCTGATCAGTCCGGAGGGCCGGGTCGTCCGCTCGCGGCTCGGGCTCGTCAAGCCTCAAACGCTGCGCTCCTGGCTGGAACCGGTGACCTGACGGACGCTGGACATCGGCGCCGGGCCGGTTCAGACTTCGGCCCTTCCTGAGCCCAATCGACCCCCATCTGCCGGCAACTGCGGGCAACAGTACCCGAACTGCGACGATAAGCGCCGTGACCGCAAAGATCCTCGTCATCAACGGCCCAAACCTGAATCTGCTCGGAACGCGCGAACCGGAGGTGTACGGTTCACGTTCGCTTCAAGACATCGAGCGCGAACTCGCCGAAATTGCAAAGAGATCGACGGGTGATATCGCATTTTTCCAGAGCAACCACGAAGGGGCGCTGGTCGACCGCGTTCAGGCCGCACGCGGCGACGGCACACAGTTCATCATCATTAACGCGGGTGCACTGACCCACACTAGCGTCGCCCTGCGCGACGCCCTGGCGGCGGTGGCGATTCCGTTCATCGAGGTGCACCTGTCCAACGTGCATCGGCGCGAGGAGTTCCGGCATCGCTCCTTTTTCGCCGATCTTGCGGTCGGAACCGTCATCGGTCTCGGGCCCGACGGGTATCGCTACGCACTCGAATATGCCTTGGCCGCGACGCGCGCCTGAGCAGGAGCCTGCATGGACCTTCGCAAGCTGAAGACCTTGATCGATCTGGTCGCCGAGTCCGGCATTGCCGAACTCGAGGTGACCGAGGGCGAAGACAAGGTGCGCATCGTGAAGACGCATGCGGCAGCGGCGGCCCCCCCGGCTGCAGTCACCTACGCGGCCCCTGCAGCCGCGCCGGCTGGTACAGCGTCGCCGGCGGCGTCCACCGAGCCCGATGAGCCGCCCGGCCACGTGGTCAAGTCACCGATGGTCGGTACTTTCTATCGCTCGCCGAGTCCGGGCGCGCCGCCGTTCATCGAGCAGGGCGCGATGGTGAAGCCAGGCGACACGCTCTGCATCATCGAGGCGATGAAGCTGCTCAACGAGATCGAGGCGGAAGTCGGCGGAACGGTGACCAAGATCCTCGTCGACAACGGGCAGCCGGTCGAATATGGCCAGCCGCTCTTCCTGATCGAGTAACGCGATGCGCACACTCCGGCGACGGCGCGCGACGCTGCGTCTCCGGATGCGCGCAAGCGGCGCCGCGATTCGCTGAGGCCACGTGTTCAAGAAGATCCTGATCGCCAATCGCGGGGAGATTGCGCTGCGCATCCAGCGCGCGTGCCGCGAGATGGGCATACGCACGGTCGTCGTTCACTCCGAGGCCGACACCGACGCCAAGTACGTCAAGCTGGCCGACGAGTCCGTATGCATCGGACCGCCGCCATCGCGCGAGAGCTATCTGAACATTCCCGCGATCATCAGCGCCGCGGAAGTCACCGACGCCGAAGCGATCCATCCCGGCTACGGCTTCCTGTCGGAGAACGCGGACTTCGCCGAGCGCGTTGAGAAGAGCGGATTCGTGTTCATCGGTCCGCGGCCCGAGTCGATCCGCCTGATGGGCGACAAGGTATCGGCCAAGCAGGCGATGACTGCGGCCGCTGTACCAACGGTGCCGGGTTCGCAGGGTGCCCTGCCCGAGGAGCCGCGCGAGATCGTGCGGGCGGCGCGCGCCGTCGGCTACCCGGTGATCATCAAGGCCGCGGGCGGTGGCGGCGGGCGCGGCATGCGCGTCGTGCATACGGAGGCGGCACTCATCAACGCGGTGGCGATGACGCGCCAGGAGGCGCAGGCCGCATTCGGCAACCCGGCCGTGTACATGGAGAAATACCTTGAGACCCCGCGCCACATCGAGGTTCAGGTGCTGGCCGACCAGCACCGCAACGCCATCTGGCTCGGCGAGCGCGACTGCTCGATGCAGAGGCGCCACCAGAAGATCATCGAAGAGGCGCCTGCGCCGGGAATCAACCGGCGGGCGATCGACAAGATCGGCGACCGCTGCGTCGAGGCGTGCAAGAAGATCGGCTATCGCGGCGCCGGGACCTTCGAGTTTCTCTATCAGGACAACGAGTTCTACTTCATCGAGATGAACACGCGGGTGCAGGTCGAGCACCCGGTAACCGAGATGGTGACGGGCATCGACATCGTCCAGGAACAGATCCGCGTCGCGGCCGGCGACAAGTTGCGCTTGCGCCAGCGGGACATCGTGCATCGCGGCCATGCCATCGAATGCCGTATCAACGCCGAAGACCCGTTCAAGTTCACACCGTCGCCCGGCCGCATTACGGGCTGGCATCCGCCCGGCGGTCCCGGCGTGCGCGTTGACTCGCATGCGTACAACGGCTACTTCGTCCCGCCGAACTACGACTCGATGATCGGGAAAGTGATCTGCTTCGGCGACACTCGCGAACAGGCGCTCGCGCGCATGCGCATCGCGCTGTCGGAAATGGTCGTCGAAGGCATCCAGACCAACATCCCGTTGCATCGCGAGCTGCTGAACGACGAGAAGTTCATGCTCGGCGGCACCAGCATCCACTACCTCGAAAAACGCATCGCCGCCCGCCAAGGCGGCTGAGCGTGCTGCTCGAAGCCATCCTGCAGGCCGATGATTCCGCCGCCGACGCGCTGGCGGATGCGCTGCTAGAGGCTGGCGCACTGTCGGTCGCGATCGAGGACGCGGACGCCGAGTCCGCGCAGGAGTCGCCGCTGTTCGGCGAGCCCGGGTGCGAGCCCGAGCCCCGTGCCTGGTCGCACAGCCGGCTCCGCATCCTCTTCGATTGCGACCGCGATGCGGCCCAGGCACGCGTCGGTATGGCCTGCAAGTCGATCGGCGCCGACCCGTGTGCGATCGAAGCCTTCAGCGAAGTGGCCGACGCCGATTGGGTGCGTGCATCGCAGTTGCAGTTCCCCCCGACACGAATCAGCGACCGGCTCTGGATCGTACCGAGCTGGTGCCAAGCGCCGGATCCGGCCGCCGTCAACGTCCGCCTCGACCCGGGAGTCGCGTTCGGCACGGGAACGCATCCGACGACGCAGTTGTGCCTGCGCTGGCTGGAGTCGCAGCTGAGGGCCGGCGCCCGAGTGCTCGACTACGGCTGCGGCTCCGGCATTCTGGCGATCGCCGCGGGACGCCTCGGTGCCGGCACGCTTGTCGGCGTCGATCTCGACGAGCAGGCGCTCGAAGCAGCCCGTGTCAACTCGACCGCCAACGGTGTATCGGCACGCTACACTGGACCGGCCGGCCTGGCGCCGGGGACGTTCGACGTCGTGGTCGCGAACATTCTTTCCAACCCGTTGAAGCTGCTTGCTCCCGCACTGCTGGCGCGCGTCGCGCCAGCAGGTGCACTGGTGTTGTCAGGGGTGCTCGAACGGCAGGCCGATGAAGTCATCGGGAGCTACCGGCGGGCCGACCCTGCGGTGCCGCTCTCGGTATGGCAGGCATCTGAGGGCTGGGTTTGCCTGGCCGGGCGGCGCCCTGGATAGCCGATGAAGCCGGCCACCGCGGGCGTCAAGGCAGATCCGACGACGAGGCCGTGACTCGATGGCTCTGGCCACCAAATGTCCTCAGTGCGGCGCAATGTTTCGCGTCGTCGCCGATCAGCTCAAGCTTCGCGGAGGACTCGTTCGCTGCGGACAATGCCGCACCGTCTTCGACGCGATCGGCAGCCTTGCCTACGTCGAGGATGCGACCCTCGCGCCATCCGGGACCGAAGCAACGGGCGTGAGTGCCGAACGCGGATCATCGCGGCCCGCGCAGGAGACGCCCGCGGAATCCGCCGCACGTCCAGCACCACGTGACGAGCGGCCCGCGGAGCCGACCCGCAGACCCGCGCGCGATCGCGCCGAGCGCAAGCAGCGCAAGGTGCTCGGGCCGGCCACGACACTGCGCATCGCGCCGGGATCCGCGCCGATTGCAACCGTCTCGCTTCCGCTGCCGAACACGGTTGGCACAGGGATGGCCACCCAGCCCGCGCGCGAACCCGATCCGGCCGAAGCCGGCGTGCCGACCTTGCTCGCGCCCGACTTTGCGACACGCCTGGGCGACGCGCCGGCGCATGCACCGTTGCAGGGGATCGAGGTCATTGAGATGGCACCAATGCCCGAACCCGAAGCAACAGGTGCCGGCGCTCTCGATGAGCCCGAGTTCATACGTGCAGCGGCCAAGCCGCGGCCGCGTGGCTTCTCGATCATCTTCAGCGGGGGGGCGCTGCTGCTGGCCTTGTTCGCGGCCGCGCAACTTGCGGTGATCTTTCGCGCTGACGCGCTCGCCTACTGGCCGTCGTCGCGTCCGATGCTGGCGAATCTTTGCGACGCTTTCGGCTGCACGCTGGGATGGCCGACACAACCAGACCAGCTCGCAGTGATCGCCAGCGAGCTGCAGTCGATCAGCGGCACCGACGTCCTGGAGTTAACGGCGGTGATCAGGAACCGCGCTCCCTTCACGCAGGCGCTGCCAGCGCTCGAGGTCACGCTGAGCGACACCCAGAACCGGCCGGTGGCGCGCAAGGTCTTCACGCCGGCAGACTACCTCGTGGCCTCCGGAGAGCCGCGCTCGCGCATCGAGGAGGGCCTCGCCGCTGGCGCCGACATGACAATCCGCCTGTTCTTCGAGGCGCGCGGCCTTCAGGCCGCCGGCTTTCTCGTCTACCCCTTCTATATATAGATACCCAGAGTCGCCGCGGCCCGCGCGGCGCTCGAGGAAGACATGCGTACATTGATCTGCGGTTCCGTCGCGTACGACACGGTGATGGTGTTCCAGGGACGGTTCGCCGACCACATCCTGCCCGATCAGGTTCACATCCTGAACGTGTCCTTCCTGGTCCCCGAGATGAAGCGAGAATTCGGCGGGTGTGCCGGGAACATCGCCTACAGCCTGAAATGCCTCGGAGGCGACCCACTGCCGATGGCCACCGTCGGCGACGACGCCGGGCCCTATCTCGAGCGCCTCGATGCCCTCGACATCGACCGCCGCTACATCAAGCAGCTTTCCGGCACCTACACCGCGCAGGCATTCATCACGACCGACCTCAATGACAACCAGCTGACCGCGTTTCATCCCGGCGCCATGGGTCAGTCGCACCTGAACGCGATTCCGGCCGATGGCGGTATCCAGCTCGGCATCGTTGCGCCCGACGGCCGCGACGGCATGCAGCAGCACGCGCAGCAGTTTGCCGAGAAGGGCATCCCGTTCATCTTCGACCTCGGCCAGGCAATGCCGCTGTTCAATGGTGATGAACTGCTCTGGTTCATCGCACGCGCCAGCTATGTCACGCTCAACGACTACGAGGCACGCGTCGTGGTCGAACGCACGCGCCAGTCGCTCGAGGAATTGGCGGGGCGGGTCAGGGCGCTGGTCGTCACGCGGGGCGCGGAAGGCTCCGCCATCTACGTGAACGGCTCTGTGCTGCATATCCCGGTCGCCGGTGCCCGCACGGTCGTCGATCCGATCGGCTGCGGCGACGCGTACCGCGGCGGCCTGCTCTATGGAATTGCGCAGGGCTTCGACTGGGAAACCACCGGGCGCCTCGCCGCGGTCATGGGATCGATCAAGATCGAGGCGAGCGGCGCACAGAACTACATGGCCGATCGCGCGTCGGTTGCCGAGCGGTTCCGGCAGGCCTTCAACTACCGTCCGTGGTGAGCACAGCTCACTACAGAAAGATCCGGCCCAGCACCATCTGGACCAGATAGACCAGAATCAGCAGCACCATCGGCGACAGGTCGATGCCGCCTACGGTCGGCACAATGCGGCGGATCGGACCGAGCAGGGGCTGCAGCAGCATCGACAGCGCCGGCGCGACCGGAGCCATCGGGTTGACCCAGCTGATCAGCACGTAGATCAGTGTGATCCAGATCACGAGCGTCAGTGCCCAGTTCAGCAGCTGCCGCAGCGCCTCGATCACCACCATATCCGGAGCGATCGGCAAACCCAGCATGCCGCGCTTCGCAATGACGATCAGCGCACAGGTCAGCGCCGCCGCGAGCAGAGTCGCCCAGTCGATGCGGCCGCGAGCCGGGATCACCTTTCCGATCGGCTGCACCAGCCAGTCGGTCAGGGCGCGCGCAAAGTGTGCCAGCGGATTGCGAGCCGGCATGCCGATGCCTGCGCACCAGGCACGCAGCAGGAGCAGCCCGACAAGCAGCGAGCCGAGGATGTCGAGCAATGCCCGCGCGACGTCGACGAACATGATTGGCTAAGCCGAAGGGACGCGCGATTGTAGCGGTGGCCTCTGCCGATCCGTCAGTTTGCCGCGCCCCAAAAAAATGGGCGCGGAGGACCGCGCCCGTCAGTGGTGCGGTGAAATCTACGGTCGGCTTCCGGTCGGGAACGGCCAGGCTGCAGCGGGATTCAATGCAGTCTTTGCTCCCGGGGCGGCGGCCGTCGATGGCGCGGCCGGCGCGGGTGCAACGGCCGGCTTCGGTGCAACTGCAGCCTTGACCTTCTTCACCGCAGCGACCGCCTTGGCCTTCGCAACCGCTGTCTTCACCGTGGCCTTACGCACGGCCTTGACAGCGCGCTTGGCCTTGCGCACAGCGCGCTTGGCTTTGATCTTCTTGACCGCGCGCTGCACCTTGGCCCTGCGCACGGCCTTCTTGACAGCGCGCTTGGCCTTGCGCACAGCCTTTTTCACCGCGCGCTTGGCCATGACCTTCTTGACCGCCCGCTTCACCTTGGCCCTGCGCACGGCCGTTTTGACAGCGCGCTTGGCCTTGCGCACAGCCTTTTTTGCTGCGCGCTTCTTGGCAGTTCTCTTGGTTGCCATACAAGTCTCCTAAATGGATTGCGTCAAGCCCTCGCCGGCCGCGGTTGCAACTTCAACGTTTCACCACTCGCCCGGCCCCGGCCCGACATCAGCCTTCTCGGCCTATTGAGCAACCATTTTCTTGGCGATGGCCCGCCTGACCAGTGCGCGCCTGACCAGCGCGCGCTTGACCGCCGCCCGTCTGACGGCCTTCTTGACGACGGCGCGCTTGACCGCCTTCCGTCTGATGGCCTTCTTGACGACGGCGCGCTTGACCGCCTTCCGTCTGATGGCCTTCTTGACGACGGCGCGCTTGACCGCCTTCCGTCTAATGGCCTTCTTGACGACGGCGCGCTTGACCGCCTTCCGTCTGATGGCCTTCTTGACGACGAGCCTCTTTGCAGCTTTTCTGGTTGCCATTTTTTCCTGTCTCCAATTCAAGTCGTTCGGGCTTTCAAGTGCGTACGCATTCCGTCCTGAGCGCTGAGGATGCCAATTGCTGGCACGCAGGATGGAATGCGGTGCCGGCTGCCCGAAGGCAGCCGGTAATCGCTACGCAATTCCCGCGAAAACTACTTCTTCGCCTTCTTCGCAGTCTTCTTGGCGGACTTCTTAGCCGACTTCTTGGCGGCCTTCTTCGCGGTCTTCTTAGCAGCTTTCTTCGTGGCCATGATGAGATCTCCTTCGAGAATCAACGTTGAGTTACAGAAGGAAACCCGCTGCGCGACAGATGTCGCCAGTCGGGCTATTCATCGGCGCACGCAGATGCTCTGTCGCCGCGACGCCCCCAGAAATGCGTTTGATCCGCAAATCCGAGCTGAGCGCGGAACGGGCAGCGCACTGACCGCTGACGCTGATGAATTCGGCACGGCGCGCGCCAGGCTGCCTGCATTGCGGCACGCGCAAGAAAAACGCCGGATAAATTCCGGCGTTCGGTGATTGAGACGGCTGGAAAGGCTTCTCCGACAGTCCCCGTTTTTCGGCGGGAATGAGCCCCCAAGACTCGGGAGTCTCGTCGTGCTTTGGAGCGTGGTCCTCTGCGGTTACGGGTCGACTGTGACTGTCTGAGGTCAATTCGGTGTTTGATCGCTGTCTGCCTGAATCATCCGCATCAACATCGATCGGGCTACCAATGAACGGTTCGCTTTTTACTCGCAATCGAAATCGATCGCAAGAAATTTCTGCGCCGACTGACGAATTGTGTGCGATTTGACCCACTTCTTTTTCGTTCAAGCGTTGCATCGACAACGCAATCGACTCATCGATTCAATCCCACGACAGCGCGCCGCCGGACTGATATTCGATGACGCGCGTCTCGAAGAAGTTGCGCTCCTTTTTCAGATCGATCATCTCGCTCATCCACGGAAACGGGTTCTCCTCGTTCGGGAACAGCGTTTCGATGCCGATCTGCTGCGCGCGCCGGTTGGCGATGTAGCGCAGGTAGCCCTTGAACATCGGCGCGTTCAGGCCGAGCACGCCGCGCGGCATCGTGTCCTCGGCGTAGGCGTACTCGAGGTCGACCGCCTTGCGGAACAGTCCGCGGACTTCCTCGCGGAACTGCGGCGTCCAGAGATGCGGGTTCTCGAGCTTGATCTGGTTGATCAGGTCGATGCCGAAGTTGCAGTGCATCGACTCGTCGCGCAGGATGTACTGGTACTGCTCGGCGGCCCCGGTCATCTTGTTCTGCCGGCCCAGCGCAAGGATCTGGGTGAAACCGACGTAGAAGAACAGGCCTTCCATCAGGCACGCAAAGACGATCAGGCTCTTCAGCAGCTTCTGGTCGTTCTCGGGCGTGCCGGTCCTGAAATGAGGGTCGGTGAGCGTATCGATGAACGGGATCAGGAATTCGTCCTTGGCACGGATCGAGTGGATCTCGTGATAGGCGTTGAAGATTTCGCCTTCGTCCAGGCCGAGGGACTCGACGATGTACTGATAGGCATGGGTGTGGATGGCCTCCTCGAAGGCCTGCCGAAGCAGAAACTGCCTGCACTCCGGCGCCGTGATGTGCCGATAGGTCCCGAGCACGATGTTGTTCGCGGCAAGCGAGTCCGCCGTCACGAAGAATCCCAGGTTGCGCTTCACGACCCGCCGCTCGTCTTCGGTCAGGCCATTGGGGTCCTTCCACAGCCCGATGTCGCGGGACATGTTCACCTCCTGCGGCATCCAGTGGTTGGCGCAGGTCGCGAGGTACTTCTCCCAGGCCCACTTGTACTTGAAAGGCACCAGCTGGTTGACGTCGGTCGCGCCGTTGATGATGCGCTTGTCGGCGACGTTGACGCGGCGGTGCTCCGGCGGCGCGGCCCCATCGCGCGTAGCGGGCGGCAGCGATTGCTCTGCGGCGATCGCGTTCAGCCCCGGCATCGGAGCGGAGGGCGTCGGGGTGTCGTCCCAGGCCAGCATCAGTCAGCTTCTCCTCGAGTTCGTTACTGGCAGGCTTCGCAGTCGGCAAACCCCGGGTCACCGGGCCTCAGCATGCAGACCTTGCCTTCGGCTTCAGGCATCGCCGCGGCCGCAGACCCGGCGTCGCTGGCAACTGCGTTCAGCTGGCCCGTGCGCGTCGTCGTCGACTTCTCCGCATGGGTGGCGCCGATGGTGCGCAGGTAGTACGTGGTCTTCAGGCCGCGCAGCCAGGCGAGCTTGTAGGTCTCATCGAGTTTCTTGCCCGACGCGCCCGCCATATAGATGTTGAGCGACTGGGCCTGGTCGATCCATTTCTGGCGCCGGGCCGCACATTCGATCAGCCACGTCGGCTCGATCTCGAACGCGGTGGCATACAGCTTGCGGATCTCCGCCGGCACGCGGTCGATCTTGGCGAGCGACCCATCGAAGTACTTCAGGTCCGACACCATCACCTCGTCCCAGAGCCCGATCCGCTTCAGGTCGCGGACCAGATGCTCGTTGACGACAGTGAACTCGCCGGAAAGGTTCGACTTGACGAACAGGTTCTGGAACGTCGGCTCGATGCAGGCGTCGACCCCGATGATGTTCGAGATCGTCGCCGTCGGCGCGATCGCCACGCAGTTGGAATTGCGCATTCCATGCTGCCGGATGCGTGCACGCAGCGCGTCCCAGTCCATAGACGCGGACAGGTCGAGGTCGACATAGCCGCCGCGCTGCTCCGACAGGATCTTCAGCGAGTCCTGCGGCAGGATGCCCCGATCCCACAGCGAACCCGGGAACGAGGAGTAGCGGCCGCGCTCCTCCGCCAGTTCCGTCGAGGCCCAGTAGGCGTAGTAGCAGACAGCCTCCATGCTGCGGTCGGAAAACTCGACCGCGGCCTCGGATGCGTAGGCCGTCCGCCTAAGGTGCAGGCAATCCTGGAAGCCCATGATGCCGAGGCCGACGGGCCGATGGCGAACGTTCGAGTTGCGCGCCTTCGGGACCGCGTAATAGTTGATGTCGATGACGTTGTCGAGCATGCGCATCGAC
>Ga0335084_10000490_pt1 | contig 33733 bp, 26 predicted proteins | sample Lox_Sample_44_FD_206721 | JGI IMG/M metagenome (GOLD analysis project Ga0335084, IMG submission 206721) | Soil microbial communities from Loxahatchee National Wildlife Refuge, Florida, United States - Lox_Sample_4.4 | ecosystem: Environmental > Terrestrial > Soil > Wetlands | place: USA...
GGGTTCTGGGAGGAGTACTTCGACCTCGCCACGATGTGGAAGAAGATCCAGGAGATCGTCGCGCGCGAGGAAGCCGGCGGCAAGGTCAAGATCTACGTCTCCGGCCCGCCCATTCTGTTCGCCTACTTCAACGAGGCGATGGGCACGATGGGCTACTTCCTCGCCGGCACCGGCATCATGATGATCTCGCTGCTGTGGTTCTATTTCCGCACCGTGCAAGGCGTGGTCATCCCCACCTTCTCGGCCCTGCTCAGCGCCGTGTGGGGCCTCGGGTTCGCCGGCCTGTTCGGCTACAGCCTCGACCCGCTGGTGATCGTCGTCTTCGTGCTCATCACCGCCCGCACGCTCAGCCATTCGGTGCAGTCGATGGAGCGCTACCACGAGGAATACTTCCGCCTCGGCGACAAGCACTCCGCGATCATCAAGTCGTATATCAGCCTCTACGCCCCGGCCATGGTGTCGATCATCGCCGATGGCCTCGCCATTCTGACCATCGCCGTCGCCACCATTCCGCTGATGCGCAAGCTCGCGTTCGTCGCCGGCTTCTGGATCATCTCGATCTTCGTCAGCGTCGTGACGCTGCACCCGATCATCCTCAGCTTCGTTCGGCCGCCGAAGGCCCACCGGCAGGACAACCTGTTCGACAAGGTCGCCAACTCGCTCGGCCGGCGCCTGGTGACGCTGGCGATCGGCAACATGCGCTACGTCGTGGTCCTCTTCTTCGTCATCACCATGGGCTTCGGGGTGTACTTCGCCCATCAATTGAAGACCGGCGACACCTCGCCCGGCATGGCGCTGCTCTATCCGAACCATCCGTACAACGTCGCCAACGCCACGGCGAACCGCTACTTCGTCGGCAACAGCCCGCTGGTCATCATTGCCGAAGGCAAGAAGCCGGGCGCGATCAAGGACGCCGAGACGCTCAACCAGCTCGACCTCTTCCAGCGCTACATGGAACAAGGCGAGGGCGCCGGCGGGTCGATGACCGCGACGACCATGCTGAAGACCATCTTCCGCGTCTTCCACGAGGGCGACCCGAAGTGGGAGATGCTGCCGACCCGCAACGACCACGTCGGCCAGCTGTTCTTCATGCTCACCGCCGGCACGCGCCGCGGCGAGCTCGACCGCTTCTTCTCGCCCGACTACACCAACGCGACGATCACGGTCTTCTACAAGAACTACGACCACGAGACGATCAAGGGGGCGATCGAGCGCGCCAAGGAGTACATCGCCACCCACACGCGCCCCGAGGACAGCGTGCGCTACCGGCTCGCCGGCGGGCTGTTCGGCATCCTCGCCGCGCAGATCGAGGAAGTGGACTGGTCGTATCGGGTCAACGTGCCGCTGATCTTCGCCGTCGTCTTTCTGCTCAGCTTTCTCACCTATTGGTCGGTGCTCGGCGCCCTGATCGTCATGCTGCCCTCGATCGTCGCCCAGCCGCTCACCGAGGCCGCGATGTACCTGATGGGCATCGACTTCAACATCAATTCGCTGCCCGTCGCCGCGATCGGCATCGGCATCGGCATCGACTACGGTTACTACGTGCTGAGCCGCATCGTGGAGGAGTACGAGATCACGCGCGACTTCGACGAAGCGAACCGGCGCGCCCTGACGACCACGGGCGAAGCCGTGATGTTCACCGGCGTCACCATCACCACCAGCATGGTGCTCTGGCTCTTCCACCCGCTCAAGTTCGAAGCGCAGATGGCGTTCCTCCTGATGATGCTGATGGTGTTCCACGCCATCGGCGCCCTGGTGTTCATCCCCGCCATGGTCTCGCTGCTGCGGCCGCGCTTCGCCACGGCCAAGGCCGACCAGCAACCGGTCCGCCTCGCCGTCGAAGCGTAGTCGAACGGCGCTCCGGAATGAACGCGGAGCTGTGCAGGCGGGGTTCAGCCGCAGCCGGCGAGGCCGCCGCTCCCGGCGCCGAGCGCGACCGGCGCTGACCGCGCCAGGCGTGCGCCGGGAGCGCCCCGCATGCAGTTCCGTCTCTCCGCCGCCGAGGAAGCCTTTCGCGCCGACGTCCGGGCGTGGCTGCAGGCCAACCTGCCGCGCGACCGGGGGGCCCCGGAGACCGCCGCGGAGAAGATCGCGGCGTCGAAGGCCTGGCAGGCGACGCTCTTCCGCGGCGGCTGGGCCGGCATCACGTGGCCGCGCGAACACGGTGGGCGCGGCGCCACGTTGGTCGAGCAGCTGCTCTTCAACGAGGAGTGCGCGGCCGCGAACGCGCCGGACAGCATCAACCTCTCGGTCGCGCTCGGCCTGGTCGGCCCCACCCTGATGGCGTGCGGCTCGCCGGAGCAGCAGGCGCGCTTTCTGCCGCGCATCCTGCGCGGCGACGACATCTGGTGCCAGGGCTTCTCGGAGCCCAATGCCGGCTCCGACCTCGCCGGGCTGAAGACGCGCGGCGAGGTGCGCGGCGACGAGGTGGTGGTGACCGGCCAGAAGATCTGGACCAGCTTCGCCCAGTACGCCGACTGGTGCATCCTGGTCGTGCGCACCAACCCCGACGCACCGAGGAAGCACGAAGGGATGAGCTTCCTTTTGGTCGACATGCACAGCCCCGGTATCACCATCCGGCCGCTGGTCGAGATGACCGGCGAAGCCTGGTTCAATGAAGTGTTCTTCGACGAGGTGCGCGTGCCGCGCGCCAACGTCGTCGGTCAGATCGATCGCGGGTGGGACGTGGTGGTCACCACCCTCGCCCACGAACGCGGCGGCACCGCCCCACACGCCCGCTTGCGCCGCGAACTGCACGCGCTGTTTGACCTCGCGCGCCGGAGCGGTGGGGTCCTCGGCCTGGCCGCCCACCACCCGGTGATGCGCCAGCACCTCGCCCAGCTCGCCATCGAGGTGCAGCTCGCGCGGGTGACCGCCTACCGCAACGTCACGGTCATGCAGCGCACCGGCCGGCCCGGCCCGGAGGGCTCGATTCTCAAGCTCTTCTGGAGCGAGCTCGAGCAGCGGATGATGGACACGGCGGGCGCGATCCTCGGCTCCTACGTCATGCTGGCGCGCGGCGACGCGCGCGCCGCCGACGACGGGATGTGGAACCGGGAGCTCCTGTGGACGCGGGCAGCCACCATCTACGCCGGGACGTCCGAGGTGCAGCGCAACATCATCGCGCAGCGCGTGCTGGGAATGCCGCGCCAGTGATGTAATGCTTCAACGGCGTGACCGGCGACCGGTTCGCGCGTGGCCGGTGGCCCGCGCGGGCGCCGCCGGTCGGAGGTCGACACATGCGGAGTGAGAGCGGAATCATCGATGTCTGGACGCAATACCTGTCCCCGACCCCGCCGGAGAAGCGCACACCCCAGGGCGAGAATGTCTTCCGCAACTACGGCCGCTTGGAGTGGTACCACAACGGGACCAACGTCGAGCAGATGCTCGAGGACATGGACCGCAGCGGCGTACGCACCGCCTGCCTGTCGGGGGAACCGGAATTCGTCCGCGAGGCCGTCCGGCGCCATCCCGACCGCTTCATCGGCGAGTACCACGCCAACCCCACCGACATCATGGGAGCCGTGCGCGGGCTGCAGGAACACGTCGAGAAGTACGGCTTCAAGGTCCTGCGCATCGAGCCGTTCATGTGGAGCAAACCGCCGACCGAGGCGTGCTACTACCCGCTCTATGCCAAATGCATCGATCTCGATGTGGCGTTCCAGACCCAGGTCGGTCACACCGGTCCGCTCTTCCCCTCCGAAACCGGCCGCCCGATCTACATCGACAAGGTTGCGCTCGATTTCCCGGAGCTGCGCATCATCTGCGGCCACATCGGCTGGCCCTGGACGGAGGAGATGATCGCCGTCGCGTGGAAGCACGCCAACGTCTTCATCGACACCTCGGCGCACGTGCCCAAGCACTATCCGCCGGCGTTCGTCCACTTCATGAAGACGTTCGGCAAGCACAAGGTCTGCTTCGCCACCGACTACCCGCTCCTGCCCTTCGACCGCGTCATCGCGGAGATCGACGGCCTCGGGTTGTCGGACGAGGTGCGAGCGCTGTTCCTGCACGACAACGCGCGACGGGCACTGAAGCTGCCCTGACCGCCACTCCCGCGGCCGCCGAGGCGCTCGGCAACGGCGGTCCGTTCTGGCTCTAGACGACAACGAGGACAACGATGGCCGACTCCCAAGCGATTCAATTCCGCATCGACGACCAGGTGGCGTGGGTGACCCTCAACCGACCGGACGCCCGCAACGCGATCAACGACGAGATGCGCGAGGAGCTGCTCGCCGTGCTCACCGACGCGCGCACCAACCTCGACATCCGCGCGCTGGTCCTGACCGGTGCGGGCAAGGGGTTCTGCACCGGCGCCGACCTCAGTCGGCGCGGCAGCGGACCGACCGGACCGGGGGCGGCGCGCGAGATGATGCGGACGCGCTCGCAGCGGTTGATCCGCGCTCTCTGGGAGCTGGAGAAACCAGTGATCGCCGCCGTCAACGGTGTCGCCGCCGGTCTCGGCGCGCATCTGGCGTTCGCCGCCGACCTGATCATCGCCGCCAGCGAGGCGCGCTTCATTGAGGTCTTCGTCCGCCGCGGCATCGCCGTCGACGGCGGCGGTGCGTACCTGCTGCCGCGGCTGATCGGTCTGGCGAAAGCCAAGGAGCTGATCTTCTTCGGCGACGATCTGGGGGCGGAAGACGCGCTCCGCATCGGGCTGATCAACCGGGTCGTGCCGGCCGAGGAGTTGCCCGCCGCGACCAAGCAGTGGGCCGAGCGGCTCGCTCACGGTCCCACCTACGCGATCGGCATGTCCAAGCGCCTGCTCAATCGCTCCCTCGATTCGGACCTCGAGACGGCGCTCGACGAAGAGGCGATGGTCCAGTCACTGGTCACGCAGTCGGACGACAGCAAGGAAGGACTGCTGGCGTTCGCCGAACGCCGGCAGCCGGCGTTCAAGGGGCGGTAGCCGGATTCATCCGGCGCGACCGCCCACCGCCGCGCGCCCCGCCCTACGTACGCTCGTAGCGCCAAGCGTCGTCGCGGATCCACAGTCGGTGCCGGGGCCCGGGGCGCTCGAGGTCGCCGTCAACATAACCGGCGTCCCCGGCATACAGGGTGACGGCGCCGCCCTCGATCGGGCACAGGCGGGGCTCGAAGGTCTCGACCGGACCGCGGGCGAACGCGGCGAACGCCGCCGCGGCACTCGCATGCGAAGCCAGCGCCGTGATGGTCACGAAGGTCGGCGGCGGCAGCTCGATCGACCCGGCGCGCTGCGCCGCCAGCGCCGCCGCCGGCTTCATCCAGCTGTGGTCGCGGATCTCGCCCCCGTCGACCTCGACCGGCGTGTCGCCGCCGAGGCCGGCGAAGAACCAGGTGTCGAAGCGCTTCGGCAGCGGCGTCGGGGTGATCCAGCGGGAAACGAGCACCAGCGCGCTGGGGTCCAGCCGCAGCCCCGCTTCCTCGTGCGCCTCGCGCACCGCCGCGTGACGCGCCGCCGTCACCACGTCAGCTCCGCCGGCGTCGTAGTCCGCCGGATCCAGGCGACCGCCAGGAAACACCCACGCACCGCCGTGAAACGCCAACTGCGCGCTCCGCCGCACCAGCAGGACTTCACAGCCCTCGCTGCCGTCGCGCAGCAGCACGACGGTTGCGGCCGGATGCGCGATCGCCGGCTGCGTTTCACTCATGTGCCCCCCTAACAGGCCGGCCGATAGGAATGCCAGAGTTCCGAGCGCCGCATGCGACCCGACGCGACGCGAACCCGTGGCTGTGCAACAGCGACTGGATTCGTCCCCCGGAAGCCAACCCGCTGCGGCCGCTAAGTGCGTATGGACACTGCGCTTCCACGCCTGTTGGGGAGAGGGAAAAAATCGTGTGAATGAATCCGCCGGGGCTCGCGTCTACACCACCAGATAGCGACGAGCGGACCCCCCTCCGCTTGCTATCCGCGCGAGCACACAAACCGTACCGCTTGCGCACTCCTCCCCCCATGCCGGCAGCCAGCCCCCCCTGGCTGCCGGTTTCTTTTTGGCTCCGAGGGCCTGGCGTCAATTCGGTGACGCGGCGCAGCAAATTGTTGAATGCACTGCGTTAAGGTGCGGCGTTAGGCAGCGCGAAACTCCGGGTGGAAGAAGCAGTCGGCCGACGGCACCAGCCACATGGTCTCGGCTTTGCGCCGCCACGTGCCCACCCGGGCGGACCATTGACGGAGCTCGGGATCCTGCTGCCGGCGGTCGAACAACCGGCAGAGCAGCCGGAAGTCCGGGGCCGCCCAGAGCAGAACCGCTTCGTCGCTGCGCATCGGCACGGCGTAGGCGCCCATCAAGGTCAGACCGCGCGCCTCGAGCACGGGCTTCAGCGTGTCGCCCACTGCCGCGAGGTACGCGTCGCGTCGCCCGGACCGCAACCGCGCCACCGTGTGCACACACACCCTCGCTTTGAGCCCGCGCTCGCACAGCGCATCGCGGGTGGGGCTGTAGGCCGTGGGCTCGAGGATGCGGTCGAAGCCGCCGCTGCGCCACTCGGTCGCCTTCGCCCACCACGGCGCCAGCTCGGCGTCGATCCGGGCGGGGAGGAACTGTCGATCGAGTGCCTCCGCCCACTGGTCCCAGCCGTCCATCTCCCACAGGTTCACGACCCGCGGCCAGCGGTGAGTACTCCCGATCACCTTCCACGTGCCCACCAAACGCGAGATGGCCTCGCGCTCCGAATGGCGCGCCCGCTCGGCGACGCTGGCGAGGTACGGTGCCTGTCCGGTCCCAACGATGTCGATGACCTCGTGCAGGTACAGCATGACGGCGCGGAGACTCGAAGATCACCGCCGGAAAGTCAAAGCGCTCATCGCGTCGACACACCACGACACGGACGCACACTGGCTGCGGCTCATCCCGCGAGGCGCGGTGCCCGCTGCGCGTTGACAGGGCCGACGAGGGGCTGGTATCGCGGCTAACGCTCGTTAGCCACGACCATGCCCGACCGCCCGACAACTCCCGACACGAGCGCTCCGCCGCCGACCGTCGCCGCCGCCATCCGCGCTCGTGCCGCGGACAGCGCCGAGCGGGTCTTCTTGTACGACGGCAGCGCCCGCTGGACCTTCGCCGAGACCTATCGCACCGCCTGCCGCTACGCGGCGTTCTTTCAGGGCCGGCGCACCCCCGGGCGGCCGTTCCACGTCGGCGTCTTGATGGACAATCTGTCCGCCTTCGTGTTCGCCGAGCTCGGCTGTGCGCTGGCCGGGGCCGCGCTGGTCGGCCTCAACCCGACCCGCAGCGGCAGCGCGCTGGCGCGCGACGTCGAGCACGCCGATTGCCAGATCGTGTTGGTGGAAGGGCGCTACGTCGAGCAGCTCGGCGCGGCCATCGGCACCGACAGCGGCGTGCAGATCTTCACCGTCGAGGGTACGCCGCCGGGGCGCTGGCCAGCGCTCGAGGACGCACTCGCGGCGGTCGACGCCGCCGACCCGCATGTGCCGGTCGATCCCTCGGCCCTGCTGATGATCGTCTTCACCTCGGGCACGACCAAAGCCCCCAAGGGTGTCCTCAACAGCCAGGGCCGCCTGACGATGCTCGGGTGGGGCGCGTCTCAGCACATGTGCCACTTCACCCCCGACGACGTGGTGTACTGCGCGATGCCGCTCTACCACGCCAACGCGCAGGTTCTGGCCTTCGCGCCGCCGCTCATCGCCGGGGGCGGCCTGGCGCTCGCACGGCGCTTCAGCAAGAGCGCGTTCCTGGCCGACGTCCGCCGCTACGGCGCGACGCTGTTCAACTACGTCGGCAATCCGCTCGCTTACATCATGGACACGCCCGAGCAGCCCGACGACGCCGACAACCCGCTGCGCCTCGCATACGGCAACGAGGCGCCGCGCCAGTACATCGCCGCCTTCGCGCGCCGCTTCGGCTGCGAGGTGATCGACGGCTACGGGGCCAGCGAGGTCGGGGTCGGCTTCTCGCGCACCGCCGACGATCCGCCGCGCAGCCTCGGCCGCGCCCCGGGCGTGAAGATCATCGGCGAGGACGGCCGCGAGTGCGCCGAGGCGCGCTTCGACGACGCCGGCCACCTGCTCAACCCCGATGCCGCCGTCGGCGAGATCGTCAACACCGGCGGCCGCTTCCTGTTCGAAGGCTACTACAAGGATGACGAGGCGACGCGCGAGCGGACGCGCAACGGGTGGTTCCACACCGGTGACCTCGGCTACATCGACGCCGACGGCTACATCTACTTCGCCGGCCGTGACGCGGAGTGGCTGCGGGTCGGCGGGGAGAACTTCCTCGCCCGTCCGATCGAGGACGTGTTGGCCCGCCACCCGGATGTGATGCTGGCGACGGTCTACGGCGTCCCCGACCCCGATGCCGGCGATCAGGTGATGGCCACGATCACCCTGCAGCAGGGCGCGCTGTTCGACGCCGAGGCCTTCGCCCGCTTCATCGACGGCGAGGATCTGCCGGCGCGTTGGCGGCCGACCTTCATCCGCGTCGCTGCGGATGTGCCCACCACCCACACCAACAAGATTCTCAAGCGCGCGCTGCGCCGCGAGAAGTTCCTCATCGATCGGATCGCCGACCCGGTCTACTGGCGCCAGCGCGGCGCCGCCGGTTTCCGGCGCTTCACCGCCGACGATCTCAGCACCCTGCGCGAGCGCTTCGCGCGCGCGGGGCATGCCGATCGCTTGGACCCATGAGGTCGATCCGGCGCACGCACGAGGCGAGGGCAGAATGACGACGCCGCACGGCTACACGTTCGCGCCGATCAAGATCGGCGCCCTGATCGACATGGACATGGGTACGAAGGACGATTTCCTCGCCGCGCTCCGCTTTGCGTTCGACGAGGCCTACGAGGCCAAGGTGATCACGCGCCAGGTCGATCTGGTCGTCAAGGAAGCCATCGGCCTGCCGCGCCTGGAGGCCAAGAACACGATCGACGGCTACCTCGAGCTGGCGCGCGCCGGCGTCCTCTGCACCATCGGCCCGCTGATCACCGACAACTCGCTGGCGCTGGCGCCGGTGATCAACGCCACCGGCGTGCCGGCGGTGACGTGGACCGGCACCGACCGCTATTTCGGCGAGTTCTGTTTCAATCTGGGGAACGGCGGCCTCGCCGAGGAAGCCACGATGATGGCGACCTGGATCCGCCGGCGCGGCTACAAGACCGTCGGGATGATCCACGAGATCAGCCCCGGCGGCATCGAGTACGCCACCAACTTTCGCTATGCGGCCGCGCGCGAGGGGCTCGACATTCTCATCGAGTCGTACACCACCCAGATCCCCGACGACCTCGAAGCCATCCTGCGCAAGATCCGCGACCAGGAACCGGACTGCCTCGCCTATCTCGGCTACGGTTATCCGACCATCCTGATGGCCCCCATGTTCACCCGCCTGGCCTGGAATCCGCCCCGCGTCATGACCACGGCGTTCCAGTTCTGCTACGCCAAGCCCGAGTGGATGGCCGCGCTCGAAGGATGGTACGGCATCGATCAGATGTGCGAGGACAACCCGCGCCTGCGACCGATGTTCGATCGCTTCGCGGCCCGCATCGGCAAACGGCGCGATCATACGGTCACGGCGCTCAGCTACGACACCGCGCGCCTCATCGCCGAGGGTATCGCGCGCGCCAACCTGTTGACCCCGAAGGGTCTCAAGGAAGGCCTCGAGAAGGTGCGCCTGCTGCCGGCCGTGAACGGCGGGCCGCGCACCCACATGAGCCTGGGCCCCTACGATCACAAGGCATACAAGGGTGATTGGCTCGTGGTGCGGAAGATCGAAGGGGGCAAGACCGTGTTCGTCGAGCTGTACGAGCCGTGACATGCGGCATCACGAGTACGCCATCGAGCTCCCGTTCGCCGCGGCCCGGCTCTGGGCGCTCTTTCAGCGCTACGATCTGTGGAAGGAGTATGCGCCGGCGGTGCTCGACGTCGAGGTCGTCTATCCGGGCGATGCCGACGGCAACGGGCTGGTGCGCAAGGTGATCTACCCGCTGCCCTTCGGCCGGCGCGGCGAGTCGTTCGAGCTGGTCAAGAACGTGCGCCCCGCCCGCAGCTACGACTACCTCATGCTGCGCGGGGGTCTGAGCGGCTCGGTCGCGCTCGAACCGCTGGCACCGAACCGCACCCGGCTGCGCTTCCGGGAGTCGTTCCACATGCACACGCCGATCCTGCGCTGGTTCGAAGGGCCGATCTACCGCTTCATCAACCGCAAGAACGAGGAGTCGATGCGCGGCGCGGCGGCATGGCTGGAGCGGCATCCGGAATTTCATCCCGAGCTGAACGACCGGGAATGACGACGTCGCCACGTAGGACGCCCGCGGCGCGCAGCGGGAGACGGCGAGCTCGTCTGCGGCCCGCTCCTTCGACGGCCAGGAAGGCAGCATCGCTCGGCAACTCGATGCTCCTGCCGACGACGCCGGCGTTTCTGCACCTGCAAGCGCGCCGGCGGCGTGAGCAGGGCGGGCTGATTTTCCGCGAGCGGCGCATCCCGTACGGCGAGCTCGCGGCGGCCGTCGACGGCCTGGCCACCTGGCTCGCCGCGCGCGGCGTGGGGGCGGGCCAGCCCGTTGGGGTGATGGCCAACAACGAGCCGGCCATGGTCGCGGCGACCTACGCGGTGTGGGGGCTCGGCGCGGTGAGCGTCCCCGTGTCGACCCGCTCGACCGTGGCCGAGACGGCGCAGCTCCTGACCCACGCGCGCGCGACGGCGCTCATCGCCGACGCGGCGCGCGCCGACGTCGCACGCGACGCGGCCGCCGCCGCCGGCGTGGCGGCGTTTGCCGTCGACCCCGACCTGCCGCTGCGGCCGCGCGCCGCGCGCCGCGGCCGATCGCTGGCGCGGCAGAGCGCCGCGCGAGCGCCGCGGCCGCACGACCTCGCCGTCCTCGCGTACACGTCCGGAACCACCGGGGCGCCGAAGGGCGTGATGATCCCCCATGCCAACCTCCTGTGGTCTGCGCTCGCGTGCGCGTCGGCGCGCGGCGACCACGCGGACGGCGTCGGGGCGAGCATCAGCCCGCTCACCCATACGCCGGTCTTCGTCTCGCACCTGCTCTGCCGCGTCTTGTCGGGCGCCACGACCGTCCTGCTGGAGCGATTCGACGTCGCCGGAGTCCTCGAAACCGTCGCGCGCTTCGGGGTGACCGACCTGCCGTTGATCGGCGGCATGGTGTTCGACGTGGTGGCGATGGGCGATGTGCCCGAGGCGGTGCGGCGCAGCGTACGCAAGGTCAGCGTCGGGGGTGCGCCGACGCCGATGGGGGCCAAGCGCGAGCTCGGCCGCATCTTCGCCGGCGCCGAGATCATCGAGGCGTACGGCCAGACCGAGTCGACCGACGGGGTGACCATGGCGCGCGGCACCAGCGTGTTCGACCGGCCGGGGACGATCGGCGCCGCCAACCCACACGTGCTGGTCGCGGTGCGGCGGACCGACGGTCGCCTCGCCGGCGCCGACGAGGAGGGCGAGATTGTGATCGGCGGCCCCACCGTCATGACCGGCTACTACCGCGACCGCGCCGCCACCGACCGGGCCGTCCGCGGCGGATGGTTGCACACCGGCGACCGCGGGCGCTTCGACGCCGACGGATTCTTCTACCTCGCCGGTCGGCTAAAAGACGTGATCATCACCGGCGGCGAGAACGTCTCGCCGGTCGAGGTCGAGGACGTTCTGCGCGCGCACCCCGACGTGGAGGACGTCGCCGTGATCGGGACCCCGCATCCCAAATGGGGCGAGCAGGTCACCGCCGTGATCGTCGCCCGCGGTGGCGCCCAGCTCGACGGCCGGACGATCGCCGCGTTCGCCGCCGAGCGGCTGGCCGGCTTCAAGAAGCCGCGCCGCGTCGAGTTCGTCGAGGCCCTGCCGCGCAACGCGGCGAAGAAGGTCATGACGAGCGTGCTCAAGCAGCGGTTTGGAGGCGGCGCCGAATCGGCATAGGCCGGCCGCGAGCGACCACCGCCCAACAGCTCGAGGACTGCTGACATGCCTGACGAGACGATTCTCTACGAGGTCCGCGACAGCATCGCGGCCATCACCTTCAACCGGCCCGACGCCCGCAACGCGCTGCTGCCGGAGATGAACGATCGGCTGCCGGCGCTGGTCGATCAGGCCGAAGCCGACCCCGCCGTCCGTGTGATCGTCCTCACCGGCGCTGGCGCGGCGTTCTCCGCCGGCGCGGATCTGAAGATGGTCGGCCGGCCCGACCGCTTGGGACGCAGCGCGCTGGTTGGGCGGGAACGCGCCCTGCACGGCGCCGCCGTGGTCGAGCGCCTGCTGCGGCGCGAAAAGCCGATGCTCGCCGCCGTCAACGGCGTCGCGGCCGGAATGGCGTGCTCGTTCGTCCTCGCCTGCGACTTCGCCCTTGCCGCCGCCACCGCTCGCTTCGCGTTCAGCTTCGTCAAGATCGGCTTCGTTCCGGACTCCGCCTGTTCGTGGCTGCTGCCGCGACGGGTCGGCTTGGCCAACGCCCAGCGCATCTGCCTGACCGCCGAGCCGGTCGGCGCCGCCGACGCGCTCCGCCTCGGCCTGGTCACCGAGGTGGTCCCCGCCGCCGAGCTCGCCGCGCGCGCCCGTGCCGTCGCGGCCTCCATCGCTGCCCAAGCGCCGCACGCGGTGCGCATGGCGCGCGGTCTGCTCGATCGCGCGTCGATCTCCGGTTTGCGCGAAGCGATCGAAGCCGAAGCCCTGGCGCAAGGCGTGCTCGGCGAGACTGCCGATCACCAGGAAGCCGTGCGGGCGTTCGTCGAGAAGCGCCCGCCGGTGTTCACCGGCAAGTGATGGAGACGCTCGGCGCATTCCTCGACGCGGTCACCGCCGCCGCGCCCGAACGAGAGGCGGTGGCGTGGGCGCCGACCGATCGCGTCACCGCCCGCCTGAGCCGCGCGGCGCTGCGCGCCGCCAGCCGGACCGCGGCGAAGAAGCTCGTCTGCGCCGGGGTGACCAAGGGCACACGCGTCGGCCTGTTGTGCCCCAACCGTCTCGAGTGGCTGCCGCTCGCCTTCGGCGCGCTGCGCGTGGGCGCCGTCCTGGTGCCGTTCTCCACCCTGTGGAAGCGGGACGAGATCGCCTACGGCCTGACGCACGGCGACGTCGCCCTGCTGCTCACCGTCCCGCGCTTCCTCAAGCACGACTACGTCGACCGCCTCTACACGATCGCCCCGGCGCTGCGCGGCGGCGACGGCCCGCTGCTGGCACCCGAGGTGCCGGGGCTGCGGCGCGTGGTGCTGCTCGACGATCGGGCAGCGGGCATGAGCCGCTGGGACGAGTTACCGGAGTCGGTCGACGACGCGGTGCTCGACGCGCTCGAGCGCAGCGTGTCACCAACCGATCTCGCCACCATCTTCTTCACCTCCGGCACGACGGCGCAGGCAAAGGCCGTGGTGCACAACCACGCGGCGGTGACCACCTCATCGCGCCGCATCGGCGAGTGCCTCGGCGTGACGCCTGACGATGCGTGGTGGGGCCACATGCCGCTCTTCTGGAGCGGCGGCTTCATCCTCGGCGCGTTGTCGACCCTGGCCGGGGGCGGCCGGTTGGTGCTGCAGGAAGTCATCGAGCCCGGCAGCGCCCTCGCACTGCTCGAGGAAGAGCGGTGCACGATCATGGCCGGATGGCATCAAGGCGGCCCCCTGCTCGCTCACCCCGACTTTCCGCGCCGCCGGCTCGCCCTCTGCAAAGGCACCTACCACGCACTCGCCCCGAAGCTGATGGGGCCCGCCCACCAGACGATCGGCGTCTACGGCATGTCCGAGACCGCCACCTGCGTCACCGCCGCGCGCTTCGACGATCCGGAGCCGGTGCGCACCGGGACCTTCGGCCGCCCACTGCCGGGAATGGAGGTCCGGATCGCCGATCCCGACACCGGTGCCGCACTGGCTCCCGGCGAGCCCGGCGAGATTCTGGTCAAGGGCTCGACGCTGATGGAAGGCTACTACCGCGTCCCGCGCGCCGCGACCTTCACCGCGGAAGGGTTCTTTCGCACCGGCGACCGCGGGTACATCGGCGCGGACGGGACCCTGCACTTCGCCGGCCGCATCAAGGACGTGATCAAGACCGCTGGCGTCAACGTCGCCGCGGTCGAGGTCGAGGAGGCGCTGGCGCGCCATCCGGCCGTGCAGACGGCTCACGTCGTGGGCGTGCCCGACCCGACTCGCGGCGAGAACATCGCGGCGCTGGTCGTGCTGCGGCCGCATCAGCAGACCTCCGCCGAGGATCTGCGCACGTTCTGCCGCGAGGCCCTGGCGAGCTACAAGGTCCCCCGCCACTTGTTCGTCGTCGGCGAGGGCGAGGTGCCGCGCACGGCGACCGGGAAGGTGGAGAAGGCGGCACTGCGCCGCGCAGCGGAGGCGCTGGTGGCCCGCACGGGCGCCGGCAAATCCGTGTAACCCGCTGATCCGCCTCGTCCAAATCGATTGTGGAAACCGCCGCGGAACCGGCCGCGTGGCGCACGCCTTGTGGCGACCCCTGAGGGTCACTAGACTGCCGCTCAGCATCCCAATCGAGGAGGACGCCATGAGTCAGACCTACTACGGTGGTGAGATCAGCCGGCCGGCGACGCTCGAGGTGAGCGGCCGCGCGACGTTCATCGCCCGCACCTACACGCACCTGCTCGGCGCGATCGCGCTGTTCCTGGCCATCCAGGTCGCGCTGTTCCAATCCGGGCTCGCGCCGTCGATCGCGCGGGCGATGTTGAGCGTCAACTGGCTGCTGGTGCTCGGCGCCTTCGTAATCGTGAGCTGGCTCGCCAGCTCGGCGGCGGCAACGGCAACGTCGCTGCCCGCGCAGTACGCCGCGCTGGCCGGGTTCGTGACCGCCGAAGCGTTCATCTTCGTGCCGATGCTGTACATCGCCAACGCGGTAGCCCCCGGCGCCATTCAGAGCGCCGGCCTGCTCACCGCCATCGGCTTCGGCGGCCTCACCGCGATCGCGTTCGCTACCCGCAAGGACTTCTCCTTCCTCGGCGGGATGCTGCGCTGGGCGTTCGTCGTCGCGCTGCTCGCCATCGTCGGCGCGGTGCTGTTCGGCTTCCAGCTCGGCACCTGGTTCTCGGTCGCCATGGTCGGCCTCGCCGGCGCGGCCATCCTGCACGACACGTCGAACGTGCTGCTCCGCTTCCCGGAAGACCGCTACGTCGCCGCGGCGTTGCAGCTGTTCGCGTCGGTCGCGCTGATGTTCTGGTACCTGCTCCGCTTGTTCACCGGCAGCCGCCGCTAGCAACCCGCGCGCTCCCGGCGCGTCGTCGAACGCGCTGGTCATCTCGTCCGCGTCGGGCGCCGGGCGAGAGGACCGCTTCGACGTCGGTGGCGGAGTGGCCGGCCAACGACCGCATGAAGACCATCCTCGTTCCCGTCGACTTCTCGCCCGTCACGGCTCGGGTCGTCGAGCAGGCGGCGGCGCTCGCGCAGTCCTTCTCGGGCGCCCTCTGGCTGCTGCACGTCGCCGCGCCGGATCCCGACTTCGTCGGCTACGAGACCGGACCGGACGAAGTGCGCCAGCAGGTCGCGCACGAGATGCGCGACACCCACCGCCAGCTGCAGGAGGAGGCCGCCCGACTGCGCGGGCGCGGTATCGATACCACCGCGCTGCAAGTCCAGGGGCCGACGGTCGAGACCATCCTGCGCGAGGCCGAGCGCTTGCGGGCCGACCTCATCGTCCTCGGCTCGCACGGCCACGGGCCCCTGCACCGCGCCCTGCTGGGCACCGTGAGCGAGGGCGTCCTGCACCGGAGCGCGCGCCCGGTGCTGATTCTGCCCGCGCGCGCGGCGCGTTGACTCGCCCCTTGCCATGCCGGTCGTCTCACGCCCACACGCAACGATTCACTACGAGGTCCACGGGGACGGGCCGCCGCTCGCCTTCGCGCACGGGGCCGGCGGCAACACGCTGGTCTGGTGGCAGCAGGTGTCCCACTTCGCCCAGCGCTACCGCGTGCTGACCTTCGACCACCGTGGGTTTGGGCGCTCGGGCTGCGAAGCCGGCCACGAGCAGGCCCGCTACTTCGCCGGTGACCTTGCGGCGGCGCTCGACGATGCCGGCATCGCGCGCACCGCGCTGGTCTGTCAGTCGATGGGCGGCTGGACCGGGCTGCAGCTAGCGCGACAGGAGCCGAGCCGGGTCGCGGCATTGGTCCTCTCGGGCACGCCGGCCGGCATCTTGACGCCAAAGGTGCTCGACGCCCTGCGTACCGTCGTCGCCGCCGCCCCGCAGTTCGAAGGTACCGCGGCGTGGAATCAGCCGCACCCGGCGCTGGCCGCCGACATCTTCGAGCGCGACCCCGACCGCGGCTTCCTGTACGCGCAGCTCGCGGCACTCAACCCGCCGGGTGCGCTGGCCCGACTGGCGCTCGCCGAAGTCATGACCGAGCCGGGCGCGCTGGCGGATTGGTCGATCCCCACCCTGTTGATCGGCGGCGAGCACGATCGCCTGTTCGCACCGGCGGCACTGGAGGAGGTCGCGGCCGCGATCCCCGGTGCGCGCTTCGTCCGCATCCCGCGCGTCGGCCACTCGCCGTACTTCGAGGCCCCCGACGCGTTCAACCGCGCGGTGGCGGAGTTCCTCGCGGCCCATTGGCGGTAGACGCTGCGGTGCGGTTGACGAGGTGACGCCAGTTGAACCGCATGCCCGTCCAGCATATGGCTGAGCGGGTTCGCGTCCCGAGGAGGTGGAGATGGCACCGCGTGTCCTGCTCGTGCACCCCAGCCCGCTGATCTTTTCCGAGATCTTCCTGCGCCTCGAGCCGCTCGGCGTCGAATGCGTCGCCGCGGCGCTGCAGGCGGCGGGGTACGACGTGCGCCTCATCGACCTCCAGGTGCTGTCGACCAAGGACCTGCGCGACACGTTGAAGTCGTGGCAGCCGGATGCGGTCGGCTTCTCGGTCAACTACCTGGCCAATGTCCCGGAGGTCGTCGACCTGGCCAAAGAGGTCAAGGCGGCGCTGCCGCGCACGCGGGTGTTCGTCGGCGGGCACAGCGCATCGTTCGTCGCCGAAGAGATGCTCAAGCACGCCGACGGGGCGATCGACTGCGTCATTCGCGGCGAGGGCGAGAGCGCCGCCGCGCAGATGCTGGAGGCCTTCGCCGGCGACGCGAGCGTGCAGAACATTCCCGGCATCGTCACCGCCGACGGGTTGGGCCCGCCGCCGCTGCTGCTGCCGACGCCGGAGAAGCACATGCCGGCGCGGCATCTCACCAGCCGGCGGCGCAAGTACTTCATCGGCGAGCTCGACCCCTGTGCGTCGATCGAGTTCACCCGCGGGTGTCCGTGGGATTGCAACTTCTGCAGCGCCTGGACGTTCTACGGCCGCAGCTATCGGAAGTTCGATGCCGCGGCCGCCGGCGAGGACCTGGCGAGCATCCGGGAGCCGAACGTCTTCATCGTCGACGACGTCGCCTTCATCCGTCCCGAGCACGGCATGGCCATCGCCGACGAGGTCGAGAAGCGCGGCATCCAGAAGCGCTACTACCTCGAGACCCGCGCCGACGTGCTGCTGCGCAACCGCGAGGTGTTCGAGCGTTGGACGCGCCTGGGCCTGCGCTACATGTTCGTCGGCGTCGAGGCGATCGACGAGGAGGGCCTGAAGCGCTTCCGCAAGCGCGTGGTGATGAGCGAAAACGACGCCGCCCTGCAGGTCGCGCGCGACCTCGGCATCGTGGTCGCCATCAACATCATCGCCGACCCGGACTGGGACGAGCACCGCTTCGAGGTCGTGCGCCAGTGGGCCCTGGAGGTGCCGGAGATCGTCAACATGACGATCAGCACGCCCTACCCGGGCACCGAGATCTGGCTCACCGACGCGCGCCGCTTCACCACCCGCGACTACCGCCTGTTCGACGTGCAGCACGCCGTGCTGCCGACGCGGATGCCGCTGCGCAAGTTCTACCAGGAGTTCGTGAAGACGCAGGACGTGCTCAACAAGAAGCACCTGGGCTGGCAGGCGGTGTACGACGTCTTCGGCATCACCATGCGCCTGCTCGCCAAAGGGCAGACCAACTTCCTCAAGATGCTGTGGAAGTTCAACGAGGTGTACAGCGTCGACCGGCTCATGCGCGACCACGAAGGGCGGGTCACCTACCCGATCGGCCTGCCTGCCGTGTCACACCGAACGGCCGGCGTGCGGCCGTCGGCAGCCGAGCTGTACATTCACCACCCGACGGCCGTCGCCGCGTCGGCGTAGACATCCCCGCACCAGCACCGCCCAGCGATTCGTTCGTCTGGGTCGGCGAATGGCCGACCGCCGGGCCGCGACGATCGTCCTGCCAACTCCCGCGCCGCCGTGATAGGGCAGCGCTGGGGGAACATGCGGCGAATCGGGCAGCTCGCGCTGGTACTATTGGGTCTCTGCACGGGCCCGGAAGCACGTGCGGCCAGAGACCTGACGACGGTCAACGTCGTCGTCAACCAGGCAGGCTACCTGCCCGCGGACCAGAAGATCGCGTTGGTCGAGACCAACCGCGACCTGATCGGCGCCGGCGCCGTGGCGCGCGTCCTCGCGCAGCCCGGCGGGACGCCGGCGCTGCCCGATCTGCCGGTCGCCGTCGACCGCCGGCGCTACGGCAACTTTCGCCACCAGTACGTCGTCGACTTTTCCGCGCTGAGCGCCCTCGGCACCTATGTGATCGAGATCCGCGACGGCAGCGACGCGCTGATCGCGACGTCGCCGCCGACGGCGGTTGCCGCCGACCCGTGGTCGCCGCTGCTCGCCCTCGATCTCCGCTTCTTCGGCGTGCAGCGCTCGGGCAACATGGCGCCGCTCATCCACGCGCCCAGCCATCTCGACGACGGCGTCGCGGTCGGCGGCTCGGACGACGGTCTGCCGGTCGATCTCGCCGGCGGCTGGTACGACGCCGGCGACTACATCAAGTTCTCGCTCACCATCGCCTATGCGTCGTTCATGCAGCTCTTCGCCCTGCGCGAGCTGGCGCCCGCCGACCTCGACCCGTCCCTCCGCGCGGCGATCCGCAGCGAAGCGCGCATCGGCCTCGCGTACCTGCTCAAGGCCCATCCGACGCCGACCGCGTTCTACTTCCAAGTCGCCGACGCGCGCGACCACGACGTCCCCTTCCGCCTGCCCGAGGACGACACCGCGTACGGCGGGCCGCGTCCGGCCTACTACGGGCTCGGCGCCAACACCGCCGGCAAGGCTGCGGCGGCGCTCGCGCTCGGCGCCATTGAGTGGGCCGGCGACGATCCGACGTTCGCCGCCGCCTGCCGGACCGCGGCCGAGGAGGTCTACGCGCTCGGCAAGGCGATCGCGGACGGAACCTCGACCGACCCCAAGCACGCGCTGCTGGTGAGCTGCGTGGAGACGCCCGCGGAATACGCCGCGAACCGGCTGAACTGCGACTTCTACAACGAAGACTCGTGGCTCGACGATATGACGGTCGGCGCGATCGAGCTGTACGAGGTCACCGCGACGGCGCAGTACCTCACCGACGCGGTGGCCTTCGGCGCCCAGCTCGAGGCCGCCTATGCCTCGCTCGGCCTCCTCAACCTGCACGACGAGGCCTTCTACAAGCTCTACCCGCACCTGCCGGCGAGCGGGACGTTCTCGCAGGCGGACGTGCTCGCCCAGCTGCAGATCGACGCCGACCGGGTCCGCAAGCGCGCCGCCCAGGATCGGTACAATGCCGGCCAGAAGCGGTTCCTGTGGGGATCGGCCGCCGACATGTCCGGCGATGCCGTCACCTGCCTCTTGGTCAGCAAGCTCACCGGCGATCCGGTCTGTCGGCAGACCGCGCACTGGCAGCTCGACTTCCTCCTCGGACGCAACCCGTTCGGCGTCAGCCTGCTGGCCGGTGCCGGCGCCGTCTATCCGCTTCACCCGCACCATCAGGTGGCCACCCTGCTGCCGGCGGCCTGGTACGCTCCCGGCAGCGTCATCGGCTCGCTCGCCGGCGGCTTGGCCCGGAAGAGTCAGTATCCGTTCCGCTCGGACCCCGACTTGAAGACGGCCGTTCTCGGCGACACGACGAGCCCGTTCGCACCGTTCGAGAACAACCGCTTCCAGTACCACGACATCCGCGAGGACTACGTCAGCAACGAGCCGTCGCTCGATGCGAACAGCAATCTGCTGGCCGCGGTGCTGGGCATGATGGAGTAGCCGGCAGGCCTGCCCCGGTGCAGCAAAATCGCGCCGGCGCGCTTCTTCTCGATTGCGGAGCCACCGACGTTGTGCAAGGTAACCCGCCCGAGGAGAGGGGTTCTAATGGCCAGTCGTATGCTGTGTCTTGGCGGCAGCAAGGCTCGAGCTGCGATATTGCTCGTTTTCGCGCTCTCTGTCGTCCAGGCGTGTGGCGGCGGCGGCGATGGGGGTGGAGGAAGCGGGACATCCGGTCAGACCAGTTGGGTCCACCACTGGAATGAGCTCGCCGTCAACGCCAGCGGTCTGGATCACACGCCCGTCGCGCCGGGTGAAAATCGGATCTTCGGCGAGCAGCTTGGCCCCGCGCGTGCCAGCCGTGCGATGGCCATCGTCCACGTTGCGGTCTTCGAAGCGGTCAACGCCATCGACGGCAGCTATCAGAGCTACGTTGGTCTGGAGCGCGCGCCCGCCGGCGCGTCGATGAAGGCAGCCATCGCACAGGCCGCACATGACACGTTGGTGGCGCTGTTTCCGTCGCAAGCCCCACAGTTCGACGATGAGCTGGCTTCGGATCTCGATCACGTGGGCGGCGGGCGCAGCAAGGACGATGGCATCGCCCTCGGTGCGAGCGCCGCGGCCGCGATCCTCGCCCTGCGCGCCAACGACGGCTCGGCGCGCTCCGAACCGGTGCTCGGCGTCGACTTCATCACCAGCGACGAGCCCGGAATGTGGCGGCAGGATCCGATCAGCAAGCTCCCCAAGGCCTTGGGCGCCTACTGGGGCGACGTCACGCCGTTCGTCATGGAATCCGCCCAACAGTTCCGCGTCCCACCCCCGCCGGCCATCGACAGCCCCGAGTACGCCGCCGCATTCGACGAGGTGAAGAGTCTGGGGGGCGACGGCGTGATCACCCCGACGGTACGCAGCGAGGAGCAGACACAAATTGGGACCTTCTGGGCTTACGACGGCACGCCGAGCTTGTGCGCACCGCCCCGGCTGTACAATCAGATCGTGTCTCACATCGCCGACCAGGAGAAATTGGACGTCGTCCAGCTGGCGCGCCTGCTGGCCCTGGTGAACGTCGCGATGGCGGACAGCGGGATCGCGGTTTGGGAGTCGAAGTTCTTTTATCAATTTTGGCGTCCGGTGACCGGCATCCGAGAGTCGGACGAAGGCACGGGCCCCACCGGCAAGGGCGACGGCAACGCGGCGACGGTCGGCGACCCGACCTTCACCCCGCTCGGCGCGCCCGCCAGCAACTCCACCGGCCCGAACTTCACCCCACCCTTCCCGGCCTACCCATCCGGCCATGCTGGCTTCGGCGGAGCGGTATTCGAGACCCTGCGCCGGTTCTTCCGACGCGACGACATCGCGTTCACCATCGTCTCGGACGAGTTCAACGGTGTCACCAAGGCCAACGACGGCACCGTCCGGCCGCTGCTGCCGCGCAGTTTCACGTCGCTGTCGCAGGCCGAAGACGAAAACGGGCAGAGTCGGATCTACCTTGGCATCCATTGGGTGTTCGACAAGGAGCAGGGCATCGCACAGGGCCGTCAGGTCGCCGACTACGTCTTCGACAACACATTCGTCCCTCTCAAGTGAGGCCATCGGGAGGCCCGAGATCGCCATGCTCATCCACGCGCCATCCGCGACCCGATTGCTGGTCGTCTCCCTCGCCGGCCTGGCGTTCGTCTCGTGCAAGAGCAACGCCGAACGGGCAGCAACGACGACCGCGCAGCAGTGGCTGACCCTGAACGACGCCGGCGACTACACCCGGAGCTGGGGCGACGCGGCCCCCTACCTGCAGCGCGCGACCACCGCGGCCCAGTGGGAAGCCTCGATGAACCGCATGCGCAAACCGCTCGGCAAAGTCCTCACCCGCACGGTGACCACCGCCAAAGCCACCACGTGCGCGCTCAACGACCCGTGTGTCGTGGTCGAGACCAACGCCGCCTTCGAGCACGAACAGTCGGCTCGAGAAAGGATCAGCGTCATGCCGGGATCCGACGGCCAATGGCGCGTCGCCGGCTACTTCATCCAGTAGCCCGGGACCGGAGGAGAGAAGAAGAGGAACGAGGAAGGAGAAAGGAGGAAGGAGAGCAGCGAAGCGAACCTTTCTCCTTCCTCGTTCCTCCGTTTTTTCTCCTCTCTCCCTCACCCCCCGACGACGAGGCGAAAAAACTCGACTCCGACCGCGCGGGGTTCGTTCGCAACGCCGAGGCCCTCGCCGATCTGCACGATCAATCCGGCTGCTTCGCCGGCGTGATCGGGACCGGGTTCGCGCGCCAGCAGCCGCATGAAGCCGGCGGTGTCCTCGATCAGGGGTGACAGCAGGAAGCCATCGCGCGCCAGCGCCGGCACGAGACGATAGCCGCGACCCTGGCCGTCGCTCAGCGCGATGCCGATGTAGGTCAGCGGGGCGCTGACCAACGCCGTGATCGCCGCGTCGCGCCAGGTTTGGTGCAGGTCGATGCGCGCCCATATCGGGCCGTCGGCCGCGGACGGGACCTCGACGATGTTGCCGGTCGCCGTCTCGACGCGCCCAAGCGGGACGAGGCGCCACGCCAGCGGCGTCTCGCGCCGCTGCAGCAGCGCGAACGCTCCCGCAGGCCCGGCGAGCTGATACCGGCTCAGCAGGAGGGGCCAGGAGGGCGCGTCGTCGAGAGCCGGCAACCGCCGGTCGATCGATTCGAGGCGGAACAGAATCCACTCGGGCGCGTTGGGGCCGAGCAGCACGTCGGCGTTGGCGCGAGCGAGCCGCGGCGTATAGGCCATGTAGCTCTGAAACACCGGGCGCGGGCGCAGATCGAGCCCGTGCGCCAGCGCGACCGCTTGGCCGTAGGAATAGACGTCGACCGTCCCGTGCAGCGCCGGCAGCGGGGCCGCGGCCCGAATCTCGGCAACCCGGCGCGCGTGCACCTGGGCGAGGGCATCGCCGACGAGAAAGGGCGCGGCGGTGAGCCGCGCGATCGCATCGGCCGGGTATACCGGCGGGAAGTACATGATCGGCGGGCCCTCGACGGCAACCGTGTGCGCCCACAACGAGCCCGGCAGGAGCGCCACGAGGACGAGCGCCGCCGCCAGCCGCGCCGGCCGGCCATCCCACAGCAGTGCGAGCAGGATGCCGATGACGAGCAGACCGAACGCGGTGATGAACACATGCACGTCGGCGCGCACGAAACCGGCTTTGAAGAGCAGGTACATCGCGCCCGCCAAGGCGGGGAGAGCCGCCCAGCGGCCCACCTGGAGCCGGCGCCGCGCCAGCATCCCGCCGGCGATCAGCACCGCGAGGCTGACCACCGCCGCGTGCAGCGCCAGCAGCGCATCGGCGGGATGTTGCATGGCTTGCGCGTATCCCGGTGAGATCTCGCGCACCGACCAGTCGAGGTAGGCGAGCCCGTCGCGGGCGCCGTGTCCGGTGGCCAGCCACCCCAGCGCGGCCGCGATCGCCGCCGCGAGCGCCACCGGCGGCATGCGACGCGCCCACAGGGCCGCTGCCGTCAGCGGGATCAACACCGCCAACGCGGCGAGCAGGAAGGTAAACTTGATCAGGCACACGACGCCGATGGCGAAGCCCAACGCGACCCGCAGCGGGAGGGGCGCCGTGCGGTCCGCGGGCAGCTCGACGAGCAGCGCGAGGAGCGGAAGGGTCAGGAACCACACGTCGGGCGGGGCGAGGAACGGCGCGCAGGCGAGCAGCGCCAGGGCGCCGCCCCACGGCGAGCCCGCGGCGGCAGCGGTGCCGATCCACGCCAGCGTCCAGGCGGTCGCGGCGGCCAGCTCGACGCGAATTCCCACCAGCCAGGCGAAGGTGTCCGGCGAGTACTGGCCGTAGAAGACGAAGCCGAGGGGACCGAAGGTGCTGACCAGCGGCGTGCCGGCGGCAGATTCGTGCGCGGCGCCGAACTGCAGCATCGCGGCGAACGCCGAGTCGAGCTGGTCGTAGAGGAACTGCGGCGGAATCGGCAGCAGCGCGCCCGCCGCCACCAGCAGCGCGGCGACGAGCGCGGCCCAGCCCGCTAGCTGCCCCCCGCGCATGGCGGGGTCGGCTGTACTACGGAAACGCGACCTCCACCAGCGCCTTGGCGGTCTGCTCGCCGCGATGGTTCTCGCACCACACCTGGCAGCGAGCGATCTTGTGGCCGTTCTCGCGCACCTTCTCCGCCACCGTGCCTTTGATCCAGGTCACGTCGCCCATGTAGTTGAACTTGCGGTACTGCGCTTCGATCTTGCGGAAGTACGCGTCGTCGCCCATCCAGTTGGTCGCCACCTGGGTCAGCCACGCGCAGCGCTCGGGCCCGAGGTCGTACGCCCCCGGCAGGCCGAGCAGGTTGGTGGTGAACGCGTTGTCCCAGTGCACGCGCTGTGGCGGCTCGGGCACGCCCTGCTCGTTCACGATCATCAGCTTCGGATGCTTCTTGTAGAGATTGGCAGCGACCTTGTTGCCGACCAGGTAGATGCCGAAGAACGACTCGAAGGCAATCTCGGCGGTCGGCGTCAGCGGCCCCTTGAGCACCGGCGGGAGCTGGTCGCCGACCTGCACGTCCTCCCACCGCCGAGAGGCGGTGCGCTCCTCGCGGTCGTAGTGCTTCCAGAGCTCGTGCACCTCGTCGAGCGACCACTTGGCCAACTCGGTCTCGCCGTACTTGGCCGTCTTCTTGGTCTTGTTGCGCTCGTTGCGGATCCAGGTGTCCTGGCGCACGCCGAGCTTCTCGTCCTTTTGGTTCCAGTAGATCGCCTCGTAGGTCTGGTACACGGCGCGGCCGCCGGCGAAGCCGCTCTCCACCTCGCGCACCTCTTTCAGGTACGACTTCGCGTGAACCTGGTCGCCCATCTTGAGCGGGCGCTCGTACTCGTACATCGAGCCCGACCAGATCGAGTGCACCCCGGGAAAGCCCTCGGGCAGCCCGGCACTGCCGACGGCGCGCAGCGTGTCGAAGCTCTGGATCATGATCGGCGGGGCCAGCAGCGTGCCCCAGCGCGTCTTCTTCGCGTAGTCCTCGTCCAGGTACATCGGGCTCAGATCGCCGATCGCCAGCGCCAGGTGGTAGATGGCGTCGCGCGTCACCTCGGTGCGCCACGGCCGCCGTCCCTCGAACCCCTTCCCGATCCGAGCCCGGATCTTCTCCAGCCCCTCGTCGGTGATCTTGCCGTGCTCGACTTCTTGCATCGTCGTTTCTCCCGTCGTTTCGTGTGAGACTATCCAGAGGCGTGCGCGCTGACCAGTAGCTCGTTCTCCCACCGGTCACTGGTCACGCAGTCTTGCCGTCCTCATCCACCACGCGCGCTGCCTTGAACGCAAACCGCGGCAGGGCGTTGGGCGCGAGCAGCTCGACGGCCACCGCGATCCCCAGCCGCGCGCGCGCTTGGTCGGCGATCGACGCGGTCACCGCCGCGGCGGCACTCGTGCCGGCCGCCCGGTGCTCGACCCGCAGGGGCAGCGCGTGCAGCCTGGGCCGTCGCACGATCTGATACTCGATGGCCGCATCGCGCATCGCCTCGCAATCGAGCAACGCCAGCAGGACGTCGATCGGCAGCAGCTCGCGCCCCTCGACCGCCACCACGTCCTTCACGCGGCCCTCGTAGAAGAGCCGCTTGTGCGTCTCGCCGCACGGACAGGGCTTGAGGTTGAGGCGCACGATGTCCTGCAGGTCGTAGCGCAGCATCGCGTTGTCCTTCTCCAGCACCGTGATCACCAGGTTCCCGCGCTCGCCGTCGGCGACCGGCCTCCCGCTGCCGCGTTCGATCACCTCGGCGATGGCGAGGTCCTCGGCCACGTGCGCGCCATCGTCTTCGTCGCAGGCCGTGCCGAGCATGCCGAGCGCCTCGAGGCCGGCGCTGACCGACTTGTACTGCTCCTTCGGATCCTCGCCCTGAACCTGCAGGTTGAGGTCCCGCTGCGGATCGTAGCCGGCGGCGCGGGCCGCGTCGGCGTATTGCGCCGCCGCGTTGCCGAAGAAGCGGTAGTGCTCCGGCCGCACCATCGCGAGCAGCCGCACCACCTCGCGCGTCCACGGGCTCGCGCTCGGCGGCGCGCAGGGAATGTTCAGCAGACCGAGCGCCTCGATGCCCTTGCTGAAGCTGATGCCGCCGCCATAGACGCCGAACGGATGCCCGTGTGCCAGGCTCGATCCCGGCCGCAGCCCCCAGCGCCAGCGGCCGCGGCAGACGGCCTCCAGGTCGATCGCCTGATCGTGCCGGGTCCAGAAGATCATCGTCGGCTTGCCGCTCGTTCCGGTCGAGCAGCCGATGCGCACGCACTCGTCGACGGTCGACCCGCGGTAGTCGCCGAACGGCGGATGTTCCGCTTCGCTGCCGCGCAGATCATCCTTCACCGTCGTCGGAATGGCGCGCAGGTCGTCGAGCGAGCGCAGCTCGGGGGGCGTCAGTCCGGCCGCTTCGAGCTTGCGGCGGAAGAACGGGATGGGCCGCTCCCAGATGCGCCGGACCAGGCGCTGCAGCCGCTGGAGCTGCACGGCAGCGATCCGCTCGCGCGGCATCGTCTGCACCTCGGGTCGGTAGAATGGGCGATCGTCGGTCATCGAACGAACGCTGGGCGCAGGCGGCCTACTTGCCCCGCTTGTCGACCACGGCCTCCGCGTCGGCCGGGATCTGACGGGTCGGCACCAGCTCCACATCCATCTGGATCAGCACCGTGGCTTTCAACCGATCGCGGATCTGCGCGCGGAGCGCGTCGGTGTCGACGGGGGCGTCACACCCGATGCGGATCACCGCATGGTCGAAGCGCGCACCCTCCGGATGGTCGACGACGATCTGGAAGGCACCGAGCTCGGGAAACTGGCTGAGCGCCGTCTTCACCTGCGCGGGGTGCACCAGCACGCCCTTGATCTTGCGGATGCCCCCCACCTGGCCGACGAACGCCACCCGCGGCGACGGATCGCCGCACGAGCACGGCTCGGCGTAGGTGCGAAAGACGTCGCCGGGCGCATAGCGCACCAGCGGCATGGCGCGCTCGCCGAGTTGCGTGACCACCACCTCGCCGCTGTCCCCCGGCGCAACGGGTGCGCCGGTCTCGGGGTCGAGGAACTCGACCCACATCTCGCGCTGATGCAGGTGCATCCCGTCGTGCGCGCGGCACTCTCCGGCGAGCGGGCCGATCACCGCCTCGCCGCAATAATCGAACAGCTCGATGCCGAGCTGTGCCTGCAGGGAGCCGCGCAGCGCCTGCGTCAGCGCCTCGGCGGTCGAGAACCCCAGACGGTAGCGCAGCGTGCGTCCCTGCTGAGCGGCGACGTCCGCGAGCGCCGCCAGGAAGGACGGCGTGCCGACATAAACCGTCGCCCCGAGCGTGCTGGCGATCTGCGTCTGCAGCTCGGAGTTTCCCACCCCGCCGTTGATGACGCGGCAGCCGAAGCGCTCGAAGGCACGGTGCATGCGCAGCCCGCCCGGCATGATGTGATACGAAAGGGTGACGTGCGCGACGTCGTCGGCGCGCACTCCCATGTGATGCAGGCTCTCGTGCAGCGCCTCGATCCCGGTGGGCTCGTCGGCCGTGCGCGGAATGTAGAGCGGGCCGGGCGAGATGCTGATGCTGGCGACCCGCTCGGGTGCCACCGCGAGCAACGGACCGAAGGGTGGGGCGCTCTGCTGCGCCGCCGGCACCTCGGGCTTGCGGGTCAGCGGCACACGGCGGAAGTCGTCCGGCGTGCGGACCGCGGCCGCCCGCACTCCCGCTCCCGCCAACTTGGCGCGGTAGAACGGCGAGTCGCGCTCGACCCGCGCCAGCGCTTGGCGCACCTGCTCCCAGGCGCGGTCCGATGTGGAGGGAGGCATCTCGTCGGGGACCCAAACGATCGTTTGTCTCCCGTGGCTACCAGATGTTAGCCAAGAGGGTCAAGCGCGGATCGGACGCGGCAGAGCCAGACCTGGCGGGGCGCGGAGTGCGGCTGCGGTTGGGAAGAGACGATGATCCTTCCATGACCGTTCCGTGATGGTGCCCCTGATACATGTGAGGCAGGGAAATTCCGGGGGGGATCCGGTCATGGTCGCAACGTCTGCCAGTCGGCTCGAGCAGTGGTCCGTCCAACAGTACGCGCGCGAGGTACGACCATACCTGCCCGCGGCGATCTTCCAGCCCGCGCCCAGCCGTCTCGTGTGGCTGCCCGTCCACCTGACGATCATCATCGGGCTCGGCCTGCACATCGCGCTCGCCGCACCGCCCTGGTACCTCGCCCTCGGTTGCGCGGTGCTGATCGGCCACAGCTGGACCTGCCTCGCCTTCTTGGCGCATGAAACCCTGCATCACGCGGTGGTGAGAAACCGCACCCTCGAGCACCTGGTTGGGTTCTGTGGTTTGACGATCTTCTGTCTCTCCCCGACGTTGTGGACGGCCTGGCACAACCAGGCCCACCACGGCAATACGGGGAACCCGGGTGCCGATCCCGATACGTTGGGGACCTTCCGCTCCTGGCAGCGGAGCGCGGTCGAGCGTGAATTCGAAAAGGCCGCCCCGGGCTCACGCCACAAGCGCAGCTTCGCCTTCTTCTTCGTCACCTTCTCGATCCACTCCCTGGTCGTCCTGTTCGACCACAGCCACCGGAGCAACTACTACGCGCGCATCTCCCGGCGCGCCGTGTACGTCGAAACCGCCGTCATGGTGGCCTGGTGGGTCGCCATCTTCGCCGCTGTGGGAGCGCGGAGCTTTCTGTTCATCTACGTCGTGCCCCTGCTCGTCGCCAACGCGGTGGCAATGTCGTACATCGCCACGAACCACTTCCTGAACTCGCTGACCACCGTCAACGATCCGCTGGTGAACGCGCTGTCGGTGAGCAACCCGCGTTGGCTGGAGGCGCTGCATTTCCAATTCGGCTACCACGTCGAGCACCACGTGTTCCCGACCGTCAGCGGCCGCCATGCCCCGATCGTGCGCGACGCGCTGGTGCAGCTCTACGGCGACCGCTACCTGAGCCTCCCACACACGCAGGCCCTGCGGCTGCTCTATACGCGGCCCAAGCTGCATCATACGCACGACACGCTGATCGACCCGCGCACCATGGTGACGTTCAACACCCTGGCGCCCGGCAACCTTTCCATGGACGCGGCCGCGCCGACCGCTTCCTAGCCCGGATATTCATGAGTTCGCGTAGCGAGAGCGCCGAGCGTGCGTCAGATCTGGCCAGGCGCAGCGACGACCGACGCAGGCATACTCGACAGTATGTCGAGGAGGGAGGAGCGAGCACGGCCAGAGATGGCGCGCGATCGGCGCTCGCAGTAGCGAACTCATGAATAATCCGGGCTAGACCCCCGCGGAGCGGGGCCCTGGGTGCCGCCCCTTCCTTCGCGGTCGATCCTCGTTCGTCGCCACAAAGGGCATTGCACCAACTGCGACGATGCCAGTATGGTTTCCCGGTACGGGGGGGCGTGGGACACGGGCGGCTCCCCGGCTGAATGGCGCGCGACCACCGCGCGCGATCAAAGGGGGAACCGGAGATGACATCGACGATGATGCTGCGCCGCGCGGCGCTCGCGGCCGTGCTGCTCGCACTCGCACCTGGCATCGGGCGCGCCGCGCTCGACAAGGATCAGCAGGCGTGCCTCAACGCGCTGAACAAGGACGCGGCCAAGCTGGCCGCCGCACAGGGCAAGGCCAACAGCGCGTGCGTGAAGAGCGCCGGCAAGGGCAAGCTGCCGACCGGACAGAGCGCCGACCAGTGCCTGGGCGCCGACAGCAAGGGGAAGATCGCCAAGGTGAAGGATACGATCGGCATGGACTACACCGACCGGTGCGCCGGCGACCTGCCGCCCATCGGCCTCCCCAGCGGCACCGTGGCCGCGGTGGTCGCCGGTGTCGCGGTCGACCAGTCGCTCAACCTGCTCGCCGACGTGTTCGGCGCCTCGTTGGCCACCGGCGCGATCGATTGCGCCACTGACAAGGGCGGGTGCGGCTGCCAGCAGGCCGTTTCCAAAGCCTACGAGAAGCTCGCCGCGACGAAGTTCAAGGCGTTCGTCGGCTGCAAGAAGGCGGTGCTGAAGGGCGGCGCCACGACCGCCGGCCAGATCGAAGACTGTGTGAACAACGTCCTCGTCGAGGGGTCGATCGCCGCCGACAGCAAGCTGAAGATCGCCAAGGCGATCGGCAAGCTCGGCGACGCGATCACCAAGAAATGCACCGGGGTGAGCACCGCCCTCGCCCTTCCCGGGCTCTGCGCCGGCAAGAGCGGCGACGCGCTGCGCGATTGCATCGACCAGCGGGTCGAGTGCCGCGTCTGCCTCGCCATCAAGGGCATCGACGGCCTCGCCGTCGACTGCGATACCTTCGACGACGGGCAGGTGAACCTGAGCTGCCCGTACGAGACCTTCAACCTGCGCAGTCCCGCGCAGCCCGCGCAGTCGCCGGGCTCACCCGGCGTCACGGTGAGCAACCCCAGCCTCATCACCCAGTTCGGCGGCAGCGACGTCAGCCTCAACAACGCCCGCTTCACGCGCTTCCGCCTCGCGCCGACCGCGACCCAGCCGGACGCGGTGCTGATCGTCATTCCCGGATTCGAAGGCGGCGCCAACGACTTCAAGATCCTGGCCGAGAACCTGATCCCCAAGGTGTTCGCGGAAAGCGGCCAGACGCTCGAGGTGTGGGCGTACGACCGGCGCTCGAACCAACTCGAGGACAGCGTCGGCCTCGACATCGCCGAAGCACAGACCGATCCGCAGATCGCCCTCGACTGGCTGTTCGGGACCGAGCTCGCCCTGCCCTTGCACCCCTCGCTGATGGCCGGGCCGAACCGCCTCGCGGTGTTCTACAACAACGCGGCGGATACCGCGTTCATCGCCAACTGGACGCCGCTGGTGTTCTCGCGTGACATCAACGCCATCGTCGACAAGGCCCGCGCGGTCGCGCGCAACGCCAACGTCTTCCTCGGCGGCCACTCGGCCGGCACCGGCTTCACCGCCCGCTACGCGGCGACCGATTTCAACCTGACCGGCAGCGGGCCGGCCGACCCCGGCTACGCCAAGCTGCGCGGTCTCGTGCTGTTCGAAGGGACCGGCGGGAGCACCGGGGGCGCTGCGCTCACCTCCGACACGCTCGACCGGATCGAAGCCAAGTTCGACGGCGGGCTGTTCGGCGCCGTGCGCGACAACGCCGGCCGCTGCGTCGACGGGACCACCGCGTGCACGCTGACCGACGAAGCGACGACCTGCGCCGGTCAGACCCCACCGGTGTGCACGCCGCCGACGGGCGCGTATTCGACCGGTCTGCTCAACCCCCGCCTGCTGGCGGCGTCCCAGGTGGTCGGCATCCAGACCATCAACGATCCCGACACGGGCAGAAACATCCTCACCGTCGACCAGGTCTCGGCGGGCAACAACGCCGTCGCCAAGGTGCCCGATCTCGGCAGCCTCAGTGTGCTCCCGCCGGCCACTGCCCAGGGCGGTCTCGGCCTGTTCATCGACGACGACGGCACCATCGCCTCGCTCGCCCCCTTCGTCGCCACCTCGGTCGGCGCGCCCGGTCCCGTGGTCGGCGGGCTCACCACCTGGCTCGACATCACCGAGGGACCGATGCCGCCGGCCAAGGTCCCGTACAACGGCCCCGCACCAACGACGCTACCGGGCAACGTCTGGGGTCAGGAGAAGGAAGTCACCCGGATGGACCGCATGACCCAGAACTTCTACGCCGGGCACACCGACTTCACCGACTGGTACTACCCCGCGAGCGGCCTGAGCGTCACCAGCGTGGCCGGCGTGTGCACCGCCGGGACGTGCACGGTCGGCAACGTCGGCGCGTCATGCTCGACGGCGGCGACCTGCAACCAGGCCATCAACCTCGACTCGACCGCGCTGTCGATCGGCCGCGGCCGGCGCGACATCGAGAACCTCACTCAGGCCGCGGGCATCAACATCCCCGTGATCGCCTTCGGCGATACCAACGGCCTGGCCGTCGTACCGGGCCTCTACACAGCCTTCGCCCAGAGCATCGGCGCGTGCACCGCCCCGACATGCAACGGCACGCCGCGCGTGATCGATGCGAGCACGCCGAATCCCGCCTTCCCGACCTTTGGCGGGTCGAACGGCGGTTTCGAAGTGTACATGAACGAGGGGTTCGCTCACGTCGACGTCCTCACCGCCGAGGACAATGCGGACAACAACACCCTCGAGCCTCTCACCCAGTTCCTGATCCGCAACCTGTTCTAACTGCTCGTCGACCAACTGCTCGTCCACCCGTCTCCCGCTGTCGCGCACCGCGCGCCGTGGGAGACGGGTGCTCCCGGAGCGGGCCGTTCGGCTGCGTGCTGCCATACGCGACCGGGACCGATCCCTCTTAAGGGGGAGACAGTCGTCTCGGCCGCCAGACGCCGTAGCGCGTCTGCGCGCGACCTCCTCGCCCCCGTTCTGCGGCGGGCTCCCCGAGGGGGGTCGACACCCGCGACCCGGGGGACGCGAAGGCTCTGCCGAACGGCCTCGAGTCGGGCGAACGATTGCCCGCTCCTTCGTATGATGTATACAATACAGCATTCGACTGGAGGCGTATGATGCCGGTGCGACTGAACATCACCATGGATGCCGACCTCTACGAGCGACTGAAGCGTGAGCTGCCCGCCAAACGGATCAGCCGTTTCATCAACGACGCGGTGCGGGCGCGCTTACACCCCGACCGGCGCACGTTGGACGCCGCGTACAAGGCGGCACGCAAGGAAGCCTGGCGCAAGGAACTTGCGGAGGAGTGGGAAGCGACCGACACGGAAGGGTGGCCGCGGTGAAGCGCCCGCCCCGACGCGGTGACGTCTACTGGGTCGCACTCGACCCCGCCCTCGGGTCGGAAATTCGCAAGACACGGCCGGCGCTGGTGATCTCGAACGACTCCTGCAACGCCCACGGCGCCCGCGTCGTCGTCCTGCCGATTACCAGCAACGTCAGCTCACTCTATCCCGGCGAGGCGCGCATCCATCTCCGCGGTCGTCCGGCCCGCGTATTGGGCGATCAGATCCGTTCGATCGACACGGCGCGGCTTCGAGCACGAATTGGCACACTGAGCCGGGCAGAGCTGCGCGAAACGGAAGCCGCCGTCCTGATCACCCTTGGCTTCTCGCCCGCCGGGGTGGATTGAATGCGCTGCGCAGCGTGCCAAGCGGAGAACCCGGCCGGCAACCAGTTCTGCGGCGATTGCGGCCAGGTTAGCGGGATGCCTCCACTCCGGACGAACTGACGGCGACCGCGATTGCCGCACGGAGCCGGGCCGTTCGCCACCTCACCCCGGCCCTATCGCCGCGCCGCGGATCTGTGGTCTAACGGTCCTCATGTCGGACGAGCTCGCCGCCCTCGACGCCACCGCGCAGGCCGATCTCGTCCGGCGTCGCGAGGTGACGCCGCGGGAGCTGGTCGACGCCGCCATCGATCGCCTCGAGCGGCTCAATCCGCAGCTCAACGCCGTCATCTTCCCCGCCCTCGAATGCGCGCGCGCCTATGCCGCATCGCCGGATCTCCCGGGCGGGCCGCTGCGCGGCGTGCCGTTCCTGATGAAGGACCTGGGCGGCGTCGAAGCGGACCGGCCGTACTGCGCCGGCATGCGCTTCCTCAAGGACGTCGGCTGGACCGAGCGCACCAACAGCTACCTGACCGAGAAGTTTCTCGGCGCCGGCCTGGTGATCCTCGGTCGCACCAATACCCCCGAGCTCGGCCTGCTGCCGACGACCGAGCCCGCCGCCTTCGGCGCGACGCGCAATCCGTGGAACCCCGCGCACGGCGCCGGCGGCTCGAGCGGCGGCTCGGCTGCGGC
>Ga0335084_10000491_pt1 | contig 33731 bp, 32 predicted proteins | sample Lox_Sample_44_FD_206721 | JGI IMG/M metagenome (GOLD analysis project Ga0335084, IMG submission 206721) | Soil microbial communities from Loxahatchee National Wildlife Refuge, Florida, United States - Lox_Sample_4.4 | ecosystem: Environmental > Terrestrial > Soil > Wetlands | place: USA...
CGCCTGAAGCACGCCAAGGGTCTTCACTACATCGCCTACCTGCTCGGCCATCCTGGCCGCCAGGTCCTGGCCTCCGATCTCGCGGCGCCTGGGACGACGGGCGGTAGCGATCACGCGTGGATCGATTCAGGTGGAACGACGGCCCCCAACCTCGGGGATGCCGGCACACTCCTCGACGCCAAGGCCCGCGAGCAATACCGTCGTCGCATGGGCGAGCTCCGCGAGGAGGTCGCGGAGGCCGATCGGTTCAACGATACGTTGCGGGCCGCGCGACTGCGCACCGAGCTCGAGTCGCTTCGCGATCAGATTGCCGGCGCGGCGGGGCTGGGCGGACGACACCGGAAGGCTGCCTCGCACGCTGAACGAGCTCGCCTGATGGTGACGAAAGCGATCAAGGCGGCCCTCGCGAAGATCCGTGCCAGGGACGCTTCGCTCGGCCGCTATCTCGCAGCGTCGATCAAGACCGGCCACTGTTGCACCTACGATCCCGGTGCGCTGCCTCCCGTCGCCTGGCAGCTCTAGCACGCTCGCGCGGACGCACATTCGTGGCCGCGTCCTCGATTTGTGCCGGACGTCGGCACGTCGTCCCGCACTTCGTTACGCTTGAAGGGCAGGAACGATCCACTCGAGCCGCGGCGACGACCCATCGGGTTTCGCGTACGCCCCGGCGAAAACGCGTAGGAGGACGCAGCGATGCACAGGGCAACGCGACTGATTCTGCTGACCGGATGCGTCATCGTCGTCGGCGCGACACGTGCGACGGCGCAGGACGGACCGCCACGCCACCCCCAGGTGGTGGTCTTGAACGAGCCGCCACGCCACGCCCAAGTGGTGGCCCTGGACGAGTGCGATCCGACGACGTTCAACCCGGCCGTGGGGGCTGACGGGACGGGCTTCTGCCACAACGTCACGCTGTACGTCTCGGCCTGGGCTTCGAGACCTCGCTGCAGAAGCTGATCGACCAGGCGAACGCCGGAACTCCCGATCCGGGCTGGGACTTCGAGCCCGATCAGCTGACGATTCCGAAAGGGACCACTCTCTCGGTCGTCGACCAAGGTGGTGAGCCCCACACGTTCACGGAGGTGGCCCAGTTCGGCGGCGGATTCGTCGAGGCGCTCAACCACGGCGAGCCCATCGCTCCGGAGTGCGCCGGCGGCTTCAAGAACGTCGCAGTCGCCAGGACGCGCATCCTTCAGAGAAGCCAACTCGAGGTCGCGGGCCTCTCGAGGGGCAAGCATCTCTTCCAGTGCTGCATCCATCCATGGATGCACATGGAAGTGGACGTGAAGTGAGGTTGGATCTCGTGCGCGCCGCGGCCGGGCGCCTCTAGCCGAGGCGTCCGGCGGTGCAGCCGAGGGCGTGCCCTGGGTCCTCGACGGATTGCAACTTGACGGCTCGCGGCCCGAGCGACTATCGCCCGGCCACGACACCCGACGAATCCGCCACCTCGCTCCATTCCGCGTCCCGCGCGGGCGGGATCTCCCGCCGTGCGCTCCTCGCCGGCGCCGGTGCCCTCGGTCTCGGCCTCGCGGTAGGCGGCGGGATCGACGTTCACGCCGCCGTGCACCGGCGACGGAAGCCCGGCTCCCTTCCCCGCCCGCACCTCCCCGAGGGCACGGACACGCTGCCCCAGATCGAGCACATCATCGCGCTCATGAACCGACCGAGCGGATGCATACCAGGGAGCCCGGGGCCCATTCCATCTGCCCGGGGCGTCATGAGACCGGAGAATCGGGGCTTCGGGTCCGTCCCGCTGGCGCGATACCTCTGGCCGGCCAGACGGTGAGTCGAACGGAAGCGAACGGCCGTCCGCGCCATGACGATGGCATCGCGCCCCGACGTGAAGACCGCCTCGACCGCGACGACCGTCTTCGCCCTCGCGGGTCTCGCGGCACAGCTGCTCAATGCCCTGGCGTCGGTGCCGTTTCGACGTCCGTGGCGAGGTCGCGCGAGCACGCTCCACAACGTCGGCATCACAGTGACCCGCAGCGTGATGCGGGCCTTCCTCGGCTATGCCACGTCGCTTCCGACGCCCGAGTTCCGCTCCGTCGAAAACGTGCTCGACCGCCTCTGTCGCGTCGTCCTCCCGCCGTTCCTGCGCCCACTCGACATCGTGATGGACGACGCCGAGGTCGGCGGCGTTCGCGGGCTGTGGTACCGCCGCGGGAACGTCGAGCCGCGCGGCACCATCCTCTACCTCCATGGCGGGGGCTACATCGGCACGTCGCCGGCCATGTACACGATCTCCACGGGACGGATCGCGGCCGAGACCGGCTGCGAGATCTTCGCGCCGGACTACAGGCTGGCGCCCGAATTCCCCTTTCCCGCGAGCCTCGTCGACGCCGCCGCGGTCTACCAGGGGATGCTCGATGCGGGCACGCGGCCCGACCGCCTGTTCCTCGCGGGCGATTCCGGTGGCGGCGGCCTCGTGAACGCCCTCATGCTCGACCCACTTTCGCGCGCCTTGCCGAGACCGGCGGGCCTGATCCTCATCTCTCCCGAGGTGAGCCTGACGCTCGAAGAGCGCTCGATCACCGACAACGCGGCCCTGGACATCCTGCCCTGGAACATCCCCGTGTGGCCGTATCTGCACGGGCTCGACTCGCGGCACCCCCTGGTGTCCGCGATCGACGCCGACCTCCATGGCTTCCCCCCGACGTTCGTCTCCCTCGGCGGGGACGAGATGTTCCGGGACGGCATCCGCGGATTCGTCGAACGACTGAAGGCGTCCGACGTGGACGCGACCGCGATCGAGGAGCCCGGCATGTTCCACGTGTTCCCGCTGCTGATGCCGTGGGCAGATGCCAGCGCGCGGGTCTATCGGGCGATCGGCGAGTTCGTCACGACCCGGCTCGCTCGCGCGGCTCGCCGGCCGTAGATCGTCGGCTGCCGATGGATCTACGGGGCGTCGGGTGTCGGCTCCGCCAGATGCGCGTGGAGCGTCCCCCGCGGGCCGGACAGCTCGATCCGCACGGCGACGGGCGTCGCACCCGCCACCGGGGGCGCGAGCCACGCCAACACCTGCGTCGCCTGCTCGCCTGCATGCTCACCCGAGCGGAGGAATCCGGCGACCGGGTCCACCGACGCCCGACACAGGCGCGCGCTCCCGCGATACGAGTCGTACCGGGACGGCTCGAGGTCGCCGACTCCCAGGTCGTCGTAGCGCAGATCGTAGCGCCGCAGCCCGTCGAAGATGCGCACCGTGCCCGCACAGGTGCCGGTCGCAGCGAGCCGTTGGACGACCGCGGCCTCCGCGGTCACCGGATCCATGGTCCCGGCGCGCAGCGGCTCCGGCACGTCGTCGCGCTCCCCGTCGGTCAGGACCCCGTCGACGCCGCCGCCGACCCGGCCGGCGTCGCCGTACTCGAGGTCGATGCGTTGGGCGCGGTCACGGTACTCGCTCTGGACACGATAGAAGGATGGACGCAGCGTCGGGCCCTCGATCGTGCCGCCCGCCGTCGCCGAGGATCGCCACGGCACGATGGCTGCGAAGAGGCCCGCCGTCCGCAAGGAGACGCTCGTGCGATACGCAGCCCGCTCGACGTGCGACTGCACGTCCACGGCAAGCACCCGAAACGCCAGGTAGAAGACGTCGTAGTGAAGCGTGCGGGTGTCCGCGGCGTGCGCCTCGGGACGCGCCCCCGCGACGAGGACTGCCAGGATGATCATCGCCGCTCGACGGTTCCGCATGCGCCGTCTGCACCGTGACACGCCGTGCGTGCGCCGTCGAGGGGCCGGGGCGCGATCGCAAGGCGTTCCTAGAAGGAGGACGTCAAGGACGTGAGGCTCTCCGTCGAGGGCGCGGTGCGGTCTGGCAGCTTGGGGCAAGGACCGGGAACGGGGTCCGATGCGACGGGGCCTCTTCCCCGCCGCAATCGCAGACCGTGGAAATTCTGGTCGATTGGCAACCGCTGCCTGGCGACGATCCTCGGAGCAGAGACCACCCTCACGTCGCGTGGATCGCCCGACGGGCGCGGCCTCAGGAGAGACTGTCGACGACGCCTCGGGGGGGACCACGACGCTCCGGGTGACCGTCTCGCGTGTCCAGCTACCGACTGATAGGACTCGACGCCGGGAAGCGATATGCAAACGAGGGAATCGCCCGACACGACACCCGCGTCCTCCGACCCGCCCGCTGCGCGCCGCCAGGCCATGAGCTCGCTCATGGGCCTTGCCATCTTCGGTGAGAAGGTCGCGGCGCGCACCTACCTGGCGATGGCCGACCTTCGGGCCGACCACGGGGATCTGCTGCGAAAGTTCGCCGCCATGGAGGCGCGCCACGGCTCGTCCTTCCTGCAGGTGAGCCGCGCCAACGCCGTGGAGCCCGACCGGGAGTTCGCCGATCGCGAGCTCGGGTATCTCGTCGAGCAGGTGGAGCGTTACGCGCGGGCGTCCGACTTCGACGCGCTCGCCGTGCTGCAGGGTTTCATCGTCGAAAGCCTGGCGATCGCCACCTACGAGCCGTTCCTCGGTCTCGCGGACACCTACCCGGGCGCCCGCGAGGCCTTTGCCACCGCCCTCGCCGACGAGCGCTACCACGTCGACTGGATCACCCGCTATCTGCGGCTCCGGTACTTCGGCGCCGTCGGCGAGTTCCTCGGTCTCGCCGAACGTGTGAACACGCAAGGGATCGACTGCGTCGGGGGATCGCTCATGAGCATCGCGGGCTACCTCGACGTCGTGGGGCTGTCGGGCGCGCAGTGCGCAGCGGGTATGCTCGACGGGTACGCCGGGCTGCTGGAGGACGTGGGGCTCGACCAGCGCACGGCCCTGCGAAGCGTCACCACGCTCTTCGCTCCGCTCATGGCCAAGTATCGCCGCCGTGAACACCGATAGGCGCCAGGGCGGGTGCGGGAGCACCCGGGACGCTGGTGATGGCGCGACGTCGCCCGAGGACGCCAGCACTCTCGCAGCGCGACCCGTCGACGCGACGGAGCTCCTCCTGTGGGCGCTCATGCACAAGTTCGAGCGACCCGCGCTCGAGCACTACGCGGCACACGCGTCCGCGCTGGCGACGGCCGAGAAGCGGAGCTTCGTCACGCGTCTGGACGCTCTCGAGGCCGACGAGGCACCACTCGCCGCGAGCACATTGGCGGCTCCGGTCGACGAGCTCCTCGCGCGAGCCCGGGGCGCCGACGCGATCTCCGTGCTGATCGTGCAGGGCCTCGTGCTCGAGCACCTCGGTCAAGCCATCTATGGCATCGCGGAGAGCACCGAGCAGGCGAGCCCCGCGTCGCGCACGCTCGCGGCAGTCGGACGGGCTGCGAGCGTTTCGGTGACGGCGATCGCGTCCGCGGAGATCGCCGCGCGCGTCGGCACCCACGAGCGACTCTATGCGGTATTCGTCGATGCGTCGGAGGAGGTCATTGCCGCCCTCGATCCGCTCGCAGAGCCCGTCGACGAGGTCTTCGGCGAGCGCTTCGGTCTGCGCTTCGCCGACGTCCTGGGCGAATTCGCGGCGGGTCTCATCACCGCGTGCACCGCGCTCGGAATGCAACGGCGAAAGGTCGTCGCGCATCTGGCCGGCGCCTGCATGGGGCTGTGAGCGTGCACGACGCATCGGCCGGCTCGATTCTGATCACGGGGGGCAATGGATTCCTCGGCTCGCTCGTCGCCGCGAAGGCGCTCGTCGAGAGCGACGCAACGATCGTCCTGCCGCTGCGCGAGCCGTACACGCGCGAGCGGGTGCTCGCGCCGATCCTGACCGAGCTCGCGGCCGAGGGGCGCCCGCCTCGAGCTGCCGATTCGGCCCGGATCGTGACGGTGCCCTTGCCACCCCACGAGCACATCGACGAGCTCTACCGCAGCCTCCGTGACCTCGGGGTCCGCGACATCCTGCACTGCGCCGGGTCGCTGAGCTACTTCAACGTGCGCAGACTCCAGGCGGGCAACCTCGACTTGACCCGCGCCATCCTCTCGCTCGGCACGGCGCTCGACGTGCGCCGGTTCGTGTACCTCTCGACGGCGTACAGCGCCGGGTTCACCGACTGCCCGATCCTCGAGACCCTGCACGACGAGCCGCGTAACGACCCGACCGACTACACGCGCACGAAGCGCGAGGCGGAATGGCTGGTCGCTCGCAGCGGCCTCCCGTACGTCGTCGTTCGACCATCGATCGTCATCGGCGACAGCCGCGACGGGCGCTACGGCGGCAAGCCCTACGGACTCTACCAGCTCTGGACCGCCGGCGTACGCTACCTGTCGATGGGATTCCCCCGCGTCCTGCACGTCGTCGCCGGCAACGAGCCGGTCAACTTCCTGCACCAGGACGCATTCACGACGGGCTTCTGGGCGGCCTACCGGACGCTGCCGGACCGCGCCGTCATGCACCTGGTGTCACGTGATGACGCGCTCCCGACGATGCGCGATCTCTGGACGCTTTGGTTCTCGGTTCATGGCGGGCCACACGACGTCCACTTCTTCGATCGACTCGACACCGTGCCGATGGACGAGGTGGCACCCGAGGTCCGTCTGCTCCTCGACTTCACCGCAGTGAACAACGAGATCGGGTCTTCTCGATGGAACTTCTGCCGGGACCGACTGGAGGGGTTGCGTCGCAACGGACTCGAGATGACCGACGCGAGCCTCGAGACGATCGCCGTCGCGCAGCGTCGCTTCGTCGCGGACTCGCCACGGCTGCAGCGCTTCATCCAACGGTATGAAGCGGCGGGCGTGCCCACCCCACGATTCGTCGATCGGACCGGCGAGCGTGCTCGGCCGCCCGGCGCGCGAGCCTCGTAGACGATGCTCATCGCCTGGCGCCGTGCCGGCCGCCGGCGCCCGCCCGACGTTGCGATCGGCCGCGAGCCTGGCAGACTGCCCGCCCCATGAGCGCCGCGATCCTCTGCCGCGACGTCGTGAAGGTCTATCGCACGCGGCGCGCGCTCGACGGCGTGAGCTTCGAGGTGGCGCCGGGCGAGATCGTCGCGCTGCTCGGTCCCAACGGCGCCGGGAAGTCGACGACGCTCTCCATCATCGCGACCCTGCTCGAGCAGACGTCCGGCCACGTCGAAGTCGCGGGACACACCCTCCCCGCCGGGGCGCGACTCGCGCGCCGGTCGCTCGGCCTCGTACCGCAGCGCGCAGCCGTCTACCCGGCGCTCACCGCGCGGGAGAACCTGGCGTATTTCGCACCGCTCCAGGGCCTCGACCACCGGGCCGCCCGCGCTGCGATCGCGCGGGTGCTCGCGCTGGTCGGCCTCGAAAGCCGGGCCGACGAGCCGGTGGCCCAGTACTCCGGTGGGATGGCACGACGCTTGAACCTCGCCTGCGGCATCCTGCACGGGCCGCGCGTCGTCCTGCTCGACGAGCCGACCGTCGGCGTCGACCCGCAGGCGCGGGAACGCATCTACGCGCTCGAGCGCTCGCTCGCCGCCGAGGGCGGCGCGATCCTGCACAGCACCCACTTGATGGAGGAGGCACAGCGCCTGTGCGATCGCGTGATCCTGCTCGACGGCGGGCGGGTGATCGCGAGCGGGACCCCGACCGAGCTGGTCTCTCGCCTCGGCCTGCGCCCGGTGCTCACGCTGCACACCGAGCGCCCCCTCCCCGCCGGTTGGCCGGGCACCGGCGTGCGGGCGCGTGCGACCTCGGCCACGGCCGAGAGGATCGTCCTCCAAATCGACGAGGTCGGGCTCGTGCCCGCGCTCCTCGACCGCGCCCGAGCCGACGGCGGCGAGATCCTCGACGTTGCCCTCCACCGTCCCGATCTCGCCGACGTGTTCTTCCACCTGACGGGCCACGAGCTACGCGACGGTGACACCGGGGAAGACCCCACGCCATGATCGTCCGTGCGCTGGTTGCGGCGTTCGTCAAGGACGTGCGCTTGCTCGTCCGCGATCGCGTGGGCCTCGTCTTCCTCACCATCGCGCCGCTGATCGTGATGTCGGTGGCCGGGTTCTCGCTGTCGACCCTCTTCGGCGGCGTGCCGCAGCCGGGTGCCTACGTGCTGCCCGTGGTCGACGAGGACGATGGACGCATCGCCGCCGAGTTGCGGGAGCGGCTCACCGACGATGCGACGATCGAGGTCCGCACCGTCCCGACTCGCGAGCAGGCGCTCGAGCTCGTCCATTCCCGCGAGAGCGCCGCCGTCCTCGTCATCCCCGCCGGCACGTCGGCCGCGCTCGCGCGCGGGTCGCGCGCGTCGCTCCGCCTCCTCACCGACCCGGTCAAGTTCGTCGAGCTCACCAACGTGCGCTTCCTCGTCGAGGAGCTCCGCCAAGCGGTCGGTCAACATGCGATCGACCTCGCGCAGCGTCGAATCGACCGCGTGCGAGCGCGCGCGCTGGCCGAGGAGCGCCGGCTCGAGCGACGGTTCGCCCGCCTGCGGGCCGCGCTCGCCCGTACCGCCGACCGTGTACACGAGGTGCACGCCGACGTCGCCCGCCGCGTCGAGGTGGCCGGCGCTCGGCTGGAGAACACACTCCGCGAGGGCCTCCGCCGCACCGAAGCGGAGCGCCTGGGTGCGGCGCGGAGGCGTCTCGAGCGCGAGCTCGCTCCGCTCCACGAGTTCGTCGACGCGCTCGCCGCCTATCGCGGGACCTTCGAGTCGTGGCTCGCCGGAGTGCGGGAGCAGGCGGGACGCTTCGCCGACCGCATCCCGCCACCACCCGAGCCGCCGGCCCTGCCGGCGGCCCTCGAACAGCTCGCGCACGGCGACGACGATGCGCTCGCGAGCCGCATTCTGGGCGCGCCGGGCGACGTCGCGCTCCCGAAGCTGCCCCTCGACCTCGCCCTGCCGCCCCTGCCCGAACCCCCTGCGGTGACCGCACTCGCGCTCCCGTCGCTCCCCGACGTCCGGCTGCCGCGGCTGCTCGACGTCGTCGAGACGAGCGTGAGCGGAGCGCCGAGCCGTCTCAACAGCTTCGACCAGTACGTGCCCGGCTTCAGCATCACGTTCCTCATGCTCGGCATGCTGATCGGGGTCGCGATGACGCTGATCGACGAACGCGAGCTCGGCACGCTCGATCGCGTCCGCGCGACGCAGGCCCCGGTCGCGACGCTCGTCCTGGGCAAGCTCACGGTGCGCTTCCTGGTCGGCGTCCTGCAGATGATCGCGCTCCTCGGGGTCGGTCGGGCGGCCTTTGGCGTGTCCCTCGGCCCGCAGCCCGTGGCGCTTCTCCTGCCGACGGTGGGCATCGTCTTCGTCGGGACGGCCTTCGGCGTGCTGGTCGCCGGACTGGCCCCGACCCGCGACGCGGTCATCCCCCTCGGCGCGATCGCGATCGTCACCATGTGCGCCGTCGGCGGCTGCTGGTGGCCCATAGACCTCGAGCCGCGCTGGATGCGCGGTCTCGCGCGTGTCCTCCCGACCACCTGGGCGATGTCCGGCTTCAAGGACCTGATGATGCGCCACCAGACCGTCACGGCGGCGCTCGAGCCGACCCTCGTGCTCCTCCTCTTCGGCCTCGCCTTCCTGGTGGTCGGCCTCGTCGCCTTTCGTCCGAGCCGGGTGTGAAGAAGAAGCCTCCGCCGCGCTGCTGAACGCTTCAGCCACCCGGCGCGTCGACGAACCGATCAATCTCACCCGTCGCTGAGCTGAGCGCACGTTGCTCGGGCAGGAGGAAAGTGGAGCCGAAGGGAGTCGAACCCTCGACCTCTTGAATGCCATCCGGTTTCCGACCGTCGACGCGCGACGACAACCGACCACAACTGCCGAGAAGACCGTGACTCACGATGACGTCACCGCACGGCTTCGCGGCACCTGTGGGCTGTGGTCAGAGGCGAACCCGTAGAGTCCCGGCCCTCGCCGCTTGATGCGCGATCAAGTGAACCTCGAGGTATTGGCAAGTGGTGTGGATCGGCCCGAGGTATGACCGGAAGTTGTGGATCGTGGAGCGCGTGACCCCGGCGGCGTATCTTCCCGCCTGAGCGACCGCCGCGCCTTGGCGGGCGGGCGAACAAGTCGGCACCCATGCTGACGGTCGTCGGCACCGAGGCAGCGGAGAACGCGGGAGACGGGGGCTCGTTGCTCGACGACATCGCCCGCGAGGGGGCGCGCCGGATGCTCGCGACGGCGCTGGAGACCGAGGTAGCCCCGTATCTGGAGGCCCACCGCGACGAACGCGACGCCGAGGGCCATGCCCTGGTCGTCCGTAACGGCAAGGGACGCACCCGAAAGGTGACGGTCGGCTCCGGGACGATCCCGGTGAGCGCGCCCCGTATGAACGACCGGCGGACCGACCAGGATGGCGAGCGACGCCGATTCACGAGCCGCATCCTGCCGCCGTACATGCGCCGTTCCCCGAAGGTGGCGGAGGTCTTGCCCGTGCTCTACCTGCGGGGCCTCTCCACCGGCGACTTCCGCGAGGCCCTGACGGCGCTGCTCGTGGACGATGCCGCTGGGTTATCCGCCACCAGCATTGCGCGACTGACCAACGAGTGGGAGATCGAGTACCGCGCCTTCCAGAAGCGGAGTCTCGCCGACCGCGAGTACGTGTACGTCTGGGTCGATGGCGTGCACTTCAACATCCGCCTGGAGGATGACCGCCTCTGCACGCTCGTGATGATCGGGGTGCGGGTGAATGGCACGAAGGAACTGATCGCTGCCGAGGCGGCTCCAACCTCGCGTGAAGGCCGTGCTCCACGAGGTGATGTACGCCGAGAGCCGGCACCATGCCCGCGACGCGATCGCGCGGTTCGCCACCGAGTACAGTCCGAAGTACCCGAAGGCGGTCGAGACCCTGGAGAAGGACGCCGACGTGCTCCTCACGTTCTTCGACTTTCCCGCCGAACATTGGAAGCATCTGCGGACCTCGAACGTGATCGAGTCTCCGTTCGCGACGGTCCGACTGCGCCAGCGCGTGACGAAGGGCGCGGGTTGCCGCAAGAAAGGGCTCCTGATGACCTACGAGCTCCTGGACATGGCGCAGGCCCGTTGGCGACGACTCGATGGCACGCATCTGCTGCCGCTCGTGCGGGCCGGCATCGCCTTCGTAGACGGCGTCCAGCAGGAGGGAAAGGTCAGCAAGCCGAAGGCAAAGCCGGCGTGATCCTCGGCGACCCTGCAGCCATGCCACTGCCAATGCGGAGCTGTCCGGATCGCCGATGTTGTCCCTGAGCGCCATTAGCTAGACGTCTGGGCCGCAGATAGCTAAAGCGTCGCCCGACTTGTGGTAGAAGCCGCTGCGAGACTGAGTACCCCTGAAGCTTCAGGAGGCCATCGTGAACGAGAGACCGCGGACGCCTCCGGACCCGATTGCGACCGAAACCGCTGTCGTCGAGAGGCTCGAAAAGGACGCGGTCGCTCTGGCGCGCGATCGGACCAGCCTGGCCAGCTTCCGCGTGAAGCTGGCGCTGGACCGCACGACGCTCGCCTGGATCCGGACGACGCTGACGATGGCGACCTTCGGCTTCGGTCTGGCCGCATTCTTCCGGGGCGTGCGCGAAGCACATCCCCAGAATCCGGAGGCGACCCGCCTGCAGGAGGGGGCGATCAAGATGGGCATGGCGCTCCTCGTCCTGGGGATCGTCGCGACGGCACTCGCGGGCACCTCCCACTGGTTCGCGCTTCGCCGGCTTCGGCGGGGCGAGATGCCCGTCCTGACCCACTGGCCCCTCAGCATTACGGTGGCCGTGCTACTCACGGGATTCGGCCTCGCAGGCGTTTACTTCCTGCTCATTGGGATGGCTCACTCTGGTTGAGGTCGTAGAGAGTCGCTCTTTGCGTCTCGAACGACAACTCTGGCTGGAATTGGCACAGGACCGGCCATGGTGCGTCGCGGACGTGGCAATACTTGTGGATCGCGTGGGGAGCGGGGCTACGGGGGTGGCCGCCGTCGCGGAAGGCTTTTCGATCTCCACCGCTCCCGGTGGCGCTGATGGTGGCTGCGAATGCCGCCGCATCGGCGTTGCTCGGTACGTCGAGCGTAGTGTAGCTGTCGTGCTCGCCGAAGGCGAAGTAGAAGGCCTCCCCTTTCCCCCCGATGCTGGCAGACGATTGCTCGATGGCTCTCCGCCGCGCGGTGCGGCCCTCCCTAAAGCGAGCTTGCGCCCTTCGTGTTCTCGGAGCCGCCGTACTGCTGGCCGTACTGCTGGTGGGGTGCGCCGGTGCACCCCGCCTGATGCCGACTCCGAGGATCTACGCCGACGCCGCCGCGCGGCCGCTCTTCACGGGGCCGGCACCTCCGACAACGTCTGTCGATCTGCTCTATGTCACGGACCGTGCACCCGTGACGAAGCCGGACGGTTCGCCCGCCTACAGCTCCGATCGTTCGCGCTCGATGGCGTTCGGATCGGTCACGGTCGAGATCGGCGATCAGGTGCCGTGGCTGGTCCTCGCCGAGCAGAGCAGGGAGAGCCCGCGCCAGTTGCCGCTCGAGCTGCAGCTCGGCGCGACGACGGAGCTCGGGCGCTTCCCGCCGATCCCCTACGACGTCGACCCGGTGTCGGGCGGCATCACCCGGTCTCCGGCGGTCGTCGATGCCCACGAACGGGCCGCCGCGGGCCTCCAGGCAGAGGTGGCGCGGCGCATCGCAGCCTCGCCCCGGAAGGAGGTCGTCCTCTTCGTGCACGGCTACGCCAACACCTTCCAGGACGCCGCCTTCAGCATGGCCGATCTCTGCCACTTCTTCGGCCGCGAGTTCGTATGCGGGATCTTCAGCTGGCCGGCCGGCGGATCGCGTGGGATGATGGCGGGCTACAACGTCGACCGCGAATCCGGCGAGTTCGCCGTGCAGCATCTGAAACAGGCGATCCGCCTAATTGCACAGACTCCCGGCGTCGAGCGCATCCATTTGATGGCACACAGCCGCGGCACGGACGTACTCGCGTCGGTGCTGCGCGAGCTCAACATCGAGGCCTACGCCGCTGGGAGTTCCATCGCCGACCGCTTCAAGGTGAGGAACATCGTACTGCTGGCGCCGGACATCGACGCCGACGTCGCGGCGGCGAAGATCTTCGGCGTCGTCTCTGATCCCGATCTGGCCTACGGGGCCGCTCCGCAGCCGCGCAAGGTCTTCTCCGGTCCCGGCGTGCACATCACGTCCTACGTGTCCTCGGACGACAAGGCGCTGACGCTCTCCCAATTCCTCTTCGGGAGCCTCGTACGGCTCGGCCGGGTCGACGTGGCGCTGCTCACCAAGGAGCGGGCCGCGAAGGCCGTGCGTCTCGCCTATCTCGTCGACTTCATCGAGGTAAAGGGAACGCCCGGCTTCCTCGGGCACAGCTACTTCACCTCCGATCCGGCGGTGAGCTCGGACCTGGTCGCGCTGATCCGCTACGGACTCAAGCCGGGTGAGCCGGGCCGACCGCTCGAAGAGATCCAGCGACCGTTCTGGCGCATCCCCGCTGGTACCTGACGTGCCCTGCTCCGCCCGCCGCCTACCCGCGCACAGACCCCGGAGGCCCGCCGCCCAGTTAAATCCCCACGTCGCGTACTTTGCTTGAACCTTCGATGTGGTGTGGATCGCCCGCGATGAGCGCCGAGGAATCATGCCGCCTTCGCCTTCGGCTTGCTGCCCTTCCTCTTGCTGAACGGCATCCACGAAGGCGATGTCGGCACGCACCAGTGGCAGGAGGTGCACACCGTCGAGCCGCCGCCATCGGGCCTGCGCCATGTCCAGGAGCTTGTACGCCATCAGGAGCCCCTTCGTGCGCGACCCCGCGCCCTTAGTCACGCGCTGGCGCAGCCGCACCGTCGCGAACGGGGGCTCGATCACGTTCGACGTGCGGAGATGCTTCCAATGCTCGGCCGGGAAGTCGAAGAACGTGAGCAGCACGTCGGCGTCCTTCTCCAGCGTCGTGACCGCCTTCGGGTACTTCGGGCCGTACTCGGTGGCGAACTGCTGCGCCGCTTCGCGCGCCTCGTCACGGGTCTCGGCGTACATCACCTCGTGCAGCGCGGCCTTCACGCGCGGCTGGAGGCGCTTCGGGAGCTTGTCGAGGATGTTCCCGAGCTTGTGGAACCAGTCGCGCTGCTCGCGAGTCTTCGGCCACACGTCGCGTACTGCTGCCCAGAAACCGAGGGCACCGTCCCCGACAGCGACGACCGGCGGGCGTATGCCCCGGCGCTTCAGGTCCCGGAGCACGGTCTTTCAGCTCTCGGCGCTCTCGCGGTAGCCATCCTCGACCGTGATCAGCTCATTCGTCCCGTCGGGCCGCACGCCGATCATGACGAGCGTGCAGAGGCGGTCGTCTTCGAGCCGGACGTTGAAGTGCACGCCATCGACCCAGACGTAGACGTAGTCACGGTCGGCGAGGCTGCGCTTCTGGAACGCGCGGTACTCGGTCTCCCACTCGTTGGTCAGCCGCGCGATGTTCGTGGCCGACAACCCGGCGGCATCATCCCCGAGAAGCGCCGCCAGCGCCTCGCGGAAGTCGCCGGTGGAGAGGCCGCGCAGGTACAGCACGGGCAACACTTCGGCCACCTTTGGGGAGCGGCGCATGTAGGGCGGCATGATGCGGCTCGTGAATCGGCGTCGCTCACCATCCTGATCGGTCCGCCGGTCGTTCACGCGGGGTGCGCTGACGGGGATCGTCCCGGAACCGACCGTCACCTTCCGGGTGCGGCCTTTGCCGTTGCGGACGACCAGGGCGTGCCCATCCTCGTCGCGTTCGTCGCGATGGGCCTCCAGGTACGCGGCGACCTCGGTCTCCAGCGCCGTCACGAGCATCCGCCGCGCTCCCTCGCGGGCGATCTCGTCGAGCAGGGAGCGCCCGTCCACCTCGTCCTGCGCCGACTCGTTACCGACGACCTTCAGCATGGGTGCCGCCTCCTTCCCCCCCGCGCTTGGGGGCGGCGGTCGGTCAGGCGGGAGGATACGCCGCCGGGGTCACGGGCTCCACGATCCACAACTTCCGGTCATATCTCTGCGTCGCCTGAGATCTCGATCCCGTTGCTCACGCCGAACCGACCCCCTGGAGCCCATCCACAACTATTGCCAATACCTCGATCGGCCCTTGGGACGGTGACTCTTCTGGAGGAGCGGTAGGGCGCTAGCCGACGACCGCCAGCGGGACGAACCGCCGGAATTTGCCGGTAGCCTGGCGACCGAGCGTGTCGACGGACGTGACCGAAACCTCCGCACCACCGAGCCCCAGGTCGACCAGGGCTCATCTACAACTCGGACAGGCCGGCGAGCGGTTGGCAAGCTTGCATGTCGGAAGACGGACACACCGTCCGAATCCTCGACCAATTCGGACAGGGGTTGGTTCTTGGCGAAGGATTCGGACAGCGGGGTCAGATCACACGGCCTTCCAGCTCTCGGCGCTCCCGCGGTGGCCGTCCTCTACTGGCGTACCCCCTCGAACCGCCTCCCTTCTACCGTGCCACACTCTCGCCACTCGCGACCGGGCGTGCCGGAGCCGGCGCGCCATACACGTCGTCGAGGAAGCGCACGATCTCGCGCGTGAGCCGTTCGGGCGCGAGCCGCAGCTCGAACATCGATCGCGCCTGGACGAGCCGCGCGCCGGGGATCTGCTGCGCCAAGTTCTCGGCGTCGCTGAAGGGATGGATCAGGTCGTTCTCGTGTCCGATGATGAGCGTCGGCGCGGTGATCGCACGCCGTTCCTCGATCTCGGGCGCGACCGGTCCCACGAGGATCCCGTGCAGGACCGCCGCGATCGCCTCGGGCTCCAACGAGAACGTGCCGAGGAAGCTGTCGACCGGGTCGATGCCGGTGCGGGGCAGCCGGCGGATGAGCGAGGTGACGAAGCCGAAGAGTCGTCGACCGAATCTGACGGCGAGCAGCAACGGCACGAACAGGCTCGCGGCCGCCGGCGTCGCCCATTCGAGCACGGGCATTTCGACGATGAGCGCGGCGACGCGGTCGGGGGCCTGCACCGCGACGTGCAGCGCGACGTTGGCGCCCAGCGACACTCCGCCCACCACGGCACGCTCGACGCCGAGCTCGTCGAGCACGCCCACGACCTGCCGTGCGTAGCGATCCATCCGGTGCTGCGAGGCGTGATGCGGCTTGTCGCTCCTGCCGTGGCCGAGGAGGTCGAGGAGCACGACCCGAAAGCCGCGCGCGGCAAGGCTGCGCGCCAGCTGCCGATTGACGCCGGCGTCGAGCAAGAGCCCGTTGGTGAGGACGATCGTGCGCTCGCCGTCGCCGTGCACCTCGTAGCCGAGGGTGTAACCCTGATATCGGAAGGTCCCGAGCCTCATTCCTCTTGTTTAGCACGACGTCGCCCACGTGCGATCGGCGGCGTGGCCACCCTCTGCTAGGGTTCACCATGGCGATGAAGAAGCGCGGAACCCCGATCGAGCTCTACTATTGGCCCGGCATTCCAGGGCGGGGCGAGTTCGTCCGCCTGTTGCTCGAGGACGCCGGGATCGCCTACGTCGACGTCGCGCGCGACCGGAAGAACGGCATGATGGCCATGATGCGCCTCCTCGATGGTGCGAAACCTGGCGCGCTGCCGTTCGCACCACCGTTCGTGAAGGTCGGTGACGTCGTCGTCTCGCAGACCGCGAGCATCCTCGACTTCCTCGCGCCTCGCCTCGGGCTCGTCCCCAGCGGTCGTGCGCTGCGTGCGGAGGCGAGCCAGATTCAGCTCACGCTGGCGGATTTCGTCGGGGAGATCCACGACACCCATCACCCGATCGCCGGAAGCCTCTACTACGACGACCAGAAGGCGGCCGCGAAGCAACGCGCCCGGATCTTCGTGAAGGAGCGGATGCCGAAGTATCTCGCGTGGCTCGAGAAGGTGCTGCAGCGCAACCGGAAGAGCGGCGGGCGATGGCTGGTCGGATCGAATTGCACGTACGTCGACCTCTCGGCGTTCCAGGTCGTCGAAGGGCTGCGCTACGCCTTCCCGAACGCGATGGAGGGACTCGCGCCGCAGCTCCCGCGCGTGATCGCGCTCCGCGATCGTGTGGCGGCTCGCCCGCGGATCGCGGCCTATCTCGAATCCAAGCGACGCCAGCCGTTCAACGCGATGGGCATCTTCCGCCACTATCCCGAGCTCGATGCACCGTCGTCTCGGGGCCGACGCGTCGTACGGTAGGGAGGGACGAGCACTGACGCGCCATCCGAGCCTCGCCCAGCGGGCCATGGAGTCGGAGGCGATCGTCCGCGTCTAGTGATGCCGGTGGCGTTCGGGCGGCTAGGTCGGGCACGGATCGAGTGCTCGTTCACCTCGGCGACTCGTTCGCGGAGCAGATCGCGGCCAGAACGCTAGCCGAGGCGCTTCCGGAACGTGGCAATCGCGAGGCCGAGTGCCACGAGGGTGAAGATGCCGATCGCCGCGACCTCGCCCAGGAGGGCGTCGATCGGCGCGCCCTTCAGCAGCACGCCGCGCGCGATGCGAAGGAAGTGGGTCAGCGGCAGGATCTGTCCGATCCATTGCGCCGGCACCGGCATGGCCTCGAAGGGGAACATGAAGCCCGAGAGCAGCATCGACGGCAGGAAGAAGAAGAACGACAGCTGCGTCGCCTGAAACTGGGTCCGCGCGATCGACGACACGACGAGCCCGAGTGCGAGCATCGCGACCAGGAACGGCAACGCGCCGAGACCGAGATCGACCAGCCGGCCGCGCACGGGGACGTCGAAGATCGACCAGCCGAGTCCGAGCACGATCGCCACCTGCACGTGTCCCACGACCAGGTAGGGGAGGATCTTCCCGACCATCACCTCGCCCCGACGGATCGGGGTGGCGATCAGGAACTCGAAGGTCCCGCGCTCGCGTTCGCGCACGATGGCGAGCGCGGTCATGAGCATCATCGTCATCGTCAGGATGACGCCGATCAGCCCCGGGACGATGAAGACGGCCGTCCGTCGCTCGGGGTTGTAGAAGGGCAGCACCTCGACGCGCAGCGGGTCGGCGCGAACGAGGTCCGGCGTCACCTCGAAGCGGTCGCGCTCGACCGGGGTCATGCGGAGGCTCACCGCCGCATCGCCCGTGCGGAACGGACGCAGGCGCCCGGCGAGCGTGCGGCCGAAGCCTTCGCCGGCGAGCGCCACCGCGCTCGCCACGGTCGGGTTGCTCGCGTCGGCGAAGATCGAGATCTCGGCGCCCCGCCCGCGGTAGAGATGACGGTCGAGGTCGGACGGGATGACGATCACCGCGCCCACCTCGCTGCGCTCGAGGAGCTGGAAGGCCGCTACCTCGCTCGCGACCTGCCGCTGGAGGCGAAACGTCTGTGTCGCCTCGAGCTCCCCGACCAGGCGCCGCGAGAGCGCGCTGTTCGTTCGGTCGAGCACCGCCGTCGGGATGTGGCGAACGTCGAGGTTGATCGCGTAGCCGAAGAGGACGAGCTGGAGCGACGGGATGCCGACGATCATGCCGAGCGTCAGCCGGTCGCGGACGAGCTGCCGGAACTCCTTGCGCGCCATGGCGAGCATCCGCCGGGCCGACGCGATCATCGGCCTTCCTCCGCGTCGGGTTCGATGCGCTCGCCGAGGAGGATGGCGACGAAGACGTCCTCCAGCGTCGGCTCGCTGGGCGCCGCACGTGCGCCGGTGAGGCCTGCGTCGCCGAGCAGTCGCACGATCTCCGACGCCGCCTCCGTCGGGGGCGGCGCCGTCGGCGCGAGCAGCACGTGGACGCGGTCGCCCAGGCGCGTCGTGCTGGCGACGAGCGGTGTGCCGCGAAGGACGTTCCCGGCGCGCTCGGGAACCGCAGTCTCCACGTCGAGCACGCGGGCGGCCAGCGGGCGTGTCAGCGCGAGCGGGCTGCCGACGGCGACGCGACGGCCGTCGCGGAGCAGCGCCAGTCGGTGGCAGCGCACGGCCTCGTCCATGTAGTGCGTGGACACGAGGATCGTGGCGCCGCCGGCGACGTATTCGAAGAGCTTCTCCCAGAAGACCCGCCGGCTCTGCGGGTCGACGCCGGCCGTCGGCTCGTCGAGGACGAGGAGCTGCGGGCGGTGGATCGTCGCTGCGGCCAGGGCGAGACGCTGCTTCCAGCCTCCCGACAGCGTTGCAGCGCGCGCCGCGGTGTACCGGTCGAGCCCCGAATCGGCGAGCGCCGCGCTTACGCGCGCGCGCCGCTCGGCCCCGGCGAGCCCGAAGACGGCAGCGGCGAAGTCGAGGTTCTCCCGCACCGAGAGGTCCTCGTACAGGGAGAAGCGCTGGGTCATGTAGCCGACCGACGGCCGGAGGCGCTCGACGTCGCGCGGCACCTCGCAGCCGAGCACGCGGGCGAACCCCTCGGAGGGCGCGAGCAGGCCGAGCAGCACCCGCATGAGGGTCGACTTCCCCGAGCCATTCGGCCCGAGGCAACCGAAGATCTCGCCGCGCTGGACAGTCAGGTCGACGTGGTCGACGGCCACGAGCGGGCCGAACCGCCGGGTGAGACCGCGGGTCTCGACGACGGGGTCGGCGTTCACGCGCCGTTCCGCCCGGACGGGGCGAGCTGGACTTGGGCAGGTACCCCGGGCCGGAGCCCCGCCGGCGCGTCGTCGATCGCCACGCGTGTCTCGTAGACCAGATGCACGCGGTCCCGCTCGGTGAGCGCGAAGTGGGGCGTGAACTCCGGCTCGTGGGAGACGTCGAGCACGTGGCCATGCAGCGCCGTCGCGATTCCGTCGACCCGCACGTCGGCGGGGGCGCCCGGTCGCACGGTTGCCACGAGGGACTCGGACACCCACACGCGGACCCACGGCGCCGCCGCGTCGAGCACGACCACGACGACGCCGCCGGCCGGCACGCGTTCGCCGCGGTCGAACGGGATCTGGTCCACCACGCCGTCGACGGGCGACGTGATGGTCATGTCCTCGAGTCGATGGCGCGCCGCGACGAGACGCGCCTCGCCTTCGCGAAGACGCGCGGTCGCCTCGTCGCGGGACAGACGAGCACGCTCGAGGTCCTGTTCCGAGGCCACGCGCGAGGCGTGTAGCCGCGTGAGGCGTGTGAGGTCGCTCTCGGCGGTGACGAGCCCGGTGCGGGCTCCGGCGAGCGTCGCCTCGGCATTCGCGACGTCCGCCTCGACCAGCGTGGGGTCGAGGCGAGCCAGCACGTCGCCCCGGCGTACGTCCTGGCCGCGCTGCACACCCACTTCGACCAGCGTCTCCGCGATTGGTGCGTCGAGCTCGATCAGCGTCCGCTCGACGGTTCCGACGAGGACCCCGCCGCCGCCACCACCGCAGGCGACGAGAGCATACGCGAGCGCCGGTGCGAGGAGGCTTCTCGGACCGCCGTACCGGGGTCGCGACGAACGGCACGTTGGCATCGCCTGCCCGGCCCGTATCATCAGATGGGCATTCGCGTCACGACCGGCGGGAGCGCGAGACGGCCCGGCCTTCTCCCGCAGCCCTTCGACCTCTTGATGGAGCATCTTCATGAGCGCCGCCGGGCGCATGCTCCCAGGACGCGGGCGCGTCTTCTCGGTCGCCGTCGGCGCTTGTCGCCGTCGTCTCGCGACTCTCAACTTGATCAGTGGGTCGCAGGTCCCGTTGCCTTCGAGCGCTAACCCGAGGAGAAGCTAGCAGCCTAACCTGGGTGTCCACGAAATCTGGGCAAGCCCACTTCGCCACACCCCCGAGGGTCCCGCCGATGTTTGTCGTGATGATCGCCTCCGAGTGTGCGCCCGTTGCCAAGGTCGGCGGCCTGGCCGATGTGGTCTATGGTCTCAGTCGCGAGTTGGAGATCCGCGGCCATGCCGTAGAGATCGTCCTCCCGAAGTACGACTGCATGCGCTACGACCACATCTGGGGCCTGCAGGTCACGTACGACGACCTGTGGGTGCCGTGGTTCAACTCCCAGGTGCGCTGCACGATGTGGTTTGGCTTCGTCCATGGGCGCAAGTGCTTCTTCATCGAGCCGCACAGCGGCGAGAACTTTTTCAGTCGCGGTATGTACTACGGGTGTCCGGACGATCATCTGCGCTTCGCCTTCTTCAGCAAGGCGGCGCTCGAGTTCCTCTACAAGAGCGGCAAGCGGCCCGACGTCATCCACACGCACGATTGGCAGACCGCCCTCGTGCCGGTGCTGCTGTTCGAGATCTACCGGCAGCACGGCATGGACCACCAGCGCGTCTGCCATACCATCCACAACTTCGCGCACCAGGGCGTCGCCGGGTCGGACGTCCTGTGGCTGAGCGGGCTCGGGCGGCCGGAGTACTACTACGCGAGGGACCGCCTCGGGGACGACTCTCATCCCACGGCGCTCAACTTCACCAAGGGGGCCATCCTCTACTCGAACTTCGTCACCACGGTGTCACCGCAGCACGCCTGGGAGGTGCGGTCTACCGAGCAGGGGCACGGACTCGGCCATCCCCTGTACGTGCACCAGCAGAAGTTCGGCGGCGTGCTGAACGGGCTCGACTACGACATGTGGAACCCCGCGCAGGATCCGCTCATTCCGATCCACTACACGGTCGACACGCTCGACGAGAAGGCGAAGAACACCGATGCCCTGCGCACGCGCCTCCTGCTGCGGAGCGGGCGCCGGCCCGTCCTGGCGTACGTCGGCCGGCTCGACTGGCAGAAGGGAGTGCACCTCATCCGCCACGCGCTGTCCTACACGCTCACCCGCGGGGCCCAGTTCGTGCTCCTCGGGGCGAGCTCGGAGCGCGGCATCAACGACGCGTTTCTGCACCTGAAGTACCACTTGAACGACAATCCGGATTGCCACCTCGAGATCGCCTTCAACGAGGAGCTGGCGCATCTGATCTACGCGGGTGTCGACATGGTCATCGTGCCCAGCATGTTCGAGCCATGCGGGCTCACGCAGATGATCGCCATGCGCTACGGGGCCGTACCCATCGTGCGCTCCGTGGGGGGCCTCGCCGACACCGTGTTCGACCGCGACTACTCGGATAGGCTGGCGGCGGAACGCAACGGCTACGTCTTCCACCAGGCCGACAATCCGGGCATCGAGTCGGCGCTGCAGCGCGCCATCGGTCTGTGGTTCGACCATCCCGGGGAGTTCCGCCGGCTCATGGTGGCAGGCATGCGCTGCGATTTCTCCTGGAACCAGCCGGCGCAGCACTATCTGAACATCTACGAGTACATTCGGCACAAGTGAGGTGGCGATGAACGAGCTGCGGGAAGACGTCGGCGATCTGCCCAACCTCTGCGGCGCCGAGGCGGTGATCGATGCGGTGGTGCGCGAGCGGTCGAGCCTGGCGTTTCTGCCGGACAGCCGCATCGACTTCGGACGCAGCCGGAGCGCGTGCGCCATCGCGCTGCACATGCACCAGCCGTTGATCCCCGCCGGCGGCGACGATCTGCACACCGCGCGCATCATCGGCAACCTGCAGGACATGATGGCGCACCCGGACGTCGGGGATAATCACAACGCCTCGGTGTTCCACTGGTGTTACAAGCGCATGGGGGAGTTCATCCCGCAGCTCATCCACGAGGGCAAGGAGCCGCGCGTCATGCTGGAGTACTCCGGCACACTCCTGTACGGCCTGCGCCAGATGGGGCTGCACGACGTGTTCGACGCGATGCGGCCGCTCGCGCAGAATCCCGAGTACAGGCGCGCCGTGGAGTGGCTGGGCGCGCCATGGGGCCATGCGGTCGCGCCGTCCACCCCGGTGCAGGACTACCGGCTGCACGTCCGCGCCTGGCAGCACCATTTCGCCGCCATCTTCGGGACGGAAGCGCTGGCGCGCGTGCGCGGGTTCTCACCATCCGAGATGGCGTTGCCGAACCATCCGGACCTCGCCTACGAATTCGTGAAGACGCTGCGAGATTGCGGCTACGAATGGGTCTTCGTCCAGGAGCACACCGTCGAGCAACCCCACAACGGCTCGGGCCCGGAGCGTAAGCACCTGCCGCACCGGCTCCTGTGCCGCAACGCGGAGGGGGCGACGGCCAGCATCGTCGCCGTCATCAAGACGCAAGGCAGCGACACGAAGCTCGTGGCCCAGATGCAGCCCTACTACGAGGCCAAAGGGCTACAGCGCTGGGATCTCGCCGGCCATCGGGTGCCGCCGCTCGTGAGCCAGATCGCCGACGGCGAGAACGGCGGCGTGATGATGAACGAGTTCCCTCCGAAGTTCATGGAGGTCGTGCGCGAGGCGAGCGGCTCCGAGACGCCGCTGGTCAACGTCACCGAATACCTGGAGTACCTCTTCAGCCTCGGGATCCGCGAGCACGAGCTGCCGGTGGTGCAGCCTCTCTTCCAGAAGCGCATCTGGGACCGTTTCGAACCCGGCCAGGGGCCGGAGCGGCTGCAGCAGGTCATTGCGGAGCTCGAGCGGGAGGACCACCGCTTCCATGTGGAGGGCGGCAGTTGGACGAACAACCTTTCGTGGGTGCGCGGCTACGAGAACGTCCTCGGGTCGATGGAGGAGGTCAGCCGGCTGTTCTACGAACGGGTTCTCGAGCCTGGCGTCTCGCCGACCGAGCAGCGCTACCGCAACGCCTTGTTCCACCTCCTGTGCTCCCAGACCAGCTGCTATCGCTACTGGGGCCAGGGGTTGTGGACGGCCTACGGCCGCGAGATCTGCCGGCGCGCGAAGGATGTCCTGCTCCACGACTTCCCGGCATGAGCGTCGGGGACGGCGGCGAGGACACGAATGACATGCGCCTCGTCGCGACCCGGCAGATCGGGAACCGTGACGTCGCTGGCCGGTAGAGGCGGCATGGCGGAAGCCCGCAGCGCGGAGCGCCGGGACCGCGTCCTCGGCCGACCCGAAGTGGTAGTGGGTCGGGCCGCGCCCGAAGAGCTGGAAGCCCAGGCGAAACACCTCCGCGATCCACATCCCGTCGACGTCGTCGGTGAGATGGAGATCGGACAGGTAGAGACCGTGGGCGAAGCGGCCGAGCGTCGCTGCGAAGCGACGTCACAGCGCGCGACTTCTGTCTCCGGGCGCGTGTGGACGAAGACGGCGGATTGGTGAAAGGAGGTCGACATGAAACCATCGCTCGTCACGGGGGCCAACGGGCACCTCGGCAACAACCTCTGCCGGCAGCTGATCGCCCGCGGCGAGCCGGTCCGCGCCATGATCAGGGCTAGCGCCGATACGGCGCCGCTGGCCGGCCTCGCGCTGGAGATCGTGCGGGGCGACATCATGGACTCGGCGTCGACGGCAGCCGCCGTCGAAGGCTCTGGCCGCGTGTACCACACGGCCGCGGGCTTCCTCATGTGGTCGCGCGATCCGGAGCGGGACATCATCCGGCCGAGTGTCGAAGGGACGCGCCACGTGATGGAAGCGGCGGCGCGGGCGGGCGTCGAGAAGGTGGTCTACACGAGTTCGTCGGGCACCATCGGGCACGCCGGATCGCCCGACGCTCTCTTCGACGAGACGCGGGCGAACACCGAGCCGCACACGCACTATCTGCGCGGCAAGATCGCTGCCGAGCGCGAGGCGTTGGCCATCGCGTCCCGGACCGGAATGCCCACCACGTCGATCCATCCCGGCCTGATACTGGGACCGGGCTTCTGGAAGCCGAGCGAGTCGGTGGCGCAGGTCGTCCAGTTCGTGAACCAGGGCGCTCCGGCGTACTTCGACGGCGGCTTCAGCGTGGTCGACGTCGACGACGTGGCCCGGGGAGCAATCCTGGCGATGGAGAAGGGACGCAGTGGCGAGAAGTACATCCTGGCTGGGGAGAACGTGACGGTGAAGCAGCTTTTCGATCTCATGGCCGAGCTGACCGGGCTGAAGGCGCCGTCCGTGAAGCTGCCCGTGCCGGCGGTGCGGGCGCTCGCCACGATGCTCGAGCTCGTGAGCAGGGCCACCGGGGCCCGCCCGATGATCGATCGCAGCCAGGTCGACGAGTTCGCCGGGAAGTATGCCTATTTCTCGAGCGCGAAGGCCGAGCGGGAGCTCGGCTACACGTGGCTCCCGGCGCGGGAAGTCGTGCGGCGCACGATCGCCTGGATCGTGGAGCGGGGCTTCGTGGCCGAGAAGCGGCGGAGCGCGCTCCGCCTGGACGGCTCGCTGCGGGGGGCGGGAGGGTGAGCCGATAGTCAGGACAAGCCTGAAACGATTGACGGAGCACCTCAATGTCAGACGCTCGCCCTCCCGCTTGCGACGCGCTGCGCGCGTTCACCGCCGACGACGCGACGGCGCTCAAAGCGGCGGCGCGCACCTTCCCGAAGACGCCCTTCTACGACGTCGAGGAGAAGCTCGCCGCACGCGCGCCGGACGACGCCCCGACGCCGGCCGGACGCGCCCCGGCGCGGGAGGAGCCATCCACCCTCGAGCGCGTGCTCGCCTCGCACGTCACGAAGACGGTCGCCGTGACCGTCGCCGGGGCGATCACACGCGGCATCATGGGCGCGCTGCTCGGCCCGCCGCGGCGCCGGCGCTGCTGAGCGCACGGCGGTCGCGCGACGAGCGTCGGGGGACCCGTCGCCGACGACGCGTACCTAGACCGTCGTCCAGATTCGGCCGTAGTGGGATGGAACGGCGAGCGTCGTCTCTTGCCACGCGCCGACCCCGTGGAGGTCGAGCGCGCCCCCGTGGAGTTCCTCGACGTAGGTGCCGCCGACCGGGAACCAGAACGGCACCCTGACGTCGTCGCCGCTCGTGTTCGTCGCGACGAGCGTGTAGCGCGCGCCTTTGAAGCGCGCGAACACGAGCAGGCCCCGCGCGAGGTAGCGATCCCAGTCGCTGAAGAAGAAGTAGTCGCCGTCGCGGACGTGCGCCCGTTGCCGGCGGATGCGCAGCAGCGCCCGGACGAGCGTCACCAGGTGGCGGCCGGGCTCGTCGTAGAAGTAGTCCCACCGCAGCGGCCGGAGCAGCGACACGCGACCCGCGCCGAAGTCGGGAAGGAAGTAGTTCTCGCCGAGCTCCTCCCCCTGCCACAGCATCGGCACGCCTTTGCTCATCGCGAGCGCGATCAGATACGGCTGGAGCATGTACCAGCGCGTGCGATCGCCCTCGAGGAAGAGCGTGTTGCCCGCGTCGTCCGGGTTCGTCAGGCCGAAGTTGCAGACGAACCGCTCGTGGTCGTGATTCTCGAGGTACTGCAGCGCGGCCTTCGGCACGACGTCGCCGTTCGTCGTCGTCTGGTCGGGATAGCCGTAGAGCCCGAGCGAGAGCCCGAGGTCGGCGAGGCGTCCCCGGTCCCCGCGTGCGACCGCCTTCGCCGCGTCGAACGTCCGGTTCTGCCAGGTGGCGTTCGAGTACGTCGTGGCGAGCACCTCCTCGGGCCCTTCGAGCTGCTCCGCGCACTGCACGAGACGGATCGCCGAGCCCGGACCGCCGTCGAAGCGGCTCCAGTACGGCGCACCCTGGGCGAGGCGCGTGCGAACGAGTTGGTAGGTGTCGTAGACGAGGCTCGCGTATCCGACGCCGACGGGACCGTCCCAGTAGTTCGGCACGCAGTCGTACCGGAAGCCGTCGACGTGGTAGACCTCGAGCCAGTGGTGGTTCACGCTGAAGAAGTAGTCACGCGTGAGCGCGCGCCGGAAGTCGGTGCTCTTGCCGACGCTCGAGAAGTAGTCCTTCGCGAACGGCCCCATGAACGGGTTCTCGTCGTAGCGGAGCCGGGCGTAGGCGTCATAGTAGCCGAAGTCCGTGCCGGCGTGCCCGTAGACGGCGTCGACGACGACGGCGATGCCGTGCTGGTGGGCGACGTCGACGAGCTGCTGGAAGTCCGAGCGCTTTCCGAACCGCTCGTCCACGCCGAAGTAGCCGATCGGTAGATAGCCCCAGTCGACCGAGCTGCCGACGTTCGAGAGCGGCATGATCTCGACCGCGTTCACCCCGAGGTCTGCGAGGTAGGCCATCATCCGGCTCGTCCGGTCGAGGTCGCCGGCGAGCTCGGCGACGTTGAGCTCGTACACGACGAGGTCGCGCAACGCGGGCGTCCGCCACGCGGCCTCGCCCGCGCTCCACGCGTATGGTTGATAGCCGAGCGTGAACGCGGACAGCTTGCCGGCACCGAACTCGCGCGCGAACGGGTCGACGATCCAGTCGAGACGGCCGACGGTCGGGTTCTCGATCTGGTAGCGGTACACGTAGCGACCCGGCGTGCCCCACGCCGACCCAGGCGACGGCGGTGCGCCCGCGATCGGCACGCTCACCGACCAGAAGTCGCCGTACGGTGACCGGTCCGCGTGCGACATCGGGAACTCGCGCGGTGCGATGGCCTGCAGGAGCTGGTCCTGCTCGTGGATCACCTTGACGATGACCCTGTTGCCGTGTTGCGCCGACACCCACGGGAGCCACAGGCCGAACGTCACGGTGCCTGCGGACTCGATCGCGCCGAGCATCCCGAGCGGTAACAAGCTGGCCGTCATGGCGACGCATGCAGCGGCCGTGCCGGCCGAACGGCGAGCGCGCGCGAGGCTCGGCGGCGCCGATCCGTCGAGGAAAGTGGACATCCGGCGACGCCGGCGTCCAGCCACCTCGATGCGACGGCTGGACCCGTCCGGTCGCGGGGGACTCAATCCCGCGCGTGGGAATCGACGGCGCCGAGAGCGAGAATCCCGCGGCCGAATCGCGACGGACGACGAGGAAAAATCAGGCTATTGCCACGGACGCCCAGAGCGGGTCGCGGGCACGCCCATTGCTCCCAGGGATGCGATGAACACGATCGCCAGACGAGACGCGGGGATCGTGGTCCTCGTCATGCTGGCGATGGCGCTCGGCCGGGCGCTCGCCTCGGCCGCCGATGGCAAACCCACCGTGCAGTTGCCGGCGGACCGCACGTTCGCCGGGGCCGAGGGGTCGCCCGGTCCGGTCGTCTTCAGCCACGAGACGCACGTCGCGTTCAGCGACGGCCGGTGCGTCGCCTGTCATCCCGCTCCCTTCCGGATGCTGCGGCCGACGGGCGGCTTCACGCACGCGGAGATGGACGCCGGCCGGCAATGCGGCATCTGCCACGACGGGAAGACCGCGCGCAGCGTGAAGGACGATTGCGACCATTGCCACGGAGGCGGCTCGTGAGGACCGTCGGCCTCCTCTACGATTCGACGCGCTGCACCGGCTGCGGGGCCTGCACGGCGGGCTGCAAGGAGGCCAACGACCTCCCGCTGCCGATCGAGGAGCGCACGACGGCCTACACGTGGACCGTCGTCGACGACGTCGCCGGGGCGAAGATGCGACGGCTCTGCATGCACTGCCTCGACCCGACGTGCGTGTCGGTGTGCCCGGTCGGCGCGCTCGAGAAGACGCCGGCAGGGCCGGTCGTCTACGACGGGACGCGGTGCATCGGCTGCCGCTACTGCATCATGGCGTGTCCGTTCGGGGTCCCCAAGTATCAGTGGGACCGGGCGATCCCCGTCGTGGGCAAGTGCATCCTGTGTGCGGGCCGGGTCGCGAAGGGACTCCCCACGGCGTGCGCATCGGTCTGTCCGACCGGGGCGACGCTCTTCGGCGAGCGCGACGCGCTCGTGCGCGAAGCGCACGCGCGCATCGCGGCCGCACCCGACGTCTACGTCGACCACGTCTACGGTCTCACGGAGGCGGGCGGCACGTCCGTCCTCATGCTCTCCGGCGTGCCGTTCGAATCGCTCGGCATGAAGACGAACCTGCCGAAGCAGCCGCTGCCGCTCCTCACCTGGCGGGTGCTCTCGAAGATTCCGTCGTTCGTCGTCGTGTGGGGCGCCTGTCTCTTCGGCGTGCACTGGATCACGAAGCGCCGCGACGAGGTCCGCGCCTTCGAAGCGGCCGAGCGCGAGAAGCCCCGATGAACGTCGCGACCGCCACCGAGCGACCCGGCTCACGGATGGGCTTCTGGGAGATCTTCGGCGCGCTCGTCCTCGTGGCCTTCGCCGCGGTCACCGTGCTCCGGTTCACGCGCGGGCTCGGCGCCGTGACCAACCTGAGCGACCGGTTCCCGTGGGGACTCTGGATCGGCTTCGACGTCCTCTGCGGCGTCGGCCTCGCGGCGGGCGCCTTCACGCTCACCGCCATCGTGCACGTCTTCAACCTGCATCGCTTCGAGCCGATCGTGCGGCCGACGGTCCTCACGGGCTTCCTGGGCTACCTCCTCGTCATCGTCGGGCTCCTCTTCGACCTCGGGCAGCCCTGGCGCATCTGGCACGCGCTCGTCTTCTGGAATCCACACTCGGTCATGTTCGAGGTGGCGTGGTGCGTGATGCTCTACACCGCGGTCCTGGCGCTCGAGTTCTCGCCCGTCGTCCTCGAGCGACTCCGCCTCGATCGTCCCCGGCGCGTGATGCACGCGATCGCGACGCCGCTCGTGATCGGCGGCGTCATCCTCTCGACGCTCCATCAGTCCTCGCTCGGGTCGCTCTACCTGATCGTGCCCGCGAAGCTGCACCCGCTCTGGTACACCCCGCTCCTGCCGCTCCTCTTCCTCATCTCGGCGGTCGGCGCGGGGATCGGCATGACCATCCTCGAGTCGCACTTGAGCGAGCGCGCGTTCGAGCGACGCCTGGAGATGGACCTCTTGGAGCCGCTCGCCCGCGGCATGGTCGTCGCCCTCGGCGTCTACGGCATGCTGCGCATCATCGTCCTCGCGCAGAACGGGGCCTTGGCCGCGCTCCGGCAGCCCGGCTACGAAGGCATCATGTTCCTCCTCGAGTTCGGCGTCGGCGTCGTGGTCCCCGTCGGGCTCCTCCTCGTCGAGCGCATTCGCACGCACCCGACGGGTCTCACGGTAGCGGCGCTCTTCGCGGTGGCGGGGTTCGTGATGAACCGCTTGAACGTGAGCGTGACCGGCATGGAAGGCGCTGCCGGCGTCCGCTACGTGCCGTCGTGGATGGAGCTCGTGGTCTCGCTCGGGCTCGTGGCGCTCGGCTTCGCGCTCTTCGCGCTCGCCGTGCGCTACCTGCCCGTGTTTCCGGAGGCCACACACCCCGCGGACCGGTGACGCGTGCGCACCCGCATCGGAATTCAGTTCGTCGCGGTGGTCGGCGTGGTGATCGCGGTCGCGATCACCGTCCTCGCCATGCTCACGCTGCGCTCCCACCGCCGGGAGATGATCGCCCAGCTCACCCGCAGCGCCGACCTCTTGAGCGAGACCGTCAAGCGTAGCACCGAGGACTACATGCTCGAGAACCGTCGCGAGCGCGTGCTGCGACAGATCGAGGCGATCGGACGCGACGAGCGGATCGACCGCGTGCGTCTCTTCAACAAGGAAGGGCGGATCGTGTTCTCGTCCGACGCGGCGGAGGTCGGTCGGCTGCCGGAGCCCGGCAGCGAGGCCTGCGTCGGCTGTGACCAGGGCCAGCCGCCGCTCGACGAGCGCACGCGGATCTTCACGGTCGGCGCGCGCCGCCTCCTCGGCATCGCGAATCCGATCCAGAACCAACCGTCGTGCTCGGCCGCCGCCTGCCACGCCCACCCGCCGGACGAGACCGTCCTCGGCGTGCTCGACGTCACCATGCGGCTCGACGACGTCGACCAGCAGATCGCGGCGAGCCGGCGTCGCATCGCGGCGCTCGCCGTCGTCACCATCGCCGTGACGGGCCTCCTCCTCTGGGTGCTCAGCCGCCGGCTCATCGTGCGGCCGGTGGAGGCGCTCGCCGCGGGCACGCGTCGCGTGGCCGCCGGCGATCTCACGACGACGATCGCGGTCACGGGTCGGCACGAGCTCGGCGAGCTCGCGAGCGCGTTCAACGCGATGACGGCGCGGCTCTCGGACGACCAGCGCCAGCTCGCGCAGGCCGACAAGCTGGCATCGGTCGGGCGTCTCGCGGCCGGCGTCGCGCACGAGATCAACAACCCGCTCACCGGCGTGCTCTCGTACGCGTCGCTGCTCGCCGAGCGCCCCGGCCTCAATCCGGAGATGCGCGCGGACCTCGAGGTCGTCGTGCGCGAGACGAAGCGCTGTCGCGAGATCGTCCGCGGCCTCCTCGATTTCGCGCGCCAGACGCCGCCGCGCCGTCAGCCGACCGACCTGAACGACGTCGCGCGCCGTGCGGTGGCCGTCGTCATGAATCAGCTCCAGCTCCGGCACGTGTCGCTGGCGCTCGACCTGGCCGCCGACCTTCCCGCGGTCGACGCCGACGCGAACCAGATGCAGCAGGTGCTCGTGAACCTCCTCTTGAACGCGACCGACGCGATCGGGGAGCGCGGCGGGACGATCCGGCTCGCGAGCCGTCGCTCCGAGCTGCCGCCACGCGGGCACGAGCTCATTCGGCGTGCCGTCTGCCCGGCCGGGTGCGACCTCCTCGATGCGACCTCGCGCGTCGGCGGGTCGCCCCGGATTCGCGTCGTGTGGACGCACGGCGACCGCGAGTGGACCGTCTGCCTCGACCCGGTCTACGGGCGCTTCAACCACCTCTCCGCCGAGCCCTGCCCGGAGGGCGTGGTGGCGCTCGTCGCCTGTCCGCGCTGTCGCGCCTCGCTCGCCTGTCCGGACCATCCCTGTCCGGACTGCGGGGCGCCGACGTTCGCCGTCCGCGGCGTCGCGGACGAGCCCATACACTTGTGCACCCGGACGGGCTGCCACTACACGTGGTGGGAGGCGCGCGAGCGGCGTGGCGCGGCGCCCATCGCCGAGCTCGCCGTGGAAGACGACGGCCGCGGCATTCCTCGCGACGCGCTCGCGAAGCTCTTCGAGCCGTTCTTCACGACGAAGGGCGTGCGGGGTACCGGCCTCGGCCTCGCGATCACCTGGGGCATCGTCGAAGGCCACGGCGGGACGATCGACGTCGAGAGCGAGGAGGGCAAAGGGACCCGGGTCACCGTCCGCCTCCCCGTCGCCGCGTCGGACCAGAAGCGAGTGGCGGCATGACCGGCGACGACGTCCTCGTGATCGACGACGAGCCGGTCGTGCGCGACGCCGTGCGCCGCGTGCTCGGCGCGAACGGGCTCGGGGTCGCGACGGCGGGAGACGGCGCCGCAGGCCTCGCCCATCCGGCGCTCGCGACCTGCCGCCTCGTCCTCTGCGATCTCATGCTGCCCGACCGATCGGGCATGGATGTGCTCCAGGACATCAGGCAGCGGCGTCCCGGGCTCCCCGTGGTCGTCATCACCGGCTACGCGACACCGGATCACGCCGCACGGGCCGCAGAGGCGGGCGCCGCCGATTTCCTGGCCAAGCCTTTCGAGGCGAAGGAGCTCGTGGACATGGTGCGCCGCGCGCTCACCAGCACCGACGTCAGAGGGGAGAGACGCGCATGACGGTCCTGCTCGTGATGGTGATGTTCGTCGGGTTCGTCGCCCTCGACGCGCTCGTCCGCATGGTGGCGCGCCGCCTCGACGCGGCGCGCACGCGCCGGGCGCGCGAGGCGGCGCTCGCCACCTCGCTGCGACTCGACTTCACGCACGAGGCGCCGAGCCTCAAGCGGGTCGAGGTTCCCGAGCCGAAGGCCCGCATCCTCGCCGTCGACGACGAGCCCGTGATCCTCGACGTCTTCCGCAAGGTCCTCGTCCTCGACGGCTTCAGCGTCGATACGGTCGAGAGTGGACCCGAAGCGCTCGGCCTCGTGCAGCGGCGGGACTACGACTTCGTCTTCACCGACTTGAAGATGCCCGGCATGAGCGGCGTCGACGTGGTGAAGGGCGTGAAGCATCTCCGTCCCGACGTCGACGTGGCGGTGATCACCGGCTACGCGACGATCGAATCGGCCGTCGAGACGATGCAGCACGGGGCGGTCGACTACGTGCAGAAGCCATTCACGGCCGACGAGCTCGTGGCCTTCGCGGGGCGCCTCCTCATCAAGCGCGAGGCGCGTCTGCAGTCGCAGCGCCTTCCCGAGGTCCGCGTCGTGGCACAGGGGGTTGCCGACGCCGTGCGACCCGGCGAGTTCTGCGTCCCGGGCGGAGCCTTCCTCTCGGACGGGCACGCCTGGGCACGCATCGAGCCCACGGGCGAGGTGCGGATCGGGCTCGACGACTTCGCGCGCAAGGTGCTCGGGACGATCGAGCGCGTCGAGCTGCCGGCGGAGGGAGGGATGATTCGACGCGGCGAGCCCTTCTTCACCGTCCACCGCGGCGGCACGGCGGCGCGCTTCCTCGCGCCGGTTTCCGGTCGCGTGGTCCGTGTGAACGCAGGCCTGCGCGCCAGTCCCGATTGGCTCGCGCGCAGTCCCTACGACGCCGGCTGGGTGGCGGTCCTCGAGCCGGTGAACCTCGAGAGCGATCTTCCCGCGCTCCGTATCGGAAAGCCGGTCATCGAGTGGTACCACGCGGAAATCGCGCGCCTGCGCGAAGCGGGGGGACCTGCCGCGCAGGGCGCGCCGCAGGTCGACTGGGGCACGCTCGACGCGACCTTCTTCGCTCACCAGGCCGGTTGAGGCACGCCGCTGCCGAGCGGGCGTGCGATCGCGACGCGGCGGGAAAGCGCAGCCCGGGACGCATCCGTGGACCCGGCCCCGGCCGGCGGGCGCTCGCCAACGCCGCCACGGGTGACACGCATCGCGACGACGGAGTACACACGGCAATGCTCGCGGCGCCCAGCGGTCGTGATCGTCCCGCTCGCGTCCCGGGTCCCCTCGCCATCAGGTCGCCGTCGACCGGCCGGGCACGATGGCTCGTCCAGGTTGTGGCGACGACGGCCGGCTACGGGGCCGTCGTCGCGTGGCTCACGTGGCCGCTCGCGTCCTCGTTGGCGACGCACCTTCCGGACACGTGGATCGCGTGTCACTTCGACAGCCTGCTCGCCGCGTGGGCGCTCGCCTGGCAGTCGCACGCGCTCGCCACCGCGCCGGCCACGCTGCTCGACGCCAACATCTACCATCCCGCGCATCACGCGCTGCTCTATTCCGCGGCGTCGTTCGGTGCCCTCCCGTACTTCGCGCCGGTCTTCGCGCTCAGCGACAACCCGACGCTCGCGATCAATGCGACGCTCCTCGGGGCCTCGTCGTTCCTGGCGGTGCGATGGGTGCTCTGGGAATATCCGAGGACTGCGGGTCTACGGCACGCGCGACGTGTAATCTTCGATTCCTCGGGCTTCCCGTCGAGCAGCTCAAGCCACACGATGACGCCGATCATCAGGGTGTCGCGCTACCTGACGATCGCCTGCTCGC
>Ga0335084_10000492_pt1 | contig 33658 bp, 24 predicted proteins | sample Lox_Sample_44_FD_206721 | JGI IMG/M metagenome (GOLD analysis project Ga0335084, IMG submission 206721) | Soil microbial communities from Loxahatchee National Wildlife Refuge, Florida, United States - Lox_Sample_4.4 | ecosystem: Environmental > Terrestrial > Soil > Wetlands | place: USA...
GTGCTCGACCCCTCGTCCGACGTCTACACCTGCCCGCTCGCCATGACCGACGGGGCGGCGCGCACGCTCGTCGACCTCGGTCCTCCGGCGCTGGTGGAGCGGGCGGTCCCGCGCCTCACCTCCCGCGATCCCGACCGCGCCTGGACGAGCGGCCAATGGATGACCGAGCGCGCCGGCGGCTCGGACGTGTCCGCCACCGAGACCGTCGCCCGGCGGGGCGAGGGCGGCGAGTGGCGCCTCACCGGGACGAAGTGGTTCTCGTCGGCGTCCACCGCCGAGATGGCGCTCGCGCTGGCGCGCCCCGAGGGCGCCCCGGAGGGCTCGCGAGGCCTCGCGCTCTTCTACCTGGAGACCCGGGGCGAGGACGGCCGGCCGAACGGCATCCTCGTGAACCGCCTCAAGGACAAGCTCGGCACGCGCAAGCTGCCCACCGCCGAGCTGACCCTCGACGGCGCCCGGGCCTTGCCGGTGGCGGGGCTCTCCGACGGCGTGCGCAACATCGCCACGATGCTCAACATCACCCGCACCTGGAACTCGGTGGCGGCCGTGGCCGGCATGGAGCGCGCGATCCAGCTCGCCCGCGACTACGCGCGCCGGCGCGTGGCGTTCGGAGCGCCGCTCGAGCGGAAGCCCCTGCACGCCGATACGCTGGCCGCCGTGGAGGCCGAGCGCGAGGGGGCGTTCCTGCTGGCCTTCCGGGCCGTGGCCCTGCTCGGGCGGGTCGAGGCCGGCGAGGCCGACGACTCCGAGCGGCTGCTCCTCCGCGCGATCACGCCCCTCGCGAAGCTCACCACCGGGAAGCAGGCGGTGGCGGTCGCATCCGAGGTGCTGGAGTGCTTCGGCGGCGCCGGCTACGTCGAGGACACCGGACTGCCCCGGCTGCTGCGCGACGCGCAGGTGCTGCCGATCTGGGAGGGCACGACCAACGTGCTCGCCCTCGACGTCCTGCGCGCCCTCTCCGGCGAGGGCGTGCCCCAGGCGCTCGCCGCCGAGGTCTCGGGGCTGCTCGCCCGGGCGCACGACGCCTCCCTGGGCCCGGCGGTGCAGACCGCGTCGGCGGCGCTCGACCGGGCGCGTGCGTTCCTCGGCTCGGCCGGCCCGCTCGCACGCGAGGCCGGCGCGCGCCGGCTGGCGCTCACCCTGGGGCGAACGCTCGAGCTCGCGCTCCTCGCCTCGCACGCCCAGTGGTGCCTGGACACCGGCCGCGGCCGGCGCGCCGCGGCGGCGGCGAGGCGCCTCGCGAGGAACGGCGTGGATCTCCTCGGCGACGAGCCGGTCGACGGCGAGGAGAGCGCGGTCCTGGTTGCGAGGGAGGGTTGACCCGAACGACCGCTCGTCGCGAAACGCGGTTCAGGGCCTCGGCCTGGCGGCCGGCGCCGCGGACGGCCCTCCCCCGTCCCCGAACATCATCGCCACCCACTCCTGCGTCTCGGCGAGGGCCTGGCACAGCGCGGCCACACGGTCGGGGCCGAGGCCGAGCGCGCGAGCGCTCTGGAGCGCCTCGGCCGGAGCGTCGGCGTGCAGGCCCGGCATGTCCCGGTGCAGGAGCAGGGCGGATACGAGCCGCACGAGGTGCAGCTCGGCGTGCTCGGGCCCGGCGGGGATGGACGCGTCGTGGTGGAGCACCGCCATCTCGGCGAGGTGGCGAGGGAGCCCCCACTCCCGGTGCGCCTCCCCTCCCACCTCCACGTGCACGCGGTGGAGGATGCGCTCCAGCGAGTCCTCGTCGCGCACCCTCACCGTGCCCGCCATCGACAGCGCCGCGAGCGAGCGAAGCGCCAGTGACTTCCCGACGTCGTGGAGCATCCCGCCCAGGAACACCGACTCCGCGTCGCCGAGCCGCCGCGCCTTCGCGAGCTCGGACGCGGCGCGCGCGGTCGCGGCGGCGTGGAAGAAGAGGCGGTTCCAGGCCGGGGCGTGGGCGTCGAACTCGGCACGCACGGCCGACTGGAAGAGCGAGCGGGTGGCGAGCGCCGCGGCGAGCCGGGCCACCTCGGAGAGGCCCAGCCGCGCGATGGCGTCGCGGACGGTCCGCACCTCGGATCGCCCCCGGTAGAGCACCGAGTTGGAGAGCACCAGGATGGCGGCGGAGAGCGCCGGATCGTTCTCGACCGCGGCGGCGAGCGAGGAGACCTGCACGTCCGGATCGCGGACGAGCTCGAGCACCTTCACGGCGAGACCCGGAAACGAGGCCGGCCCGGGCCGGTGCGCCTCGAAGTGCTCGAGCAGGGCTCCGGCGATCTCCTTCTCCTCGGCGTCGAGGGACGGGGCCGAGGCCGTGAGCATCGCCGGGTCCACGTTCATGGCCTCGGCGAACTTCTCGTCGGGGGCGTCCGGCTGGGCGGGGAGCGGCGGGCCGGGGGGCGGGAACGCCTCCGTCACGGCGGTCACCGGAGTGCCGTCGTCGACGGGCTCTTCCGCGACGTCGTCGGGCACCTCGAGGGGTTTCCGCCTGAGGAACGAGAAGAGACCCATGCGGGAACGGTAGCACGACCGTGACCGGCGTCGCCCGATCGCTTAGAGAAGCGCGAGCCCGGCGAGGAGGAACGAGATGAAGCCCACTCCGAGGGGATGGCCACGCCTCAGCGCAGCCGTGTTCTACGAGGATGCTCCACGCGCCATCGACTGGCTGTGCCGGGCCTTCGGGTTCGAGGTGGCCCTGCGCGTGGACGGTGAGGAAGGACGGGTCGAGCACTCCCAGCTCACGATCGGGAACGAGCGGGACGGGCTCGGCCTCGTCATGGTGGCGAGCCTCCGGAGGAACGGCGGCCGGCCGGGCGACGGGCTGCGGGTGAGCGCACGGGACGTCGGTGGGAAGGTCACCACCAGCCTCATGGTCTTCGTGGACGACGTGGACGCGCTCGCCGAGCGGGCGAGGGCCGCGGGAGGCACCGTGGCGATGCCGCCCACCACCACCGACTACGGCAGCGAGTACTGGGCCGATCGCGGCTGCGAGGTGGTGGACCCCGAGGGCCACCGCTGGTGGATCGTGCAGCGCGTGCGAGGGTGACGGGCGTCGGCCGACCGCCCACCCCCGCTCACCCCCGCTCCTGCCCGAACCGCTCGAGGTACCCCCTGACGCTCACCTTCCTCGCCATCCGGGCGGAGGACATGTAGCGGACCGTGCCGAACACCGGGCGCTCCGGTCCCCAGGGGCGATCGTGGCGGCCCAGGCACCAGAGGATCCCCGAGCAGGAGTTCGGGTCGCGGCCGTCGAGCGCCCAGCGATCGTTGAGGTCGAGCGCGATCTCGAGCGCCTCCCGGGGCGAGCGGGTCCATTCGAGGATCTTCTTCCCCCAGAGCATCCTCAGCTGGTTGTGGATCGTCCCCTCCCGGAGGAGCTGGCGCTGGGCGGCGTTCCAGAGCGGGTCGCCCGTGGCGGCCGCCTCGAGGGCGTCGCGACGGTAGATCGCCGGGCGGCGGTCGCGGGCGTGGCGCTCCAGGGTCCGGCGGGCCCACGCGGGGAGCGATCCATACTCGCGGTGATCGGGCCTCCGGGCGGCGGTCGCGAAGCCGAGCTCGCGCCAGGTGACGAGCTGATCGAGGAAGGCCTCGGCCGACGCGGAGAGGCCCCACCACCCCTGTCGTGCCCCGTCGGCGCGGCCGTGGCCCGGCGAGGTCCAGCCCTCGCGGCGCAGGATCGCCGTCACCACCTCGAACGCCGAGAGGTGGCCGAAGTGCAGCCAGGGCGAGAGCCCGCTCGCGACGCCCTCGGCGTCGGGCGCGTTCCGCTCCTCGGCGTAGCGCGGGAGCCCCTCGTCGAGCCATCGCGCCAGGCGACGCTCCGCCGCCATGGTCCCCCCGGTCATGCCGGCGACCGGGGCGACCCCGTGGTCGACCGGCAGCGCCCGGACGAGGCCGCCCGGACGCTCGAGCGCGGCCCGCGCGGTGGCAGGCCAGCGCCGGGTGATCTCCGCCGGCAGCCGGCGGGGTCCGGGGAGCCGGCGCCCGGCGAGAGGGTCCCGTGCCGGGAGCCGGTCCAGCCAGGCCGGGAGGTTCCGTTGCAGGAACCGCCGGTAGAGGTACGCAGTCGGGAAGTCCTTGCCCCCGAGCCGGAACGGCACGATGCAGGACGCGTCCACCGCCTCGAGGCGAACGCCCATCCGGCGCATCCGGTCCGCGGCGGCGTCGAGCATGCGCGGGAGGAAGAAGGTCGGGAAGTCGTCCGCCACCACCGCGCAGGCCCGAGCGGCGAGCGCCTCGAGCAGGCCGGAACCCTCCCCGGCCGCCCTCTCGACGTAGGCGTGGTGGGTGGCCCGGCCCGCGAGGCGCCGGCCGTTCTCCGCCATGCCCTCGAGGACGAAGGCGTGCAGGCGGTCGCTCGCGTACGGGTACCCGACCCGCAGGGACTCGAGGACCACCAGCGGCCTTCCGGCGCTGCGTGCGATCTCCGCCGCTCGCTCGAGCGCCGGGTTGAACCGCACTCGCCTCGCGGAGGTCATCCAGTGGAGGACGAATTCGCCCCCGGGGCGGACGGGGAGGTCGGCGAGGACGCGGATGCGCTCGGCAGCGACGGGCATCCGGGCGAGGATAACGGCAGCCTCCGCGACTCGCAGCGTCACGCGTCCCGGATCCTCGGGACCCCCTCGTCGCGGCGCGCCTCCTGCCCCGACCGGGCCTCCCGAATCGATGGCCCGTGCCCTCGCGCCCGGGGATGATCCGGAGGAGCGCCCCTTACCCGAGGTGAACATGCCGGTTCGCCCCAGCGCCGCCCTCGCCCTGGCGACGGCCGCGCTCTCGCTTGCCGCCTGCACGAGCGACCTCACCATCCCGGCGGACGTGATCCTGACGTGCGACGAGGGCGTGTGCCCTTCCGGATGGACCTGCAACACCAACCTGGCGCCTCCGACCTGCGTCCCGTCCGACCAGGTGGACACCACCCCACCCTCCCTCGCCGCCCACTCCGCGACCCCCGCCCGGGCGCGGCTGGGGACCATCGTCCGCGCCACCTTCACGTCGAGCGAGCCGCTCGGCGCCGAGCCGGAGGTCGCCTTCGTGACCGACCCGCCGCTCGCCTCGTTCACGCGCGTCGCCGCGGAGTCGAGCGGACAGAGGTACGTCTACGATTACGTCGCCGACGGTACCGAGCCCCGCGGCGTCGATCTCGCGGTGCGCGCGAGCCTCCGCGACGCCCAGGGGCTCGCCGGCGAGGGCCTGGTGGGCTCGGTGCGGTTCGACTTCCTCGCGCCCGAGATCCGTCAGCCGACCCTCGAAGGGTCCCCGGCCACGACGGGTGGGACGTTGCGCCTGGCTTTCGACGCGAGCGAGGAGCTCTCCGCCGACCCGGTGGCGCGGGTGGGCGGCGCCGACATGGTCCGGGACGCCGCCGCCTCGAGCGGGCTCCACCACGAGTACACCTACGTCTCCGCCGGGACCGAGAGCGAGGATCCGGCCGGGCTCCCCGTCACCGTCGACCTCGTCGATCTCGCCGGGAACGATTCCGGGCCGCTCGAGCCGGCCCGGGCGATCTTCGACCGCACGCCGCCCGCCCTCGACGGGCCGGTGGCGCTCTCCGCGCCCGCCGCGTCGCTCGGCACCCTCGTCCGCGCCACCTTCACGGTGAGCGAGGACCTGGCCTCGGACCCCGAGGTCACACTGGGCGGCATCGCGCTCGACCGCGGTGCCCGCTCCGGCCACACCTGGGTCTACGGCCACGTCGCCGCCCAGGGCGATCCCGAGGGGACGGCGGCCCTTTCCATCTCGCTCGTGGACCTCGCCGGCAACGCCGCGACCGTGCCCGGGCCGGAGGTGACCCTCGACTTCACGGCGCCGGTCGTCTCCGGCCTCGCGGTATGCGACGACGACCAGACCGCCCTGCCCTGCGCCGCGCCGCAGGCCACCTTCAGCGCGGTGCCCGGGCACGACGTCGCCAAGGTGAGCTTCACGCTCGGCGAGCCGGCCGGCGTGGAGGTCTCGGTGGGCACCGCGCCGCTCGCCGCGCCCGACGGCTGCACGAGCGCCGACGGCCTCGCCTGGACCTGCGTCCACCAGGTCGTCGACCCGGCCCTGGGCACCCAGCCCCGTGTCGAGACGGCCGGCGTCTACGTCACCGCCACCGATGCCGCCGGGAACCGCTCGCTCGCCTCCACCTTCATCACCCGCGACTTCCAGCCTCCCCGCCTGGCCGGCAGCGCCCTCCTCGAGCGCTGCGACGGCTACGGCCCGGCGCGCGTGGCCGTCGACGACCTGTGGACGAAGCCCGTCGCCTCCTACGGATGCCAGTACCTGGTCTCCGCCGGCCACGGGCCGGTGCGCGTGAGCTTCACCCTCGACGAGGCGGTGCCGGTCTTCCCGCTCTTCTCCGGCCTCCTCGACGTGAAGCTCGACGACGGGACCTTCTTCTGGCCCGACCCCGACGCGACCTCCGGCACCCAGTTCTCCGCCCTCATGACCGGCGACGCCGCCGAGGGCGTCCGCCAGGTGCTCGCCGACGTGCGTGACGCGGTCGGCAACGAGGCCACGCTCCTCCTCGGGACGCTGCGGGTGGACCTCACGCCTCCGCCGTCGCTCTCCACGGACGCTCCCGGGCTCGTGACCTACCAGCGCTATCCCTGGGGCGCGGACGCGACGCGGGGCGCGCGGGCCTACTTCGTCCAGGGCGCGCCCGGCGCGGTGGTGCCGGGCTCGCAGGTCGTCGCGTACGACGGCCCGGACCCGGCGAAGGCCGCCGCCATCGGGAGGACGACCTCGTGGGTCGACGGCAGCTTCGGCGGGCCCGCGGGCAGCAGCGTCGCGTTCTCCATCGCGAGCGGCAACGTGCCCGAGGTCTTCGTCGCCCAGGAGGACGCGGCCGGGAACTCGAGCGCACCGGCGCTCGTCTGGGAGGGGCAATGGGTGGCCACGCCGGGCTACCGGACGCCGGGTGACGACCTCTCCAACCCCAACCACCTCGTCGTCGACCCGGCCTTCCGGCCGGTGCGTTACGCGCCCACGCAGCTCGAGCCGGCCCTCGCCGGCCGGCTCGGCGTGTCGAACCAGGCCTCGCTCGACACGGTCGGCGCGCCCGACCTCCGCGACGTCTCGCCCTGGGCCGGAACGCCCGAGGCCCGCGGCGGATGCGCCGCGGTCTGGGACGGGGACTCGGGGCGAATCGTGATGCAGGGTGGCTCGTCGGCCATCCGTGCGGCGTCCTCGTACAACACGACCTACTACGGCGAGACCTGGACGTTCGACTCGGGCCGCTGGACCCAGCTCCGGACCACCGGCTCCCCGGGAGGGCGCGACGGGCACGCGATGGCCTACGATCCCGTGCGCCAGCGGGTCGTGCTCTTCGGCGGGCGCGGCGCGAACGGTACCCTCCTCGACACCTGGGAGCTCTCGGGCAGCCGATGGAGCCGGGTCTGCTGGCCGGGCTGCGCGACGGGAACCGAGTGCACGTGCACCACCTCGCCGCCCGCTCCGCTCGGGTACGCCTTCTTCGACTCCGCCGGGAAACGCGTGGTGGGCGCGACCGGCGGGCAGACCTGGGCCTGGGACGGGACCGACTGGACCGAGGTCCCGACGGCCCACGCGGCGCCGGCCGGTCGCGCGGCCGCGAGCCCGGAGCTCGGGAACGCGCTCGTGCTCGGCACGGCGACGTTCACCTTCACCGGAGGTGACTGGGTCTCCTCGCCCGGGACCCCGCCCTTCGACACCTCGGGTCATCCCTTCTCGCCGAGCGAGATCGTGCTCTTCTGGGACCCGTCGCTCGCGAGGTACCTGGCCTGGGATCCCTATCCGGACCAGCTCTTCGCCTGGGACGGCGCCGCGTGGAACGCGATGCCGGCGCCCGCCGCCGTGCCCGGGGACGACCTCTTCTCCACGTGCGGCGCCTACTCCCGCGACGAGGGCTCGTACCTGCGCTTCGGCGGGTGCACGAACGGCTTCTGCAACGTGCCCGAGGGGGGGACGTTCGACACCTCCCTCCGCCTCACGCCCGCCTCGGCCATCGTGCTCACGCCGGGCATCCAGCCCCTCGCCAGGACCCGGGCGACGCTCGCGGACTTCCGCGACCGGGGGCTCGCCTGGCTCATCCGCGGCGTGGGAACGGGCGTCGATCCGCTGAACGACGACTGGAGCTGGGACGGCCACCGCTGGGTCCAGCAGGGGACGACGCCCTACGCCTACGTGGACGCTCCGCTCTCCTGGCTCGGGCCCGGCCGCTTGGCCCAGTACGGAGGACAGCCCTTCGGGCCGAGCGGCTTCTTCGTGAACGGCCCGTACACCCTCGTCCTCACCGCCCCTGGAACGACCTGGACGAACGCCTACGACATCCTCGCGGAGCCCGACCAGCCCCAGAGCGGCGCTCCGGGCAACCAGGCGCTCGCCTGGGACCCGACCTTCGGCGCGGTCTTCTTCGCGACGGGCGGGACCACCTGGAGCGCGACGTGGTCGGACGTGCTGGGGGTGGTCTGGACCTTCTGGCCGAGCGCCCAGCACCCGCCGAGCGTGCGCGGGCACCGCATGGCGTACTGCGCGGGTGCCGGTGGGGTCGTCCTCTTCGGCGGCGACGACGGCGCGGGCACGCTCTTCGACCAGACCTGGATCTGGAACGGCACCTGGACGCAGGTCCTTCCCTCGCCGCACCCGCCTGCGCGCACGGGCCACACGCTCTTCTGCGACGAGCGGCGCGACAAGGTCTACGTGTTCGGCGGCACCGGTGCGGCGGGGCCGCTCGGCGACCTCTGGCAGTTCGACGGGCAGGCATGGACGCAGCTCGCTCCCTCGCTCCTCCCCGACGCGCGGTCCGGGGCCGCCGGCGCCTTCGTCTCGGCGCTGGGGCGAGGCGTGCTGTTCGGCGGCGCGGGCGCCGACCTCTCCGGGGAGACCTGGGACTTCGACGGCGGGCGCGATCGCCGTCCGGCGCACCTCTTCCACGCCTCGTTCGCATCGGCCTCGACCGGGCCCGCCACCATCACCGCCGCCGGCGCGACGTGGGCCGCCATGGCCTCGTCGGCGTTCGCCGACCCCGGCCCCGCGTACCTGGCGGACCTGCAGGTCCGCGACGGCGACCTCTGGGTGCCGGTGGGAGGGGGGAACTTCGGCGGCGCGCCCATCACCTGGTCCACCGACTCCGACCCGGCCTTCACCTCGCTCACCCCCGCCGTCCGCGCTCTGCGCCTGCGCGCGCTCCTCGGCGGCGACCGGCTCGACCTCTCGCTCGCGGCGACGCCTCACGGCACGAACGACACGCTCTCGCCGGGTGCGACGCTGAGCTCCACCTACGTCGAGACCACCGTGCGCTACCGCCTCTCCTGCCTCGCGGCGGGCGCGCGGACCACCAACCCCCAGCGCTGCTGCACCGGCGTCGCCACCGGCGCCGCGTGCAACTAGGAGGACCGACCATGCACGCGTTCCTCCTCGCCCTGACCCTCGCCGGCGCTCCGGCGCCGGCGGACGCGCTGCCCGCCGCGAAGGACCCGGCGCCCACCGCGCCGCAGCCCGCCTCGCCACCCGCGGCCCAGCCCGCTCCGGCGAACGTGTCTCCTCCCCCGTCGCCGGCGGGGGAGGCACCTCTCAAGCTCACCATCCCGCCGCCCCAGCGGATCATCGCCGGGATGAAGGGCGGCGCGCTCCGCGTGGCGGTGCTCGACGCCCGGACGAGCGGGGAGGTTCCGCCTCGCGCCCTGGCGGTGTTCAACCAGTCGCTCGCGCCCGAGGTGCGCAAGCTCGACGGCGTCTCGGCCATCGGGATGGCCGAGATCCGGGACATGCTCGGGTTCGAGTACCAGCGGCAGATGCTGGGATGCGCCGCCGACGACGCCTGCCTCGCCGAGATCGCCGGCGCCCTCGGCGTGGACGAGCTCGTCACGGCCGACCTGGTGCTGAACGGCAAGACGTACACGCTCTCGGTGCGCCGCATCGATCTCAGGAAGGCGCGGGTGGTGAGGTCGTTCGACCGGACGCTCGAGAAGCGCGACGGCGAGGAGATCCTCGCCATCGTCGGGCCGGCGGTGGAGGGGCTCTTCCCGGAGCGCGGCCTGCGCCCGGGCTCGAGGCGTGGCGTCGAGCCGGCGCTCATCGCCCGGCTCAACCCGCCGCCCCTGCCGACCTGGGTCTTCTGGGCCACCGCCGGAACCGCCGCGGTCGCCCTCGGCGGCGCCGCCGCGTCGCAGGTGCTCGTCGGAGAGGCCCACTCCGAGTACGACCGCGTCGTCCAGAGCGCGCTCGTGACACCCACCCCCGCCACCGACCTCATGGCCGCGGCCGACCGCGTGCACCAGCGCGAGACCACGAGGAACGCCTTCCTGGCCGTAGGCGTGGGCCTCGGGGCGGCCGCCGGCGTCGAGTACCTCTTCACCGACTGGAGGGGCGACCGGAAGGCCACCGCACCGCGCGTCGCGGCCATGCCCTGGGTCGAGCCGGACGGAGGGGGACTGGCCCTGGCCGGGCGGTTCTAGGCGGGCGGGGTCTGGGGTGGCCGGCGCCTCCACACCCGGACGGGAGGCTGGTGCTCCCGCTGCGGGAGCGCGAGGAGTGGTGCGAGGCGTCCCATCCCTCCCGGCCCGCCCCTCGCCGGGAGGACGTCCCGCTCCCGAGGTCGGCCATGAAGCGAGCACTCGCGGTGGTCGCCGTGCTGTCTCCATTCACGTTGGGTGGAACCTGCGGAGGCGGCTCCGGATCGCCTCCTCCCAGGCCGCTCTTCGAGGCGGTGGCGCAGTACCCGGCGGGCGCCTGGCCCGAATGCATCGTCGCCGCGGACCTCGACGGAGACGGCCACGTCGACCTGGCGGTCGGGAGCGTCGACGGCAGGAGCGTCTCGATCCTGCACGCGAACGGCGGAGGGAGGTTCACCCCCGGCAGGACCTACGTCCTCCCCTCCCTGGTCGAGAAGCTGGTGGCCGCCGACCTCGACGGCAACGGCTACCGGGATCTCCTGGCGGGCACCTACTCCGGCACGCAGGTCCTGAAGTCGATCGACGGCCTCTCGTACACCGTCGGCACGGCCTTCGGCGGGATGATCCTCGGTGAGCCCGCCGACGTCGACGGCGACGGTCGGCCGGACGTGGTCACGACCGACGCCGGGTCCACCGTGCGGCTCTGGCTCGGACGAGGCGACGGGACGTTCGCGCAGGGCCCCCAGCTCGACGCGGGAGCCGACCCCGACTCCGCCGCGTTCGCGGACGTCGACGGCGACGGCCGCCTCGACCTCGTGGTGGCGAACATCGACACAGCCGGTACGGTCACCGTCCTCCGCCAGCTCGCCGGAGGCGCCTGGGCCTCGCCGGTGGCCTACCCCGCCGGCCAGTACCCGCGCTCGGTGATCGCCCGCGACCTCGACGGCGACGGCCACGTGGACCTCGCCCTGGCGAGCTACTTCCGCGTCGCGGTGCTGCTCGGGAACGGTGATGGTACGTTCGCCCCCAAGGTCGAGTACGGGGGCAGCATCCCTGGCATCTTCGCGCTGGCCGCCGGCGACCTCGACGGCGACGGCCGGATCGATCTCGCCGCCGCCGTCTACGAGTCCAGTGGCGTGAGGGTCTTCCGGAACCTGGGCTCGGGAACGTTCGGCGCGAGTCCGTCGGTCGCGATGGTCGGGACGAGGCCGAGGGCGATCGCGATCGCCGACCTGAACGGCGACGGCGACCTCGACCTCGCCACCGCCGACATGGTCACGGGCACGGCCTCGGTCCTCCTCGGGCGGGGGGACGGGACGTTCGAGGAGGCGACCCGCCACTACCCGGGCTACAGCGCGTCCGAGGTGGCGCTCGGCGACCTCGACGGGGACGGGCTCCTCGACGCCGTCGTCACCCACTACTTCTCGGATGCGATCTCGGTCTCCCGGCGCCGCGCCGACGGCACGTTCCAGTACGGGCCATCCTACGCGGTGGGGACGAACCCGCAGGAGATCCGGCTCGCGGACCTCGATCACGACGGCCACCTCGACGCGGTGGTCCTCGACCACGGCTCGGCCGACGTCGCGGTCCTCAGGGGCAGGGCCGACGGGACGTTCGAGGCCGCGGGCCTCTTCCCCACGACCGCGACGCCGCTCGCGCTCGCCCTCGGCGACCTCGACGAGGACGGGAACCTGGACGGCGTCGTCGTCGACCTCGACGACGTCCTCGTCGTGCACCTCGGGGGCGGAAACGGCACGTTCGGCCCGCCCACCGCCTTCGCCGTCACGCGCAGCCCGCGCGCCGTCGCGCTCGCGGACCTCGATCGCGACGGCCACCTCGACGCAGTCGTCACGAGCGCCAATGGTACGGCCGGTGGCATCTTCGTCCTGCGCGGGAACGGCGACGGCACGTTCCGATCTCCCGTCGCATACGGCTGCCCGCAGTCGCTCGGCCTGGCGCTGGGCGACCTGAACGGCGACGGCTGGCCCGACGCGGTGGCCGCCGAGTTCCTGGGGAGCGCGTGGGTGCTCCTCGGCGACGGCGCCGGCGGGTTCCGCGCGGCCTCGGCTCTCCCGGTGGGCGCGTCGCCCGACGAGGTCGCGCTCGGCGACCTCGACGGCGACGGCAAGGTCGACCTCGTCGTGAGCCTCACGATCCCCAATCCCACGGCGCATCCCGATTTCCCCTGGGCGTATCGGCTCTCGGTCCTGCGCGGGAAGGGGGACGGCACGTTCGCCGAACCCGAGGCGTACGCGGCGGGTCGGCTTCCCACGACACCGGCCCTGGGCGACGTCGACGGCGACGGCGACCTCGACGTGGCGGTGGTCGCCCTCGAGGACAACGCGCTCTGGGTCTACCGCAACACCACCATCGTCCCCGACACGACGCCTCCCGTGGTCACGCCACCGCCCGACGTGGCGGTCGAGGCCACGGGACCGCTCACCCCCGTCGACCTCGGCACCGCGACGGCCGTCGACGCCGTGAGCGGAACGCTCGTGCCCACGCCCTCGCCGGCCGGGCCGTTCCCGCTCGGCACCACGGTGGTCACCTGGAGCGCGACGGACGCGGCGGGGAACACCGGGAGCGCGACCCAGCTCGTCACCGTCCGTGACACCACCCCTCCGGCCCTCTCGCCGCCGCCCGACCTCGTCGTCGAGGCCACGGGGCCCCTGACGCCGGTCGACCTGGGCACGGCCATGGCGGTCGACCTCGTCTCGGGCGCCGTGACCGCCGTTCCGTCGCCCACCGGACCGTTCCCGCTCGGCACGACGCTCGTCACGTGGGTGGCCGTGGACGGCGCCGGCAACTCGGTCTCCGCCCACCAGCGCGTGACGGTGCGCGACACCACCCCGCCGGCGATCCAGCCGCCGCCCGACGTGGTGGCGGTGGCGACCGGCGCGCTCACGCCGGTCGCGCTCGGGACGGCGACGGCGGTCGACCTCGTCGACGGCCCGGTCCCGGTCACGCCCAGCACGACCGGACCGTTCCCGCCCGGGACCACGGTCGTGACCTGGACCGCGACCGACGGCCACGGCAACTCCGGCAGCGCACTCCAGCGCGTGACGGTGAGCCTCCAGTTCCAGGGGTTCCTCCCGCCGGTGCGCAACCCGCCGGCCGTGAACCGCCGCGAGGCGGGCTGCGCGGTCCCGATGAAGTGGACGATCGGCGACGGCAGCGGCGGTCACATGGGCGATGTGGCCCTGGTGACGCGCCTCGAGTACGCCGAGGTGCCGTGCGACTGGAGCACGCCCGGCGGTCTCCCCGTCCCGGCGGAGGACGCGGGGAAGTCGGGCCTGCGCTACGACCCGTCGTGCGGCCAGTTCACGTTTGCGTGGAAGACCCCCAGGCACACCGCGACCGGATGCGTCCTCTTCATCCTGACGCTGTCCGACGGCAGCCAGCACCTCGCGCGGTTCGAGCTCCAGGAGCTCGCGCGGGTGGCGAAGGCGGCAGGCACCCGGTAGCCCGCCCACCCCGCCGCCCGGCCCCCGCCGGGCGTGTCACCGCGGTCCACCCGGACGGGACCGGCCTCTCCCGTCACGAGGGCATACGGGGAGTGCACCCAGCACTCGCCGCCCTCGCGGCGAAGGAGTCCGCCATGCCAGCTTTCGCCCTCCCCTGCACTCGCCTTGCCGCGCCGTCTCGCCTCCACGCCCTCGCTCTCATCGCTCTCATCGCGCTCGCCGCCTGCGCCGGCGGCGCTCCCGGGCCCGACCCGGACCGGAGCGGCGCCACCTCCTCCCTCACGGCCCTGCCTGGCGACGTGGTCGCCCTTCGCGTTCCGGGCGACGCGCCGCCGCCCGCGGGCGCGAGCTACGCCTGGAGGCAGACCGGAGGCCCGAACGTCCCGCTGCGCGACGCGAGCAGCGCGTTCGCGCACTTCGTGATGCCACCCCTCCAGGGGGACATGGCGCTCGAGTTCGAGGTGACCGTGCGCGCCGCGGGAGCCCCGGATCGCAACGCGGCCCTCCGGGTGACGTGCGACCGCGAGAGGGGCGACGGTCACGGCGCGCCGCCGCCTGCTCCCTACGTCGTGTTCTCCGCCACGAAGGATCTTCCCGACCGGGTCGACCTCTACCTCGCGATGCTGGACGGCTCCGCCGTCTTCAGGCTCAACGGCCCCACGGTGCCGGGGGGCGGCTTCTACTACGCGGGGATCTCGCCCGATCGACGGCGGGTGGCCTACCTCGCGGCGGAGGAGGTGGCCGGGAAGCTCGAGCTCTTCGTGGTGGCCGCGGACGGGAGCGGGCGCGTGAAGGTCTCCGGCCCGGTCGTCGACGGCGGAAGCATCTACAGCTTCTTGTGGTCGCCCGACGGCTCGCGGATCGCCTACTGGGGAACCCAGGACGCGCTCGATCACACGGACGTGTACGTCTCCGACGCGAACGGCACCTCGAACGCTCGTGTCTCCGGCCCGACGGTGGCCGGGGGCGGGGTGGGGGGCTACGCGTGGTCGCCGGACGGGTCGCTGCTCGCCTACAGCGCGGTGCAGTTCACCGCGGGAGTCTGGGAGCTGTTCGTGGCCCGATCGGACGGGAGCGGAAACACCCGCGTCTCGGGCCCCATGACCGTGGGGGGCGGCGTCTACTCCTTCAACTGGTCGCCCGACGGCACCCGGCTCGCCTACGCCGCCACGGAGCGCACGGCGGGGACGACCGAGGTCTTCACGGTGAGGCCGGACGGGACGGACGAGGTCCGGGTTTCCGGTCCGATGGTCGCCGGCGGGTCCGCGAGCCCTTACCCGCTCGCCTGGTCCCCCGACGGGAGCCGGCTCGCGTACGCGGCGAGGGAGCTCGCGAGCGACCGGTGGGGAGCGTACTCGGTCCGCCCCGACGGCACCGGCCTCACCGAGGTGGCGCCCGCCGCCTCCGCCGGGCGGTCGTTCGTATCCCTCGCGTGGTCTCCGACGGGAAGCCGCGTCGGCTTCCATACGTTCGACCCGGCGACCGGAGCGAGCGACCTCGTGGTCTCGGGGCCCGAGGGGCAAGCCAGCGCCGACGTGGTCTCCACCGCCGGGGGATATCTCGCCTGGTCGTGGTCGCCGGACGGCTCGCGCATCGGTTACCAGGTGACGACCTTCTCGCCCTACGGCTCCGCGGTCTTCGCGGTCGAGCCCGACGGAGGCGGCCGGGTGCGCCTGTCCGGGCAGTCGACCCCGGGCGGCGGGGTGCAAGGATTCCAGTGGTCGCCCGACGGCTCGCGGATCGCCTATTCCGCGGACCAGCTCGTCCTGGGACAGGCACAGCTCTTCACGACGCGCGCCGACGGCACGGAGAACGTGATGCTCTCGCCCTACTCGGGCTCGTCGAGCGTCGCCGGCTTCGCGTGGCACCCGTCCGGCGACCGCATCGTCTACCGCGCCGACCAGCTCGTGGACGAGCAGTACGAGCTCTTCGTCGCCGCCGCCGACGGCGGCGCCGAGAACGCGCGCATCTCGGGCCCGCTCACCGACGGGGGCGACGTGTACGGCTTCCTCGTGCGGTGATCCCGAGGCCGCGCCGCTACGCGGCCTCGAGCGTGAGCACGAGCGGCGGCGAGAGCTTCTCCGCGCGCCAGCGGACGCCGACGGCGGGCTCGTAGCGCGCGTAGCCGCAGATCGGGCAGCTCCAGCGCGTCGTGGGGAGGAAGGTGCAGCCGCTCTGGTCGAGGTGGCCCGCGTCCGCCGCGAGCGGCGCTGCCTTGCACATCGGGCACATCGTGGCGTCGGCCATGGCCGGCTCCTTCCACGACGGGAGACTGCGACGGGCGTGCCAGCATCGAGGGCCCGGAATCAGGCCGGATTTCCGGTGCCCCGGGCGGACCCGGGGTGTCGCCACGCAACCACGGCGGCACGCCCTGCCCTACTTGCGCCCCTTGCGTCGCTTCCGCCTTCTGCGCCGCGCCGGAGCGGGGACGAACATCTCGCGGAACCGCCGGTCGGACTCGGCCTGCTCCCTCCCGAAGCCGCTCGCCGCGGCGTGCGCGCCCCAGTCCGGCGACGACCCGTCCACGTCCGTGAACCCGTACTCCGCCTGGAGCTGCCAGGTGCTGAAGCCGCGGCCGGACCTGAGCCGCACCTGCGGATCCGCCGCGAGCGCGGCGACGGCGCGGCCGACGTAGCGCGGCGTCTCGGACACGGCGAAGTTCGGATCCTTCGCGACACCGTCTCGCCAGGTCCCCTCGGTCACCCCGAAGTACTCGAGCATCGCCTCGGAGCGCAGGAACCCGGGCGTGAGCGCCACGACCGCGACGCCGCGGTCCCGGAGCTCCTCGGACATCGCGAAGGCGAGGCGGATCACGCCCGCCTTCGCAAGGTCGTAGAACACGTTCCCGCGGTAGTACATGGCTGCGCCGTCGGTCACCTCGACGACGAGGCCCCCCTTGCCACGGAGGACGAGCGGCACCGCGTGGCGGCTCGTGATGATGTGCGTGTGGACGGCCCGCTCCAGCATGAGGAGGCCCTTGTCGAGGTCGTGCTCCCAGAACGGCTTCTCCTCGCTCAGCTCGTCGCCACCCCAGACGTCGTTCACGAGGACGTCGAGGTGGCCGCGCTCGCGGTCGATGCGGCCCACGAGCGCCTCGACCTCCTCGATCGAGCCGTGGTCCACGCGCATCGGCGTGGCGGACCCGCCCGCCGCGCGCACGAGCTCGGCCGTCTCCTCGATCGTCTCGGGGCGATGCGCCAGGTCGAACGGCCCCTTTCCCGGGCCCGGGGCGGGCGTCCGCTCCCGGCTGCTCCGCCCGGTGCAGTAGACGTGGGCCCCCGCGAGCCCGAGCTCGAGCGCGATGCCACGACCCGCGCCGCGCGTCGCCCCCGCCACGAGGGCCACCTTGCCTTCGAGCGGACGTCTCATCGACGGCCTCCTCTCGGGAGCTGCCCTCGCCCGCCCCGACGAGATCCCGCAGCGCGAGCTCCCGCGGATCGGGGTCGAGGTACGCCTGCTCCACGAGTAGGCGACGCCGTGCCGGCGCGCAGGGTGCCGGAGCTCCGGCGTCCCGGGCACGTCAGCGATTGCCCCTGCGGTTCGCCTGGACCAGGTACCAGACCAGGAACACGATGGTCATCGGCACGAAGAGGCGCGGGTTCCGGGCCACGAGCGCGATGACCACGGCGGCGAGGATCGCGAGCGGCCAGCTGATGCGGAGCACGCCGGGACTCTACCGCGGTCGCACGGCCAGCGGATCGCGGCCGAGCGCCTCAATCCCGGTCACCCCGGTCCCGCTGGAAACGTCGCATCGCCCGCGAGGCCTCCTTCTCTCGCCGCTTGCGCTGCTCCCGCGCGGCGGGGCCGCCCTTGCGGGCCTCGTGCGCCTCGGCCTCCCTCTGGAGCTTCCGGAAGCTCTCCAGGCGGGCCTCGTCGACGTCGCCCCGCTGCAGGGCCTCCGCCACGGCGCACCCCGGCTCGCCCTCGTGACGGCAGTCGGCGAACCGGCACCGGGCCGCGAGCTCCGACAGGTCCTCGAACGCGCCATGCAGGCCGCCCGCGTCCCAGAGCTTGAGCTCGCGGATGCCCGGGCCGTCCACCACGGAGCCGCCTCCGGGCAGCGGGAAGAGGCGGCGCGAGGTGGTGACGTGGCGGCCGCGGCGGTCGTGCTCTCGCACCTCGCCGGTGGCCTGGACCTCGGCCCCGAGGAGCGAGTTCACGAGCGTGGACTTCCCGCCGCCGGACGGGCCCATGAACGCGCCGGTGCGGCCCGAGGCGAGGTGCGCCCGGATCTCCCCGAGGCCGAGCCCGCTCCGGGCGGAGACGGGCACGACGTCGGCGCCGGGTGCCGCGGCGCGCGCGGCCTCGAGGAACGGCTCGAGATCGTCGGTGAGGTCGCACTTCGTGAGCAGGACCACCGGCTCGGCGCCTCCGGCCAGCACCGCGGCCACCGAGCGCTCGATGCGGCGCTCGAGGTCGCCCGCGCCATCGAGCGCATCCGCCAGGAACACCACGTCCACGTTGGCGGCCAGGACCTGCTCCCCCACCGCCCGGCCCGCGGCGTTGCGCGAGAGCCGGGTGCGCCGCTCGAGGACGCGCGCGACGGCCGGTGAAGGACCGGCCGGCGCCAGCACGAAGTCGCCGACCACGGGAGCCCCCGCCCCGCCGCGCAGCTTCCCGGGGACGACCGTGTTCCTCTCGCCGTCCTCGTAGCGGACCACGAGCCAGGGGCCGAGGTCGGCGAGCACGCGACCCGGGACCAGCGCCGGATCGGCCTTGGCGAGCTGCTCCGCGAAGAACGGCCCGAAGCCGAGCGCCTCCAGCTGGGTCATGCGGCCCCGGTGGTATCCCGTTCACCGAGGGGGGTGCAAGCCGGGGTGGCCGCGCATAGCATGGCGCCGTGAAGCGCTGGCTGGACGACCTGCGCGAGCAGCTGCCGGACTCGGGCCCCCGCCGGGTGCTCGTCCTCGCCTGGATGGCGGCGGGCGCGCTCGTGGCGATCTCGGTCCCGGTGTTCCTGGCGATCCTGATCCGGGAGCTCCTGCGCGGGTGACGCGCGGGACCGGCGGGTCAGCTCGCGCCGCGGGCCGACAGGACCGCGGGGATGGTCCGCAGGCAGATCTCGAAGTCGCGCCACAGCGACCAGTGGTCGATGTACTCGAGGTCGAGCTCCATCCAGTGGTCGAAGTCGATGTCGTTCCGGCCGCTCACCTGCCAGATGCAGGTGATGCCGGGCTTCATCGAGAGGCGGCGGCGCTGCCAGGTCTTGTACTGGCGGACCTCGGCGGGGATGGGCGGCCGCGGCCCGACCACGCTCATCTCGCCGGAGAGCACGTTCAGGAACTGGGGAAACTCGTCGAGCGAGGTCCGGCGCAGGAAGCGGCCCACCGCGGTGATGCGTGGGTCGTTGCGCATCTTGAAGACCGGTCCCTGCATCTCGTTGTGCGCGCGCAGCGCCTCGAGCCGGGCCTCCGCATCCGCGTACATCGAGCGGAACTTGAGCATCGTGAACTCGCGGCCGTTCTTGCCCACGCGCCGCTGCCGGAAGAACACCGGGCCCCGCGAGTCGATCTTGATGGCCGCCGCGATGGCCAGGAGGATCGGCGAGAGCATGAGCAGGACGGTCCCCGCCACCAGCATGTCGAAGAGGCGCTTCGCCGCGAGCGCGACCGTGTCCGACGGCGTGCGGGCGTAGGCGAGCGTGGGGACGTCGTCGATGCCGCCGAGCCGGAGGCGGGCCTGCCCGAAGCGGAGCACCTCGAGCGAGATCTGGTAGTCGACGCCCAGCTCCTCGCACACCGCGACCGCGTCCTCGATCTGGTCGAGCCGGTCGCGCGACAGCGCGAACACCACCTCGTCGACGACGTGGTCCTTCAGGATCCTCTCGAGGTTCGGGAGCAGGCCCAGCGTGGGCCCGCGGCTGGGCTCGGCGTCGTCGACGGCCACGAAGCCCTCGAGCTGGTAACCGTACTCGGGATGGGAGGCGATGGCCTCGGCCACCTCCCGCGCCTCGCCGCCGGTCCCGACCACCGCGAAGCGTCGGGCCGAGTAGCCGCGCGCGCGGGCGAACCGGGCGATCAGGCGGAACACCACCCGGTTGCCGATGAGCAGCGTCAGCGCGGTGCCGAAGAAGAAGCCGGTGAAGGAACGCGCCGTCAGGGCGCCCGCGAAGAAGGCCAGCGTGCCGCCCACCAGGGCGAGCAGGCCGAGCGCCTTCGTCACGCGCCAGACCGCAGCGCGGCCGGCGCGGGGACGCTCCTCGTAGACGCCGTTCAGGCGGGCGCTCGCCGCCCAGATGACGAGCCCGTAGACGAGCGGAGGCCAGTAGCCCGCGAGCGAGGTGTGCGCGACGTCCGTACGCCAGAGTCCGAAGAAGGCGTGGGCGAGCGGAAGCGACACCGCCAGCGCCGCGAGATCGGCGATCTGGAGCAGGGCGTCGGTGGCGATTCCGGTGATGCTTCGTCGCATCTGTTGCTCTCGCTCCAGGGGTGCGGGCGATTCTATCGGTCGCCCTCGCACACGAAGTCCCGTGGTGCTACGACACCACCTTCCAGCGCCGAGGATGGTCGAGCGACGGACGTGTAGCGGACCGGGAGTCCGTGTGGCACATCCGGATCCACTCCTGAGGGTGCGAGGGGTTAGCTGCACTGCTGGAAAACTCGGCGGGCTGGGAATGCGCGGCACGGCACAGAAGGCCGTTCCTCCACACCCAAGAGGTCGACCGGCCAGACGTCCGACACGCACCGACTGTGTGACCGCCGTCATGCCGCGAGACGCGGTCGCGGATTCAACGAACCCACAGTCGAATCCCGCGAACGGGCGCGACACCCTGGAACCGGGCCCCTCGGGTGGGCGTGTCGGCTCGCCTCCGTCCCGGCGGGCGGGTATAAGCAAGGGCTCCAACGAGGCGGGGATTGGGCAAGAGAAACACACAGGGGACCGGCGCCGCTTCAAGCGCCGCCAGAGCGGAGGAGCCTCCGGTGGGCGCGCCGGCGGCGTCCGAGCCCGCCGCCGCGCTTCCCGCGAGCGAGCCGGCTGCCGCCTCGACGTCCCCGAGCGCATCCTCCGCGGCACCGCCCGAGGCGGCGCCCGCGGCCGAGCCCGTGGCCACCTCCACCTCCGCGAGCGCGCCCGTCCCCGCACCGCCGCCCGAGGCGGCGCCCGCGGCCGAGCCAGCCGCCGCTTCCTCCACCTCCGCGAGCGCGCCCGTCCCCGCACCACCGCCCGAGGCGGCGCCCGCGGCCGAGCCAGCCGCCGCCTCCTCCACCCCCGCGAGCGCGCCCGTCCCCGCACCTCCGCCCGAGGCGGCGCCCGCGGCCGAGCCCGCGGCCGCCTCCACCTCCGCGAGCGCGCCCGTCCCGGCACCGCCGCCCGAGGCCGCGCCCGCGGCCGAGGCCGCATCCCCCGCCGCGAGCGAGGCCGCAGCGCCCGCCACCCGCGAGGCGCCGGCACCCGCTGCCGAGGCGGCGCCGACCCCGAGCCCGGCCGGCGAGGCCCGGGCCGCGGCGGAGCCCATTCGCGCTCCCACGCCCCCGCCCGAGGCGGTCCCCGCCTCGCGGGCCCACGACCCCGAGTACCAGGAGCTGTGGCTCGCCCTGGCCCGCAAGAGATGGAACTCCATCGTGGTGGTGCCGGCCGACCGCTCGAGCTCGTCCGAGACGGTGGCGAAGGCCCTCGCCGAGGTCGGCAAGGAGCTCGCCGAGGACCCGGTCACCGCCATCACCGTGAGCCGCCTCGAGTACGATCAGGCGCGCACGCTCACCGACCTGCAGCTCCTCGTGGGCAAGGAGCGCGAGCGCCTGGCCGCCGAGGGCCCCGATCCGATCGTGGACGTCGGGCGCCGGCGGTCCGAGCCCATCACGGTCGTCCCGCCCGCCGTGGACGGGGAGAACCCCGGCCAGGCCATCGCACTCGTCCCGCGCACGCGGCTCGTCATCTCCATCCCGCCGGTGGTGAGCGAGCCGCTCGGGGTGGCCGTGGCCCAGTACGCCGACGGCGTGATCCTCACCGTGCATCTGGGGTCCACCCGCCTCGACGAGGCGCGCCGGACCATCGAGCTCATCGGCCGGGACCGGATCCTGGGCTGCTTCCTCGTGCGCTGAGGTCACGACCCGTGAACACGCCTCCTCCTCCCGGGAACGCCTACCCCACGGACCAGGGCGAGGTGTTCGGCCCGGTGGCCGACTGGGCCGGGTTCGTGCTGCGCGCGCCGCGCCGCCAGCCGCGCGTGGCGCTCGCGGTGTTCGGAGCGGTGGTGTTCCTCGCGCTCCTCGCGGCCTGGGTGCTGCCCAACCGCTACCTCGTGAACGCCTCGATCCTGGCCCAGCGCAACTCGCTCATGAGCGTGCTGGCAGGCCCGGAGGGCTACCGCGAGGCGCCGACACGCGCCGCCCGGGAGATCCTCATCCGCCGGGACAACCTGGTCGCGCTCGCGACCCAGACGAACTTCGTGTCGCGCTACCGCTCGACCCTGTCGCCCGGGGCGCGGATGCGCGAGTGGATCCAGGCCAAGATCTTCCGCAAGGCGCGCACCGACGAGCAGGTGCTCGACGATCTCGTCGACTCGCTCGAGACCCGGCTCAACGTCTCGGTGGGAGACGAGGGCACCGTCAACATCGGCTTCGAGTGGTCCGACCCCCAGATCGCCTTCGACATCGTCCAGGCGGCGGTGCAGAGCTTCCTCGAGGCGCGCAACGCCGCCGACATCGGATCGGTCGGCGAGGCCATCGCCATCCTGCAGGTCCACGACACCCGCCTTCAGAAGGAGATCGCCGAGGCCACGGCCGCGCTCGACGCCCAGGAGCGGGCGTTGCGGATCCGGTCCGGCCCCCCGGTGCGCCCGGCCACGCCCGCTCCGAAGGTGAAGCCCCTGGACGAGGAGCTCGTGCGGCTGGAGGGCATCCTGGCGGCCCGCCGGCGCGCGCTCGCCGACGTCGAGGAGTACCGGCAGAAGCGCCTGGGGGAGATGCAGGTGCAGCTCGCGCAGCAGCTGGCCATCTACGCCCCCGGCCATCCCCTGGTGGCGAGCACGAAGCAGTCCATCGAGTCGCTCAGCGCGCCGTCGCCGCAGGTGGCCGAGCTCAAGGCCGAGATCGTCCGGGTGGAGAAGGAGATCGCCCAGCGGGGCGGGAGCCCCGCCGACGTCCGCGCGCTGCCCACCCCGGCGAGCGCCGCCGACGAGCTGGCGGCCACGCGCGCACGGCTCCTCGAGGTGCAGGACCCGCGGCTCGAGTACGAACGCCAGCAGCTGGAGCAGCTGCTCCGCCGCCGCGCCGCGCTGGTCGAGAAGATCGACCGGGCCCGCATCGAGCTCGACGCGGCGCAGGCCGCGTTCCAGGAGCGCTACAGCGTCATCACGCCGCCCAAGATGCCGCGCGGCCCGAAGCGCCCGCTCGGGCTCATGCTCCTCGTGGCGGGCCTCCTGGGCGGAGCGGTCGCGGCGCTCGCGGCGAGCGCGCTGGCGGACCTCGCCCGCGGCCGGGTCGTCGAGCAGTGGCAGGTCGAGCGGAGCCTCGGCCTCACCGTGCTGGCGCAGACCCGGCGGCGCTGAGCGAGGCGGCCGTCGACGACGACCGCGACGGGAAGGTGCGCGCGAGGCAGGTCCGGAGGTCGAGCGGCGGGCTCCAGCCGAGGACCTCGCGCGCGCGGCTCGAGTAGCGGAAGGGCTTCAGCCGGGCCGCGAAGCGGCAGGGCACGAGCACGTGCGGGAGCTTCGGGTTCCGGCCGAACAGGGTCGCGTAGAAGAGCGCCACCACGGCGTAGGCGAGCCGGTAGGGCACCGGGATGCGGAGGCCGCGCTCGCCGGAGCGGCGCAGGTACTCGCCGAGGAAGCTCCAGATCCGCTCGCCCGGGCCGTCCACGACGTTCAGGGTCTGGCCGGCCGCGCGGGGATCCGAGGCCGCGAGCGCGAAGAGGTCGGCGCAGTTCTCGACGTGCGTCATGGGGATTCGCGTGAGCGGCCCGATCACGACGTGCAGGCCGCCGATCCTCTGGCCCATCGCCGACAGGTAGGCGTGATCCCGGCCCCAGATGAACCCGGGCCGGAGCACGGTGAGGTCCCATCCGTGCTCCTGGGCCTTCCGGCGCGTCACCCGCTCCTGCCAGGTCTTCGCGATGGAGTAGCCGTCCATCTCGTAGAGCGCCGGCCCGGCCAGGACGGGCGAGCGCTCGTCGAGGGCGCCGCCGAAGTGGTCGCGGTCGTACACCGCGAACGACGACGCGAGCACCAGGCGGCGACAGGCGGTGCCGGCCATGGCGTCGAGCAGCCGTTCGGTGCCGGCGACCGTCGCGGCCATCTGCAGGTCGTCGCCCCCGCCCACCGCCGCGGCGAGATGGACGAGCACGTCCACGCCCACGAACGCGGCCGCCAGATCCCGCGATGCGCGCAGGTCGGCCCGCACGACCTCGACCTCGGTGGGCCAGTGGAGCTCCTCCAGGCGCGCGGCCGGCCGCACCAGGGCGCGGACCGCATGACCGCGGCGCAGGAGCGCCTCCACCACGTGCCGGCCCAGGAAGCCGTTCGCCCCGGTGACGAGCGCCCTCACGTGCTCTCCTCCGGCTTCAGCGCCTCGACCAGGCGGTTCACCGCGAGGACCTCCTCCGCGCCCACCGGGAGCGCCGTCCCCGCGGCCAGGGCCCGGTAGGTACGGGCCACGAGCTCGAACAGGCCCTCGTACGCCCCGGGGCCCTTCTTGAACTTCCGGAGCAGCGTCCCGCGGGCCGCGCGGCGCACGTCGCGCCCTTCCTCGAGGCCGTTCCAGAGGGGCACGAGCGGCTTCGGGCCCCCGCGCAGGCGGGCGAAGGTGAGGCGCGTCTCGAAGAGGTTGGCGGTGGCCTGCATGCGCTCACCGTACACCCTGAGCCACATCGCGTCGGGCTGGGCGCTCGAGCTGAACCCCAGCGAGGCGGTGCCACGCTCTCCCTGGACCACGGCGTGGAGCTCGTCGTACGGGAGCGGCGAGCGTCGGCGCTTCGACCACAGGGCGTGGGCCTCCCGGTGCGGCCCCACGAAGGCGTGGGCGAGCGAGGCCAGGTGGGGCACGAAGTCGCCGATGGCGCCGCCGGCCAGCTCGAGGCCGGGATGCGCCACGTTGGGGTCGCCGAAACCGCCCGGGCCGGTGATGTCCAGGCAGATGAGCACCTCGACGTGCACCACCGCCCCGAACTCGCCGGTGGCGACGCGCCGCAGGATCTCCTGGGGCGCGGAGTTGAAGACGTAGTTGTGGTCCTCGACGACCGCGCGACCGCGCTCGGCGGCCCGGGCGACGAGCGCCTCCAGCTGTGCGAGGGTGGGCGTGACGGGCTTCTCCACGAACACGTGGGCGCCCGCGTCGAGCGCGTCCATCGCGAGGCGGAAGTGCGAGGTCGGCGGCGTGGTGACGTGCACCACGTCGGGCCTCACCTCCTCGAGCATGCGCCGGTGGTCGGTGAACCAGCGCCGGACGCCGTGGCGCTCGGCGGTCGCCTCCGCGATCGCCGGCGACAGGTCGCAGACGCCCTCCACCGTCACGCCGGGCAGGCCGCCCAGGCAGGCGAGGTGCTGCCGGGCGATGGCCCCGGCACCCACGAGCACGGCCTTCGTCACGACGCCCTCCGCGCCCGCGCGGCCGCGGGGGCCCGCGCCGCGATCACCTCACGGTACAGCGCCTCCAGCGCGCGCGCCGCAGTGCTCCACGCGTACCGCTCCACGGCGAGCCTCCTCCCCGCCTCGCCGAGCCGGCTGGCCGTGCCGGGGTCCTCGAGGAGCCGTACCACGTGATCGGCGAAGCGCTCGGGCTCGTCGGCGACGAGGATGTGCCGATCGTGCTCGGTCTCCAGTCCCTCGGCGCCCAGGCGCGTCGAGACCACGCCCTTCCCCATCGCCAGCGCCTCCACGATCTTGAGCCGCGTGCCGCTGCCCAGCCGGAGCGGGACCACCACCGCGGCGGCCGCGGCGAGCTCGGGCCGAAGGTCCTCCACGAAGCCGGCCAGGTCCACGCTCCCCCCGGCGAGCTCCTTCACCGCCGGAGGAGGGCGGGCGCCCACGATGCGGAAGCGGGCATCGGGGCGCCGCGCCACCACCCGCGGCCAGATCTCGCGCACGAAGAAGCGGAGGCCGTCGATGTTGGGCGCCGTGGCGAGCAGGCCGAAGAAGAGGACCGTGCGGCCGTCCGGCCTCGGGTCGCCCGGTCTCGGCCGGTAGCGCTCCACGTCGGCGGCGTTGGGGATGACCTCGGCGCGCACGCCCGGCACGTCCTCCAGCAGGCGGGCCCGGTCGAGCTCGCTGCAGACCGCCACGGCGTCGGCCGCACGGAACGCGGCGAGCTCCTCACGACGGAGCTTCCGCCAGTTGAGCGCGGCGTAGACCCTGCGGACGAGGCCGGACTCGCCCTCCGCGACCTGCCGCGTGATCCGGTAGGCGATGTCGTGCGCGTCGAGCACGAGCGCCGGCTCGGGCGTGCCGGGCGGAGAGCCGCGGAGCCGGTAGTGGGCGAGGAAAGGGAACTCGAGGTTCACGACGTCGAACCGCCGCGCCGACGTCGCGCGGTCGAGCGCCGCCTGCAGGCCCGGCACGGCGTGGCGGTGGCGCTCGTAGCTGTCGAGCGACGCGAGCGACCGGAGCTGCATGAGGCGCTTCGCGCGTCCGTCGCGCCCGCCCGGGTTGGGCAGGAGCACCACCTCGCGGCACCACTCCCGCATGGCCCGCTCGCACTCGTCCGGATCGAACTCGTCGTCGTGGAGCACGACCGCGGTGACGTCGTGGCGCCGGGCGATCTCGGTGAAGAGGCCGTGCACGCGCGCCTGCGCCCCGAAGCGGGGCGGGCTCGGCGGCATGCTGGAGACGAGCAGGATGTCGAGTCGCTCGGAGGTCATCTCGGGCGGGCGGTTCGTACACTCTCGCGGCCGGACGGCGCAAGTTCCATCCCGGAGACGAACGACAGGACTCCCCCGCCGGGCCCTCGCAACCGTTGGGCCATGGCGAAGGGACAGGCCCCGCGCGGCGTGGGCACACGCGCCGTGCTAGCTTCCCCTCCTCTCTCTCGGCGCGGGTGAAGGATGTGCGGCATCGCGGGGATCCTCGGGCGGCTCGACGCGAAGAACCGCGAGGCGCTTCGCCGCATGAGCGATGCGCTCGTCCACCGCGGCCCCGACGACCAGGGCACCTACGAGTCGGCCCCCGACGCCCGCGGCGAGGGAGCGCTCCTCGCGTTCCGGCGGCTCGCCATCCTCGACCTCTCCCCGGCCGGCCACCAGCCGATGACGGACCCGGTGAGCGGCGACGTCCTCGTCTTCAACGGCGAGATCTACAACTACGTGGCGCTCCGCGAGCGGCTCGCCGCGGAGGGCCAGACCTTCGAGTCCTCCGGCGACTCGCAGGTGATGCTGCGCGCGCTCGCCACCCACGGCGCCGACGCCCTGCCCTGGCTCCGCGGCATGTACGCCTTCGCGCGCTGGAGTCCGCGCACCCGGCGCCTCCTGCTCGCCCGCGATCCGCTCGGCATCAAGCCGCTCTACGTGGCGCGCGCCCGCGACCCCGGCGCGGGCTGGTCGTTCGCCTTCGCCTCCGAGGTGCGCGCGCTCCTCGCCTCGGGGCTCCTGGGAACGCCGCGGCTCGACCCGGGCGCCGTGGCCTCGGTGGTCTGGAACGGCTTCGTGGTGGGGCCGGGCACGGCGGTGGAGGGCGTCGAGCTCCTGCCCTCGGGGAGCGCCGTGGAGCTCGAGGTGCGCGGCGGCGAGGCCTGGTCGCGCGACCACTGGCGCATCCCGCCGCGGGTGCCGGACGGGCCGGCCGACGAGCAGCGGCTCGCGGCGGCCGTCGAGGAGAGCGTGCGCCTGCACCTCGCCTCGGACGTTCCGCTGGCGGTGTTCCTCTCCGGGGGCGTGGATTCCTCGGCGGTGGCGAACCTCGCCCAGAAGGCCCAGCGGGCCCCGATCCACACGTTCACCCTGGCCTTCGAGGAGCAGGAGCTCAACGAGGGGCCGGTCGCGCGCCGGATCGCCGCGGCCATCGGCACCGAGCACCGGGAGATCCTGCTCACCGAGGGCGATTTCGTCTCGCAGCTGGACGCCGCCCTCGACGGCATCGACCAGCCCACGTTCGACGCCATCAACGCCTACACGCTCTCGCGGGCCATCCGCTCGGCCGGCTTCACCGTGGCGCTCGCCGGCACGGGCGGCGACGAGCTGTTCGGCGGCTACGGCTCGTTCCGCGAGCTGCCGCTCCTCCACCGCCTGCTCCGGGCCACGCGCTGGCTGCCGTCCGCCGCGCTCCGGGCGGGCGCCGGACTGGGCGCGGTCGCGCTCGGGAAGAAGGGCGCCGGCGACGTGCCCGCCCAGGTGCGCTGGGCGAAGCTCCCCTCCATGGTGAAGCGCGGGCCCGATCTGCGCGGGCTGTACCAGCTCGCGTACGCGCTCTTCGTCCCCTCCTTCCAGCGGGAGCTGCTCCGCCCCGACCTCGCCGGCGCGCTCGCCGACGGCCTGCCTCGGGCGATGGCGGCGCGGCTCGACGAGGAGACCCGCGACCGCTCGCCGATCTCGACGGTCTCGGTGCTGGAGGAGCGGCTCTTCCTCGGAGAGCGACTCCTGCGGGACAACGACGTGGCCTCCATGGCGGTGTCGCTCGAGCAGCGGGTGCCGCTCGTGGACCAGGTCGTGTGGGAGACGGCGGACCGGCTCCCGGACGACGCGCGTTTCGAGCCGGTGGGGCGGAAGGACGTCCTGCGCCGGGTGGGCCTGCGCGGCCTCGACCCGGCCCTGTTCGAGCGGCCGAAGAGCGGCTTCGTGCTCCCGTTCGACCGCTGGATCCGCCGCGGCCTCAGGGACGAGGTGGACCGGACCTTGCGCGACGCGGAGCTGGTGGGCAAGGCCGGCCTCGCGCCCGCCGCGGTGGAGCGCCTGTGGAAAGCGTTCATCGCCGGCGCGCCGGGCATCTACTGGTCGCGCGTATGGGCGCTCTACGTGCTCGTGCGCTGGGCGGCGAGGAACCGTCTCGCGGTGTGAGCCGACCGCCGCGGGCCCCCGCAAATCACCGCGCGAAGAACTGCCGGATGCGCTCGACGATCCGGCCCGCGGCCTTCCCGTCGCCGTAGGGGTTCCGGGCGCGGGCCATCGCGTCGTAGGCGGCGCGGTCGGAGAGGAGCCGCGTGGCGTGCTCCACGATCGCGGCGGCGCGCGGCCCGGTGAGGAGCGCGGTGCCGGCCGCCACGCCCTCCGGGCGCTCGGTCGTGTCGCGCATGACGAGCACCGGCTTCCCGAGCGACGGCGCCTCCTCCTGCACGCCTCCGGAGTCGGTGAGCACGAGGCGCGAGCGTCGGAGCAGGGCCACGAAGTTGCGGTAGCCCTGCGGTGGGATGAGCTTCACGTTGGCGAGCCCACCGAGCAGCCGGGTCACGTGCACGTGCACGTTCGGGTTCATGTGCACGGGATAGATCACCCGGTGATCCGGGAACCGGCGGGCCAGGGTGGCGATGGCCTCGCAGATCTGGGCGATGCCCTCGCCGAAGTTCTCGCGCCGGTGGCCGGTCACGAGCACGTACGGCACCGTGGCCCAGTCCGGGCCCACGAGCGCCCCCAGCTCCTCGTCGATGCGCACCCGGAGCGCCGGCTCGCGCTCCTGCCGGCCCACCTCCATGAGCAGGGCGTCGATGACCGTGTTCCCGGTCACGAGGATGCCCTCCTCGGGCACCGCCTCGCGCCGGAGCGCCTCGCGCGCCGACTCGGTGGGCGCAAAGTGCAGGGTCACGAGCGGCGTGGCCAGGCGGCGGTTCACCTCCTCGGGGAACGGCGACCAGATGTTCCCGGTGCGGAGGCCGGCCTCCACGTGGCCGATGGGGATCCGCCGGTAGAAGCAGCTGAGCGCGGAGGTGAGCACGGTGGTGGTGTCGCCCTGGACGAGGGCGAGGTCGGGCTTCCCCTTCTCGAGCCAGCCGTCGATGGCCTCCATGAGGCGCGAGGTGAGCCCGGCCAGCGTCTGGTCGGGCCGCATCACGTCGAGGTCGGCGTCCACAGCCATCTCGAACGTCTCCGCCACCTGCCGGAACATCTCCCGGTGCTGCCCGGTCGCCACCACCTCGCAGCGGAAGTCGTCGGCGGCGCGCAGCGCGGCCACCACCGGGGCGAGCTTGATCGCCTCCGGGCGCGTGCCCATGAAGACCGCGATCCTCCGGCGTGCCGTCACGGCCCGTGCGCTCCCGCCGCCGGGGGCAGCGCTCGCCTGCGACCGCCCAGTCCCAGCCGCCGCGAGAGCACCTCGCGGCCGGCGTGCCAGATGAACTCGCTGTTGGTGGAGAGGTAGCGGCGCCACATCTTGCGGGGCTCCATGAGGAGCCTCCACGCCCACTCCAGCCCCGCACGGCGCATCCAGGCGGGGGCGCGGGCGATCTTGCCGGCCAGGACGTCGAAGCTCCCGCCCACGCCCATCATCACCGGCACGCCGAGCCGATCCCGGTGGCGCTCGCAGAAGGTCTCCTTGAACGGGCTCGGCATGCCCACGAAGAGCAGGTGAGCGCCGCTCGCCCGGATCGCCTCCACGATCACCTCGTGATCGGCCGGCCCGAAGTAGCCGTTGCGCCACCCGGCCACGCGGAGCCCGGGGAACCTCGTCCCGCAGAGCGCGGCGAGGCGGCTCACCGTCTCCTCGTGCGCGCCGAGAAAGTAGGCGGAGAGTCCCCGCCTCCCGCCCTCCTCGAGGAGCCGCGCCATGAGGTCGACGCCGGTCACGCGCTCGGGCACCGGGGTGCCGGCCGCCCGCAGCGCCCACACCGCCGACATGCCGTCGGCGACGGTGAGGTCCCCGGCGCGGCACGCCGCGGCGAGCTCCGGGTCCCGCCTCATCATGCAGAGGATGGCGGCGTTGGCGGTGATGACCGAGTGCGCGACCCGCGGGCCGGCGCACCACGCGAGGCAGGTCTCGACCGCGGCGGCCATGTCCGCGCGGTCGAACCCCAGCCCCATGAGCTCCACGCGGAGCGCGGCGTCAGGCACCGGCGCCTCCCGGAATCCCGGCCGCCGCGGCCGGCGCACCGTGCGCGGCGGCCCAGGCCGCGGCCTGCTCGGCCTCCACCCGCAAGGTGGCCCTGCGCTTCCCGAGCAGGAGCGAGAGGTTCTGGAAGCGGCGCACGAACCGCCGGAACTCGGCGTCCTGGTAACGGGGCGCGCCCACGACGGCGCTCTTCCAGTACCCGTACTGCAGGGCGAGGCTGCCCAGCACGGGCGGATAGGAGAGCGATCGGTGGACCGCCACCGCCAAGTAGTAGAGGGGCGAGCCGCCCATGAACCATTGACCGAAGCCGGCCCGGACCCTGCCGTACAGGACGCCCTTGCCGCTCGCGCCCTGCGGCCGCAGGTGGATGAAGCGAAGGTGCTCGGCGTTCACGCTCTCGGCTCGCCAGCCGAGCATGCGCGCGCGGTGGCAGTCGATCCCGTCCCACATCACCTCGCGCACGAACCCCCCGATCTCCCGGAAGCAGGCCACCCGGTAGAACTTGGTCATGCCCACCGACATCTCGTCGCCGCACATCTCCGGGACCTGATTCCCCGAGGGCAGCACCATCCAGGGCTTGCCCGAGGTCGTGCCGAGCCTGGGATCGGCCTCCATCCTTTCCATGAGGCCCTCGAAGTAACGAGGGGGGAGATCGAGGTCCATGTCGAGCTTGCACACGTAGTCGAACCGGTCGAGGTCGACCTCCGCGAGCCCGGCGTAGAACGCCTCGATGACGCCCGGGCCCACCGCCCGCTTGCCGCGGTCCTCGCGGCGCACCACCCGGAGCCACGGGAGCCGGGCGGCGTACTCGGCGAGGATGGCGGGCGTGGCGTCGCGCGAGCCGTCGTCGACCACCACCCAGAGCGCGGGCGCGACCGACTGGGCCGCCACGCTGTCGAGCGTGCGGCGAATGAACTCGGCCTCGTCGCGGCAGGGCGACACGAGCACGTAACGGCGGCCCGCACGCGGGGTGGAACGCGCTTCCGGCATGGGCACGGACCGTAGTACGCGACGCGACGCACTGTCGATTACCCGGATCCGTGGACCGCGCGCGGTGTCGCACCTACATCGTCGCGGACGCGGTCCCGTGGACGAGGGGCAGCGCGCCCCCGCGAACCGGTTGTCCGTACACGCCGCCCGACACTACAGTCGGGCGGTGAGCGACGAGCGGCCGGTGCGGCTCTCCGGGCACCAGCCCGGCCTCGACGGAGTGCGAGGGATCGCCATCCTGATGGTGATGGCGCTCCACTTCGTGGGCGACGCCAGGCCGGAGAACCTGCTCGAGCGGGCCGTCGTGAAGGCCTCGGGCTACGGCCTCCTCGGCGTCGACCTCTTCTTCGTCCTCTCCGGGTTCCTCATCACCGGCCTCCTCCTCGACGCGAAGGGGAAGCCCCACTACTTCCGGAACTTCTACGCGCGCCGGACGCTCCGGATCTTCCCGCTCTACTACGCGGTGCTCGCGGCGCTGTTCCTCGTCGCCCCGCTCTTCTTCACGCTGACGCCCGCGCTCGAGTTCGCCCGCGAGAAGCAGGCGTGGCTGTGGACCTACACCTCGAACTTCTACGTGGCCCGCGAGGGTGTCTGGTCCGCCCTCGGGTACGTCACCCACTTCTGGTCGCTCGCGATCGAGGAGCACTTCTACCTCTGCTGGCCGCTCGTGGTCTTCCTCGTGCGCCGGGAGACGCTCGAGCGGGTGTGCCTGGGCGTCATCGCGGGCGGGCTCGGCCTCCGCATCGCGCTCGCCCTCTCGGGCGTGAGCGAGATGGCGATATCGGTCCTCACACCCTGCCGGGTGGACACCCTCTGCGTGGGAGCGCTCCTCGCCGCGATGGTGCGCCGCGACGAGGGGGCGGCGCCGGTGCTCTCGCGGGCCGTGCGCGGCGTGCTCGTCCTGGGCGGGCTGACCTTGGCCGTCTCCGCCTGGTGCGCCGCCACCGGCCGGTTCCTGCCGGTGCTCCACCAGGTGCGGGTCTCGCTCTACGCGCTCGCCTTCGGGGGCGTGACGCTGCTCGGCGTGCGATGGCCCGGCGCGCCTCCGCGGGTGGTGGCGCTCTTCGAGGCGGGCTGGCTGCGCATGCTGGGAAAGTACAGCTACGGCCTGTACGTCTACCACGGCATGCTCACGTACCTCTTCGTCGAGCGGAACGTGGAGGAGCGCCTCACCTTCGCGCTCGGCGGCCGCCACGGCCTTGCCATGATCGCGCGCGCGGCGCTCGGCGTGGGCGCCTCGCTCGCCGTCGCGTTCGCGAGCTACGAGCTGTTCGAGAAGCGCTTCCTGGCGCTCAAGCGGTACTTCGAGGCCGGCGGGGAGGCGCGGAACCCGAGGGCGCGCGAGCCGGACGCCGCCGCCCCGGCGGCGGGCGAGGCCCCGCGCGCTATTTCACCCGAGGTTTAGGCCCGTCCGGAGAGGTCAGCCGGCGACGGGCGCTCCCGCCTCGTCGAGGAGCAGCGCCACCACCACCCGGTGCGCCCCCACCGCGGCGATCGTCTCGCGCACCGAGGCGAGCGGTGCCGTCCCCCGGCGCGCGCACAGGATCACGCCATCGGCGGCGAGGGCGATCTCGAGCGCTCCCGGGTTCCCCAGCACCGACGGCAGGGAGACGATGCGGCCCTCGGCGGGGTCCCCCCGCTGCCGGCGGAGCTCGGTGAGGAGACGCGCCGACTCGGCCTGCGCGGAGACGTGACCCGCGTCCACGAAGGTCACCCGGCGGGAGGTGAGCGCCTCGCCGATGGTGCAGAGCGTGCTCGCCACCTTCGCCACGTCCACGTCCGCCTCGGTCGGGACGACGGCGAGCCAGCTCCAGCCGTCGCCCAGGCGTATCCAGGCGAGGTCGAGCGGGTGCGGCTGGGGTCTCGCCGCCCGCGGGCGCTCGTCCTCCTCCATCACGGGGTGCTCCGGACGATCGGAGCGGGCCTCCCGGGGGCGCCCCAGGCCGCGTCCGGCGCGGGCGCCGGCGTGCGCGCCTGGACCGCGCGGC
>Ga0335084_10000493_pt1 | contig 33631 bp, 57 predicted proteins | sample Lox_Sample_44_FD_206721 | JGI IMG/M metagenome (GOLD analysis project Ga0335084, IMG submission 206721) | Soil microbial communities from Loxahatchee National Wildlife Refuge, Florida, United States - Lox_Sample_4.4 | ecosystem: Environmental > Terrestrial > Soil > Wetlands | place: USA...
CGATGGCGCTGAGCGTCGGTACCGGTGGTGCGCCGGTCATGCTGACCAACAACGGAATCTCCGACGCTATGCCCATGAGCATCTGGGGTCGACCGGTCATCTTCACCGAGAAGGCGAACACGCTCGGCACGGCGGGCGACATCTCGTTCGTTGACCTGAGCTACTACCTTATTGGCGACCGGATGCAGATGCAGACCAGTGCTTCCGAGCACTACCTGTTCGGCAACGATAAGGTCGCGTACCGCTTCATTCAGCGCCTCGATGGCCGTCCGTGGCTGAACACCGCGATCACTCCGCAGAATGCTGGCAACACGCTGTCTCCGTTCGTCAATCTCAGCTCGACTCGTACGTAAGCTCAACTTCGGTCGAGGAACTTCCTGTATGTAGGGGAAGTTCGGTTATGCGTCGGGTGGGTAGGCAGCATAACGGCAACACTCTGGTCCGTCCCCGGAAAAGCCGGTTGTAGGACCCAACTGAGCGGCATTGAAACCCCGTTCAGAGAGGAAGCAAATCATGGCTGGAATGGAAGGACTCGGGCGACTCTTCAACGTTGTCCCGATTGCGGCCGGACGTGGGCTGAACTTGCAGCATGCGTCTGCGATCACGTTCATCTGCACTGGAAACGACACGTTCACCGTGACGGTTGCCCAGGGATTCGCGGGATCATACGCGACTCCCGGAAACATCATCACAAACACGTACACGAACACGGCGACCAATGGTTCAGCAGCTTGGGTGAAGACCACTCAAGCTGCGTCGAACGCGGTCGTCATCGCATCGGGATCGGTGGCCTTCACCATTCGTGGCGAGTCCCTGCCGGACACGAAGAACTACGTCAAGGTGTCGGTCGGCGCTTCTGGCTTGGTCATGGCTATTCTGCACGACCTGGAAATCCAGCGCACTCCGGCTAACCTTGTCATTCCGAGCGCGTAGGGGCTGACATGTCGAATCAGCTCTACAAGAACATTGACATTCGCACGGTCTCCCTCGGGATTGCTGTGCAGCGCGCAACGGCAACCTTGCCTGCTACTGCCACGGGCAATATCTTCGTGGTCAGCCTCGGGCGCATTCTGGTGGTCAGCCTCATCGGCGAGGTCACGACCGCGATTCAGAACCAGGCGTGCACTCTCGCAATCGGTACCGCCCCGACCGTCGGAACCGGCTCAACCACAGCACTCGGTACTGCGACATCGATCATCGCTGCGCCGATCGGCACCCACTTCGGGGCGAACCCAGGTGCCGCTACCGTGGTCGACCTTTCCACTCAAGCTGGGGTGAACGTCATGAGCACCCCGTTTGTGGTGAACCCCGGGAACATCACAATCACCACATCCGCGACCAACACCGGCTCGGTCAAGTGGGATATCGCCTATATCCCCTTGGACAACTCTGTGAGCGTGGTAGCCGCCTAGGAACTCCTAGGGCGCGTAGTCGGGCAGGGAGCCTCGATTACGCGCCCTAGGTCAGGAGGAGGGAGGACTTATGACTTACGTAGAGACCCGTCCGCCCGACCCTTTCGCAGTTGCTTCGGGCCAGCAGACGATGCGCCGTGAGGACTGCTCATCGGTTGCGCTCGCGTATTCGACCGGGGATGTCAGGCTCACCATGCTGCGCCCTCGGTACAATTTCACCGCGACGCAGATAATTATGCGCACCGGATCGACTGCCGCAGCAGCGACTCCGAGCATCTGCCGATACGGCCTGTATCTGCTGAACGCGGCCGGAGACACCTGGACTCTGGTTGGCAGCACGCCGAACGACACCACCTTGTTCGCGGCCGCGAATACTCAGTACTCAAAGACCATGTCCGCTTCTGTTGCCATGAACCCGGCCTCCCGGTACGCGATCACCGCCATGTGCGTCACTGCAACGACCGCTCCTAGTTTCACCGGAGTGTCGACTCAGGCTGATGTGCTCAACATCGCTCCCGCAATGAGTGGAACCCTGCTCGCGCAGACGGACTTGCCATCCTCTATTCTCGTGGCGAGTCTCGGAACTACCTCGCAATTGTTCTTCGGAATTGTCGCTCCCTGAGGAGATATGGTCAGATGGCAAAGATCAGTCGATACGGCGGACCGTCGGATGCGAACGCTGTCCCTGGCGAGGTTCGCGCTGACGCTTCTGGCCGGATCAGCTCGGCTCATCCGGATGAGCAGGGCGTCCTTCCGCTGTGGGGGGAGCCGACCGAGGTACCGTTGAGCGAACGGGAGGAAGAATGGCCTGGACCAGCATCTACGCAATCGCCCGAGAAGCGAACGAATACAAAAAGTTCTACGAAAGCCACACGCCGCTAGCTTGTCCGAACGACGGAGAACCGCTGAGTCAAGGCCCTAATGGGGTTCGATTCTGCAAGTTCGACGGCTGGCGTTGGAACGGAACATGGGATGGCGACAGCCACCCTTACTAACTGAATATCCTTGCTCGACTGGACTTCCGTAGAAAGCAACCGGACATGGCGAGTAACACCCCATCGGGCGCTTACTACGCGTCCGTACAAGACATGCAAGCGACGCTCGACTTCAACGAGAGCGCCTACAATGTAGCCCAAATCAAAGATCGGCTTGCCGAGGCGACCGATCTAGTTGACGGTTACCTGCACCGTAACTTCTTCCCCGTCCTTGAGACGCGATCGTTCGACTGGCCTCCCGAGGGGCCGATGATTCCGTGGCGCCTCTGGTTGGACCAGGGCAACGAGATCATCTCAGTCACATCGATGACCAGTGGCGGAGTCTCGATCCCCGGCTCCAACATCGTGTTGCAACCGAACTGGTCCGGGCCGCCGTTCAACCGGCTCGAAATTCTCATCGGAACGAACTCGTTCCTCACTGCCGGGAGCACGTGGCAGAACGCGATCCAGATCACCGGAGTGTGGGGATACTCCAACCAGACCATCAGCGCCACCACTCTTGCCGCTTCGATCTCCACCACCTCGGCCACGACGCTCACTGTTTCGGACTCTTCGAGACTCGGCATCGGCAACGTCATTCTCGTTGACTCCGAGTACATGGTCATCAATGACAGAAACTTCACGTCTACCTCGCAGTCTTTGCAGACTACTCTGAGTGCGTCTGCCGCTAACAACACTGTGGCTGTGACGACAGGTTCTGCCTATGTGGTGGGCGAGACGATCCTGCTCGATGCCGAGCAGATGCTGGTCCTTGCGATTTCGGGCAACAATCTGATTGTGAAGCGCGCCTTCAATGGCAGCGTCCTGGCCGCCCACATAGGCTCTACGATCTTCGCGTCGCGCTTGTTGACGGTTACTCGTGCCGCGCTTGGAACGACCGCAGCGACGCACTCAAACGGCGCAACGGTGAATCTGCACTGGATTCCGCCAGCGGTCAAGTCTCTGTGTGTGGCTGAGGCCGGTTGGCTCTTCCAGGGTCAGGCGAGCGCGTGGCAGACCGGAGCGACAAGCCGGGCCGGTTCGGCGAAGAACAGCCCTGCTTTGAACAACCTGATCGATCTCAGGGCGCAGGCTCAGGCGATCATCGGCCGTTCCGGAAGGACTCGCCATGTCTGAGGTAACGCGCGTACTTGGCCCGCTGTTCGACGGACGCGCTCAGGCGCAGATTCCGCTTCTCATGGCGGAAGCCGTGCACCAGGCTGCGCGTGTCGGAGAACAGGACGTGCACATCGCACAAGCCGCGAAGTTCGTCAACCCGACCGGGCGCTACGAATCCTCGATCCGTATTGAAGGCTCAGGTATAACCGAGCAGATCACTGACGGAGGCATGATCTACGGACCGTGGCTCGAAGGCGTTGGGTCGCGCAATAAGACGACTCGGTTCAAGGGCTACAAGATTATGCGCTCCGTGACCCAAGGACTGAAGCGCGAAAAGGTCAAGGTCATTCTCGGGATACTCGTACCGAAGCATGTAGCGAGGATGAACGAATGACCAACGTCGGACTGACCTTCAGTACGCTTCTGGATGGTGTCGTTTCTGACGCCCTATCGCTCGGCGTGTTCGACAAGGTGAACACGCACGAGCCGAAGGCCGCGCCGATCAGTCGCGGAGTGGTGTGCTCGATCTGGATCGACAGCATTCAGCCGACTTCGCAAGGTTCAAGTCTGAACAACGTCACCGCAGTAGTCGTCCTCAAGGCCCGCTGTACCAGCTCGATGCTCTCTGAACCGCAAGATGCTATCGATACGAACATCACGAATGCGGTTGACGTTTTTATGGGCGCTATAGTCGGTGGCTTCACTCTGAACGGCGCCCTGCGCAATGTCGATATCTTCGGGCAGCATGGACAATCACTCGGCGCGGATGCTGGATACATCAACATTGACGGAAAGATCTTCCGGGGCCTGACGATAACGATCCCGTGTGTCGTCAATGATGCATGGACCGAGGTGGCGTAATGACGAAGACAACCGGACTTGGCGATCAGCTACTGGTGAACGGCTATATCGTCTCCAACGACACGGGTGGTCTCAACCGCATCGGCGGAGGCCCGGCCGCACTTGACATGACCGGAATCGATAAGAGCGGCTACGAGCGACAAGGCGGGTTGCGTACAGGCGAGATCCAGTTTACTGGATTCTTCAACCCGACGATCGGCGGTTTGCATAACGCGCTTGCTTCGCTGCCAACCACGGATGCGGTTGCTACCTATTGCAACGGAGTGGCCCTCGGAGCGCCTTCAGCAGCTTGTATCGGGAAGTCCATCGACTATGGAGTGACGCGCGGGAACGACGGCATGATCAATGTCGCGTGCGATGTCCAGTCGAATGGGTTCGGATTGGAGTGGGGTTTCAGCGCGACCCCGTGCGTCCGGGTTGACACTACAGCGACAAATGGAGCGAGCGTTGACACTTTAGCGTCAGCGAGCTTCGGTGGCCAGGCTTATCTCCAGGTGACCCTCTTCACTGGCACCGACGCCACGGTGAAGATCCAGGACTCCGCAGACAATAGCTCGTTCGCGGACGTTGCCTCGTTCGCCTTCCCACAGATCACCTCATCCACCCCGCTCTCTACCAGGATCGCGCTCGCCAACACGGCGACGATCCGACGGTACGTCCGGGTGGCCACGGTGACCACGGGCGGCTTCAGCCTGCTGGATTTCCACGTCATGGTGGTTAAAAACGCTATCGCAGGACAGGTGTTCTGATGTTCCGACCCGACCCTTTGGCTGGCGTTGGTGCCTACAAGACCTACGGGCTTGTCCGTCCACTGGCAACACACTGGCGCAGGGCGACCTGTGAAGAGGTGGAATGCTCGGCTTTCCTGCATGGCTGGATCACGCGCGTTCCTCGCGGTTCAGAGCAGGCGCAATACGTTCTGAGCAAAGCCCACGGCCGGACGTTCACTGAAACAGCCGGGCTCGATTCGACCGAGCACGAGTTCCTGTTCGGTCCTGGGCAGACGTGCTTTGGCTCGGCCGACCACAAAGTGCCCATCGAGCGTGAACCAATCTATATCGTCCGCGACGGAGATTGGCGCGGCAATCCGACCGGATGGCGACGTGAACACAAGAACGGAGACGACTGGGTTGAAGACTTCGGCGAACATCAGGACGTTCTCGCGGCTCGCATTAATCGCGGGTAGCGCATTTGTCATCGGATCGTGCCAGCACAAGTCGACGATAGCGCCGAGTCCTAGCGTCACTCCGAGTCCAGCCGCTCATGCGGGCCAGTGTTATACCAATGGATACACGAAGAAGAATGGTAGTCACGTTGGCGGCTACTGGCACAAGTGTCTCAAGACGTCATAGCGACCTTAGTGGAGAGAGGATGAAAACCGCCATCTGGATCGTGGCATTCGCAATGGTTGCTTTCGTTGGCTACCTCATCGGTGGGGTGGCCAAGAAGGCGCCAGTTACGACGAATGAATGCCTTGGTCGCATCGTCACATCCGCTTCGAACGAGACGTCCTACGATCTGTGCCCAGAGCTGTCGGACAACGATAAAGCTCTAGTCATGGAGCAACTGAGCGATTATCTGAAGAGAGGAATCTGAAATGGCAAAGCAAACTGGTCTAGGTTGGACGACGTGTTCCGTCGATGACTCGGGTGGCACCGTCCGGGCGATCATCAATGATGTGACCAACCTTCAGTTTTCGACACCGCGCGGCGTGCAGGACATCACCGGTATCGACAAGTCCGCATACGAGCGCCAGCTCTTGCTGGCCGACTTCTCGATCACTCTGAATGGTGTTTTCAACCCAGCAGCAACTACCAGTTCACACGCGGTGTTCTCGACCGTTCCCTCAAGCTCTGTCAACCGCACAACGACCCTGGTGGTTGGCGGCAAGACGCTGGCTGGCGAGCTGCTCTACACGGACTATGCACTTACCCGGGCCAACTCTGGCGAGCTGACCTGGTCTGCGCCTGGCGTGCTCGCGGACGGCACTGTACCTACTTGGGCATAGGATTCAAGTCATGGGCTTCAAACCTCAGCGAACGCTGTACAAACTCAAATTCACGGACGACAAGTACGACGGAATGGAAATCGTCGTACGCTCCGTTCCGATCGGTACTTTGGCCAAGCTTCAGAGTGAGGGAGAAAAGAATCAGAACAGCATCAATGAATTGTGCGAGCTACTCTCATCCAACATTCAGTCTTGGAACCTCGAATTCCACGACGGTTCCCCGATGCCCATTACGTTGGACTCGCTCCTAGATCAAGAGTTTGACTTTGTCTATGACGTTGTGAACGCCTGGACTTCGGCGATTACGGGGGTAACGGACGAACTAAAAAAAGACTTGAAGAATGGAGGGAATACGGAGGAATTGAATCTCCCGATGGTTCCATTACCGATGAGCCCAGTGAGCTAGCTTATGCACGAACGATCGTCGGTCTGTGCAGAGACTTCCATTGTCTGCCGAGTCAGCTCTACAAGGAAGATGCTAGTTTCCTGCGTCTGCTCTTGATAGAGAGTCTAGGAAAGAGACCCGATGCCGAACCTAGTCGAGATAGTCATTACGGCTAAGGACTTGGCCACTCCGATCATGGAGAAGTCCAAGACCTCGGCCTTCGCCATGGGCGGAACTCTCGACAAGATGGGCAAGGTCTCGGCCGCTGCTCTGGTTGGTATAGCAGTCGCGTCCGTAAAGATGGCGGGCGATTTCGAGAATTCGACCACGCGCCTGATGACGAGCGCGGGTGAGTCCGAAAAGAACATCGACATGGTCCGCCAGGGCATGCTCAGGATGGCCGGGCAAGTCGGTATGTCGGCCGAAGACCTGTCCAAAGGCATGTACACCGTCGAATCTGCTGGGTACCACGGAGCGGCAGGACTCGATGTCCTCAAAGCCTCGGCTCAGGGCGCAAAGGACGAGAACGCAGACCTTGCAACGGTCGCGAATGCGGTGACCGACGTCCTGAAGGATTATCACGAACCGGCCGCGAAGGCCGCTGATGTGACGAGTCAGATCGTCGCGGCTGTTTCACACGGCAAGACCACGATGGAGCTGTTCTCCAATGCTCTGGCGAACGTGCTGCCTTTGGCTGGTCAGTTGCACATCAGCTTCGCGGATGTCTCCGGCGCCCTGGCCGAGATGACATCACATGGCATGAATGCTCGGCGGGCATCGCAGAACTTGGCGAACGCCATGCGCGAGCTGGTTAACCCGAATACGGTCATGACTGGAGAACTCAAGAAGTTCGGCTACACCGCGTCCGATCTACAAGACTCGCTCAGTAGCCGCGGGCTCACCGGAACGCTCCAGTGGTTGGCTGATGTTGCCGATAAGGGTGCGGCGAAGATCGGCCAGAAGCCGGTGCAAGCGCTGGCGAAGCTGACCGGATCGAGCGCTGCCCTGACCGCTGCTCTCATGGTGAGCGGAAAGAACGCGGACGAGACCAACGAAGCAATCAAGGACATCGGCAAGGCATCCGCCGATTCCTCGGGCAATGTTGAAGGCTTCTCGAAGATCCAGAAGAACTTCAACCAACAGCTATCCGAGCTGAAGGCAAGCGCGGAGAGTGCAGGGATTGAGATCGGGGATAAGCTCATCCCGCCGCTGAAGACCCTCATGGGATTCCTCAGTGGGCACCCAACTTTCGCCAAAGATTTGCTCATTGGCTTTGTCGGTCTGCTCGGCGTGTTGACTGCGTATTCCGCTGCTCTACGTTTGGTCGCTCTCGCGCAGGTATTGTGGGCGGGCGCGACCAAGGCCGTCACTGCTGCGCAATGGCTTCTGAATGTCGCAATGGACGCCAACCCGATCGGTTTGGTTGTTATCGCGATCGCTGCTCTAGTCGCTGGGTTGATCATCGCGTGGAAGACCTCGGCCACCTTCCGCAATTTTGTCAAAGCCGCGTGGGAAGACATCCAAAAGGCCGCTGCGAACGCTGTCATCTATATCTTGAAGTATTACCGGATGATGATTAATGCGGCCCTTGAATTCGTGGATGTCTGGATTCATGCAGCAGCTAAGGCGTTCGGTTGGGTACCCGGTCTCGGGGACAAGCTCAAAGCGGCCGCGAATGCTGTTGACGGATTCAAGAACACAGTCAATAACAAGTTCGACAGTATGATCACCAAAGTCAAGAGCTTCGATGACAACGTCAATAAGGCATCGAAGGAACGCAAGCTTCAGGTCAACATCTCGCAATGGACGTCGAACCTGGACAAGGCCAAGGCTTCACTCAAGTCGGTTCCGGATTCCAGGAAAGCTAAAGTCCTGGCAGACATCAAGGATCTGGAAAACAAGATTGCTCAGGCCAAGGCTGAGCTGGCCTCTTTGCGGTCCAAGACCGTGACGGTGAACGTCCGCACGGTCACGACTTCCTCTGGTGAGGTAGCTCGGCACGGGTTCGCTTCGGGTGGTATCCGCGGGGCCGCCTCAGGTGGTCCGCGCAGCGGTTTAACCCTGGTGGGCGAGGATGGCCCGGAGCTGGCCGATCTGCCGACCGGCACCCGGATAAGGCCGTCGGGCGAGACTCGGCGGATGTTGACAGGTGAAGGTCAACGCCAGGGTCCGTTGCCCGCGCTCAAGGTGACGTTCGCGGGGAACATGGACACGTTGTTCGCCACTGCCTTCCAGAAGGCGCTCAATTCCGGCCTGATCAAGATCAGCTTGACACGGAACGTGGTGGCGTAGATGGCCGGGGCTCCATTCCTGCAAAACGTACCGGCGTTCAAAGCCTCTAACCCAAACGCCAAGCTCTTCGTTGAATGGGCGCCCACAGCACCGGTTCCCACTTTCGGGGACGATTCAACCGGCTGGACCTGGGTGGACATCTCCGGAGACGTACTCCAGGCAGACGACGGATTCATCTCGATCACGCCCGTGGGCCGTTCAGACGCATCAACTGCGATGCAGCCAGCCGGGATGACACTCGTTCTTGACAACCGGACCGGGGCATACTCCAAGGGCCCACAAAACTCGGTCAGCGTCCGGCTGAACATTCCGATCAAAGTCTCTATCGCCCTGGATGGGTCGACCAAGTTCGTTCGTTTCCAGGGCTACATCTGGTCCCTGAGACCGGTTTGGGATCAGACTGGCCAGTACGCTCGGGTGGAGTTGAGCGCGGCCGGAATGACAAGGCGACTCCAGCAGAAGTCGAATCCGGTGCTGAGCTCGCTCAAACGGGCTGCCTTGCGGGACACCCGAGTCTGCAACTACTGGTCCATGGAAGACCTGAGAAATGCCCAGCAGTTCAGTTCGAATGTATCATCGTCTTCGAATCCGATGACGTTCTCGAATATGAACCCGGCTCAGGACTCAAGTCTTCCGGGTTCTGGCGCGCTGCCCACGCAGACTGCAACATCGACATATTCGGCCAACATCTCCGGCACCTTCACTCAATCTGACGCTGGTTCAACGATCATCTTCTACCACAACGCGCAGGTCAATCCCACGGGAGACACCGCGATCATGCGTGTCCACATGCGCGGATCAACGTCTATCACCCGGTGGGAGATCGTTCTTCTCTCTGCCGATCTCACGCACGTCAATATCAAAGGCTATGCGGCAGACGGCACCGTGGTCATCAACGATCTTCGCGGAGCATTCTCCTACATCGGCCTCGGGCCGATTCAGTACGTCTTTGCTGTGCACCAGAACGGCGCGAATACCGAATACAATCTCGCGCGCGGCGGCATTCTGTTCAGTGGATCCACCACCGGAGGATCAACAACCGCCGGTACCTGCGGAACACCATTCCAGGTCTCCATGCTCGCCAACGCAGCAAATGCGGGATACGTACTCGGGCACGTCACTGTGCTGAACCAATATGTGACGAGCTACTCTCCCCTGCCTGGCCAGGCGTGGGTCGGAGACAACGGAGACTCTTCCGTATCCCGCGTCTTCCGGCTCTGCAAAGAGGAGAACCTTCCCCTCACGCTGAACGGCATCAATCTGACCGGAGCGTTCGACCCTACACCGTGGGCGACCGGAGATTACACCTGGATGGACTACCAGACACAATCTCCTATCCTGACGCTCTTGCAGCAATGCGCGGACTCGGATATCGGCTTCCTGTATGACGGTCTCAGCCCGGGTGTCGCCCTACGCAACAGACGATCAAACCTGGAGAACCAAGCAGTCAAGCTGACCCTCAATGCGGCCGCGGGACAGCTCAGCCCACCTTTCCAGCCCGAGGATGATGATCAGCAGATCGTCAACAGGTTCACGGCCAGTCGAGCAACCGGCGGAACGGCCAGCTACGAAGACGACACGGGCGACTACGGCATCAATACGATCAATGTCTATGACGACTCCGCCACAGTCAGCCTGAGGTATGACACCCAGCTGACCGACTATGCCGGATGGAAAGTTCACCTCGGGACAGTCTCTCAGTTCTATCGGTACCCGACCATCACCTTGGACGTGCGCAGGCTGCAATCCCTGGCCTTAACGATCCTGACCATCCTTCCTGGTGATCTGATCAACATTCAGAATATCTCAAGTTTCACCTCGACCCATCCGGCCGGAGACATTCTCCTGATGGTTCAGGGATGGTCGGAGAATCTGAGTGGTGTTCGCTGGGACATGGTCCTCAACTGCACCAGCTCGACTGTGTGGCGCGTCGGACTCCTGACCACCGACACGAACACCTCTGACACGATCGACGCCATCCACCTGGACTCGGAGAACTCGAAGCTAGCGGCCGGAGTGTCCGGCGGAGCAACGAGCCTGAGCGTAGCGACCACCGGGGGCAACAACCCGCTGTGGACCACTGCCGCTGCCAACTTCCCGATCATCTTGAACGTGGGGGGCTGGCAAGTAACCTGTACCTCCATCTCGGGTGCGAGTAGTCCGCAGACGTTCACGGTCAACGCGATGCCCGGGGCAGCAGCGATCAACTCGGTAGTCAAGCTCTGGTATCCGCCAACTCTAGGAATCTGACATGTCCAACTCGTTCGTTGCCGGGCAACGTTTAGCGGCTTCAAGGATTCCGGGCCAGCGTCTCTGGACTGTCTCTTCGACTTCGGCAACGGCGGCCATCGGTGCAACAGAAACTGTTGTCATCACTTCGCCGAGTTCGACGTATGTTGCCGGGGGCGCCTATACACTCAAGTTTCATGGGATGCTCAGGCCGAGTGCGGCAACGGCGGCCAGTGCCGGGATTCAGATTCGGGATACGAATGCGTCCGGTACGGTGCGGATGTTGATCCGTCAGTTCGCGACGCCTGCTGTCGTAGCGAACTATGACGCTTATTTTGAATGGACTGTGGCCAACACAACCGGGTCTGACATCACGGGACGCGTTCTTGTTTTGACGCTCACAGGAACGGCCGCGCCGACGTATCAGATCAACGCCGGTTCGCCCAATGCCCCGTACTATCTAGCATGCGAATACTCTGGTCTCCAAACCGACTTCTCCGAAGCAGTGGCCCTGTAGGAGGAAACATGTCTACGTACTACACACCCAACATGAATGGCACGAAGTTCATTGCCATGCAGTACAACGGAACCAACACGTCTGACATCCTTGACGCCATCAACGCGACTCAACCTAATGGTTGGCCCGGGAACGGGAATCCTGGCGGGCCTGGCCACTTCAGTGATGACGGATCAGGGAACCTCACTGTCACTGCGACGGCCGGTTATTCGAACAGCAATATACAGCCGTTCATCCCGGGCTCTTTAGTTACCGCCCCAGTTCCCGTGGGTTGGTGGGTAGTGTGGGCATCCGTCGGCACTTACAACGAAGTTGCAGCATGCGTCAGCGACACTGATTTCATCGGCATTTACAACGAACTCGCCTGAACAAAAGGAAGCTCCCCCATGTCGATCACCTACATTCCAATCCGGTCGCTCGATCCGCGACTGAAACGCCACATCTGTCACGACTCCCGGTCTTGGAATTACTCCCTGCCCACGGATGGAATGACGCTACAGGATAAGACCTGGGCCATGTACATGAATGACGGCAAGCTTGATCAGGGGAACGTCGGCGCGTGCACCGCGGAAACCGCTGATGAGCTTCTGGCATCGGACCCGCTCTTTGACACGCTTGACCTAGCAACCCAGCAGGGCGTCACCTCGGGTGCCCAAGATTGGCCGCTCGCGTTCTACCACGATGAGACCGCGGACGATGACATCTCGGGGACTTATCCGCCGAACGATACGGGGAGCGATGCCCTGGGAATGGCCAAGGCGGCTCTCGCGCGCGGCTTGATCTCCGGCTACCAACACACTTTCACCGCAGAAGACGCCCTGCTCGGGCTGTCGAACGTCGGTCCGTTCGGGTGGGGAACGCTCTGGAAGACCGGCATGGACAATGTCGACGTCGACACCGGCCAAGTCAAGTACAGCGGGGCCGTGCGCGGCGGACATGAGATCTCCGCCTACCGGATCGACGTCACGAACGAGCGCGTCTGGTGCCACAACCACTGGGGAGCATGGGGGTACCAGAACGGCGGGACGTTCTGGATCAGCTTTGCTGACTTTGAGAAGTCCCTGGCCGACCAAGGGGACGTCGTCTTCTTCACGCCACGCACCTCGCCCGCGCCGACCCCTCAGCCACCGGCTCCACCAGCGCCTACCAGCCCGTTGGCGATAGCGGCGAAGACGCTGAACCCGTGGTCGGCCGAGCATCACCTAGGAGAGAACGCCAGGGCAGCAGCGGCGTGGAAGAAGTACTACAAGACGGTCGTTGCGAGCTGAGTCGCCCAGTGGTCGGCTGGTCCTGTCTATCCAGCCGACCACGCGCCCGGCCGTTAAGGTTGATCCTGACGGCTTAGTTGGTAGGGGCAAGCGTCCTGCGACGCTCGGCTGGACATGTTTGACTCCCTGAACTACTATGGAATGGTTCGGCCTCCCAAGCCGTTCGATCCGAGCAAGACTGCTTCACGGCTTGCGGACGTGAAGCGCAGAGAACGCCCTGGAGTTTCGCCTCCCGGGCGTTTCTCTTTGTCCCTGTGTTCGAACATACGTCCGTCATAAAATTCCCTGAGATTCCCTGGCTCAGACTATTGACCCTTAACTGTCAACGTGTAGACTGAAGCTACCAACTCAGGGAGGTTGATTCACATGGCCAGCAAGAGCGACGCGGGCGTTGTCATGACGGTGACGCTCGTCAGCGCGGTAGCCTCCGCCTGGAAGAAAATCCGTGAACTGAACCCGGACGTCCCGAAGGTCATCCTGACCGTAGGGTCCGGTACGCTCGGCGCCAGGAAGGGCATCGTCCACCTCGGACACTTCGCGGCGAACCGCTGGCAGCACACGGATGACACGAAGTACCCGGAACTGTTCGTCGGTGGTGAAGGTTTGCGCCAAGGAGCTGAAGAGCTTCTTTCGACGCTGCTGCACGAAGCTGCGCACGGGGTCGCTCACGTGCGCAAGGTCCAGGACACCAGCCGTCAGGGCCGCTATCACAATGATGCCTACGCGAAACTGGCAGGAGAGATCGGCCTCGAAGTCAACAAGGACGCCAAGAATGGTTGGAACCAGACGCGCGTCACCGATGACATCCGGGCCGATTATGCCAAGGAGATCGCCCTCCTGGGAAAGGCCCTCACTGCCTACCGTTACAATGAGCTTGAGGCCAGGAACGGCGGGGAAAAAGGCGATGGCGAAAAGGGCGAGGGCGACGGCGAAGAGAAAAAGAACTCGAACAACCTGAAGTGCGTGTGCGGGTGCGAGAAGCCGCGCATCATCCGAGTCTCACGTTCGGTCCTTGAACTCGGTGCCATCGAATGCAGGGAATGCGGCAAGGACTTCGCACCAGCTGAGTGACCGCAACGTCAAGACCCCCGGCTCCCTGGAGACCGGGGGTCTTGACGTTTAAGAGTCAGACGCCTGAGGAGGACGCCAGGACCGGGGGACAGTTCGCCGGACGCCAAGTTGAGCCGTAGACGCTCAGGATCTGAGTCTCAGTCATGATCAGGTCGTTGTGGCGGTACAGAGACAGACCGTTTCGGTCTGTGTGATCGACACGGACCCAGTCGTCTCCGTCTCCATCCCTGATTACCGCACTCACTTGGACTTGACCTCCTTGACGTCTCTCAGGAGCTTCTCCGCGGCCTTGACGGCCTTGGCGGCATCAGCAGCGGCTTTGCTGGCCGCAGCTAGAAGCTCGGCGCTTCGGGGTTCGTCGCTCACGATATCAGTCCGAGTTCCTTGAACGCGCGTTCGAACTCTTCGGCGGAGCAGCGAATCTGATAAGCACGGTGGAATGTCCACCCTTTACGCCGCTTTGCTTGATTGATGAACCACATCGGAGGAGCGATGTCCTTGTCTATCCGATAGCTCGCGGCCGAGATCTGCGACCCGATGACAAGTCCGAAAATCGACTTGTCCGCGTTGACTGCGACCGTAAGATCGGTTGGCTCTCCTGACCATTCGCCTTTGACGGTGACTTCCTTGGCGATGCGATACTGACTCATCATTCCAATCTCCCCTGGGAAAAAGAACACAAAATCGTTCATTCGTCGTCGCACTCCTCGCATGTGTATTGTCCGTGTCCGATCGGCTGGCCGCATAAGTCGCACTCGTGCCGGTCGTAGTTGCACTTGTCGCAGCACAACTGACAACCGTGATTGGGTGCGACTTCTACGCCGTCGCACGTGCGCGTGCGATGCTTCCGGCCGGTCCAGTCGTTGTACCAAACGTACGTCATGATGCAATCAACCTCCACGTTTCAATAACCAGAGCTTCGACACTTACTCCAAGCCAGAATCCGAGGAAGTAGCCTCGGTAGTACCAATCGCGCTTGTTCATGCTGCCATCAACCTCCACACTTCGAAAATCTGCGGATGTACCGAAGTTCTCTCGGAGTCGGAGGGTCAAACGGGCCGTTCGCACGACACGCTGGCTCCGAGTAGCAACCTTGATTGCAAATGCCAACCCCGCGATAGTACGGGCAACGCGTCATCGACGCTGTTTCTTGAAGCCGCTCCAAAAGATCGGAGCGACCTTGTTTCTGACGATTCAGGAGACGCCTCATGCTGCGATCAACCTTCCTGCGTAGTTTGACAGGTAGTTCGGGTTGCGCGTCTGGATCATGCGCTCAACGATCGGAACCGCGAGGAAGGCGTCAATGATCTTCAGCATTGACACTGAACGGTCAAACGAGTCTTGCAGGTCCTCACTTGCAGTGCCACACTGCTGGTCCCGAAGCTCGCGGGCGACGAAGCGGGCAAGCTCAACCGCGTTCGTCTTGACGGCCCGAACCTCTCGGGCGCTCAGGACGATGACCCACTTGCCGGATATCTTGCGAGCGCTCGGCAGCTTCGCCGCGAAGCGGCGGGCGGTGCGCTCGGAGCGGCCGATCAGAACGGCAAGCTCTTTGGTGCTCAGTGACTTCGTTGTCTTGGTCATGGACCAAGCATACAACGAAACTCCCTGGCTTGGAAGCTCGAACGCGAAAAATCCCCGAACTTTTCGTTCGGGGATTTTTCTAGAGGTTCACGTCCACTGGGACCCGTCCATGCACTTCACCTCCATTCAAAGATAAAAGGTGTCGAGAACTTCAGCGCCGATGCACAGGTCGTACTTCGAACACCCATTCTCTGTTTCGGCCAAGACAACATGAGCAACGAGCGGCTCAGCATCGTCCTCTGCGAAAACATAGATCTTCTCGTCACTCAGGACCATGTCGCTATAGGCAAAGTACTTACGGATGTTCATGATGTTCATAAGGTCCCTTTCGAGGTCCGAGACAGTGTGGTGGGCCTTCGTCACCCACACATCATCGACCAGGGTCCGGACGATGAACATGTTCCAACCGTTCCTGAATGTGTCTTTGGTAAACATCTCAGGCTCCTTCGCCTCGAAGTGTGCGTCGGCGAGGGAGGGAGTGACCGGACTACCGGTGTGTGCGTCCCTCGCTGACAAGACCAACACTACTCAGGTTTTCAGGGAAGTCAAGTCAAAATCTCAAACTCTGCGCAAAGTCAAACGCAGCTTGCCTTTTGCGCGTGGTCCAGCCGTTCGGGCGCCAGTTGGCCCGGACCCAGAGGTTTCGGCGCGAAGACCAGTGTCGACACTCGATCCCCGCCCTACTGGCCGTTGCTGGCAGCGGGCCAACGAGGAACCTCAGCGGTCTGCCGGTCTGGCTCATGACATGTCGGGCGCGCACGTAGTCGCGCTCGATCGGCTCAGGACCCTTGATCTCCAACCAGGACGAGCAGGACCGGCCAGGCCAGAGGTAGAAGTCCGGGAGGTAGCCACCCTCCGGAGTTTTGAACCAATCCCATTCGTACGCGAACGGCACTCCGAGCTTCGTGAAAAAACCTGCCCAGCGAGCTTCGGTCCGAGACCGATATTCAATGCCGTTGAAGCGCGAGGGAATAGCCGCGACCGTATGGTTGGTCCTACGGTCTAGCGGCCTATCGCGGTTCCCTGCCATTCGCGTTCACCCTTGACTTTTGCCTGGCACTGGAATGAGTACCTGAGGCTTTCCAGAATCGACCGATCAAAGAACCACTCAAGCAAGATTTCCCCCGCAACTGTCGGCATGTCGCTCGGACGGACTTTGCGGACCGAACTGCCGGAAGCGACGAACGACCCATCCAATTTGGTGATGAGCCAATCAATGTGGGTCCACTCGCGGCCTCGCGCGTCGAAGCGGGCTTCCATGACAATGAGGGTGATCATTGCCATGGAAGCCGCAACGATGAGGGCCAGGGTCAAACACAATGCGTCCCACATCGCTTGACCCTCTTTTCAGATTCCGATCTTGTATGCGATGGTCCGGAAAAGCTTCCGGACTGGTTTCCGGACCAGAACCAGGCTCAGTCCGGAAACCAGAACGGCTACCCAGATCCAATCCGGAATCCGGCCTAACCGGAATCCGGATTCCGCTATCCGGTATCCGGTTTCAATCCGGAAACCGGACCGGACCAGCCAGACGGCCAATCCGGATACCAGCAGCAGCCCGATACCGACAACCGCCGGTTTCCGAATTGATCGCAGAATCCGGATTCCAACGAACCAGCGCCAATGACGCCTTCCGAACACTCGGGCCGATTCGCGGTCTGCGATCGCCCAGAACCCTAAAGCTCGTCTATTCATGACAAGAGGCTATCACTTGTCAGGCTCAAGAACGTCTACGGTGTTCGTAAAGGTCTGTGGCACGAACAGCCCGTTGTACAGCTTCATCAGGACTCCGAAGGATTTCGCTGCATCTTCGAGCAGATCGGCCGTGTGCTTGAGAGGCCGGACCATTCGATTGATCTTGTAGATTCCCTCCATGTATCCCATGCGCGACTTCATATAGTTGGTGGCCAGCAGTTTGAGACGAATAGACGCCTCGTTGTAGTCGTCGCTCATTCCGATGCAAAGGTGTCGATTCTGATTGACGTAGTGCTCAAGCCCGCTTCGGGTCTTGAGTTTGTCGATTTCCCCCGAGGCCAATCCGGCCATGATTGTCACTCTCCGTGTTGCAGACGTTGGCATTCGATTCGGACAATTCGGGAATGCAGACGTTGGCATTCCCCAGATCCCTTTAGGCAGGCAGGCAGGGAATGCCAACGTCTGCATCTTGCAGACGTCTGCATTCGGCTACGCTCCGTTGCCCACAGGCACGGGCACCTGGAACCGGCCTCGGCCCAGACGCTCCAGGGCGCCGCTCTCGCACGCCTCAGTGATCAGCTGAGAGACAGCGGGGTCGCGATTGGCCTCAGGCAGGCCAAGCGCGTTTCGCCATTGAAGAACAAACTCAGCCGTCGACATCTCCTCTCCCGAGTTGCCCAGCAGGATGCTGGCAAACAGCTCGCGCTTCTCCTTTTTTGACAAAACTCGCTTGACGACTCCAGGCATGTCTGGTTCGGTCATGTCGATCTCCGGCATCCCTGAAGGTTTGATGTCTTCGCGCGGGTCGATTTCGTCGAACAGCTCTGGGTCCGGCGTACGCGGGCGGCTCAGGTACAGCTCGCTGGTCGGGTCGTCAAAGTCGGGATCGCGCTCTGCATCCATTTCCTCTCCCCTGTCTTCCTCGATCGTGGTCGGATCGTACGATGGGGTCACGGTCCGGATTCCGGAAACCGGACTGGAAACCGGATCGGAAACCGGACTGGAAACCGGACCGGAAACCGGACTGGAAACCGGATCGGAAACCGGACTGGAAACCGGATCCGATCCGGATTGCCAAGCCGCGTAGGCGTCACCGAACGCGGCCCGGGTGACCGGATCCAGCTTCGGTCCGGATTCCCGGAACGCGGCCATGCTGGCCCGGACCATGCCCTCAAACTCGTGCTTGCTCATCCCGAAGAAGCTCCGGAATGGGGTCTGGTTCGCCTTGTCGCTCGCCCCGTTCAGCGCGCACATTGCCCTGCCCGGGTACCGGACGTTCCAGCCCCCCGGACTCACGCCCGTGGCGAGCGTCTCGTCCGGCAGGACGAACTTCGCGTCCTGATCGTCCTCAACGCCAAAGCAGATCCCCTGAGAGAAGGCCGACCTGAAAGATGTCGGCACCTGATCGTAGGAGAACCGCTGCATTGACGCGCAGATGAAGATCCCCGCGCTCAGGCATTCGTTGCCCACCTGCGTGATCGCGCTCGGCTGACGGAGAAGCGCGCATGAACCGAACTCCTCGATAAACCAAGCGATCGCGGGCATCCGGAGACGAGGGTCCGTGAAGCACGCTGGTTCCCAACTTGAGTAGCCGCACTTGCCCAAAGCAATATTGCGTTCACGGATAGCGGCCTTGATGCTTTTCAGTTGACCGAGAAGTTCCGCGTCGTTCGTCGCTATCCACGAGTTTTCTCGCGTAAGCCCCGGCCGGAGCAAGCCAAGCATCTGCTCGCCTTTTGAGTGATCCGAGATCATCGGGAAGACGTCACAACGCGAGCGAACCTCGCACATCAGGATCATGACCAGAACGCCCTTGCCGGAGCGAGTGACGCCACCGACTTTCAGGTTGCCCTTGGCGATTCCCGCAACATCGTCGCCCATCACATAAAGATGAACAAGCTCGCCAGATTCGTTTAGACCGAGCGGAATCGGCAAGGCGATGGACTCGTCTGCGTGTTTCGGTCCTTCCCACGGGTAGGTGCGCTTCGAGAGATCTTCCCAGTAGATCTGGATCTCGGCGTCGCCCATGCGCTCTCCCGGCAGGACACGCACTCCCTCGTAGATTGCGCCCACCTCTGAGCCGATGCCCGGTGCCGCGTTCAGAGCGTCCTTCGCTGTCTGCCCGGGAGCGAGTGTCGCCTGGACAACCGTGCGATCTGGGGACTCCTCGATCTTCCACCTGCGGGGACGCTTCAGGCCATGCCAGTCCGGCTCTTCCTTCGCACCGTGGTCGTCCTTGCCCTCGCCAGCGATGACCTCTAGACGGCGGATATTCCACGATACGGCCAGGGCGAAACCGCCGATGAGAACGAACTCGATCGTGGCGGTGCCGACTCCGAACACCTGCAAAACGTAAAAGAACAGGCCGACCACCGCGACCGTGCCAGTAGCGTGCATGCGCTGAATAGCCTGCCTCGGGGCAGCGTAAGTCCAGGTTGCGAAAGACAAGCCCATAAACACGGCTAGAATCACCGTGGGAGCGATTCCGGGGCCGTATGCAGTGTCTGCCCACAGATGATGGAACAGAGCCCCTAGGGCGAGCACAACGGCCGGGAGCACGTGCGGCCCTACGAACGGGAGCATTTTAAGCAGAGCTGTGCGCTCGACCGCCTGAGCGGCCGAGCGCATCTGCCCGTGACGCTTGACCATCAATTCCCCATGATCTCGCTTTGAAGATGTGACTCGAAGAGCTTGATCAGACGGTTCGCCCGGGAGCCTCCACACTGCATGCCCTTGCGAACAGCGGCAAGGCGCTCGGTCTCGCTCAGGGTGAAGAACTCCAGGTCCGGCCAGAGGCGACGCATGGTCTCCACATCACGCCGGTCGTTCTCGGCGCGCTGTCCGCCAGCAGGCTTGGGCGCGAGCTTGGGCTCCGGCTTGGGCGCGGGCTTGGGCTTGGGCTCAACGACGGCCCTGGTCCGGGGCTTGCTCTTCGCGTCCGGGAGTGAGCACGTCGTCACGACACAGGCCAGAATGGCAGCGTCGACCATGGCAGCTCCCACGTGCACGGAGAACGACGTCCCTCCGCTGAGGCGGATGAAGTCCGAGAAGTGCTCGTAAGAGGTGGCCAGCAAGCCAGCCAGAACCAGGCCGACAAAGAGCCGGATCCCGACGTGAATCTCAGACCAGGCTTTGATCAGTCCCTCGGAGATGCAGGCTGCCATGAGGGGGATTACCAGATAGGCGACTCGACACCCGGCGCTCGGGGCGCTTTCAAGGTTCGTCCATGCGGTTGCGACAAGACCGATCCAGGATGCCAAGTGGAAGCAATTCCTGGGGGTCACAAGCTCGACTCGACTAGGCTTCATTGTCTTCGTCATGTTGTCCACTCCCTCTCGTTTGTTCGCGTAGATACGACCGTACCTGCCAATCCAAGGAAAAGCAAGGGAATCCAGATCTGACTTGCGTCCCAGGTCGTGGCCATACACTGAAGGCAGAACATCGAATAACCGGAGAGACACGATGGACTGGGCGACGCTGCCGATAGACAAACTGGGAGTGGTCGGCATCGTTGTCGTTTTTGGGTTACTCGTTGCCCGAGGGTCGCTCGTTCCGAGAATCGTCGTGAAGGATCTGACGACATCCAGGGATGAACGGATCAAAGAGCTAGCAGCTGAGCGAGATGCACGGACATCCGCGAATGAGGCACTCATGGAGGCCCTGAGGGTCAGGGACGAACAACTCAGGGAATTGATGGAGTTGGCCAAGACTGCGAACGCACTATTAGGTGCGCTCACTAAGGGGCGCGAAATCTGATGCGCTGGCCTCCGTGGAAAGAGCATGAGGAACCAGAGGATCAGCCGACGGCGAACCTGAAAGACGCCGAGCAGACGAGACTTGATGCCGACTCTGCTCTAGAACAGGTCCGCAAGGATACCGGCGCCGCGCGCAAGCTTGCCGAAGATCTGCGGAACCTTCGTAGAAGGAACCATTTCGCAGACCTGATAGATGAAGCACTAAGAGGTGATCAATGAAAGCGGCAACCGATGTGTGCATTCTTGTCGCCTGGTCCGCATCGCTTGCGTTTGCAATTCTCTATGGCTTAACTGCGCGGTGGTGGAAGACCCAGATCGGTCGCCATATGATGACGTGGGGAGTGCTGGTCTTCGTCATTCTTAGTCTGTCGTCCGTCTCGGCCGTCTTCGGCCCGGACTATGCGGCTCGCCCTATTGTGCGACTCGCGGTCTTTTTCTTCCTGGCCGGAGGGCTGGTCAACCAGCTTCGCATACTCGTTACGACTCAGCTCCGGAGGAAGAAGGATGACCTTCTACATCATTGACGTCTCCAAATACAATCCGGGTGTCGACTTCGACAGAGTCCGCGCGTCCGGGATCCAGGGAGCGATCGTCAAGGCTACCGAGGGCACAATAAATCAGACCGGAGCCGACACGACGAACGTCTTCAAGGTCTATGCCAGGCAAATCAGGAAGGCCAACTTCCCGGTTTACGGCGCCTACCACTTCCTCCGGCCGGGGAACTACGGGTCACAGGCGGCTAACTTCTACAACTCCGTCCGGGCCGCCTACGGCACCATAGAGGGTTGCTTACTCCAACTGGATGCGGAACAAGCTGGAATCACTCTCGCAGACGTACGCGGCTTCCTAACCGCGTGGAACGCGATATCCGGCGCGTATCCGCTGGTCGGCTACTTTCCGAGATGGTTCTGGGAGCCCGTGACGCAGGGACCGACTCTGCTGAACGGCTTCAAAGGCTGGTGGCAATCGTCGTATGTGCTCGGGACCGGAACCTATACGGCTCTCGCGCAAAGGATCGCGAGAGGATGGGATGCTTGGGATGGGATCACACCGACGATTCTTCAATATTCATCGTCTGCCACCGTTCCTGGCATTAGTGGACTTTGTGATGTCAATCAGATACGCCTTCCGCTGCCCATGTTCCTCCTGCAATGCACGCGCCAACCGATCGACCCAGGACTAGGAGAAGAGAACGAGATGAAGCTGATTCAAGCCTCCGGGGACAATGCAATCTGGGCCGTCTGGGGATTCTCCCGACGTCACGTGGGGAACATGGACCAGGTGGCAGATCTTGAGGCCATCTATGGAGTCAGGGTCACGCCGGTCGATGCGAGCACTCTGGGGCTGTACTCTGACTTGGACGCTCCCGCTTCGGGCGCGAAGTAGAAGGGGAAACCGGATGACCAGATACAACAAGTTCGTGGCGGCTTTCGCGCTCGCGGTACTGAGCGCCCTGGTCGCTGTCGGCAAGGACGGCATCACCTCAGTTGAGGTGGTCAACGCGCTGCCTGCCGGGATCGGGGCGGTGCTGCTGCTGGTGACCGACGCCCGGCCGTGGATGAAGGCCGTGGCCTCCGGGCTGACGGCGGCCCTGGTGGTGCTGTCGGCCGCGCTGAGCGATGGGCACATCACCTCGGCCGAGTGGTACCAGATCGCGTTCGCCCTGGTTGCGGTCGTGACGTCCGCTCTTGTCCCGAATTCAACGACACTCCCAGAGCGCCGTCTGGGTCACGTGAATTAGTCACCCATACTCAAGAGCCCCGGACCTTCAGAAGGTCCGGGGCTCTTGACGTTTAAGTGTCAGGCAATTGAGTAGAGGTTCGTCTCCAGGTTGACGTCAAAGACTCGGCTGACCAGACCCTTGCGAACCAGCGCGTCGGCCGGTCCGAGCTTGAAACCTTCGAGGTTCTCGCGGTACCCGGCGAGACGCCCACCCGCGTAGGGCTTGCCGTAGGCCCGAAGAGCTTCGAGGCATTTTGCCTGAGCGGGGCTGAGGTTCGTCATTGTGTCCTCCTTGGTTGGTAAATCAAGCATAACACACGAACTTGGCCCAAGTCATTGGACTTGGGCCAAGTTCTTCAGCGGTCTTTGACTCGAACGGTCGGGAAGTGAGGAGGACTTTGCGGTTCGACAAACCTACCGTTGATCAGTTCCCATGCCGCATCGGCCGAGTATCCCCACGTATGCCCCACGTCCTGGTATGCCTGCACATATGTGAGGTATTTCCGCGCGTCGGGCGTCAAGGGAAAGTACTTGTCCGGCATAGTGTCGACGCTAATGCCCCAGAGCGTCGTAGGCAAGGTGCATCCAAGGCGTTTGGCAATAGCTCCGACAAGGCATCCAGTGAACGTCTGGGGATCCTTGTGGTTGTAGGGCGCTGCCATCACGTAGTCGCAGCTCTTCGTCCCGTTCGGGTTGTAGACGAAGTGCCAGCCGCGTTCCTGGATGATGGCAGCGGCGGCAATCACGACGTCATTCAGTGTGAATTCGAGCATGTCTTCCAATTTGTCAATCATCTCATCCTCGCTTCGGAGTCTCTAGGAGAAGTCGTACGAATCGATTATCCAGCACTTCGCGCCTTCATCAGTCCAGTCACTGAACTGAACAAGCGCAGTGCCTCTACAGAGCGGCTCGAACCTGTCCAGGGCGGTCAAGAGCATCTGAAGAAAGTTTGAGTCCCCCTGACGTGTGCGTTCAATTTCCACGCCGTCTGAGCCATAGAGAACCGAGTCGCCGTTCTTGATGTCTTCCTTGATCATCCAGCGTGCCATGTCTTCACTCTCCAAACGGAACGAACTCTCCAAATGGAACGAGGAACGCGTATCCTTTATCGGATACGCGAATGAGCATGAGCTGCTGATTATCAAGACCAAGTTCGGCTTCAACTTCAGCGAATGCCTGGCGAAGAATCGAGCCGAAGTCGTGCCCTTCGAGGTGTCGCGTGTCATCGCCACCGACGAAATAGAGCATTGGCTTAACCTGAATAATTTCGTCTCCGAGAGTTACAATCCGAGACGGGAACAGGAATGCGACTGTCTTACCGTTCATGACCTGTGGTCACCTCCTTTGGCTGTCTGGGACCAGTCTCCCTGAAGTTCAGGCAAAAAGCAAGCGCTTCGACCAAGTTCTTCTAAAAACCTCGATCCTGGAAGACCTCAGCCAGAAGCGGGAGGATGATGATGTTCAAGAGGATGCCGGTGACTACAGTGCAGAGGACCCCGATGTTGCCCCACAGATGACCCGAGGCAACGACAAGAGCGCATTCGATGAGCATGACGATGACAACGACCTTCAGGAACATGTCGGCCTTCTTTCGGTTGGAAAGCAAGCAACCCAGGGAAGAACCCTGGGTCGCTCACGTTGATCAGACGATCTCGGTGTAACCGGCCTGGATCGTCTCCTGACGGACATCAGCGAGCTGCAAGACCGTAGCTCGCCAGTCTGTCGACCGGAAGACGACGATGCCGTTAAGCGAGACGGTGTAGTCGGAGAGATTGCGGTAGACAGGGTTTTTCTGCATCCCGTAGACGATGGTCACGTGAACGCCGTCTTTGGTGAAGGTGTACGCCTTGAGGTCCATGAACCAAGCATAACCCTAGATTCCAGGGAAGTCTAATCTTCCCAGAGATCCGGCCGGTTGTATTTCAAGTACTGGGCAAGACGCAGGAACGCCAGCTGACTTGCCGCGTAAGCCTCTTCCTCGGGGTATGTGGCCTCAGCGGGCGAGACCGAGGTATCTACGAACGCTCCGTAGGCGTGTGTCGCGCTAGTGGCCCGGAGCTGCATGTTGGACGAATCTCCCGAGTGCAGCGCCAACCAGTACGCGGCGGGCCAGATCGTCCCTGTACGCCCATCCTGATCAAGCAGCGAATCGAAGACATCCACGAACAGCATGTTCAGCCCATCGAAGCAGGCGTACGCGGCCGGACGTCGTGAGCCCCAATCCGACGTTGGTGTCGTGTCCGGGAACTTGATCCTGGCCGTTGACGGATCATAGGCGGTCGTTCCGCTCAGATCGAGTGCGGATACCTGCAAGGCGCGATATACAAAGTTGAAGTTCCATGCGACACCGACCGGGGTGGTCAGGCCAGAGATAGCCCGAGCGACCCAACCGAACAGGTTCTGCGTGATCGTGGTCATGTAATCCGGGTGGATGCGCTGGTGGTTGGTGACCCGATCCAGGGAGTCGACATTGTATCCTCGGCCTGCGATCCAGGCGGAGACCGTCTGCCCGTAGACCATGGTTGACGAGTTAAGGTCAAAGGGAGAGCTGAAGGCGCAGACGTTCAGCTCAACTGCCTTGGTCTTCCAGGTCTCCGCGTGCGGGTGCAGAGGCATGAGCGCGCTGCCCACCCAGAGAACGGCCGCGTTCCAGCTCAATTCCTCAGCGGCCGAATTGCCGGAGCGCGTCGGCCCGTCGTTCGGGTTGAGTGTGTTCGGGCCGTCCACATATCCGGTCCCGCTCGGGACCTGCCAGAAGTCCGTGTTCAAGCCGAGCACGTACTCGCATTCGGACTCGATCATGGCGAGCACGTTGTTCCGATCCACGGTGTTCGGAATCAAGTCGTACCAACCGCAGAGCGCGGCCAGGCCGACGTACGCGGCCCAGAGTGGAGACTGCCAGCTGTGTCCCCAGGTCTGCGCACCGGATAGCGGGGTGGTCGCCGCGAGATGCTGCCTGGCGCACATGACGATGAGCTTGGCCGCGTACAGCCTCTGCACCATGGATGGCGTGCCAATCGATACCGACCACTCGTTGTAGGAACCGGTGAACAGGGGCACTGCGAGGGTGAAAGCGTTCATGGCCGCACCCCGAACGGCAAGTTCCTGGTTGTACGCGGTCGTTCCCGGATTGCCCGAGACGACTGTCCAAGTCAGTGCAGGGATCCCCGAAGTCGGATAACCCCGCTTGGTCGGCCACCAATAGTTGACGATGTAGTTCGACGCTCGCGCAAGCTGGGAATCGAGTGAGTCACCAGCGATGGGGGGAATGGTCACTTCGGCTCCTTGTCAAAGAGCGTGCGCCCGCCGTGCTGGTAGGGACGCGTCTTGTTGTAGGCGATTTTGCGTCGATACTCGGCTTCGAGGTCGATCCCATAGACATCGCATGTATCGATCAGGCGAATCAGAACGTCGGCGAACTCGGAGCCGACGCCTTCAGGCTTGGGAGTCGCGCCGATGCCGTTGTCTGGTTCAGTCTGGTCCGCAATTCCGTTGTCCCTGAACGCTTCCAGGGCCTCGCTCAGTTCGGAATGCAACAGAGCGATATAATCCCCGAAGGTATTCATTCCGCCGCGCCAGCCTTTGTCGACGTTGACGAATCGAACCTCGTCTTGAATCTCGTCCAGCGTCAATCCGGACTTCGGATATCCCATCACGCGCTCTCCTTGGTCCGCCTCGGAACTGTGTATTTCTTGATTCGACCTTTACAAGGATTCGCCTTGGGAGAACCGATTAGGCGCTGAACGGTTACGCACGGTTGTCCGTCCGATGCCCCGCACGTCTCGCATTCCGCGTATGTCTCCCAGGTAGGGCGCCAGAGCGGTCTACGGACTCGCCTGTGCCTTTCGACCTCTTCATCGGTATATTTGGGAAGAGTCCGTCTGGTTCCGCAGGGAAGAATGCGGAACTTGAATTCACTGGTCCGCCATTCGTAATAGTGGCATCGCTCTCCGACGAAGGCCCTGCATTCCGGACAGACGTCGTACTTGTCCCAATCGAGCGCTTTTCTTTTCGTTTCCATGCCTCTCGCTCCGAATACACATAGACCGGTACAGCTATGACCAGCGCGGTTGCGGTTGCCCAGCCAGCAGCCAGGCAATAGCAGCAACCATCCGAGATGATCACCGGACGGCGATCGTCGCCTGTACACCGGGCAGTTCGTTGACGAACGCCCTCGGATAGATCGCATATCTGCCATTCGGCAACCTGGTGTAAGTCTGATGGCTGACCAGACCTTTGCGGATATAGCGACGGATGGTCTCCGGGTTAACGGCCAGGAGCTTGGCCATCCCCAATACGGTCACCGTGGTCGCGGACGGGTGAATCAAGACTGTGGCGTTCATTCGGGAGATATCCTCCGATGTTCAAACAAGGCTTGTGGACACAGGGCGACGGACGAGCGGGATCGAAATCGATCGTGACGAATGAGCCGCCGTATGCGTACGGATCGAAAACCAGGATGGCTTTGCAGATCTCGCAAACCATCCGGTTGTCCTCGAAGGTCACCGTGCCAACTACGATCGTCATGCCTCGGAGTGTACTACACCGCACGACATCGTGCTACAGTGGGCGCGTCGGCCAAACTCAGGGAGTAGGCATGGGATTCAAGTTCAAGAACGAGGGCGACCCCTCTGAGGTCCGGACTCTCAAAAGCAAGGATGGCAAGAGGGTCATCAAGCTGGTGCACTCGCCCGCGATGAGCCGCAAGGACTTCGAGGTCCGTCTTGAACTGGCTCGTCAGCACGTCCGCCAGCACGACGAGAGGCAGCGGGAAGCCAGGGCGGCAATCGAGCGCCAGCACCGCAACAGCTGAACCTGAAGATCGCAGACAAAACCTAGGGAGCGAACATGGGATTCTTCACGTCCAAGCCGAACGAGCATCTTCCGATGGACAACGACGGCGGGTTGGGAACGGTCAGGAAGTTCCGGAGCAAGGACGGGCGCCGTCGCATCACGGTGCACCGGAGCGCCGTGATGTCCGATCGGGACTGGGAGGACAGTCTGGAGGTTGCCCGCAGCAACGTCCGCGACCATGACCGGGTGCAGCGGGAAGCCAGGGCGGCAATCGAGCGTCAGCACCGCAACAGCTGAGCCAGGCTAAAGACAGCGCCCCTCGGGTTGAAACCCGGGGGGCGTTGGTCTGTCTAAAACGGCGGTGGACTCCCGTTTCCGCTGAGATTGCAAGAAACTTCGGACTTTCTCTTGACTTCCCTGGAAACCCGAGTAATGTTGTTCTTGCAAGGGGAAGTCGAAGACAACAAGGGAGTTGGTCAAGATGTCCACTACTCTGGTCAAGGGCGACAAGGTCACCAGCATCGAGACGGTTTGGATCCCGACCGGCGCGCTTTGCCTCGACCGTATCGACTACGTTGACGGTTCTTCGGTCTTCAGCTCCTCGCACTCCTACCGGGCAACCGTGATCACCGATGGCGAGATTTACACTGAGGACTACGCTACCGAGCAAGACGCACGCGACGCGCTTAACTTCCACTGGTACAACCTGCGCTGACAGATTAAAGACAACGCCCCTCGGGTTTAACCCGGGGGGCGTTCGTCTGTCTAGAACGGCGGTGGACTCTCGTCCGTGTAAGCCGAGGCTCGTGGATGCGGTATCGCTGCATCCCGAATCGCGGCCGACCACTCGCCCGAGGCGGGAGGCCGCTCAAGGTATTCGACCAGGGCGCGGGCGGCACGGAGCTGAGTCTCCGGAGTCGTCCCAAGGGATCCGATCACCTGATCGTTGCACCACTGGCAGAGCAGCCCACGCTTCTCGCCAGTCTGGTGATTGTGATCAAGCGCGAGACGCTTGATCTTCTGTCGATGGCCACAGACTGCGCACCGGCCGTCTTGCAGTTGGTACATCTTCTCGTAGGTCGGGCCGTTCGCCCCGTACACGCGCCGGACGTGCGATGAGTGCTTGGCCCGAGACTCGCATCCACGGCACCGCGTACCCGGGCCGAAGTAGAAAATCGGCACATGCCAGGCGCACACCGAGCAAATCTGGTCTCCCTCATGCATCCGGTTGCGAGTGAGCGCACCTATGCGCCTCAGGCAGTGCTCATCTTGTACCCCCGGGGGCTGAGCAAGCAGCCAGTGCCAATAGCACCATCGACTGGACCGACCGAACTTCGGGCGACCACAGAGGATCGGACCGACCTTCTCGCCGCAAGGCTGTTTCACGTGAAACGCTCCTTAGAACAAGAAAAACCCCGACCCTTTTGGGATCGGGGCTTCTCGTAGATATCAGACTTAGCCCTCGTCCTGCTCGATCTCGGCCTCAACCTCGGCCTCAACCTCGTCCTGCTCGGCCTCGTCCTGCTCGGCCTCGGCCTCGTCCTGCTTGTCCTCTAGCTCGGCCATCGCAGCAGCGACGGCGTCCTCTTCGAAGGTCAGCGCCTTGAGCTGGGCGTTGGCGCGAGCGATGTTGATGACGTAAGCCGCACGCTTGGTATTCACTGTCTGAAGAACGTTTTCGTACGCCTTTCGGGTACGTGCAAGACGAGCATCCAAGTTCTTGAGCTTGTCCATGTTCTGATCGAGGCGCCGCATGGCAGCAGCCTTGGAACGGGACATGCCCGCATACTTGTCGGTTACGGTCTCAGCGGTCACGGTCTTTCCTTTCTGGAGATTGAGTGTCGCACGCCCCGGGACGGCGTGACGGAGGCGCGTCCCGGGGCTCTCTGCGACGGTGCGTTATCTAGTCGTCGCCACCATCGAAGGCGTCGACGTCCTCAGTGCGAAGCAGCTCGTATTTGAAGTACTTCGCAGGTTTGCCGGTCGTTTGGCCCGGAGCCCGCTTCGCGTCCGTGAACGTGACCTTGAACACGTCCCCAACGCTCAGGCCGATTCCGCGGGCCGCAATCAGAGAACGCTCGAAATCTGCGAGAGCCCTCTGAGCCGGATATTTCTTACCCTTCTGCGTGACGGAGTAGCTGTAACCATTGCCCACTTCGTGGGCAACACCAGCTGACTCATCGTCAGGGTCCTTGACCCAAATGTCACCCTCGACATACTCAACGGGAACGACAACCCGGAACATCGGGTCCCCGTTCTTGAAGGTAGCCGGTTCCTTCGTCTCGAAGTCGAGCGCCCTCTTGAGAGTCGGCTCACCGACGACTTTCAGGGTCGCGGACTGCCCCTTTTTGGCAGCGGCCCACGTGAACGACGAACCTTCGTCATTCCCGAGGATGGCGCTCTTCCCGTACTCGCCCATGCGTGAATCCTCACTAGATTGTCAGATTGTCTCCGCAGAGCGAGGGAGGAGGGTCCGGACTACCGGAGTGTGCTTCCTCGCTCTGCGGTTCGTACGGCCTAAGTGCGGCTTACGTTTATTCGGCCGACACCTAGGGTCTTCGACCAACTCGGCATCGTGTCGCGTTGACCGTTCGTGCGGTGGGATGGTCCGTCTTCTCCGAGGTCCCGACGTGCTCAACTTTTGAACTTAATCTGACTTGGCGGTTCTGAGCCTCACCTCAACGCGTTCTCCGCGAACCAAGTCGGCAACGTCGCCAGATGCTCCAATGTTGGCGTTTGATCCCGGATTCACTAGGACTCGTACCGGGCGCCTCAGGTCTTCCTACGTTGCTCTGATTAAGTTTTCAAGTTGCTGTCTTGCCCTACAAGAGAGACTCTACACGAACTTCAGGGAGATGCAAGCCTTTCAGATCAAAGACTCTCGGGAGGCTCGACCGACCACGCGGCGGCCACTCCGGACGTCGCTTGACCGCCTGAGAGCAACGGAGCGTCAAACCAGTTCATCTTGGCTCGGAACGCACGCACTCGCGGAACTAGCTCCGTCAGCGCCTCAAGAGCGGGCGCCAGGGGCACCGGGTAGATTGCGCAGGTTCCCTCGCCGTACGGCGCGTGGATGATGTACGCGACATGCGGGCAGATCGGCAGGTCGGTCCTGATCCCGGTGTCGGGATCGTAGAGCTTGCTCAGCGAGTACGCGGCCAGTTGGAGGGCCATCTTGGACTGCCCGAAGTCGATGCGGCCGGTCTTCAGGTCGTAGACGCGAAGGGCGTTCAGGCGCGTGACGGACTTTCCGGGCACACACTCGGAGCATTCGACCCAACCCAGCCGATCCGTCGTCCCGAGATACTTAAGCGTGTCATTGACAAGCCGAGCTTCGATGAACTCGAAGGTGCAACCCTTCGTCGCGGTGGCATAGGCGGCTAGCATTGACCGTGAAGTGTCAGAGAGGTTGCGCCAGTCACGGCGCCCGCCGTCGTACTCGCGCGTGATCTCGTGGAAGTCCGTACCGAGGTCAGCTTTGAGCTTCCAGTTCGCCGCATCCTTCGCCGCGTACGCAACCTCGTTGAGCTGTTCCTTGACCTGGTCCTGGGGCGCATCGAGATCGACCCGTTGCGCCTGTGCGACAAGTTGCGGCCGGACGGCCATGCCGAGGGCCACCATACGGTTCTGCCACTCGCCGAGAGCGTACGTATCTTCGAGGCAGGAAATGAACGTCGTCACGCGCGTGTAGATAGCAGACTTCCCGCGCGGCTCACCCGGCTTGTCCGTGAACCCGTCCATCTGAACAACCGGCTCCGGCCAGTCGGGGTTCACAAGCACGTACGGACGGCCATTCCACGTCCGGTTGACGTGCCCTGGCCGGTAGCCGAGCTCGTCGTCTCCGAGAATCGCGCTCATTCAGCACACCCTATGCTTTCCGGTCGGATCGATCCTGAACAGATATCTTACGAGAGTTCGTTCCGCCTCGGTCAGGCCGTTCTCCCTGGTAGCACGACGCAGATTGCAGATGCGATGCGTGCCCGCGAGATTAAAAGCATCATTCGTGCCACCCTCGGAGTGAGGCTGCAAGTGATCGAACGACAGTCGGAAGATTCCGTCAAAGAATCTGACGGATCCGTTCTCATCCAGGTAGTAGAGCAAGTTACCACAGAGCCAGCATTTCCAGCCGGTCCTGTTCAAGACAGAGCGAAACGCTTTCTGGCTCTTGGGCCAGCCGGGTTGGCTCCTTTTTCTGGACACGCTCTCACCGGGTTGGCGGTCGAATACACGAAACATTGATCTCAATCTCTGTGTCACTCACGCCAATAGCATGAAGAGCTTCACGCGTCTGCCTCTCTATCGGATCAACTGCTGGTATCAGATGACGCCCGACCCATTGCTCAGCCACCTCTGCACTCAGGCCGACGATCCACTGAATTGCCTCATCGCGTGTCATTGTCTGATCCTCTCTATTGAAACATCTTGTCGTATTCGGTCTGGTTGTGGATGTGCGGAAGGCGACGGCCGGAGTCAACACGCAAGACTTCCTTGTGAAAGTCCTTGTGCGTCTCAAGGAGTTCAAGTTTGAGCTCTTTCGTCTTCGGCGGCTCGCCTACGTACAAACCGTGGAACATGAACAAATGTGAGCTAAGTTGGGCTGGCGAATACCTCTCGCCGAAAATCCAGGGAGTGAATTCGCGGTCATTGCCCGGTCCGTAGACCGCGATCATCTCGGCGCCGAGCTGCTCCTTGAGCAGGCGTACCTTGTCCTCTTCGAGGTAGGCGAGACGGTATCCGGCCTCGGTCTTCCTGCCCTCGTGCTGCGTGCGGACCAAACAGGCTTTCGCCGGGTCCGGTCGCCCGGTCTGTGTCCCCCCCGGCCGGGCCAGCGTGTAGACGTCGTCCTGGATCGCCTCTACCTGAAAGATCGGCCGGGATTCGTTCAGCCGGGTGTAGTCGCCTGGCGCGAGGTCCCCCCAGGTGACCGCAATCCATTCATCGATGGGCTTCACGGCTGTTCCTCCGTGCTGGAAGCCTCGGAGATGGCGGCCAGCCCGATGGCAGCTTGGTCGTGCTCGTCGAAGACGGCCGCGCGAGGCGGATCCTGCTCGATGCTGATCAGCTCGTCGGCGCGTCGTAGTACCCAGCCGTCTGCGACCAGAGCAGCGGCGGTCACTTCAGCGATGGCGGACGAGCCGCCCAGTGCCACGGTGAGAGCGGAGACGATCCGGTCCCGCTCGGTGGTCTCAGGGTCGATCACAGGACGGTGGGTTGGGGTCTCATCGACGGGCTTCATGAGGCGATTCTCCAATATGCGGTGGGCCTCTGGAAGGTCCGAGGCTTGGGCAACGGCTTACCAAAGAAGGACGAGGTATCGAAATCCTTCTCTCTACGTTCAACTCTTCCTTGACGGAGAAGACGATTCAGTACCATGGAGATATGGCTCCGGTCCAACTGCGTGTGCGACATGACGAAAGCGCTCGATCGCCAACCTGGATTCTGCTCAAGACAAAGCAGGATCGCGTCTTCGGCTGAGAATCTGCTCATCTCATCAGAACCGAAACAGGGTCTATTTTTGCCTTCTCGCACTGGACAATCAGGATTCGCTCGAAGAACCACGAACCGACGAAGCTTTTGATCGAGTATCTGGCCTTCAGCGTTGCAAACGATCTGTCCTCAACCTCGGAGCAACCGAACACAGCAAGCCAGTCTTCGATGTCGTCTTGGTTCTCAAAACTGATGACTACCGTTCCGGGCCGAAACCGAATCCCGGAAGGCTTCGACCATCCGAGGTCGATTCGATCTGCGATCACGCGCAGAACGTGAGACTGAGCCATCACAGATCATCTCCTGGAAGGGCATATGCGTCGAACTTGGGGAACTTGGAACATCTCTCCCCGGAGCGCCAGGAGCAGTCGAAGCAACCAAGAATATGGCTGGCCTGGTTTGCGTCGATACCAAAAAGCTCACGATAGATGGCAAGCGCAGTCCAAAGATCGTTCCGG